>Ga0187893_10002677_pt1 | contig 38467 bp, 33 predicted proteins | sample MA1701074metaG_FD_139574 | JGI IMG/M metagenome (GOLD analysis project Ga0187893, IMG submission 139574) | White microbial mat communities from a basaltic lava cave in the Kipuka Kanohina Cave System on the Island of Hawaii, USA - MA170107-4 metaG ... | reverse complement strand
GTGTTGAGCAGGAAGATTTTCGTGCGGGGGCCGAAGGACGCCTCCAGTTCGCGCTCGTCGAAGGCGAAGCGGGGGGGGCGCAGGGGGACCGCGCGGAGCCGCGCGCCGGCCACCGCGGCGCAGGCCGCGTAGGAGTCGTAGAACGGTTCGAAGGTGAGCAGTTCGTCGCCGGGATCGAGGAGCCCCAGGAGCGCCGCCGCGATCCCCTCCGTGGCGCCGCAGGTGACGGTGACCTCCCGCTCCGCGTCGTAGCCGACGCCGGTGAACCGTTCGGTGTCTTCCGCGATGGCCCGCCGCAGCGCGGTTGCCCCATGGCTGATCGAGTACTGGTTGATGCCGCGCCGCATCGCCTCCATGGCGGCGTCGTAGAGCCAGGGGGGACCGTCGAAGTCGGGGAACCCTTGCGCGAGGTTGACGGCGCCGTGGCTGCGCGCCAGGGCGGACATGACGGTGAAGACGGAGGTTCCGAACGGGGCGAGGGCGCGACTCGTCACGCCCCGGAGTCTACTCGGGGGAGACGCGCGCGATCACCACCTTGTCCTCGCGGCGGATCTGGGCGTACTGGAACCCCTCTTCCACCTTGAAGACGAGGTAGAGGTAGGCGCCATCCTCGTCGCTGTCGGTCTCGCTGTGGAGAGGCTCGAGGTCGCGCCCGCTGGCCCCGTTGACGCGGGCCAGAAACATCCCGGAGTGGTCGGGCACGCGCGCGGCGCCCGGGTAGAGGATCTCCACCCCCAGGTACTCGATCACCTCGCCGACCCGCGGTTTCGGCACCCCTTCGGGAACCTCGCTGTCCTCCAGGATGTGGCAGCGGGCGAGGCGCGGCTCGGTGAGCCCGGTGAGCACCGTGCGGCTCCGCTCCTGCTTCTCGGCGGCCGGCTTGAGCATGTGCCGCCCGATGAGGATCGCGGCCAGCCCCACGATGGCGAGTCCCGCGACGGCGGCGACGCCTTTCTTCACAGTTCCCCCTCGGCCATCCCCCGCCGGGAACTTGATAGGCTTGCCGCGTGCCGCGCCTGGCCCTGGTGGTGATCGCCCGTGACGAGGAGGCCGGCCTCCCGCTCACCCTCGCGTCGGTGCGGGGGGTGGTGGACGAGGTGGTGGTGGCGGTCGACTCTCGCACCACGGACCGCACGCGGGAGGTCGCCGCCGGGGCGCGGGTGTTCGAGCTCCCGTTCCGCGACTTCGCCCAGATGCGCAACGAGGCGTTGCGCGCCGCCACCGCCGACTGGATCTTGATGCTCGACGCCGACGAGGTCTTGGAGGGCGATCCGCGCCCGCTCCTCGAACGCACCTGCATCTGGGAGTTCCCGCGCCGCCACTGGCTCGATCTCGAGCGCACCCGCCCCGCCCCCGACGACCGCTTCTACCCCGACCGGCAGGGGCGGCTCTTTCCCAACGTGCCCGCGCTGCGCTTCGAACGCCCCGTCCACGAGTTGGCCCGCGGCTTCAAGCGGCGGTTCAGCGGCTCGTGCGTCATCCACCACCTCAAGGAGGCGCTGCGCACGCCCGGCCTCCTGGAGGAGCGGCGGCGGCTCTATCGAGAGCTGGTGGAGATGGGGCGCAAGGAGGGCTTCCGCTTCCGCGAGGGCAAGGATGCGTGAAGGCGTAGAGTAGGGGGGCGTGCGACGTCTCGCGATCCTCCTCGTGCTCCTCGCGGCTCCCCTCGCCGCCGGTCCCTACGGCGGCGGCCGTGCGGAGGAGGCGGAGATGCTCCGCCGCTGGCCCGACGCGGGGCCCGAGGAGCGGCGCGCGATGGAGGCGGCGCTCGAGGAGATCGAACGGGCGCGCCGGTTCGTGGACGCGCCCTGCGTCCTCGTGGAGTCCGGCGCCCGGCTGCTCCCGCTCGCCGAACTCTTCCTGGGCCTGCTGGAGCCGGCGCTGGACGTTCCGCCGCGGCGCGGAGCCGCCGCCGGCCTCGGCCTGCGCGCCGAGCATGTCGCGGCGCTGGAGGGGCTCGCCGCGCTGCAGGGCGCCTATCGTGCGCCCCAGCCGGTCGGCTCGGGGACGCTCAATCTCCTCCTGGCCCACGCGGTGGCGGCGCTCGACGCCCCCGCGCTTTCCGACGCGGTGCGGCTGAGGTTCTTCCTCGAAGCGGTGCGCTGCGTGCAGGTGCTGGAGGGAAGGGTTCGGCCCGATGCGCGCACCGCCTGGCTGGTGCGCGAGAAGCTGCTTCCCTCGCTCCTCGCTCTCGACCGTCGCACGCGCACGGATCCGGCCGCCCACGACTCCCTCGCCGAGGGGGCTTCCATCCTCTGCCTCCCGGCGCTCCTCGACGACGACGCGCAGGCGCAACTGGCCCCTCTCGCGGGGGGCGTGCACGCGCGTGCCCCGCTCCTGCGCGCCTACCGCCGGCGCTCCCTCGACGGCGAGGGGCTCTTGGCGCTCTCGCGCAGCGTCGACGCCCAGGGACGCGAGGACGCAGCCTTCGTGGCCGGCGTGCCCCCGCTCCTCCTCGAACTGCTCTGCGAGCCGGCGCTCCCCGCGCGCGAGCGGCGCCTCCTCATGGATCTCGTGCTCGATCGCCTGGCACCGCTGCCGCCGCTGCGCGAGACCTGCGAGCTCCTCCTCGCGGCCGGACACGGCGAGCCGCCGCGCCTGCTTGCGGAGTTCGCGGCGCTGCGCGAGGTCGCGGTGCCCGCGCCGGAGACGAGTGCGGACGCCCGCCGCTTCCGCCTCCTCCACATCTTCCTCCAGCGCGCGACGCCGGAGGCGACGCCCATGGTGGCCCGGGTGGTGCGCGTCGACCTCCCGCTCTTCTGGCCTTGCACGACGGAGGACGGCACAGGAGGCAAGCTCTTCCTCGGCGTGCTCCTCCCCTCGCGTTCCCAGGACTACCCCGATTTCGTGGGCCCCTCCCCGGGACTGGCGGGACGCGACAACCGCCTCCTGCGCCGCCCGCTCCGGCTGGAGCGCCTCGCCGTGAGTTTTTTCGGTTCGCGGGAAGAGGAGATCGAGCTGGTGGCGGCGCTCCCGGAAGACGGCTCCGAGCCGGTGCCGGCTCGCGGCGCGACCTTGGGCCACGTCTTCGACCTGGTCGCCGCGCGGCTCGCGCGTACGGAGGAAGACGAGGAGCGGCGCGATCTCGTGCGCTTCCTCGCTCGCATGGGCTCGGAGCCGGCGGAGCGGCTGGCGGCGCTCCACGCCCGCACGCCGGAGACCCTCGAGGAGCTCCTGCCCTGGGCCGAGCGCGGGCGCGCGCTTCCCCTGAAAACGCTCCTGGAGCATGCCGAGATGCTGCGCCTGGAAGCGCTGGAACGCGTGCTCGTGGCCGCCACCCGTTCGGGAAACGAGGGGAATCTCGCCGCCGCCCATCGCCTCTGCGCGGAAAGCTCCCTCCCCGTCGCCTCCCTCGCCGCGCAGACCCTGCTCGGCCAGGGCGACGGCATGGGGGTGATGGCGCTCCTGCACCGCAAGGAGGGCTACGCCCGCGCCGCCGGGACGGCCCTGGCGTTGCGTCTCAGCCCGGTGGCGGGCAGCCTCCGTGCCGAGGTCCGGGACGGGCCCGACGCGTCGCGGCTGATCGCCGCCGCGATAGACGCGTTCGGGGAGCGCGAGGAGCGGCCGCTCTGGCGGCAGTACGGCGCCTGGCTCGCACTCGCCATGCGCAGCCCCGATCAGGTCCGCGCCATGCGTCGCGACCACCAGCGGCTCTTTCTCGGCCGGCGCGAAGTGCGGGCGCAGGAGTTCGCGGAGCACTACCGCAGCGAGATCGAGGAGGGGCGCGCCTCCGAGAAGCTCATCGCCGGGCTCATCGCGGGCATCCTGGGGCCGGAAGATCCCGGCAAGGGGATTCCCGACCCGCAGCTGGGCGCGCTCCTCGACGCCCTGGAGAAGCGCTGCCGCGCAGGGGAGCTGCGCCTCGTCTGGCTCGACGCGCTCACGCTCCTCGCCTGCGCGCAGTCGGGCATGGAGGCCGACACTCGCTTCCTCGATCTCGCCCACGAGCGTCTGGTGCGGGCGGCGGGGGAGAAGGGCGCCGAGATTCCGCGCCGCATGGCGGGGGTCTTATGGCCGGCCTGGACCGCGTCCGAGGCGGCGCGGTGAGCGGCGCGGCCGGCAAGCTGTTGCGCGGCGTGCTTCCCGCCGACCGCGTGCGGGACGATCGTGCCACGCGGCTCGTGCACGAGTGCGACGGCCTGCGCCTCTTCCGGGAGTTGCCCGACGCGGTGGCTTACCCCCTCGACACGAACGAGGTGGCGGCCTGCGTGGGCGCGCTGGCGCGCGCGGGCATCCCGATCGTGGCGCGCGGCGCGGGGACCGGTCTGGCGGGGGGCGCGCGCCCCTGCCAGGGCGGCGTTCTCCTCGATCTGGCCAAGATGGACCGCGTCCTGGCCCTCGAACCCTCTGCGCGCACCGCGCGGGTCCAGGCGGGCGTCGTCAAGCTGCGTGTGAGCGAGGCCGCCGCGCCTCACGGCCTCTTCTTCGCGCCCGACCCCTCCAGCCAATCCGCATGCACCATCGGCGGCAACGTCGCCTGCGGTTCGGGGGGGCCGCACTGCCTGCGCCACGGCACCATGACCGACCACGTCGCCGCGGTCGCACTGGTCGACGCGGAAGGGACCGTCCACGAGACCGACGACGAATGCGTCCTCTCCCTGCTCGTCGGGAGCGAAGGGACCCTGGGGATCGTCACCGAGGCGACGCTCCGCCTCCTCCCGCTCCCGGCGGCGACCGCCACCCTGCTCCTGCCCTTCGCGCGGATGCAGGAGGCGTGCGAGGCGGTGCAGGCGATCCTCGCCGAAGGGCTCTTGCCCGCCGCGCTGGAGATCCTCGACCGGCGCGCCGTGGCGGCGGTGGAGGACTCGGTGTTCGCCGCGGGCTACCCGCGCGACGCCGGCGCGGTGCTCCTCGTGGAACTGGAGGGGTTCCGGGAAGAGGTCGAGGAGGCGCTGGAGTGGATCGCCGCGCGCTGGCCCCTGCGCCGCGCGGTCGATGAGGCGGAGCGGGCGCGCTTCTGGAAGGGGCGCAAGGGGGCGTTCGGCGCCATGGGCAGGCTCGCGGAGGAGTGCTACGTGATGGACTGCGTGGTCCCGCGCTCCCGCATGGGCGAGGCGGTGGGCGCCATCGACGCGGCGGCGGAGCGGCGCGGGCTCACGCTGGTCCATGTCTTCCACGCGGGCGACGGCAATCTCCACCCGCTCCTCGCCCATCGCCGCGACGAGGCCGGACTCGTCGAGGCGGCCGGCAAGGAGATCGCCGAGATCTGCCTGCGCGCCGGCGGTTCGCTCACCGGCGAGCACGGCATCGGTGTCGAGAAGCGCGATCTCATGCCGCTCCTCTTCGACCCGCCCTCCCTGCGGGCGATGGAGCGCGTACGCGAAGCCTTCGACCCGCGCCGGATCCTCAATCCCGGCAAGCTGCTGCCCGGCCCCAAGGCGTGCGCGGAGGCGCTCCGGCGCGAAGAGGCGTTCCGTGTCCTTTCCTGACGGCGTGATTACCGTCTCCGGCGACGCCTCGTGCGCCGAGGTGGAAGAGCGCGTGCGCCCCTGGCTTTTTTCGTCCGACCGTCCCGATCTCTCCGTGGCGCAATGGATCGACCGCGGCGGCGGCGACCTGCTCTGGGGGCTGTTGGGCCCGACCCGGGCGCAGATCCTCGGCATCCGCGCGCAACTCCACGACGGCAGCGTGGTGCGCTTCGGCGGCACCGTGGTGAAAAACGTCGCGGGCTACGACCTCGCCCGCGCGTTCGCGGGCGCCCGCGGGCAGCTCGGCCGCATCCTGGAAGCGCATCTGCGCGTGCGCCCGGCGCCCCGCGGCTGGCGCGCCGCGCGCCGGGAGCGCACCGCCCGGGAGGAGGCGGAGAAGGGGCCGGGGAGCGCGGTCTGGTCGGGAGCGACGGTGCGCTGGCTGCGCCGCGGCGAGCCGACGCCGGAGGGCTACGAGGAGTGCGATCCGCTCGAGGCGCGCGCCGCGCTCCGCCCCGCTTGGAGCCGCGTCCGGTCGTTGCTCCCGCTCGGCGCCGCCCCGGGCATCCTTCTCGCGACCCCGCGTCTCCTGGGGAGCGAGGCGGAGCCGCCGCTGCGCACCGATCCCCTCTTCCAACGGCTTTGCGCCGCCCTCGCGCCGTGAGCATCGCCGACCTCTCCCGCGCCTGCGTGCACTGCGGGCTCTGCCTCCCCGCCTGCCCCACCTATTCGGTCCTGCGCGAGGAGGCCGATTCGCCCCGCGGGCGCATCGCGCTCCTGGAGGCATTCGATGCGGGCCGCGCCGGCGCGGAGGAGGTGCGGCGCCACATCGACCGTTGCATCGGCTGCCGCGCCTGCGAATCGGTCTGCCCCTCCGGCGTGCGCTATGGCGAACTCCTCGAAGAGGGACGCGCCCGCCTGGGCGGCCCCGGCCTGCGCGCGCGCCTCTTCTTGAACCACCTCCTCCCGCGCCCCCGGCTCCTGCGCGCGCTGGCCCGCGTGGGCCGCTGGCTCGGGCGCCTCCCCTCCCCGCCCCCCTCCCCCGCATGGCCCGCCCCCCCCGCGCGCCCGAAAACGCGTGTGGCGCTCCCCCTTGGCTGCGGCACCCCGGCGCTCTATCCGCCCCCTGCCGCCGAAGCCGCGTGCGTCTTGACGCTCCTCGGCTACGCCGTGGAGACGCCGCCCGGCCAGGTCTGCTGCGGCGCGCTGCATCGCCACGCCGGCCTCCGCGACGACGCGCTGCGCGAGACGAACGCGCGCGCGCTGCGCGGCCATGACGTCGTCCTGACCGCCGCCGCGGGCTGCAGCACCACCCCCGGCCTCACCGATCTCACGAAGTTCCTGCTCGACGCGGGCCCGATCCCCGGGGCGTCGCTCCCGGGCACGAAGGTCGCGTACCACCCGCCCTGCCATCTACGTCACGCGCAGCAGATCGACGCGACGGCGCTCCTGGACCGCATCGAAGGGCTGGTGCGCGTGCCGCTCACGGGCGCCGGAACCTGCTGCGGCGCGGGCGGGCTCTACATGTCGCTCCAGGGCCGGCTTGCGCGCGCCGTGCGCGAGACGACGCTCGACGCCGTGGAGGCCTCCGGCGCCTCCATCGTGGCGAGCGGCAATCCCGGCTGCATGCTCTGGCTCGCCCGCGGCCTGGCCCGACGCCGCGTGCGCGTGGAGGTGTTGCATCCGGTGACGCTCATCGCGCGGGCGATGGGGGGGAGGGGGGCGGGGGACGCGGCGCGCGGGCGATCGCTCCCGTGACCCCAGGGGGCCAGGGCTGCGGGGATGGCGGCCGGTCCACGGGCCATGGGCGCCCGCGCGCCGGCTTTCGCTGACTGCGGAGGGTCAGGCCGGAGCGTACGCCGCCGCGCGCCGTCATGGCGCGTCGGTGAGGAAGCCCGCCAGTCCTCCGATCACGAACAGGGCGCCGAGAACGATCACCGGGATCGGAATGAACCGCCCGACGATCCATACCGTGAAGGTGTCGCCGGTGGAGACCTCGTAGAGCTGCCACGCGCAGATTCCGAGGCCCGCCAGCACGCAGGCGGCGGCGGTCCACGCCCACTGGAGGCGAAGGCCCGGTGCGGGATGCGTTCCGCGGACTTGAATCGAGTCTCGCGGCGCGAAGGCGACGAAAAGGAGGAAGAGCGCGGGGCCGCACAGCTCCAGCCACCGACGCGCCGGGGCGATCAGCTCGATCCAGTTTCCAGGACCGACCTGGAGCGGGAGCAGGAGGAGCCGCGACAGGGCGAGGGCGAGCAATCCCATGGATCCGCACGCGGAGCCCCACGCGATCGGACGACGATCGAGGATGGCATTCGCGCTGACCAGCAGCAGCAGCGCCGCTGCGAACCGTACGTAGTGCGCCGTGAGACCGAGCCAGGAGCCGCCTTGCGTGCGATCCAGCATGACGCCCGAAAAGACGAGCAAGAACAGGAAGATCGCCAGGCCCGGAATGCCGAGGAGGAGGTTACTCGTCCACCGGGCGCGGTCCTGTTGGAACTCGCGGATACTGCCGAGCAGGAACATGACCAGCATCACGCCGAGGATCCAGGCGGTGATTTCGCCGGCGCTGAGAAGCGCATCGGTTTCCCGTGTGGAAAGAAAACCGAATGCCGCGGCCGCGAAAGCACCCAGCAGCAGCCCGAGCCAGGCCCAGTAGATGGCCGACCCCCGCTTTGGCCGGATCCTGGCTCGCCCCGCCTCGGGGATGAGCACACCGAACGCGAGAGCCGCCAGCCCATCGAGGAGCGCCCAGGCGAGGCGGCCGCCCTCGCTGGGCGGATTCGCCGCGGCGGTGTTGAAAAGGGGGAACGCGGCGATCCCGATGCAGCCAAACCCCAGCCCGACCGTCGGGGGACAGCCCCGAAGCCGAACAGCGACCACGAGCGCCGCAGCCACCAGCAGCCATGCGCCCTCCGGAGTCGATCCCATGGGTGGCGGGCGATCCTAGCAAAGCGTTGGGATCGAAGACTCTCGGCGGCCGCCTGGAGTGAGGGAGCGTCCGCAGCGCGAGTAGCGCGGTAGGGTACATGGGCTCGATCCGGCGCCCGTTGCCGTGCGCAGGGGCCGTGGTGACCCTTGGGGGGGGCTGCTAGAATCGCGCGGCATGACGATGGCGGTCCGGGATCCTTTGCCGAAGGGGGCGCCGCGCGTGATTGCGGGGCTCACGGTCCTCTTTCTCGGCGCGATGGCCTTCGCGATTCCGCCGGCGCCCATCGAGGTCTCTGTGGAGGAGCGGCGCGGCTACGTGGAGAGCTTCAGCCGGTTCTCCGACCGGCTGGCCGATCTGCTCGCCGGGGATGGCTACAGCTTCCTCGCCCTCGATCTCCAGGGCGCTCCCGCGGGCGACGCGGCGTTCTGGAGCGCCCAGCTGGAGCAGGTGCAGAAGCGCCGCTTCAAGGTGTGGGGCTGGCTCCCCGCGGGGATGGAACTCGCCCGGGCGCGCGACTTGGTGCTGCGGCTCCAGCTGGAGGGGATCCTCGTCTACGGGCCCGGGTCCGCCGCCACCTCGGCGGCGGCGGCCTCCTGGAAGCCGGGGCTCGAAGTCCTCGAAGTGGTGGACGAGAAGGATCCGCGCGCGGCCACGGCCGGTTGCGTCGCCCTCTCCCCGGCGAACTTCACCGCCGCCACCGCGCGGATGCGCGTGCTCAAGGCGAGCGGTCTGAACGCGCGCCAGCTCATGGAGTTGCGCGCGCCGGCCTCCGGCGACTACGTCGTCTGGCGCTGAGCCCGCTGCGCAGTCTCGCGCTTCCACCGCTCCCCTGAAAATGGCGGAGGCCGGTCCCCGAGAGGACCAGCCTCTGCGCCTCCCTATTGCCCGACGTTCCCGCTGGAATCGAGCCGGGTACCCTCCTGTCGAGGGGGAATCCTAGCGGTGGGCGGGGCTGGCGCGCAAGGGGGTTGTTCTCTGCGCGAGTCCCGAGGGTACAATTCCGCGGCACCCGCCATGGACGCCTGCTTTTCCGCCCTCGACGACCGGACCCTGGTGCTCAACCGCTCCTGGGCGGCCATCACGACCACATCCGTCCGCCACGCTCTATGCCTCGTCTACCAGCGGGTGGCCCGGGTGATCTGCCCCGACACCTACGAGACCCACGATTTCGACTCCTGGTCCACCCTCGCGGTGGCCAGGGACCAGCCCCAGATCCGCACCGTCTCGCTCAGTATCCGCGTGCCGGAGGTGATCGTCCTGGCGCTCTACGACGGCTACCCGAGCCGGAAGGTGGCCTTCAGCCGGCGCAATCTTTACCGGCGCGACCAGTTCACCTGCCAGTACTGCGGTTGCCGCCCGGGCAGCGAAGAGCTCTCCATCGACCACGTCCTCCCCCGCTCCCGCGGGGGCCGCACCACCTGGGAGAACTGCGCGCTCGCCTGCGTCGAATGCAACAAGCGCAAGTCCAACCGCACGCCTGTGGACGCGGGGATGCGGTTGCTCCGCGTGCCGCGCATCCCCCGCTGGTCGAGCGACGTGGAGATCGCGATCGGGAGGCGGAAGGCCTCCTGGGAAAACTTCATTTCGGATCGCTACTGGAACACGGAGCTGGAAGATTGACGCGGCGGAGCAGCAGGTAGCCGACCGCGTAGAAGACCGCCACGCTCAAGATCGCCCCGCGCTGGCCGATGCGCTGGGATAGCTCCCCGAAGAGAAGCGGCCCCAGGATCGCGCCTGATTTTCCGCAGAGGGCGTAGAACCCGAACATCTCAGCCTCGCGCCCCGCCGGCACCAATCGCGCCATGAAGGCGCGGGACGCCGCCTGGATGCTGCCCAGCCCCAGGCCCGCCAGCGCCGCAACGCAGGAGAAGGTGAGCTTGGTCTGCGCGAAGTAGGCCGCCGTCACCACCACGATCCACCAGAGCAGAACCCCGCGCACGACCCTCTTGGGACCGATACGGTCGGTCGGGCCCGCCATGGCGAACGACCCGGCGAGGGCGGAGACCTGGACGAGAGCCAAGAGGCCGAGCGCCTGGGTCATGGTGAACCCGAGGGAGGTGGTGGCGTAGATCGACGAGAAGATGATCACCGTGTTGACGCCGTCCTCGTAGAAGAAGTAGGCGAGGAGGAACCGGCGCAGGTCGCGCATCCCGAGCACGTCCCGCAGCGTCGCGAAGGTCTGCCTCACCCCCTGGCGCGCGGCGCGGAGCACGCCGAGCCCGCTGCGCCGGTCGTGGGGGAGGTTACGGAGTGCGGGCAGGGCGAAGAGCGCCCACTGGCAGCCCAGGAGGATCCAGATGGCGGTGAGCGGGCCGTCCCGTCCGAGGACGAGGACCGCCCCGCCGATCGCCACCAAGGACCCGGCGTAGCCGACGCCGAACCCGAGCCCCGAGACGCGCCCTTGGTGGCTGGGCGGCGCGATCTCCGGCAGGAAGGAGTTGTAGAAGACGTTGCCCCCTTCGAAGGCGAAGTTGGCGAGGACGCCCAGGAAAAAGCCCGCCACGACCATGCCCGGGCCGACTCCGGAGAAGGCGAGCACCGCCGCGACGCCGACCGCGGTGTAGAGGGCGAGCATCCGCTTGCGGATGCCCGCGTGGTCCGCGATGCCTCCCAGGAGCGGCGAGGAGAGCGCCACCAGGAGCATCGAGGTCGAGCTGATGCGGCCCCACCAGGCGTCCCCGCGACCGTCCGCGTTCCCCACCACATGCTGGGTGTAGTAGACCCCGAACACGAAGGGGAAGAGCGCCGCGAAGGCCGAGTTGCCGAAGTCGTAGAGGGCCCACGACCGGATGGTGCGGCGGTCCAAGCGCGGGGATTGTAGCTTGCTGCGCGGGTAGCATGGGCACGTGCCCCTCGACCCGGTCGAACGGATCCTCCACTACGTCGGCGTGCTCCTGCTCCTCGCGACTGCCAGCACCTTCCCGTGGTGGGTCGCCGCTAACGTCGTGCGCGCCGAATACCGGCGGACCCTGAGCGCGCTCGCCTGCTCGATGCGCCACTTCTTCTACTCCATCTGCCTGCTCTGCATCCTCGTGGCGGGGCGGAGCCTCCATCTCGAGCCGATCGATCCGCGCAGCACGCTCTATCGGGACCTGCATCTCTGGGGGACCCTCGTCATCGCGTTCCCCTGCGCCTGGCGCGCGTTCCGCCTCAAGGGGCCGCGCATGATCCTGCTGGTGGGCCTCGCGGCCGCGCTCTCCGCCGGGATCGCCTTCGCCGCCGCCGCCGCGAGCCCCGCGTTCGCCCGCACCCTCGCCGCGCTCCCCTCCGCCCTGGTGAGAGCGCGCTGATGGAGCGGGAAGTCCACAAGGCGCTGCTCCAGGGCCCCGCATCAGGGGGCCGCCTCATCGAGCGGATGCAGGCGGAGGGCGTGGCGGGCCTCCGCGGCAAGGCGGCGCTGGTTTACGGAGCGCTGGCGAACCTGCGCGCCCGCGGCACGGCGCTTCCCCTCCTGCGCGAGGAGGGCGAAGAGATCTGGGGCATCGAGGCTGCGGCCCCGCCGCCCCCCCCGCGCCCCCCCGGCCCCCCGCCCTCCTTCTCCTTCGGCCCGGCCGAACGCGCATTCCTCGACAGCGCGCTCACCCGGATCACGATCGGCCTCGCGCCCCACTTTTTCGAGGAGTTGCGCCGCGCCGTGGTCGCCGACGCCGACCGCCGCGTCTTCCATGGCCAGCGGCAGCCGCGCGCCACCGAGTTGGCGCTGCGGGAACTGGGGCATCCGGTCCCGGTGCGGCGGATGCTCAGGGCCGCTGAGAAGGGGACGAAGGTGCGTCTCTCCATGCGCAAGCCGCGCGGGCGCCTGCTCGCCACGCTCTTGGCGGGCGGCCTCGCGCTGGCGGCGGTGCGGCTCTTCCTCATCGGCGTCTACGCGGTGCAATGGAGTTCCATGGCGCCCGCCCTCGAGCCCGCCGACGAGGGCGGCGACGCCTGGGTGCTCGTCTGGCTCCGCGCCTACGACAAAGGTCCACCGCGCCGGGGCGACATCGTGGTCTTCCAGCCGCCGGAAGGCTCCGGCAGCTACGTGAAACGCGCGATGGGGCTGCCCGGCGAGACGATCGCGATCGGCGGCGGGGATCTGCATGTGAACGGCAAACGGCTCGTGAAGGAGCGCGCGCTTCTCGACAAGCTCCGCGTCCCGCTTTTCGTCCAGAAGGAGTTCCGCGTCACCGGGCGCCCGGACCGCTGGGAGCAGCCCGCGCCGCTCCACCGGGGAAGGCGCCACGCCGATGGGAGCGTGGAGGGGGACGCCGGGGCTCCTACGCCGGAGGCGGTGGTGCGGGCCCGGGTGCGCGCGACCGCCCAACCCTGCACGATCACCCTCGTCCTCGACGAGGGCACACCCGGCGGGCGCAACACCCACACCGTCGTGCTGCGCACGACGGGGCCGGGCATGGGCGTCTCGACCGGCGGCCGCGAGATCGCGACGGGCGGCTCGTTCCTGCTGGTTCCGGGGGTCTGGCGCGAGGTCTGGATCAGCAACGCCGACCACCTTCTGCGCGTGGAGCTGGATGGCGTGGAGGTGGCGAGCGCCCCGCTCGATACCTATGGCCCGGCGGCCCACTGCTCTCTCGAGGTCGCCGGCCAGCGGGCCGAGGTGGAGGGGCTCGAGGCGGCGCGCGACGTCTACTACGAGCAGCCGCCCGCCGCCCCGGGTACCCCCATCGTGCTGCGCAAGGACGAGCTCTTCCTGCTAGGCGACAACAGCCCCCAGAGCCGCGACTCCCGCCATTTCGGGCCGGTGGAAACGCACGCGGTCCTGGGCCGCGCCTTCTTTGTGGCGTGGCCGCTCTCGCGCGTGCGCCGAATCGACTAGTGGCCGCTTACTTGGTCACGAGGAACTGCACGACGCCCCCCGAGCGCACGGCGAAGTTGTCGATGAAGAGCACAGGCTCCGCGACGAGCGCGGTGGTGGCCGGCTGGTAGATCGGCCCCTGGGGAGTCTGCCGCCAAGCACCGGCGGGCAAGTCCATTGCCGTGTAGGGGATCCAGCAGGCCCAAGTGGTGTCGAACCCTTCCGCGGGAATCTCGTAGGGGGCCGTGCCGCAGGCCGCACTCCCGTCCACGGTCGCGTAGCGCTTGTCCATGCCGCCCACCGCCTTGCCCTTCCTGCCCTTCCCCGCGTCGTAATAGAAAAACACGACGATCTGGTCCACGCGTCCGGCGCCGGGAGGGATCTTGAGGGTGCCGTCGAAGCGCATGAAATAGCCCAACTCCTCCTGGTCGGCGAACTGGGTGTTGTGCTGCACGTTCGTGATGGCGAACTGCACCTCCGGGGGCTTGAACGGCGTCGGATCGGGAGTGGGATCCGGTGTGGGATCGGGTGTCGGATCGGGGGTGGGGTCGGGAGTGGGATCCGGTGTGGGATCGGGCCGGTCGTCGTCGGCGCGTCCGTTGAGGGCGTCCTTGGCGACGTAGGCTTCGACGATGACCGTGCGGAAGTAGTTGTAGTCGATCCAACCGAACCCGTTGTCGCCCCACTGCGGGCCCCACGAATTGATGAGCCGGAAGGCGTTCTTGGCGTCGTCGTAGCCGACCAGCAGCATGGCATGGCCGCCCTTCACCTGTCCGCTCGGCGAGCGCCAGACGCCGCCGCGCTGCATGGCGAGGAACCCCTCATCCACGGGGCCCCCGATCATGACGGGATAGCCGGCGTTGAGGTGCGCCTTCACTTCCTTGATGTCCGCCACGTTCACTTGGCGCCAGTAGTCGATGCGGTACCGGCGCGCGGCGGCGGCGGCGCTGCCGCTCGGACGGCGCGTGAAGTCGTTCTCGTCATAGGGCATCTCGGCCAGGGGCGTCGCGCCCTGCTGGCTGAGCAGGTTGAGTGCGTCGATGAAGGTGGCGCCGCCGTCGCGACCGTTGTTGATCTGGTTGTAGATGAAGGAGGGGCTGAAGACCCGCTTCGGGTCGGGGCGCCCGTCGCCGGCCGACAGCGGCTTCCTCTCTTCGAGCAGTTCCTGGTAGCTCTTGAGCGCGTAGGCCACCGAGAAGCCGACACAAGAGCTCTGCTTGCCCTGGAATCCGGGCGGGGGCATTTTCTCGGAGAGGTCCACCTTGGGAGGCAACTCGTCCCCGGAGTAAGGGGCGGTCGCGAGGGGGATGCCTCGCAGCTGCTCCGGCTTGGCCAAGACCAGGCCGAGCATGCGCGCTTCGCCCCCACCGCCGGGCGCCGGAGCGGGGTCCTTGTCCTGGCAGGAGGAGAGGAGCGGGAAGAGGAGAAGAAGGGAGAGCCGTTTCCAGAATTCCATCGTGGGAGAGATTATGGGGCAAGTTGCACCGGACGGGCAACGGGGGGGGCGGCGCTCGCAAAAGAAAGAGGGGCCGCCCGAAGGCGGCCCCTTGGCTCGATTCCCCGGAACGCGTCACCGCAGCCGGGGCGTGGCGGACGGACCTGGTGCTAAATGGATTCGGTAAGAGAGGGTTTGCCGGGCCCGCCGCCGGGAGTGGAGTTCGATGAAGCGAGGAGGATGTGAGCGCGTACGCGCCTACGGCTCGCCGGTCGGCCCATCGGCCGCCCCGCGCGCCTCCGCGAGCGCTCTCCAGCCACTGCAAGACAGGTCGGAGCCGTATCCCTGCACGGTTCCCGCGTGCTGCCGCAAGGGTTGGTCAGGGGCTTCCGCGTCTCCATCATCTTCCACGTTCCGATGCCTCGGAAAGCTACCCCAGGACGAGACTGCGTCAAACGCGAAATCGGACGTTAATGCTTTCCCTGCAACGGCTTAAGGGCGAGCGAGTATCGGGTCCGCTCCAATGCCGGAGATGGCTAGGTAGGCGCCTGGCGGAAAAGCAGCAGCGCCAGCGCGCTCACGCTCAGGGCGTGGTGGATGGCTCCGTCGCGGAGCAGGCGGGGAATCTCCTCGAGAGGACACAACTCCATCTCGAGATCCTCATGGGCGTCCGGAGTGGGTGCCGCCACGCGCCGCGCGTTGGGAGCGAAGAACGTATAGGTCCGGTTTCCGAGGATGGCAGGGTTGCAGGTGACGGCGCCCAGGGGGACGAGGGGATCGCTTCCGTAGCCCGTTTCCTCGAGGAGCTCGCGTGCGGCGGCGGCTGCCGGATTGGAATCCTTCGGATCCATGACACCGCCGGGAACCTCCAGGGTCATCTCCCGGATGCCGTGGCGGTACTGGCGCACGAGGACCACCTGCCGGGCCGCGGTGACCGCGGCGACGTTGACCCAGGTGGGGGCGTCGAGCAGGTAGAAGTCATGGGTGGGGGTCCCCGCGTGCTCGTAGGCGTCCTTGAGGAGACGGACGACGCCCGCGTCGTAGATCAATTCACTGTGCAGGAGTTTCCACCGGTTCTTCATGCCCGGTAAGGCTAACATCATGGCAATTCCCGGGTTAGGGCGGCCCGAAACCGCGCCCCCCCCTGCGGGTTCCAAGGATGGCAAGCACCCGATGACCGAGCGGTCCGACGTGGATCTCATGCTCGCTTTCCAGGCGGGCGACGAGTCGGCCTTCTCGGTCCTCGTGCAGCGCCATGAAAACAGCGTCATGAGCCTCACCGCCCGCTACCTGGGAAATCGAGCAGATGCGGAGGACCTCTCCCAGGAAGTTTTCCTCCGCGTCTACCGGGCCCGCAAGCGCTACCGCCCCGAGGCGAAGTTCACGACCTGGCTCTACCGGGTCGCGGCCAACGCCTGCCTGAACGAAGTGCGGAGGCGCAAGAGCCGCGCGACCCACGGCGCCGCACCTCTGCGTGAGGCCGGCTGGGACGACGGCGCGGCGCCCGCCGCGACAGGGGATGCCGGGGCCGGCCCTGACGAGATCCTCTCCCGCGAGGAGCTGCACGCCAAGGTCCGTGCCGCGGTGGACGCGCTCCCCGAACGGCAGCGGTTGGCGCTCCTCATGAACAAGTTCCACGGCCTCGGCTACGAGGAGCTCGCCGAAAGCCTCGAACTCTCCGTGCCGGCGGTGAAGAGCCTCCTCACCCGCGCGCGGGAAAACGTGCGCGCGCAGGTCGAGCCCCATCTGCACGCGGCCCGCCCCGCGCAATCCGCCCGGAGGGAACAGGTATGAACCGCGAACAACTCAACGCACTGTTCGACGGCGAGCTGCCTCCCGACGAGGCGGCGCGCCTTCGCGAGCAGATCGAGGCCGATCCCGCCGCCCGACGTGAACTTCTCGCGCTTGCGGCGCTCGGCGAAGCGCTGGAGACGCTCCCGGGCGCCCACGCCCCCGCGGACTTCGCCGCGCGGGTGCTCGGGCGCGCGCGCCGCCCCGCCCCCCTCTTCCGCCTCGTCCTGCCCCTGGCGGCCGCGGCCGCGGCGATCCTCCTCGCCCTCTTCCTGCCGTTCGGCGCACCGCGCGGATTCGTCCCGCCCTCCCACGAAGAGGCCCAGGAGTACTTCTGGGAGGCGGATGTGGACACCTACGGCAGTCTTGCCCTGCGCGATCTCAAGCAGGAGGTCCTCGCGGAACTGGACGCTTCCTGAGGCATGGTCCGACTCTTCTTCGCCCTTCTGCTCTCCGCCGCCCCGCTCTTCGCCGGGGAGGAGGAACCGCCCACCCCCGAAGAGACCGCGGCCGTCGCCCGGTTGATCGGGGAGGGGGAGTGGGGGCAGTTGCCGCACTGGCGCCAGCGCATGGTGCTGGAGCGCTATCGCCGCTATCGGGCGATGCCGGAGGAGAAGCGTGCGGCGCTGAAGGAGGGCACGCTGCGGGAGCTGCTCCTGCGCGCGCCCCGCGAGCAGGCGGACGAACTCGTGCCCGGGGAGTTGCGCGAGGCGCTCGCGGCGCTGCCGCCCGAGACGCGACCCCTGGCGGGGCGGTTGGTGCTGATGCGCTGGCGGCAGATCCAGCTCGATTTCGCCCTGCGCCGGCTTCCCGATCTCGAGGAGCGGCGCGCGATCTTCCTGCGCCTGTTTCCCGAACCCTTCGACGCGCCGGCGGCGCGTGAGGCGCACGAGGCCCTACGCGCACGCATGAAAGAGATCGTCGCCTGGCAGGTGCTGGCCCTGGTGCAGGAGGCGGAGCGCAAAGCGGGCCGCGCGTTCACCGAGGAGGAGAAGCGCGCAGCCGCGGCCGCCCTCGTCGAGAAGAGCGCCCAGGAGGAGGAGCGCGAGGCCATCGAGCTGATTCGCGTGCAGCTCCTCCGGGTGCGAGCCGGTGAGCCGAAGCGGCTCAAGTCTCACCTCGAGCGCGAGGTCTACTATCTCGTGGAGGGCCCGAGCGTCTTCCTCACCCCGCGCGAGCGGGAGCTGGTCCGCTATGCGTTCCGGCCCGAGGACTGTCCGTTCCTCGATCCCGGGATCGCGACCCTCATGGGTCCTGCCCCGGCCGACCCGGCGGAGCGTCGCGCCTGGGAGCGCGACTTCCGGGGGCTGGCGCGCCTCGACCTCCTCGATCGGATGAGCCTGCCGCGCGAGATCCTCCTCCATCTCGCCTCCTGCGAGACGCCGGAGGACTTCTTCCGGGCGCTGCAAGCCATCCGTGGCATCCGCCCGCCCCGACCCCGCCCAGGCGGGGGGGGGTAAGTCCGGCCGGCCCTCCCTGCCGATAGGGGTCTGGGCCAATGCCGAAGTGTCTCGACTGCTCCGAGGTCTATCCCGACCACATGCGCCGCTGTCCCCATTGCGGGGACTCCCCCCAGCGCGTCGGCACGGCCCCCATTCTCGCCAGCGCCCCCCGTCCCGCGCGTGCCGCCGGCGGCCAGCCGCCGGCGCTCAAGCTGAGGCGGGGCGTCCGCGCCCGCCCCGTCATCCTGCTGGCCGGGGTGGCGGCCCTCGGCCTCGTGGCCTTTCTCGCCATCCCCCGCAGCGGGTCCAACGAGCCCGCGGTGGAGGACGAGGAGCTGCCGGAGTCCGCCGCCACCGTGACGCGCAGCATTTTCCTGGGGCCGCCCGATGCCTTCGAGGCCGTGAGCCCCTCCGAGGGATTCGCCGTCACCGGCGTGGAGGTGACCGCGGGATCCATCCGCGTGAGCGGGACCTGCTCGCCCCGCGGGGCCGTGCGCGTCATCGTCGCGGGCCAGCCGGCTGTGCTCTCCCCGGCCGGCGACCGGTTCGTCTGCATTCTGCGCGACGTCGGGGCGCGGGTCGAGGCGGTGGCCGAGGGGCTCGAGGGCAAGCGCGCGCTTCTGCAGGTCGATATTCCCCTGTCGAGCGAGCAGCCCACGACCGTGCCCTCGCCGGTGCGCAGCCACGCCGACGGCGAGACCGTGCAGGCGCGGGTCGTGCGCCTCCGCTTCGACACTTCGCTGGCGCGCAATCTCGCGCCGCACGCCGACCTCGACCTGCGCGACCTCGAGAATCGCGTGCGCATCGGCGAATCCCACTTCACGATCTATCGCGCCCCGGCCGGCCTGACCTACCTGAGAACGACGGCCCGGGGCCAACGCACCCTGCTCCGCGCCATCGACGGCCAGGAGATGGTTCTGATCCCCGCGGGGATCTGCATGAGGGGGGTGGGGGACAAGCCCCCCCTCGGTCCCGCCCATCTCATGTTCGCGCGGGCCTACCTCATCGACCGGACCGAGGTGACGGCGGGCCAGTACGAGGAGTTCTTGGCCTACATGCGTCGGATGAACGACACCGCGGTGCGCCATCCCGAGGATCCCGGCGTGAATCTACGGCCGGCCGGCTGGGCCAGCGACCGCGCGCCGGCAGGCACGGAGGCGTTCCCCGTCCGCGGCGTCTCCTGGTACGCCGCCTACTCCTACGCGCGCTGGACGGGAGGGCGCCTGCCGACCGAGGCGGAGTGGGAGCGTGCGGCGGCGGGCCCCGATGGCCTCGTCTACCCGTGGGGCCCCGATCCCGATCCCGCCGCATGCGTGAACAGCGCCGTGGGCCCCGCGCCCGCCGATTCCATGCCGGAGGGCGAGGGCCCGTTCTCCCTGCTCCACATGAGCGGCAACGTCCGCGAATGGTGCCTCGACCGGTTCGAGCCGCGCTGGTACATGCGCTCCTCCCGGATCGATCCCCAAGGACCTGCGGAGGGCGGCCACCGCACGGTGAGGGGCGGCTCTTACGAGAGCGACCCCGCCACGCTCGCGCTCCAGTGGCGTGACCACGTCGACCCGGCGTCGCGCGCACTCGACATCGGGTTCCGGGTGGTCCGCAATTGGGCGGATTGAGGCGGACACCCAGCGCGCAGTCTCGACGTCCCGCGTGCGAGCGTGCCTAACCCGTTGTCGCGCAAGCGGTTGAGGAAACGTCCAAAAAAATTGTAGGTTGCGCTTGCCTCGCGACATCTGCGGGCTAGTCTTCTCGCGGTCCCAAGTGGACCTGGTTCTTTTCGGGCAGACTGAATCGGTCGGAACTCGGCTGAAAGGGCAAAGTCGGCGAAAGCCGGCGGCGCAAAGCTAGAGGGCCTAACCCGCGCTCGGGCGCGGCAGGGCAGCCAGCTGCCACACGGGTCTGGACCGCGCACCCCGCGCGCCCGGATGCCGCCATGGCTCCGGGCGCTCGGCGTCTTGCGCCCCCTTGCCCCCCGCCGGGAACCGTTCGGCAGGCCTGCGCCACGACGGGCGGACGGAGACGAGGAGGCTGAGCCATGCGGATCGATGATCGCGCGGTACGAGACGTCTGGGTGAAGTACAAGCGGACGCGCAGGAAGATCTACAAGAACAAGCTCATCGAGACCTACCTGCCGCTGGTGAAGTACGTGGCGGAGCGGATGCTCATGACGCTCCCCGCATCGGTCGAGTTGGACGACCTGGTCAGCATGGGCACCTTCGGCCTGCTCGAGGCGATCGACCGCTTCGACATCGCCCGCGGCGTGCTCTTCAAGACCTACTGCGTAAACCGCATCCGCGGAGCGATCCTCGACGAACTGCGCGCCCTCGACTGGGTGCCGCGCCTGGTGCGCCACAAGGCGACGACGGTGGACCGCACCTGCGGCAAGCTCCAGACGCGCCTGGGGCGCGAGGCGACGGTCTTCGAGATGGCCGACGCGCTCAGCTGCAGCGTGGGGGAGTACATGCGCATCGAGAAGGACAGCAAGCCCGTCTCCATGCTCAGCCTGAGCGACGACAACTCCGACGGGTCGGAGGAGGGCAGCAACCGCATTCTCGACCTGGTCAAGGACCACGGCGGCGAGGATCCCACCAAGGTGGTGCACAAGAGCGACCTGCGCGATCTCGCCTGCAAGCACCTCAACAAGAAGGAGCAGATCGTCGTGACGCTCTACTACTTCGAGGAGCTCTCCATGAAGGAGATCGCGAAGGTCTTGAGCCTCACGGAGTCGCGCGTCTGCCAGATCCACTCCCGGGTCATCGAGAAGCTCAAGTCGATGCTGGCCGAGATCCGCTGCGACCTGTTCCCGGCCTGAGCGTCGGGACGCGGGGATCGGGGGGGCCCTCCCGCGAGCGGGAGGGCCCGTTTCGTTGCATAATCGCTGCAGCATGAAACGGGCCATCCTCGCCCTCGCCGCCGCGGTGGGCCTCGCGTCGGCGGGGTCCGATCGGGTGGACGAGATCCATCCGCGCACGCCGGGCACCCCCCTGGAAATCCTCTTCACCCCCTGGAGATGCACCCGGTGCGTGGAGGAGGGGATCCTTCCGGCGGAGGAGGAAAAGCCCATCTCCATGTTGCGCATGCCCGTCGACGAATTGATCAAGAAGCTCCAGGTGGAGGGGAAGTGGATCGCCATCCAGACGCCCCACTTCAAGATCCTGAGCACGCTCCACGGCGAGAAGGTGAAGCCCTCCGACAGCGTCTTCTACTGGAGCGACTTCGAGCGATTGAAGGCGATTTTTCCCAAGATCACCGCCGGCCTCCAGGGCACCGTCCTCGATCCCCACGAGCGGGCGCATCTCTATCACGTGCGCATGGAGCGGCTCTACGCCCACTTCGCCGCTCTCACGGCGATCGCCAAGCCGCACCTCGGCATGGGGGCCGCCTACGAGCTCTACCTGTTCGAGAAGTACGCGGACCACCACTCCCTCGTGGACCAATTCATCGGCAAGTCCAACGACAAGGCGGGCGTCCAGCACCACGATCGAGGCGACCCGAACTTCATGATGTTCACCCACGCGGCCCAGCAGGTTCCCGGCGGGGACCGCCAGCTGAACAACACGATTTTCCACAACGTGGCGCACAACCTGGCCGACGGCGCGGGCAACTACTATCGCGAGACGCCGGCTTGGCTGGAGGAGGGGTTGGCGCACTACTACGAGCGGCGCGAGGCGACGTCGCCCAACACCTTCTGCTGGACGGAGGGGAAGGCGCCCACGATGTTCCAGAAGCCCGACTGGAAATCGACCATCCTCAACATCGTGCGCCGCGGCAAGGACGCGCCGCTCGGCCAGTGGTGCGAGAAGCTCCAGCCCGGAGAGCTCTCCGGCGAGGAGCAGGGGCTCAGCTGGTCGATCGTGGAGTGGATGATCGCCACCGATCCGATCCGCTTCGCGAAGATCTTCGACAGGATCGACGACACCGTGGAAAAGCCCACCGCCTCGCAATGCATCGAGTACGCCTTCGGCGTCACCCCCAACGTCCTGCATGCCCGCTGGCAGGAATACGTCCGCACCGAATACGCCAAAAAGTGACCCCCTAACCACCTGACAGGCGACTCCTCGGGGCGCGTAAATGTTTGTCGGAAAACAGGTTGTGAATGCGTGGTGCGCCCTTGCTGCCGCAGGACGGGTCGCTAGCGCGGGCCCCGCCGCGCCGATTCGGGGAGCTGTTCGAGTACCTCCCAGGCCGTCGCGGCCACCAACTCATTGAGCGAAGGGTGGACCGTGATCGCGCCGGTGAGCGAGGAGACATGGTTGCGCCAGCGCATGACCGGCACCACCTGGTGGAGCAGGATCGAGGCCTCGGGCCCCACGACATGGAACCCCAGGATTTCGCCGCGCGGCCCGGCCAGGAGCTTGGCGAGGCCGTGCTCCTCCTTGAGCGCCGTGCCCTTCGGCACATCCCCGTAGGCGACGACCGACTTCAGGTAGCGCGCGCCGCGCGCCAGGAGCTCATCCTCCGTCGCGCCCACCGAGCCGATCTCGGGGTCGGTGAAGACGGCGTGCGGCATCGGGCCACGGTCGAGGGGACGGCGCGGGCTGCGTTCCACCAGCCGGTCCCCCAGGTACTCCACCTGCACCGTGGCGGCGTGGGTGAAGAGGTCGCGGCCGTTGGCGTCGCCGCACGCCCAGATCCCCGGCACGTTCGTCTCGAGGTAGTGGTTCACCTTCACATATCCGCGTTCGTCGGTCGCGACCCCGGCGCGATCGAGATGCAGCGTGTCGCTGTTGGGCACGCGCCCGATGGCATAGGCGAGGGCGTCGGCGGTGACCGTCCCCCGCCCCCCTCCCGCGAGATCGACGCGGAGCCTCCCTTGCGCGAACGAGACCCGTTCCACCCGCGTCTCCCTGCGCAGGTCGATCCGGGGCTCGAACGCCTTCGCAAACGCCCGCCGCACATCGAGATCCTCGTGCGCAAGCAGCTCCGGCCCGCGCTCGAGGACCGTCACGCGCGTCCCCACCCCCGAAAAGAAGTGGGCGAACTCGCAGGAGATGAAGCCGCCGCCCACGAGAATGAGCGAGCGCGGCGCCTTCTCGAGCAGGAACAGATCGTCGCTCACCAGGTAGGGCGCATCGATGCCCCGGGGGCGTGACGGCCGCGTCCCGGTGGCGATCACGATGCGCTTGGCCGCGATCCGCTCTCCCCCGGCGCGGATCGTGCGCGCGTCCTCGAACTCCCCCGCATGCGGCACGTGCCTCACATTGCGCCCCAAGGAGCGCCGGATGGCGGCGTGCGTGCCGCCGATGGTCGCGCGCATCCCCGCGAGGATTTTCCGCGTGTCGATCTTGCCGACGCGGGCGGCGATGTGGAATCGCCCCGCCCGGCGGAGGGATTGCGCCAAGGTGGCGTGCTGGAGCAGCAGCTTGGAGGGGATACAGCCGCGGTTGGGACAGGTTCCGCCCAGCGGACCCGGGTCGAGGAGCGCCGTCTTCATGCCCGCCTTGCCGGCCCGCCGCGCCAGCGCGGAGGCGCCGCCGCCGCCCAGGACGATCAGATCGTAGCTCTTCATGGCATCCACACTATGCGATGCCGCGAATGCGTGCGCGATGCGCCCGCGGGGATAGAGTGGCGGGCCCGCATGAAGATCGTCCGCACCGCGTCCGGCGCCCGTCTGCTCGAGGGCGACGCCATCCTCAGCGAAGTCCTCGACCGACCCGGCCCCACGCACTGCCTCTCCGACCTGCTCGCCGCCTGCGTCGCGGCGCTCGCCCCGGGGCCGCGCTGCGCGCTCCTGGGCTTCGCGGGCGGAGGGATCGTGGCCCCGCTGCGCGCGATGGGCCACGGCCACCCCCTCGACGCCGTCGACCTCTCGCGCCAGGGCGAAGCGCTCTTCCGGGAACTTTCCGCGGGCTGGGCCGGCGAGGTCGCGCTGGCGCACGAGGAGGCCGGCGCCTGGCTGCGTGGCGGCCCCGAGCCCTACGACTTGATCGTCGAAGACCTCTCCGTGCCGGGCATCGCGGGGACGACGAAGCCCGCGGTGAGCCTCGAGGAACTGCCGGCGCTCGTGCGTGCCGCGCTCGTGCCGGGCGGCATCGCGGTGACCAACCTCCTGCCGCTCCCGGGCCGCACCTGGCCGGAGCTGCTGCGCATCGTCGCCGCGCCCTTCCCGCGCGCCGCATCCATCGAGGTGGAGGGCTACTTCAACCGCGTGGTGGTCGCCGGCGACGCGCTCCCGCCGACGCGGGAGGTGGCGCGGGCGGTGAGGGCTCGCCTTGCCGCCCTCGGCTCGACCCTGGAGCGCCGCCTCGCGTTCCGCACGCAGCGTGCGTGAGGGGAGGCGCGCGAGGGGGGTGGGGGCGTCCCCTCCCCCAGCCCGTCCCGCACGTCGGCCACGCGGGCGGGGGGCGCCTCATGCCGGGGCGGGAGGTCCGCAGGAGGCCGAGCGGCGGGCGGGGGTGCGGAGGCGCCCAGGATGCGCGCGCGCCCGCTCAGGCCGGCTTCGCTTCGAGGAACCGCTCGAAACGCCTGGCGAGGCGTTCGGGAGAAGGGCGCAGGGCCTCCTTGCGAGGCGGCACCACGCGCACGTCGTGCAACGCCTGGATGGAGTGGACGAGGGTGGGGCCGTCCTTCTCCAGGCGGATGTCGGGACGCACCTGCAACACAAGATCGGGACGCACGCCGACGAGGTGCCGCTCGAACGCCGCGTGGTGGAGCTTGCAGAGCGCGAGTCCATTGGAAACCACCGGCGCGCCCTCCGGCGCGGAGTCGGAGTCGATGTGGGCGGCGTCGAGCAACTCGTCGTGCCGGAGCCGACAGAACGCGCACTGGCGGCGGTACGCGTCGAGGACCCGCTCGCGGAAGGCACGCTGGTGCAGCCGCTTTCGCACGACCGCGGTGACGTACCGGCGCCTGCCCGATCCCGCCTCCTCATGGACCATGGGATCGTGCCCGGCCGCGGAGAGAGCGGCGTGGGCCGCGTCGTCGATGGCCACCGTGAATGCGAGTTGCGCGGGGTCGTCCCCGACGACGTACGCAGGCCACGTCGCCAGGTACTTCCCGGGCACGATTCCGATGAAATAGGCAAGAGGCAGGCGCTCCCGCATGGCCAGCCGCAGCCCGCGATTGTCGGCGTGCCCGGGATCGGTGCCGCGATAGCGGTACCTCAGGAGTCCGCCCGGACCGAAGGAGTCGTCGTACGGCCCGTCGGGCGCCGTGGTGATGGAAAGCGGAGCGCTCTCCAGGACCCTCGGCTTGAAAATGCCCTGCGGTCCCACGAGGGGCACGCGCACGCCTTCGAATTCGAACCCTTGGGCCAGGGTGGCGCGGGACAGGACGATGTCGCCGACACGATCGACCTGCGCTTCAAGCCAGGCGAACGCCGCAAGTCTCACCAGGCCATCGCGGGTCCGGTCGGCCATGCGGGGGGACATGTACCAGAGCGAACCGGCGTGGACCAGGGGCGCGGGCGCTTCACACCGGCCCCTCGCCTTCCCCCTCCCCGATCCGGATATCCGTGCGCCACATCCCCGGAACCTGCTGGAACCGGTTGATCCAACAGAGACCGATGAGGCGCGGGCCTTCCCGAGGGGTGATGCGCCTTCTCGCGCGCCCCCATTCGTCGTAGGGCAAGGCGAGTCTGGCGCGGACATGGGCCTCGTCGGCGCAGAAGAGGGCGTATTGGTTGGGGCTGATCCAACGCTGGTAGAGGGTCGGCGATGCGTACCTTGCCATGCCCTCGCCCGCCAGTTCCAGCTCCACGCGGTGGCCCGCGGCGGTGAGCGCGATCCGCCCCGGGAGGTAGCGATCGTCCGCGCAGGCGTTTGCGTCGTCGGCCTCCCAGCGCGCCGCGTCGGCGGCGCAAGCCTCGGGAGTGAGCACGGCCAGCAACCCCCGCTCGAGGAGGGAGTCGAGGGCTGCGGCGTACTCCAGGTGGTGACCCGTCATGGCGACGGCACGGGCGTGGCACGCGACTGCGTGGCGATCCATCGGCGGGAGCAGCCGGACCGACCCGAGGATCGAGCATTCCCGCTCCGTGAGTCCGGCGCGCTGTTCCGCCGGGGAGGGTGTCGGTTCCGGGAAGATGAGGTCCGCGATCCAGCTCTCCCCCACGACCTCGTAGGGATGCGGCCGGTAGGCGCCTCCGGCGCGGATGGGGCCGGCTCCGATTGCGGGGGTGGTGCGCCGGCGGTACTCGCCTGGAACGAGAAGCGCTTGCTCGAGATCTTGCTTGCGCGGGGCACGCAACCGTATGCAGCCGTCCTTGCCTCGCTCCTGCCGGATCCGGCCGTCCCAGCGCCCGCGTCCTTGCGCCGCGGCGATCCCCTCCTCGAGCAGTCGCAGCAGGCGCGCCCCGAGCCGCGTCAGCTCGAGCTGGCCCGGGCGCGAATTCGGCAACGGGGAGCCGTAGTCGAGGCCGTCGACGACGCACCCGCGTGCGCGGAGCCGCTCGACCGCCGCCCGCGCTTCTTGCAGCGTGAACGCTCCCAGACCGCTCACGCCGGCGCTCCAGAGCGCCTGGGACGCGGCATCGGGGTGGACACGGCACGGTTCGTAGGCGCCGCGGAGCACCGAAAGCTCCGCCACCCGGACGGCGTGCCGCTCGAGGAGGGCCGAGACCGCGCGGTCGGCCTCGGTGGGGGGCCTGCGGCGGTGGAGCTCCACGCGCCATCCGGCGGGAAGCGAGATCCGCCGGTGGAGCCACCACCGGCCGACGGGATGCGGGCCCCGTACGGAGAACTCCAGCCCCTCCCTTGCGGCGGCGGCTCTCTCGCGCTGCACGTAGCGCCGGAGGTGCGCCTTGCGCTCCGCAAAGGCGGTGATGTGGGAGGGACTGTTCCGCCTCGCCCCGACGCAACCGCGCCATGGCCCGCCCGGTCGTCCCGCGCGATGCCCGACGAGCATGCGCTCCACCAGCGCCGCCCCGGCGGGGGTGAGATCGAAGAAGCCCTCCTCGTAGGGGTCCGAGCTGCAACACTCGTCGTCCTCTCGGCCCCATCGGTTCCGGTCCTCTTCCGCGTCTTCCGCCGTCAGGTGCCGGATCAGGCCGCGCAGGAAGCAGCGGTCGAGGGCCTGTTCCGCGTTCCACTGCAGGACCGGATCCCAGGCTCGGGAAGGGGTGGACCGTGCGGCCAGGGTCGCACGGTTGGAGGGTCCTTCGCGGACGAGGCAGGTCAGGATGCCCCCCTCCAGCGCGTCGAGGCCGTGCTGGGAGGAGAGCGTTCCGGGATCGGGGCGCGCGCGGTGCATCACCGCGAATGCAAGAGCGAGCCTCCGGGGGGGGCGGGGGGGGACATGGCGGCTCCCATTCTAGCCCGCATTCTTCATGAAGGCGCGGTCGCGACGGAGGGAGTCGTGCGCAGCGGGTGGGACCCTGCGCGAGGGGAGGGTCGCGCCGCGTCCGACTCGGGCTTCTGGCCGAGAACGGAGCGTCGAGATCAAGGAGCGAGGAGGAAGCTGTGGCCCAAGGCCACGGCGACGACGAGCGACGCAGGGATCGGCGATCCGGGCCGGCCAGAATCCGTGGTTTCATGGATCATCCGGGCTAGAACCCCCGCAGCACGTACTTCCCGCCGTTGCGCGTGGCCAGGGGGGCGAGGCGCTGGCCGTCCTGCTTGTTGAAGCAGATGACGTGGATGACCACGCCGCGGGTCCGGTTCCACTCGGTCACCGCGTCGATGAGCTTGGGCACTTCGACGATGTCGCCGATGGTGGGGAGCCCGTCGGTCACGAGGAAGATGGTGTCCACCTGCGAGCGCGATTTCCAGTTCGGGACGGCGGCGTCGCTCTGCTCGAAGGCGGCGGCCAGCGCGCCGTAGGTGTTGGTCTTCTGCTCGTCGCCGCCCGACTTGCGGCCGCCCTGCGCGATCGGCTTCAGGTCCGCCACGAACTTGATCGCCGCGGTGCGCATCGAGCCAGGCACCAGGGTGTCCTGCCAGAGTTTCACGCGGCCGGCGAACACGATGATGTTGAAATAGACGTTGCTGTCCAGCGTCGCGAGGATCTCGATCAGCTCCTTCTTCGCGATCTCCATCTTGATGCGGTCGGGAAACTCCTCCGCCGCGGACGCCGGCGCGTCCGGCGGGATGACGATCTTGTCCCCCATGGACGAAGAGATGTCGATGATGAAGACCATCTTCCGCGAGAGGGTTTCGATCTTGTGGTACTTGCGCTTGTCCGGCTTGGCGTAGCCCTCGAGCGCCTTCTCGGCCAACTCCTTCGCCTTCAAGACCTCGGCATCGGTGGGGACGCGGAAGGTGGTCCCGGCCATCGCCCACCAGCGCTTCCAGTTCTCGAGCTTGAACCCGAAGTCCTGGCCGGTGGTGGAGACGAGCGCCGCCTGGACCACCTCCAGCATGAGGCCCTCTTCGGTCTCGAACCGCGCCAGCAACGGCTCGACCGCCTCCTTCACGCGGATCTTGCCCAGCGCCTCCGCCGCCGCCTTCTTGAGCGACCAGTCGCTCTCGGTCAGGCAGGCGAGCAGCGCGGCCGCCGCCGCCGGCGCGCGGATTTCGCCCAGGGCGGTGGCGGCGAGGACGCGCAGCGCGGGCAGTCCGCGCTGCACGCCGCGAATCAGCGGGTCCACCGCCGCCGGATCGCGCTGGCGCGCGAGCGCCTCCATCGCGTAGCGGCGCTGGTCGTCGCTGCCGCTCTCGAAGCAGGCCACGATGCCGGCCACCGCGGGGGTGTGGGGGACACCGTTGGCGAAGCCGAGGAGCGCCGCCTCGCGCGTGGAAGACTTGCTCGCCGTCAGGGCACCGGTCATGGCGTCGAGGGATTCGGGCGAGCGCATCTTGCCGAGCGCCACCCCCGCGGCGCGAATCACGCGCACGTCGACGTCGTTTGCGGCTGCGAGGATCAGCTCGACGATGGGGGCGGAGTCGACGGAGCCGAGATCCTCCACCGCGGCGGCGCGCACGAGGGGGTTCTTGTCCCGGGAGAAGCGGCGGAACGCCTCCATCGCCTCCATCTCCTGCGGGGTCAAGGCGCGCTTGTCGCGGCCCTTCCCGGTGGTCGTCGGGAGCGCCGCCGCCTCCTCCGCCTTCACCGCCATGGACGACTTCAGCGCATCCTCGCGCTCCAGCAGCTTCTCCTCCTCCGCCTTGAGCGCCTTTTCCAATTCCTCCACCTCCCGGAACCCCTTCTGGCGGTCCGCCTCGCTCTTGTTCCCGGCGCGCGACGCCAGATCCTCGATGCGCCGCTCCTCCTTCCAGAGTTTTTCCGCGTCCTGGAGGAGCGCGACGTACTCCTTGAGCCACGGGCCGAGCGGGCGCGTGCAGGCGGCGTCGATCGCCTTCGCCATCAGCGTCAGGCAGCGGTCGGCGGTGAACTCCTTCTGGTCGTTGAGAACGCCCACCACGGTGAAGTCGCGGTTGAAGACGACGATGGAGGGATCCTTGATTCCCGCCACCACGGCGAGGTAGGGCAGGTCGACCGCCTTGGTGGGGGAGATGCGGATGATGCGGCAGACCCGCGCGGCCAGGGAGAGGCGCGTGTCCGACAGGATGTTGGCGTCGATCTTCTCGCTCGACTTCGTGTCGAGGTTTTGGACGTAGAGCAGGAAGGGCCAAGGCGATTTGGCGGGCTCGGTGGTGCCGTCGGGAAGTTTGATCGGCGTCGCGTCGGGCAGGGAATCCCACTCCAAGCGCAACCGTTGCTGCGTTTTCTGGGAGGTCCAGCCGTCGATCCTGCTCCCGGGAGGAAGGCCCTGCGCGAGGGCGGGGAGGGCGAACGCGAGGAGGGCGGCGAGCAGGCGCATGGCGCGATTGTACGGGGAGGATTGTCGGATCGGGGGCGGGGCGGCTAGGATCCGCGGCGTCCGTGTCGAGCCCCGCCGAGTCCTACCGCAAGCATTACGACGCCGATCGCGCCGCGCGCTACGCCGCCACGAAGGATCGATCCACCCGCGCGAACCGTGCCGAGGGCGCGCTCGTGGTGCGGGCGTTCCGCCACGTGCCCGAGGGCGCGACCGTCCTCGACGCGCCCTGCGGGTCGGGGCGCATGAGCGTGAAGCTCGCCCGCATGGGCTATCGGGTGGCCGCGGCGGATGTCTCGCCTCCGATGGTGGAGCTGGCCCGCGCGCGGTTCCTGGCGGAGGGGCTCGCGATTCCCGCCGAGGCGCGCGATCTCGAGGCGAGCGGGTACCCCGACCGCGCCTTCGACGCCGTCTTCTGCTTCCGCCTCTTCCACCACTTCCCGAGCGAGGCGCTTCGCGACGGCGTCGCCCGCGAACTCTGCCGGGTCGCCGGGCGCTTCGTGCTCGCCTCCTACCTCGATGCGCGCTCCTTCACCTGCCGGAAACGCGCGTGGCAGGCGCGCCGTCGCGGCCGCGCCCCGGGCAAGCATCCCGAGACGCCGGGGGCGATGGCCGCGCGATTCGAGCGGTGCGGGTTTCTTCCGGTGGCCGATCTCGCCCGCTTCCCGCTCCTGCACTCCCTCAGGATCCTGGTGGCGGAGCGGCGGCCCACGGCAGGATCGTAGCGCGGACCACCGCCTCGGCCTCCTCCGAGCGCGGCTGCCGCAGGGGGACGTCGTCCCAGTGGTCGGGGTCGGGGAGGGAGTAGAGCGGGGCTTTGGGCAAGAGCACGTCCAGGATGTCCACCTCGACCGGCGACGTGGGCCACTCCACTTCGCGGATTCCGCGATACCCCGCCAGCAATTGCGTGAGCTGCCAATCCGGGAGGAGAAGCGCGTGGTCGGGGGCGGGGGGCTCGGTGGCCGAGGCGAGGATCGTGCCCTGGCGCAGCTCGAGGAGGATGGAGCCGCGCTCCGACGCCAACGCCAGCTTGCGGTTCTCCTCGGCGTAGGCGGAGCGGGCGAGGCGATGGCCCATGCCCGGCAGGAGAGCCTTCAGGAGGGACCCGCGCGCCACCTGGCAGAGCAGCTCTTCGCTTTTCCCGGGGTCGGCGCTGGCCCCCCGCACCACGGCGCGACCTCCCAGCTCCAGGCAGAGCCTGCCGAGGGGGTGGCCCGCGCCCACGTTGAAGTGGATCTCCCGCAACTCGAGTCGCGCCGCCTCCGTCGCGCAATGGCGCAAGACGGTGCAGGCGGCTTCGCGGTCCAAGAGCTCCACTTCCGGCACGAACACCTTGGGATGCCAGTCCGAGGTGGCCGAGACCTCGAGGCTGAACCAACCGCGCATGCCGTGCGCCTGGCTTTCCACGCAGAAATGGTGGAACGCGGGCACTCCCGACGCGAGGACGGTGGGCTGCTCGGCGGCGCCCGGGGCGCGCAGCTCCGGAATGCGCCGGATGTCGTCGGTCTTCAGGCGGCGGACGCGATAGGGGGCGGGGAGGCGCAGGGCCGCCTCCACGTCCACGTAGGCGCGGGGGTGCAGGAACGCGGGCACGAACCCCTTGCGCGGATAGAGCGCGAGTTCGCCGTGGGCGTAGGCCAGCGGGTAGGAGCGCGCCCAGAGATAGCCGAGCATCTCTTCGAGCAGGAACTCGAACGGCTCGCCCTCCCCGGTCTCGCGGAAGTGGCGCCGGCCGTCCTCCCCGGCGGTCTCGACGATGCGCGCGCAGGGCACCGGCGCGCCGCGGATCGCGAGCGGCCGGGGATCGAAGAGCAGGGCCGCGAGAATGTTCCCGTCCAGCTCCAGCATCCGGATGCACCCGCGCTCTTCGGGGTGCCCCTCCGCGATCTCCCGTGCGCGGGAGGTGCCGAAGAACTCGACCGCCCGGGCGAGATCCTCCTCCGTGCGCGCCAGATGGACGCGGGCACGGGCAAGCGCCTCCGGACGAAGCCGCACCGCGCGCCCCGTCACTTCTGGGGTTCGCCCGGACTCGCTTCGGCCCCGCCGGGAGCGGGCTCAGCCGGTTTCTCCCCAGCCACCCAGCGTGGCTGCTCCGCCGGGGTCGGCGCGGAGACCTCCTCCTCGGGGAGATAGACCTCCTCCTCGTCGGTGCCGTCCACGTCGCGACGCAAGATGAGATAGAGCGACGCGGTGCCTCCTAGGAAGACGTAGAGCGCGTAGGCCTTGAAGGCGAGCAGGAAGAGGCTCAGGAAGAGCCACATCCAGACGAATGCGACGGTGTCCACGACCTTGACGTGCTGCACGTTGCGCAGATCGGCGATGCCGTGGGAGCGCCGCTCCATCGTCCTGTGCAGCGCGGCCTCGAGGTCGCCCACGGTCTGCGGGACGCGGTAGGCGACCATCTCCTTGTAGTCCCCGCGCACCCCCCAGACCCGCACCGATTCCCTGGCCGTGTCCTCGAAGAAATTGCCGACCAGGACCACCACGCTCATGAAGACGAAGATGAGCAGGTACCCGAAAAAGAACTGCAGCGGGCGGGCGAAGATATAGGAGAAGGCGCGGGAGAGCGCCTCGAGCGCGCCGTTCCGCTCGAACGCGATGCCCGCCCACATGAGCGGAAGTCCGAAGATCCCGGCCACGAGGGTCAGGATCGCCAGCAGGGCCGCGAGCAGGCTGAGCGGCCACAGAATGAGCACCAGGATCCACGATCCGAGGAACGGGACGCTGATCAGGAACCCCGCGGCGGCGATGCAGAAGAGGAAGAACCCCGCGACGACGGCGACGAGCACCGGCGCGAGAAGAAACGCCCGCAGGTTCGTTCCGGAAAACGTGAGCGCTTGCGCCAGGGAAACGGGCTCGTCCCGGGTGAGCCGCAACGCGCAGGTGCGCAGCAGCGCGCCGCCGAAGATCGCCCAGATCGCGAAGAAGAGGGCGCCGGTCACGAGCCCCTGCCACCAGTGCAGGGCGTGGGGCGGCAGACCCCAGACGCCGTCCATGGCGCGCCGGAAGCCGTCCCCCAGGAACGCGACGCGGCCGATCTCGACCGCGAGGAGGGAGACCATCTGTCCGATCGGGTTGGGCTGCGCGAACCACTTCTCCAGCCCGAAGTTGACGAGATAGAGGACAAGAAAGCCCGCGAGGGCGAGCAACAGGCACTTGAGGTCGAAGAGCACGCGCGGGGCGCGCAGCATCCCCTGGGGCGACGTCGCGATCTGGCTCATCGCTCCGATCCTCCGAACCCGCGGTCAGGAAAAGGGTTATGATCTCGCAAAAGGAGCGATTCTTGGGCGGGGACGGCGCATTGTCAACGAAAAAGGGGGGGGACGGGCTGCGCCGCGCCGTGCACCTCGCGTTCGGCGCTCCTGCGTTGCTGCTCCCCGGCATCGGCTCCTCCTGGGGAGCGGGAATCGCGGCCCTCGCGCTCGTCTACAACGCGTTTCTTGCGCCGCGCTTCGGTCTCGATCGTTCCTACCGGCGGGTCGGGGAGGGCCACTTCGGCGGTCTCACCACCTATCCCCTGGCGGTGCTGCTCCTGGTGCTTCTCGCGCCGCTCCCGCTCGCCGCGGGCGCTTGGGTGGTCCTCGCGGCGGGGGATCCGACGGCGGCCGCGGTGGGGGAACGGCTGCCCCGGCCACGCGTCCCGTGGAACGCGCGCAAGTCGCTCGCCGGAACCCTGACCGCGCTGCTCGCGGGCAGCGCTGCATGCGCCCTCGCGCTCGGTCACGCGGGGATCGCGCACCCCTGGACCATGGCGCTGGCCGCGGGCGCGGCGGGGGCGCTGGCCGAATCGCTCCCGCTCCCCACCGACGACAATCTGTCGGTCGCGGGCGCCGCGGCGCTTGCCCTTCTGCCCTGGCTGGGATGAGTCCATGGCCCCCGACGGCGTCTGGCCCATCGCGGCGGTTCCCGCCATCGCGGCGCTCGCGCTGGCGAAGGGGGCGGTGGACGTCCGCGGCGCACTGGCGGGCGCGGCGGTGGGAGGGGGCATGGCGCTGGGGCTCGGTTGGGCCGGGGTCGCCATGCTCGCGGCGCTCCTCGTGCTGGGCACCCTCGCTTCGCCCGCCTCCGGCCGGCGGCGCGACTGGTGCCAAGTCACGAGCAACGGCGGGGTGGCGGCTGCGGCCGCGCTCGCCGCGGGCTGGGGCGCCTCCTGGGGAGTTGCCGCTTCCGCGGGCGCGCTCGCGGCCGCGCTTTCCGACACGCTCTCCGGCGAATTGGGGAAGAGGTTCGGCGGCGCTCCACGCGCCCTCCTGTTCGGACCCCGCGTCGCCCGGGGCGCCGACGGCGGCATGACGCCGCTCGGAACGGGGGCGGGGATCGGCGCGGCGGCCGTCGTCCCCCTCCTCGCGCTCCTCCTTCATGCGCTGCCCGACGCCGCGACGGCCCTGCGCATCGCCCTCGCGGGGATGGGAGGAAACCTGGCGGACAGCATCTTCGGGCAGTTCGTGCAGCCGCGCCTCGGGGCGCGCGGCAACGACTGGTGCAACGTCGTGGCGACCTGCGCCGGAGCGCTGCTCGGCGCGCTCGCGCTCTAGCGCATCCTCACCAGCCGCGCAGGACGGCGCGGAGCGTCCGGGCCATCTCCGCGAGCGCGGCGCGGCTGATCGGGCCGGTGTGCATCGCCTGCGGCTGGAGATCCTGTCGCAGCGCGGCGAAGTGGGGCGAGCGCTGGGCGCGGATGAGCGTGGAGAGCGAGCCGTCCGGGTCGAAGGCGACCTCGGCCCCGCGCAGGGCGGGGGCGGCCGCCTGCAGCACCTCTGTTTCGCGCGCGGGACCGTTGTAGAGGGCGAGGAAGGGGACGCCCTCCGCCGCGGCGGTGAGGCGCGCCTTGCGCGCCTCCGCCAGCGTGCCCTTGTCGAGGAACGCGAAGCAGAAAACGAGCCCCGGGCGCAGGCGCGCTTCCGTTGCCCGGGGCGGCTGCCCGACGGGTTCCGCCGCCTCCTCGATCAATCCGAGCAGGTAGCGCAGCGACGACTCGGCCTTGGGGTTGGGCCCCTTGGCGAGGGCTTCTTCGAGGTCTGGCCGCACCGAGGCGCCGAGAGCGAGGAGGCGCGTCTCCGCTTCGGCCCACTTGCGGTCGGAGCCTTCGGCGAGGGACTGGAGCGCTTCGCGGACCACCGCGCGGTCCGGCGCGGCGGGGGGGCGCACGAGTTCCGGCGCGGGAGCCCACGCTTCCTCCGCGCCGCGCCCCCGCTGCGGCGCGCGGCCGACGCCGCGCGTGGCGCTCACCGAAACCACGAGCCAGCCCACGAGCAGAAGCGCGGCCGCGAGTACCGCGACGAGAGCGAGGGGGTGCGCGCGAAGCGGCGCAGGGGCGGGTATCGGGCCTGGTGCATCGAGCGGCGCGGGCAGGAGGGGCGCGGGGGCGAGGGCAACCTCATGGGGCGCCGCCTCGAGGACCTCCTCGAGCCGGTCGAGTGCCGCAACTATGTCGAGCCCCGCCGCGGCGGCGGCCTCGTCCAGGGCGGCGATGCGCGCCTCCACCTCCTGCGTGAGTGCCTGGAGCGTGGCGTCGAATTCGTCGGCGCCCCCGGTCACCCCCTCGCGCTCCCCCTCCCTCCGCGCGCGGAAGCGCAGGCACTCCTCGACGAGCTCGGCGGGAAGGGAGCCGGGCGCGGCCCAGGGGCGGCCGTAGACGAGGCGGAATCCGGTGGTGGGGCCCCCGCGCGCGATCGGTGCGCGGAAGCGCGCATCGAGCCGCGCATGGACCGGATAGTCGTACCAGGAGCCTCCCTTGACGATGATCGCTTCGGCGTCGCCCGGGAAGGGCGTGGCGGTCAACTCCCAGACGTTGCCGCAGAGATCGAGGCAGCCGCTCGGCGCCGCGCCGCCGGGAAACGCGTCCACCGGCGTCGTCCCCTTGTGGCCGCTCCGCACCGTGTTGCAGCGGCCTGCGTCGAACCGGTCCCCCCAGGCGTAGGCGCCCGGCGCGACCGGCCCGGCCGCGAGCAGCCACTCCTCTTCCGTGGGGATCGCGCCGCCGGCCCAGCGCGCGAAGGCGAGGGCATCGAAGAGGTCGACACCCACCACCGGATGGCGCGCGAGACCTGTCGGCACGCGTCCGCGGGGCCAGTAGCAGGGAGGGCGGTGGCCCGTCTTCTCGACGAAGGCGGCGTACCGCTCGTTCGTGACCGGCGTGCGGTCCACATCGAGCGCTCCCGCGCGGACCCTATCGGAGACGGCCCCGCCAGAGACGGCGGGGCCGCCGCGCACGGCGGGTGCGGTCATACCGTCTCTTCGACCCCGCCGGCCCGCCCACTTGAGCGGGGGGAAACCGCTACGGGACGAAGAAGGAGGTCGTGGCGGAGCCGAAGGAGAGGAAGCTCAAGAGAGCGGTGATGGGAGACACGCCCACCCGGATCTTTTCGGCCACCAGGGAGAACCCGTTCTGCGGCACGTAGAGCAGGTCGCCAGGGCGGATGAAGTAGTTCGTGGAGAAGTCCGCCTTCACCAGGAAGTCCTTCAGCTTGACGTGGTAGACCTTCATCTCCCCCTCGACCTCGCGGAAGAGGAGGGCACGATTCGGAGAGCCGGTCTCGACGACGCCGCGCGTGAGGCCCAAGAGGTCGGTCACCCGCATCTGGCCGGTGTAGGGGTAGCGGCCCGGGAGCCTCACCTCGCCCAGCACGGTCACCGTCTTGGAGTCGAACGCGGTCACCGCGACGAACACCTTCGGGGACTTGAGACCGAGGGTCTTTTGGAACTGCGTTTCGAGTTCGGAGCGCAGCTGCGCCGCGGTCTTGTTCAAGACGTCGATGTCGCCATGTTCGGGGAACGAGATCTTGCCGTCCGGGCGGACGATCGTCGAGATGGCGAGGGTTTCCGTCGCGTCGTCGAGGACGCGGATCGTGACCGTGTCGCTCTCCCCGATGGTGTACTCGGGGGCTGTCCGGAGGGCGACCGCCTTCGCGAAGACGGCGTTCATCTCCGCCTGGGTGCGGCAGCCGGCCAGGCCTGTCGCCGCCAGGATCAGGATCACGCTACGGATTCTCGTGCCGGTCATCACATCGCTCCTCTCGCAGTGCCGGCCCGTCCCCCTGCCCCCCAGGGGCGGGCTGGCAGAAAACGGGCCTCGTCCCCAAGGAATCGGCTCACGGGGCTCCAAACCTAAACCCCCCTGATACAACGGGTTTCGTCGTCCGCGCGCTCTCGGACAGGAGGATTTGGGTCGATCGGCGATAGATCCGAAAAGAGGAGGGTGCCTGGAGGACCCTTCGGATGCGCATTCTAGTGACCGGCGGAGCCGGGTTCATCGGCTCGAACTTGGCCGACGCCTTCCTCGCGGACGGCCACGAGGTGGCGATCGCGGACAATCTCACCACCGGCCTGGCGGAATTCGTGCCGGCGGCGGCGCTTTTCGAGGAGGTCGACGTCACCACCGCGGCCTTCGCCGCCTTCGTGCGCTCCTTCCGGCCCGAAGTGATCTGCCACCACGCCGCGCAGATCAACGTCCGCTCCTCCATGGACGATCCCATCCGCGACGCGCGGATCAACATCCTCGGAACGATCCAGGTGCTCCAGGCCGCCGCGGACTGCGGTACCCGCCGCGTCCTCTTCGCCTCCTCGGGGGGTGCGGTCTACGGCGATCCGCCCCGAGAGCGCCTCCCCCTCGACGAGAGCTTCCCCGTCCAGCCTCTCTCGCCCTACGGCGTGGGCAAGCGGGCGGGCGAACTGTACGGCCTCCAGTACGCCATGAACGGGCTCCTGGAGTTCGTCGCGCTCCGGTACCCCAACGTCTTCGGCCCCCGCCAGACCCCGCGGTCGGAGGCGGGGGTGGTCTCCATCTTCATGGAGAACCTCATCGCCGGCCGGCGCTGCACGATCTTCGGCGACGGCACGAAGACGCGCGACTACCTGTTCGTGGGGGATGTCGTGGAGGCGAACCGCTTGGCGCTCCGCTGTCCCAAGAACCGCGTGTTCAACCTCGGCTGGGGCCGGCAGGTGAGCGACCTCGAGATGTACCGCGCCTGCGCCGCCCAGTTCGACAGCGGGATGGAGCCGGAGTTCGCGCCCAAGCGGCCCGGGGAGGTGGATCGCATCGCGCTGGAGGCCACGCGGGCCCGCGAGGAGCTCACGTGGACGCCGCGCGTCCGCTTCGAGGAGGGGATCCGCCGCGCCGCCGAGTACTACCGGGCGTCCTTGGCGAAGCCGTAGAGACCCGGGTTCTCCAGGTCCGGCAGCAGCGCACGCGGCACGAGGAACGAGCGCGCGCGGAAGAGCTCGGGGTAGAGGCGGTAGCGCATGGCCGTGGCGTCGAGGTAGTCCACCCCGCTCGACCCGCCCGTCCCCACCCGCAGCCCGATGAGGCGTTCCACCATGCGGGCGTGGCGGAAGCGCCAGAGCCGGAAGTACTCCTCGAACTCGCAGATCGCGTCGAGCAGGCGATTCGGCCAGTGGAGGAGCGGCTGGTCGCGGTGCGCGATGATGAACAGGCAGGCGCGATGGACCGGCGCGTCCTTCCCCTCGAGGAAGTCGCGCCCGTCCGCGCGGTAGGCCTGGAGGCGCTGCTCGATGGCGGCGCGCTCCCCCGCCGACAGCCGCGGGTTGTCGCGGTGCATCGTGACCTGTCCCTCGACGTAGCGCTCCAAGGAGGCGAGATAGTTGCGCACGAACGCGGCCTCGATCGGGGTGCGGGAGAGCCACCCGTGCATGGCGTCGCGCAGGGTCGGCTCGGCGCGGCGCGCCTGGAACCGCTGGAGCGCCTCGGCGCAGAAGAACCGCTCGTAGGAGGCGCCGTCGTACTCCATCCGCAGCGCCTCGGGGAGTCCCGCGACGATCTCCAACTCGCGGAATTGCGCCGACTGGAACCCCGAGGCCGATCCGAGCCCTCCGCGGAACGCCAGGAAGTCGAGCGGGGTCATCGTCTCGAGCACATCGAACTGCGCCAGCAGAACCGTCTGGATCTCATGCACGCGGCCCAGCGCTGCGACGATGCGCGGCATGTCCGGCTCGGGCACCTCGGGCGCCGCGAGGAG
>Ga0187893_10002675_pt1 | contig 38478 bp, 31 predicted proteins | sample MA1701074metaG_FD_139574 | JGI IMG/M metagenome (GOLD analysis project Ga0187893, IMG submission 139574) | White microbial mat communities from a basaltic lava cave in the Kipuka Kanohina Cave System on the Island of Hawaii, USA - MA170107-4 metaG ... | reverse complement strand
GGATATCCAGAAGAAGGTGTGCGGCAACGGCTTCGAAGCCCACGCTAGCAAGGGCCCGGACGGGGTTCAAGCAGGCTCTGTGCCATCCGACATCCCCGCATCGCGATTGCAGTTATCGGCAGGGGTGCGGGGGAACTTGCGGGCCTAGCGGCAGGGCACGGACGCGGGCGTCGGGGCACGGGCAGCCACCCGGGACATGCTCCGGAACTGGCAGGTGGCTGCTCGGGTGTCTCTCGGACGAGCCCGGTCCGTCCCGCGACTCGTACCCGCCCGCCCAGCGTTGACGGCGCCAACGGCTGCGTCCCAGCATGCGGTCCGATTCGGCCCAGGCTGGTCGGTGCCCGGTCGGGGGGGGAGGCTCCGAATGCCGAGGAGTAGCGCCCGCCGCGCGGACGACGCGGCGGCACCTACCGCCGTGCGCGGGCACCGCTGGCCGTGGGTACCGATCGCACTCGTCCTCTTTGCAGTCGTCGCGTATGGACCCTCGCTCGACGTGCCTTTCCTCGGCGACGACTACGTGTTCCTCGACAAGACTCGAACGGCGGGATTCGGGGAGCTCTGGTCGCGCGCGAACACCGACTTCGGATGGTATCGGCCGTGGTCCAGGGAGCTCCACTTCTGGGCGCTTCAGGGACTGTTCGGCCCGCACGAGATCGGCTTCCGCGCGGTGAACCTGGCGCTCTGGGGGCTGACCCTCGGTCTGTACTGGTCGTTGCTGCGGCGGCTCGCCGGGTGCCGCGTGGCTTCATGGGCCACGTTCGGTCTCGCGAGCCTCTCGTTGTGGGGCGCACCGTTGACCTGGGTCTCGGGCGCGCAGGACCTCTGGATGCTCCTGTTCGCAGTGCTCGCACTGATCCTGCATGGATCGGGGCGTCTTCCGTGGTCACTTTTCGCATTCGCGCTCGCTCTGCTGAGCAAGGAAACCGCGGCCGTGGTGCCGCTCGTAATCTTCTCGCACGCGCGCGCGATCGAGCGTCGAGGCTGGCGGGCGAGCGCGGTTCGCGCGCTCCCGTACGCTGCGCTCTCGCTCGTGTGGCTTTCGGCCCATCCCGTGCTCCTCCATCGACTCGTGCACGCTCCGCATCCCGGGTCTGGCGAGGCTCAACTCCCGCCTGGGATGATCGCACTCCTGTCGCTGGCGTCGCTGGCCAACCTCGATCGTCTCGGGCTCCGTGTCGACCCAGATGCATGGCGGCCGGCGGCCACGGTCTTCGGCGCCCTCCTCCTGGCGACTGGCGCGTGGTTCGCGGTCCACCCGCGTCGCACGGAGCACGAGCCCACGGCCGCCGTTCCACGAGGGAACCTGGTTGCGTTCGGGGCCGCCTGGTGCGCAGCCGGCTGGTTGCCGCTCCTCTCGCCGTCCATCGGCTGGCACGCGTACTACGGGTCGTTCGGGGCGCTCGGAGGCTGGCTCGCCATCGGTGTGGGACTCGAGCGCATCCCTCGAGTGGCGGCCGCGCTCCTGTTCGGGCTCGGGATCCTGCGCGGCGTCGTTGCGGCGACGCCCTCGTGGGATTGGGGGAGCGAGTGGTACCAGACACGAGCCGGGAACATGTTGCGTGTGATCCGAACGCAACTCATGGAGTCTCACCCGACACTCCCGGCGCACACGAGGCTCTACTTCGGGAGCATCCCCAATAACATCGGACTCATCGCCGGAAGGAGTCCCGCGGTACGAGTCTGGTACGGCGACTCGACGCTCGAAGCGGGATTCTATTCATGGTACCGGCCGCGGGGTACCGAAGAGCCAGCGGGCATGGATCTGTTCTTCCACTTCGACTCCACCGCAGGCTTGCGAGCGGTACGGCCCGATTCGCCTCCACCGCCAGGCCTTCCCGCCGGCTCCGCGTGGGAGCTGGACCACGAGTCGCTGGCAGTCGCGCTCCTGACCGGCGGCGACCCGGCGCGCGCCGCAATGTGTTTTGAGCGGATCGCGGAACTCCCGCACCGGCCGGACGCCCTGATGCTGGCGGGAACGTGCTGGTCCGTGACCGGCGAGGACACGCGCGCATCGCTCCGTTTCGAGGCGGCCAGGCGGGCGACAGGAGCCACACCCCGGGAGATCGAGCAATGGGCCGCTCGGCTTCGCGAGACCATGCCGGCGCCCCGCGCGAAGGCGCACTGACCGGGTGCGGCACCGGCAAGCTGGGGCAGCGTGCGGCAAGACTTCGGGCTAGGACTTCTTCCTCCGGTACACGCCGTGGAAGAGGACCGACCAGGTCTTCCCCTGGTCGGTCGAGATCTCCCATACCTGGTGCACCTCGTCCGCGCCAACGGGGCGCCAGGTGATGCGGTCGAGCTGCGGCCTCCCCTGCACCCGGCGCTTGCCGCCGCGCAGCACCATGTTGCCGCCCTCCAGGCCGCCGTCCAGGAGCAGCAGCGTGCCGCGGTCGTCCACCCAGGTCTGGTGCCAGCGCCCGGTCGAGCGGTCGTAGATGTTGTAGCTCTCGCCCGAACTGCCGCCGCGGCCCTTCCAGTGCTCCTGGAGCACGCAATCGCCGAGCGGCCGTGTGATGCGATTGGTCCCCGCCGGCTTCCCGTCCGGTGTCGTGACGTCCCAGTCGCCGAGCCAGAAGTCGAACTGGCGATGCTCGGGAGCGGCGCACGGAGCGGCGGCCGCGGCCGCCCCGGCCTCCTGGTCAAACGCGAGCGGCGCGGCCGCAAGGGCGCCGAGCAGGGCCAGCGTCCCGGACGCGGCGGCGAGCGGGCGGTGCGGACGGTGTGCGGGCATGGGGCCTCCGAGGGACGCGGGTCGGTCGCGCCTTCGGAGTGAAGCCCGGGCCCCACCCCTCCGCCAGGTATCCTCCACCGGCGCACGGGCACCCCGGACCAGCGCGGCGGCGAGCGGCCGACTTGACCGGAGAACGCCCGCGACCCTCAATGCGCAGCTTGCGCGGCGAGCATCGAGGGTCGGCACCCATGGCCGCCCGAGTAGCTGAGAATCCCACGCGGCCCGGGGTTGGAACGAACATGGACCACGGTTCCAACCATCTCCGCCGCACGGCCCGATGCACAGCGGCGACCCGCACGTGGGTCCCCGGTCCCGAGCGCTGATGCCCCTGATCCGCGTACCGATGTCACCGAACCCACTCCGCATGCGCGCGGCCGGCGTGCCGCCCGCGGCGCGCGCCCCCCGATCCGTCTGGCGCCTCACCCCGCGCGGCGCGTGCGCGATGCTCCTCGCCTGCGCACTTCCACTTCTCTCGGGCTGCGCCTCGCCGCGCGAGGGCGGGCGCACCCACACGCCGCTCCTCGGCCCCGAGGACCCGTTCGCCGTCAAGACCTCGGCGCTCCTCTGGCCCGGCGCCGCGAGCGCGCTGCTCGTGAGCGACGGCCCGCTCTCGGCCTCGGCCGGCAGCTACGCCCTCACCTGGCGCGCGAGCGCCGGCGGCGAGGAGCTGCCGGCGGGTCGCTTCGGCCGCGAGGCCGAGCGCTCGCCCAACGTCGTCTGGCGCGCCGAGGGCGCGCGCGCCCGCTGGCGGCTCGAACTCGCCCCCGTGACCGTGCGGGTCGGCGACGAGACGCACCTCGTCGCTTCCATCGAGCTCTCGGTCGAGGGGCGCTCCGGGGCGCGTGTGCCCGTGGAGGTCGTGGCCACGCTCGGGCCCGACTCCGCCTTCCCGGTGCCCGCGAGCGAGCACGAGCCCGCGCCCGTCCGGCGCTGGCGTCGCGGCGCGGCCGGCGACCCCATTGCGCTCGGGCCCGCCGAGGCGAACCTCGGCGAACTGCGGCTCACCGGCGCCACCGCGCGCGGCCGGCCCCTGCGCTGGCGGTTCGTGCTCGCCGCCTCGCCGCGCGCGGCCGGCGCGCTCCGGAAGCTGGCGCGCACGAGCCACGCGAGCCACGTGGCCGTGGCCGACCGCGAGTGGGTCGCGATGCTCGCGCCCGCCGCACGGTTCCAGATCGCCGACAGCACGCTCCGCCAGGCCGTGGACGAGGCGCTGCTCGTGCTGCTCGGCTCGAGCGAGCGCACCGCCGGCGAGCTGCGCGCGATCGGCAATCCGTTCCAGTACCGCGACACCTGGATCCGCGACGCGGCACGGCAGGCGAGCGCGCTCGCCCAGTGGGGGCTCCACGAGCCGGCGCGCGAGATGGTCGCCGACCTCGTGCGCTTCCAGGACGAGGCCGGCGGGTTCATGAGCCAGCCCGGCCAGCTCGACGGCTCCGGCCAGGCGATGTGGGCGTTCGAGGAGGTGCACGGCCGCGCCCCGCGCTCGGGCGTGCCGCCCGCGCTCGTGGAGGCGACGCTCCGCGCGTGGCGCTGGTGCGAGGGCCGGCGCGCGCTCGTGCGCGAACGCGCCCCGGACTTCGCCGGGCTCATGCCGCCCGGCGATCCCCGCGACAACGAGCTCGCCGTGGGCTACTTGTTCGGGAGCGACGCGTGGACGATCGCCGGCTACCGCGCCGGCGCCGCGCTGCTCGCGCGCGTGGGCGAGCCGGCGGCCGCCGACTCGCTGCGGCGCGCGGCCGCGGACTACCAGGCGCTCCTCGCCACTCGCCTCGTGCGCGAGCGCCGCGTGCCGGCGAGCTGGTCGGGGCCCGCGCGCGACTGGGGGAACCTCGCGGCCCACTTCCCCACCGGCGCGGTCTCCGCCCGCACCCTGGCGGACGCCCGGCTCCTCCCGGTCATCGAGCACGCCGGACCCGGCGCCGGGCTCGCTCACTATGGCACGACCGACTCGCTGCACCTCTACCTGGGCGCGGACCTGGCGATGGACGCGCTGCTGCTCGGGCAGCCCGGGCCATGGCAGTCCACGCTCGCCTCGATGCTCGCCGCGCGCACCGGCACAGGCGGTCACCCCGAGCTCTACTGCCACTCGACGCGCGCGTTCGGCTGGAACCTGCCGCCGCACGCCACCTCGGCCGCAGCACTCCTCACGCTGGTCCGCCAGGGACTCGTCTTCGACGCCTTCGGCGACACGCTGCGGCTCACGCTCGGCACGCTGCCCGCGTGGTGGGACGAGGGCGTGAGCCTCGAACGCGCCGCGACGCGCTGGGGCCCGCTCGACGTGAGCTTCCGGCGCGAGGGCGAGCGCGCGACCTGGCGCTGGAGCCCGGTCCCCGTCCCCACGCTGCTCCGCCTCCCGCCCGGGACGCGGCGCGTGGTCGAGCCCGGGGATGGGACGCCGGGGGGCGCGACGTGGATCGTGGTGCCGCCCGGACACGACCGCGCGGAGGTCACGTGCCGCGTCCCCTGATGGGTGCTCAGACGATCGCGGATGAGCCCATTCCGGGGCGCTTCGGGGGCGCCCGACGACACGTTCGCGGCGACCTGCGGCGCCGCCCGGAGTCCATCTGCGATCTTCTGAGCACGACCCTCGTCGTGTGGGCCGTGCTCCTCTCCGGGTGCTCCGGTCCCGCCGCTCCACCCGGCCCCGCCGAGCGACCCTCGGGTGATCCCCGCGCCGACTTCGCGCGCGCCGTGGCGCTCCAGCGCGAGGGCCAGCACTCGCGGAGCGTGCCCTACTTCCGCGCCGCCGCCGCGGCCGACCCCGGCGTGGCCCAGCTCCATGTCGAGCTCGGCAAGGCACTCCACAACGCGAGCATCCAGATGGACTTCTCGGGGCGCGCGGTTCGCTTCGTGGTGGCGCGGAGCCAGGACCGCGCGCGGCTGCGTCACGAGGCGCTCGCCGCGCTCGAGCGCGGGGCGGCGCTCGCGGCCGGCCCGGACGAGCGGTGGCCGGCCTGGTTCGCGCACGCGCGCGTGCTCGAGATGTCGGGCGACGTGGCCGGCGCGCTGGTGAGCGTCGAGCGCGGACTCGAGTCCGCGCCCGGCGAGAGGCCGCTCCAGCGCGCGCACGCGCGGCTCGCCGACCGGCTGCGAACGGGGCGGTAGCCGGGGGTTGTGGAGGCGCGGCGCATGCGGCTACCCTGCCGCATGGTCCGACCGCTGACCGCGCTCCTCGCGCTCGCATGCGCCGCTTCCCTCGGTGCCCCGCCGGTCGGCGCCGCGCCCCGGCCGACGGCGAAGCCGCGCGCCGCCAAGGAGGCCGCGTGGAAGCCCGCGGTCCCGTTCATCGAGGACGACTTCGGTCGCGCGCTGGCGCTGGCCAGGGAGCGGAAGCTCCCGGTGTTCATCGAGGGCTGGGCGCCCTGGTGACACTCGTGCCGGTCGATGAGGGCCTATGTCTGGACGGACAACTCCCTCACGCGGCACGCCGGACGGTTCGTCTGGCTGAGCCTCGACTTCGAGAAGGCGAAGAACGCCCCGGCGCGTAGGCGGCTCCGCATCTCCGCGTTCCCGACCCTCTACGTGGTGGACCCTGCGGACTCGTCGGTCGCGATCCGCTGGCTCGGCGGCGCCTCGCTCGCCCAGCTCGAGCGGCTCTTCGACGACGGCGAGCTGGCGGTGAACGGGGGCGCGCGTGGTCCCGCCCTCGAAGCGCTCGTGGCCGCCGACCGCGCCTACGGCGTGGAGCGCTTCGCCGAGGCCACGGTCCGGTACCGGCGCGCGCTGGCCCTGGCGCCGGAGGATTGGCCCGCGTACGGCCGGACCGTGGAGTCCTGCCTGTTCGCCTACTCGCAGGCCGACTCGGCCGAGGCGAGCCTGCGGCTCGCCGACGCCGCCTGGCCACGGCTCCGCGGCGGCTCGTCCGCCGCGATCGTGGCGAGCCTGGCGCTCGATGCCGCGGTGGAGCTGCCGGACTCGGTGCCGGGACGGAGCGACTGGCTCACGCGCTACGAAGGCGCGTGCCACGAGGTGCTGCACGAGGATGCCGGCTCGCTCCTCGCGGACGATCGCTCGGGCGTGTTCTTCTCGCTCGAGGCCGCGCGCGAGGCGGTGGGCGACTCGGCCGGGCTGCTCGTGCTTCGCGAGCGCCACCTGGCGATGCTCGAGGCCGAGGCCGACCGCGCGCCCGATCCGGAGAAACGCGCCGTGTACGACTCGCACCGGCTCTCGCTCTACCTGGCGCTCGGCCGGCCCGAGAAGGCGATCCCCATGCTGGAGCAGTCGCGGCGGGACTTCCCCGACGACTACAACCCACCGCAGCGGCTGGCCACGGCCTACAAGGCGATGCAGCGGTGGCCCGAGGCGCTAGCCGCCTCGACCGCCGCGCGGCAGCGCGCCTACGGCCCGCGGCAGTTCCTGGTGTTCAACACGCGCGCCGACATCCAGCTCGGCATGGCCGACACGACCGCCGCGCGGCAGACGCTCCTCGCCGCACTCGCGCTCGCCGAGAAGATGCCCGAGGGGCTCCGGAGCGCGAACACGATCCGCGATCTCAAGGCGCGCCTGGAGAAGCTCGGCGTCAAGCCGCCCGCGCCGAAGGCGGCCGTGGGGCGGTAGGAGACCGCCGCGCCGCCGCTGAGCCCCGCCCGGCGCAATGTATCCCCTACCGAGATGGCCACATCGGCCAGCGTGGATCGAGAGGTGAGCCTCACAGCGGTTTGCCGGTGCGCCGGGGCCGACGTCGGAGCCGCAGGGCTTTCGCCCGCAGTTCGACCTCCGGCTCCAGCAGGCGATCTAGGAAACGCTCCAGCTCGCGGCGGGCGTGGGCGCGCGGATCGAGGCGGTAGAGCCGGGTCCGCCCGGCGGACCGGGCCGGGACCATCCCGTCCCGTTCGAGCGACCGAAGACCCTTCTGGACGCCGGAGAGCCTCAGCCCGACGAGGCGTGAGATCTCTCTCGCGTACGATTCGGTGAGCAACCGAAGCGCGAGCTGGACACGCGTTCGCGTCCGACGACCGAAAGGACTCGCTTGACCGAAGACCGTCATGAGTGGTCACGTGACCACCGACAGCGGTCGAGTCAAGTCCGCCCGACCGGGATGATCCATGGGGCCCACGCGCCCGCAGGATGGGAGCGCAGGGCGGCGGAGTCGCGCTGCGTCACACGTACGTCGCGAACGACCTCGCCGCCCCTACCCGGCCCGCAGGCAGTCGTGCAGGTGCAGCACGCCGAGCGGGGTGCGGCGCTCGTCCACGACGACGAGCGCGGTGATCGGCCCCTGCGGGCGGTCCTCCATCAGGCGCACGGCGCTCGCGACCAGCTCGTCGGGGCCGATGGTCGAGGGGCTGGGTGACATGACCTCGGCGGCGGCGAGCCCCCAGGGCTCGGCGTGCCGGAGCAGGATGCGCTTGAAGTCGCCGTCGCTCACGACGCCGGAGAGCGTGCCGTCGGCGGCGAGCACGGTGGTGATGCCGAGGCGCTTGTCCATGATCTCGAGCATGACGTCGCGGAGCTTCGTGCCTTCGGTGACGCGCGGCATCGCGTCTCCGCCGTGCATGAGCTCGCGCACGCGGCGCGAGGCGGCACGGCCGATGACGCCGCCGGGATGCAGGTAGCGGAAGTCCTCCGGCTTGAACCCCCGCTGCCGCATGAGCGCCACGGCGAGGCAGTCGCCCACCACCTGCGTGAGCGTGACGCTGGTCGTGGGGGTCAGGTCCATGGGGCAGGCCTCGGTGACCGGGCCCAGGACGATGGCGGCGGCGCTCCGCCTGGCGAGCGGAGAGCCGGGCGCGGAGACCACCGAGACGACGGGGATGCCGAGCCGCTCCACGTACGGGAGCAGCGCGAGCAGCTCCTCGGTGGCGCCGCTCTTCGAGAGGAAGAGCGCCGCGTCGCCGCGTGCGAAGAGCCCCGCGTCGCCGTGGAGCGCGTCGGCCGGGTGCAGGAACACGGCCGGCGTGCCGGTGCTCGTGAGCGTGGCCGCGATCTTCTGCCCGATGAGGCCGCTCTTCCCCACCCCCGAGACCACGAGCTTGCCCTTGCAGCCGGCGAGCAGCTCGACGGCCTTCGTGAAGTCGGCTCCCAGGCGCGACTCGAGCCCCGCCACGGCGGCGGCCTCGATGCGCACCACCTCGCGAGCCAGCTCGAGCGGGTCCTGCTTCATCGCCACGCCTCGCCTCACCTCGGACACGGGTCCTCCTCGAGCCTCGGGACGGCGCTCACCGTAGCGCGAACCCGGCTGCCGCGCACGGGCGCTCGGAGCGCGCTGGGCGGCGCGAGACGCGCCGTCGGCCCCGCACCGTCCGCCTCACACCGCCTCGTAACGCTCCAGCACCTTCCGCCACGTGCCGTTGTGCCGCAGCACGCGCTCGACCACCTCGCGCACGGCGCCGAAGCCGGCGCGCGCCTCGGTCACGGTGCGCGCCACGCGCAGCACCTCGGGGCTCGCATCGGCCACGGCGATGGACCACCCGACACGCTTCAGGAGCGGCACGTCGGGAAGGTCGTCGCCCACCATGGCGCACTCCTCCCAGCGCACGCCCTCGCGCGCCAGGATCTGCTCGGCGAGCGCCACCTTGTCCCTGATCCCCAGGTGGTGCTCGAGCTTCAAGTCGTGCATGCGCGCGGCCACCGCGAGCGAGTCGCGGCCGCTGATCGCCACGGGTCGCACGCCCAGGTCGCGCGCCCACTCGAGCGCGAGGCCGTCGCGCACCCAGAAGTGGCGCGAGTCGCCGCCGCGGCTGAAGCCGATGACGCCGTCCGTGAGCGTGCCGTCCACGTCCAGGAACAGGATCCGGATCGGGGTCGCGTCGGGCGCGTCGGACGAGGGCTGGCGCTCCGAAGCGGGCATCGGGCTCAGGTCCGCCGCGCGCCCGCGGGCGAGCCCTGCACCGCCTCGTGCACGCGCACCGCCTCGTCGAGGAACGCCGCCGCCTGCGCGAGCGGGAGCTGCGTGGCCGCGTCGGAGAGCGCCCGCTCGGGCTCGGGGTGGGTCTCGAAGAAGACGCCGTCCACGCCGCACGCCACCGCCGCGCGCATGAGCGGGAACGCGAACCGGAGGTCGCCGCCCGTCTCGCCGCCTTCCGAGCCCCCGGAGCCGCGCCGCTGCAGGCTGTGCGTCGCGTCGAACAGCACCGGCCAGCCCAGCTCGCGCATGGTCACGAGGCCGCGCATGTCCACGACCAGGTCGCCGTAGCCATGCATGCTGCCGCGCTCGGTGAGGAGGATGCGCTCGGCGCCGGCGGACGTGAGCTTCTCCACCGCGTGGCGCATGTCGGCGGGCGGCAGGAACTGGCCCTTCTTCACGTTCACGGCGCGGCCCGTCCGCGCGGCGGCCTCGAGCAGCGCCGTCTGCCGGCACAGGAACGCCGGGATCTGGAGCGCGTCGGCCACCTCGGCCGCGGCGCGCGCCTCGCCCGTCTCGTGGATGTCGGTGAGCACCGGCACGCCCAGCTCGCGCTTCACGCGCGCGAGCACCTCCAGCCCCTCGTCGCCCGGGAGCCCGGCGAACGTGGCCCCGCTCGAGCGGTTCGCCTTCCGGTAGCTGGCCTTGAACACGAACGGCAGTCCGCGCTTCGCAGTCAGATCCCTGAGTCGAGCCGCCACGGTCAGGCACAGATCCGCGCTCTCCACCACGCACGGCCCGGCCACCACGAGCAGCGTCGGGCCGCCCGCGGCGGCGTCGCCGATCCGGAACGCGTTCATGCGCGCGGGGCCTCGGCGCGCGCGTCCTTCACGGCGGCCGGCGGCGCATAGTCGTTGTTGCCGAGCCGCGCGGCGCGGCGCTCGAGCGAGGCGCGCACGAAGTCGCGGAACAGCGGGTGGGGCTCGTGCGGGCGGCTGCGCAACTCGGGGTGGAACTGAACCGCCAGGAACCACGGGTGGTCCGGCAGCTCGATGATCTCGACCAGCTCGCGGCCCACGCACTTGCCCGAGAGCACGAGCCCGCGCGAGGTGAGCTGCTGGGCGTAGCGGTTGTTGAGCTCGTAGCGGTGCCGGTGGCGTTCGCTCACCTCGGGCACGTCGTAGGCGCGCGCGGCGAGCGTCCCTGGCCGGAGCGCGCAGCGGTAGGCGCCGAGCCGCATCGTGCCGCCCTTCTCGGTCACCGTCGCCTGGTCGGCGAGGAGGTCGATGACCTTGTGCTCGCTCGCCGGGTCGAACTCGGTGGAGTTCGCGTCGGCCCAACCCACCACGTTCCTCGCGAACTCGATGGTCGCCACCTGCATGCCGAGGCAGATGCCGAGGTACGGCACGCTCTTCTCGCGCGCGAAGCGGGCCGCGGCGATCTTGCCCTCGATGCCGCGCTCGCCGAATCCGCCCGGCACCAGCACGCCGTCCACGTCGCCGAGCAGCGCCGCGGCGCCCTTCGACTCGACATCCGTGCTCTCCACCCAGCGCAGGTTCACGCGCGCCCGGTTGGCCGCGCCGGCGTGCGCGAACGCCTCGATGATGCTCTTGTAGGCGTCGCGCACGTGCGTGTACTTGCCCACGATGGCGATCTCGCACTGTTTCTCGGGGCGCAGCACGCGGCGCACGAACTCGTTCCATGCGTGGAGGTCCGGCGGCTGCACGCTCTTGTCCGGGAGCGCCAGCATGCCGACGGCCAGGTCGTCCAGCCCGCCCGCGTGGAATACGCCCGGCACCTCGTAGATGCTGCTCACGTCGGTGGCCGCGATCACCGCCTCGGCCGGCACGTTGCAGAAGAGCGCGATCTTCTCGCGCACGTCGGAGGAGAGCGGCGTCTCGCTCCGGCACAGCAGGATGTCCGGTTGGATGCCGATCTCGCGCAGCTCCTTCACCGAGTGCTGCGTGGGCTTCGTCTTCACCTCGCCCGCCGCCTTGATGAACGGCACCAGCGTCACGTGCACGAACAGCACGTCCTTCCGGTGCTCGAGCTTCAGCTGCCGGGTGGCCTCGAGGAACGGCAACGACTCGATGTCGCCCACCGTGCCGCCGATCTCGACGATGTGCACGTCCGCCTCGGTCGTGAGCGAGAGCGAGTGGATGCGCTTCTTGATCTCGTCGGTGACGTGCGGGATCACCTGCACCGTGCGACCCAGGTAGTCGCCGCGGCGCTCGCGCGAGAGGATCGAGTCGTAGATCTGCCCCGCCGTCACGTTGTGGCTGCGCGTGACCGAGGTGTGGATGAAGCGCTCGTAGTGGCCCAGGTCCAGGTCGGTCTCCGCGCCGTCGTCGGTGACGTAGACCTCGCCGTGCTGGAACGGGCTCATCGTGCCCGGGTCGATGTTCAAGTAGGGGTCGAGCTTCTGGATGGTGACGCGGAAGCCTCGCGACTTGAGCAGCAGCCCCAGCGACGCCGCGGCGATGCCCTTGCCGAGCGACGACACCACGCCACCCGTGACGACGACGATCCTGGCCATGTCCCTTCTCCCTGTCGTGCCGTCGCTGCCTGGATTACGAAGATGGTTTGAAGAAGTCCGTCAACCGCTTCCGGAACAACGACTTGAAAACGGCCGCTCTAGCCGGGTCTGCCGGCCGCCTGCGCCCGCGACCGCGGCCCGCGCCGCTCGAGCGCCGCGAGCTGCTCGGGCGTGTCCACGCCCGCGAACGGCTGCTCGCCCAGCACCACCCTGATGCGCACGCCGCGCTCGAGCGCGCGAAGCTGTTCGAGCCGCTCGGCCTGCTCGAGGCGCCCCGGCGGCCACGCCGCGAAGCGGAGCAGCAGCTCGCGCCGGAAAGCATACACGCCCGCATGCCGGAGCGCCGGCCCGCCGCGCGAGCCGCCGGCCAGGTCGGCGCGGCTGAAGTAGAGCGCGAAGCCCGCGGCGTCGAGCACGACCTTGACCACGTCCGGCGAGGCGAGCGCCGCGGCGTCCGGCTCGTGGTGGGCGATCGTGCCCATCTCGAGCGCGTCGTCGGCGCGCATGGCCTCGATCAGCTTCGAGACCGCCCCGGACTCGAGCTCCGGCTCGTCGCCCTGGAGGTTGAGCACGATCTCCGCGCCGGGCCGGCGCCGCGCCACCTCGGCCACGCGGTCGGTGCCGCTCGCGCAATCCGCCGACGTCATCTCGACCGCGGCACCGAAGCCGCGGGCGGCCGCCGCGATGCGCTCGTCGTCGGTGGCGATCACCAGCTCGTCCAGGCCGCGCGCGGCGCGCGCGCGCTCCCAGACGTGCTGGAGCAGGGTCTTCCCCCACAGGATCGCGAGCGGCTTCCCCGGAAAGCGAGTCGCGCCGTGGCGGGCGGGGATGACGCCCAGCACGGCGCGAGCGGATTCGGCGGGACCCGTTGGCACGGGATTGGAAGCTAGCACGCGGGCCGGGGCGCGTCGACCGTCCTCCCGGGTGCTCCCCGCGGGCGTAGGATGGGGCGATGGACCTCACACCCCCGGGGCTCGAGCGTCGCTGCGAGGCAGCCGAGCTGGCCGCCGCCGACACGCCGGAGAAGCCGAACCCCTCGACCCACAACCTGCGCCGGCTCGGCTTCCGGGATCGCTACCGGCGCGCGAACTGGGTGCTGATGCTGCGGGAGGGGTGAAGTTACCCCTTGAGCTCCGCGATCATCTCCGCGACGTCCTTCGCCGACTTGTGGAGCGCGGCCTTGTCGGCGTCGGAGAGCTTCAGCTCGACGATCCGCTCCACGCCCCTGCCGCCCAGGACGACCGGGACGCCGATGAAGAGGTCCTCGAGGCCGTACTCCCCTCGCAGCGCCACCGAGCACGGCACGAGCCGCTTCTGGTCCAGCAGGATCGCCTCGACCATCTCGACGGCGGACATGGCGGGCGCGTAGTAGGCGGAGCCGGTCTTCAGGAGCTTCACGATCTCGGCGCCGCCGTCGCGCGTGCGCTGGACGATCTGCGCCAGCCGCTCGGGCGCGATCAGCTCCTCCACCGGGATGCCGCCCGCCACCGTGTACTTCGTCACCGGAACCATCGAGTCGCCGTGACCGCCCAGCACCATGGCCTGGATGTCCGCGCCCGAGATGCCCAGCTCCATCGCCAGGAACGCGCGGAAGCGCGCGCTGTCCAGGATGCCGGCCATGCCGATGACGCGCTCGCGCGGAAAGCCGGTCACGTGCGCGAAGTACCACGCCATCACGTCCAGCGGGTTCGTGACCACGACGACGATCGCGTTCGGGGCGTGCTGCTTCACGGCCTCGGCGGCGGGCTTCACGATCTCGGCGTTGGCCTTCAGGAGGTCCGAGCGCGACATGCCGGGCTTCCGCGGGAAGCCCGCGGTCATCACGACCACGTCCGAGCCCTTCACGTCCGCGAGGCTCGTCGAGCCCTTCATGCGCACGCCCTTGTGCCAGAGCGGTGCGGCCTCCTCGATGTCGAGCGCCTTGCCCTGCGGCATGCCCTCCATCTCGGGGCGGTCGATGAGCGTCACGTCGGCCAGGCCACGCTCGGCCAGGTAGAGCGCGGCGCTCGCGCCGACGTTGCCGGCGCCGATGACGGCGACCTTGTTCTTCACGGGATCCCTCCAGCGTGTCGGGCGGGGCCGGCGGCGAGCGGCGTCGCGGGCCGGCCGGGACGGTTCCTGTCAGCGAAACGCCGCCACCGGACGAGCGAGGCCGGTGGCGGCGCGATGCGCGAAAGACGCTACGACTTCAGTTGGTCTCGGCCACCGGCGGCACGACGTGGACCAGCTTGCGCACGCGGTCGCGGCGCGTGAACTCCACCCGGCCGTCCACGAGCGCGAACAGCGTGTCGTCCTTGCCGCGCCCGACGTTGCGGCCGGCGAAGAACACGGTGCCGCGCTGGCGCACGAGGATGCTGCCCGCGGTCACGGTCTCGCCGCCGAAACGCTTGACCCCGAGCCGCTTGGCGTTCGAGTCGCGGCCGTTCTTGGTCGAGGACTGACCCTTCTTGTGTGCCATGTCGGAGCCTCTTTCAGCCGGAGATCGAGGTCACGCGGATGCGCGTGAGCTCGTCGCGGTGGCCGCGGCGGCGGCGATACTTGCGCCGCCGCTTGAACTTGAAGATCCGGAGCTTCTCGCCGCGCCGGTGCTCGAGGATCTCGGCCGAGACCATGGCACCCTTCACCGTCGGACGCCCGACCGTCACCCTGTCGCCGTCGCCGACCAGCAGCACCTGGTCGAACGTGAGCGCGCTGCCGGGCTCGCCCTGGAGACGCGGGACGTCGAGGACCTCCTCGGGCGTGACCCTGGTCTGCACGCCGGAGATGTGCACGATCGCATACATGAGACGGAGTCTCCTGGGCGCCGCGGGGCCGCGTCCGGGCGTAGGGATGCCCCGCCCGGAAGGCCGGAGGGGCGGCCCCCCGCGCCGCGCGGCCGGAGGGTGGTGGCGGAACCGGGATTCTCTATCATGGCGCGCGAGACGCTGTCAATCCCGCCGCGCACACGGGGTTCCGCGCGCCTGCCTCCCTGCGCGCGGGCCCGCCCCATGGAGACGCCCATAATGAGCCTGCGCCCGGCCTCGCTGGTCCTGCTCGCGGTCCCGATCCTCGCCTGCGCCCCGATCGTCCCGGCCACGGGTCCGGCGGCCCCGGCGCCCCCCGCGTCCGCCGCGGCCCGCACGCCGCCCGCGCCCGCCGCGCGCGGCTACGCCGACGACGCGCTGTGCGCCCCGCTCCTCCTCGATGACAGCGACCTGGGCTTCGGCACGCACGTCGTCATGCGGCGGCTGCCCACGGCCGCGGACTTCGACGACCTGAGCTTCGTCACCGGGCTCCGACAGGTGATCGTGGCGCTCCCGGAGTGGCCGGCGTCCTACGCCGACCTCCGTCCGCTCCAGCAGGCGATCCTGCCGGCGGGCACGCAGCTCATCGTGCTGCTCCCTGGCTGGCCGCGCACGCGCGAGGCCCTGGGCGCGTGGAACCTGGTGACGGGCGCCCCGCGCGTCATCGTCGTGGTGGACGGACCGCCCGCGGACCGCGCGATCATCACCGAGCTGAACCGCATGCGCGCGCTCGAGCGGGTGGTGGCGCAGATGGAGCATCCCTCGCGCAGCGGCTTCGAGCGCCTGCAGCGGCCGCTCTCGTTCCGGGTGCTCAGGAACTGACGAGCGGCGTCGCTCGCGGCGGCTGGTGGTGCGTGAGGCCGTCCGAGGCAGGCAGCCCGCCCAGGGGCGCCGTCTAGCTCTTCGTGTACCTCCAGAGCGCCACGCCGAACAGGATGATGCCCGCCACCCACGGCAGCGCACCGACGGCGAAGAGCCACGGGTGATCGGGCGCGCGCAGCGCCCAGGCGAAGATGAACGTGCCGGCCGCCGCGAAGATGCTGGCGGTGACCATGCCGCCCACGGCGCGCTGCCGTGCATTGGCGTTCGCCTGCGTGGGCTGGCGGGCCTGCTCGTGGGCAGGGTCGTCCGGACCCGGGGTATGGGTCACGCGCGGCCTCCCGCGGGTGGGGGAACCCGATCGGTCGTGTACGGGATCGAAGGTCCCCGGCGCGGGGGGATGCCGGGTGTGACGACTGTCGCGAGGCTACGCCCGCCGGCGAGTCAGCGGCAAGGATGTTCGTCGTCACTCGCTTCGTGCCCCGGGCCGCGGCGACGCGCCGGCGCCTCCGAGCGGGCCGGCCGGACCGGACCGGCCCCCCGCGGGCTGCGCGAAGCGCCGCGCCCGCGGGGCCACCCGGCCTCCGGCCGGCCCGGGGACCCCCGCCACTCAACTCCCGCTCAAGTCCCCTCGCCGAGCCTCACCGGCGTGGCGACGGCCCAGCCGCCGCTCGCCCGTCCCCCGAACGCCGAGGAGGTCGCCATGCCGCTCCGTCTCCACACCGCGCCCGCGGGCTTCGTGCTGCTCCTCGCGCTCGCCTCCGGTCCGGGCGCGCGCGCGGCGAGCCCGGAGACCGTGACCATCACGCCCGGATCCACGACCGTCACGTTCACTTCGGAGATCATCGCCGGCGTGGGGCTCGACGGCTCGCTGTGCGAGGAGGACGTGAGCTGCGACTCGCTCGTGCTCGTGATCGAACCGGGCGACTACACCGGCCGCAACCTGCGCGTGGCCATCGATTGGTTGATCCCGGCCAACGACTTCGACGTGTACTCGTTCCGGGGCCATCTCGGCGGGCCGGCGACGGGCGCCTCGAACGGCCCGCCGCCGGGGACGCACGAGGAGTTCGTGCTCTCCCTGGACGGCGTGCTCGCGACCCCGCGCGTGTACGCCCTGCGCGTGGTCTGCTCGCTGGGCGGTCCCGAGCCGGTGAACGGCACGCTGAGCTTCGTCTCGCCGCCGCTCCCGCGCGCGGCGCTCACCACCGACTCCGAGCTGCGCTTCAGCCCCAACGTGACGGTGCTCGCGCCCGGCGCCGCGCGCGACTGCGAGCCGAGCGTGCGCGTGGACGTGCGCGGCAACTGCTACGTGGGCGGCATCCGCGGCGTGCCGGCGGGCGTGGACCTGTGGCGCTTCGACCTCGACCCCGGAAGCCCCACGTACGACCCGCAGCTCCGCTCGCCGGTCTACCTGGGCCAGCCGGACGCGTTCGCGGCCGAGGACACGGTGGGCGGCCGCGACGGCGGCGGCGACATCGAGATCGCCACGTCGTTCCCGGCCTCGGCGTCGGCCACGCCGTGGGTGACGATCGTGAGCCTGGCCGCGGCCAACATCTCGTCCGCGGTCTCCTCCGACCAGGGCGAGCACTTCACGCTCTCCCCCGCCGTCGCGGCGGTGCCGGCGGACGACCGGCAGTGGATCGAGGCCACGGGCGAGGATGTCGTCTATCAGATGTATCGCGCGCCGATCCCGGCCACGGGCCTGTGGGTGCAGAAGTCCACGGACCACGGCGTCAACTGGGGAGCGCCGTCGCTCGTGAGCCCCACGGGCTCGAGCCCGGGCTACATCGACGTGGACCACGCGAACGGCAACGTCTACGTGTCGCACTCCTCGAGCAGCGCGCTGTTCGTGTCGCGTTCGACGAACGGCGGGCTCGACTGGAGCACGGTCACGGTGGACAACAGCACGGCGCACGGGAGCCTGTTCGACCCGGTCAAGGTGGGCGAGGACGGCACGGTGTACGTCACCTGGAGTGACGAGCGCGACGTCTACCTCGCCCACTCCACCGACCACGCCGCCACCTGGAGTCCGCCCGTCAAGGTGAACGGCCCGGAGAGCCAGGTGGCGCTCTTTCCGTGGCTCGAGGCGGGGAGCGCGGGGCGCGTGGTGGTGGTGTGGCTCGGCACGAGCCACCCGGTCAACGACAACGACGCCGACTGGCGCGTGCACGCGGCCATCACGCTGAACGCCACCGCGCAGAACCCCACGTTCCACCGCGCCGAGGTGAGCGACCACGTCGTCCACTCGAGCAACATCTCGCTCGGCGGCCTGGGCGTGGACACGCCGCTCACGCCGCAGCCCAACCGGAACCTGTGCGACTACTTCCAGGTCGCGCTCGACCCGCTGGGCGCGTGCGTGGTGGCGTTCACCGACGACCACAACGACTTCGACGGCCACACCTACGTGGCCCGGCAGCTCGCGGGTCCATCGCTCCACGCGTCGGCCAACGGCGGCACCGGCGTGCTGGATCCGGTGGACCCGCTCCCTCCCCCGGCGGCCGATCCGGAGGCGCCGGAGCTCGTGGACTTCCTCCACGACGCCACGGGCTCGAGCCTGCAGCCGATCCCCGGTGACAATCCGTATGACCTGCTCTCGGTGGACTACCGCTGCGAGGTGCAGGGCGCGGCGGCGCTCCTGGAGGTGCGCCTCCGCGTCAGCGACCTCGCGGCGACGCCAGCGAACACGTTCTGGCGCGCGCACTTCATCGTCAACTCGCCGCCGGGCCTGTACGAGCGCGGGCAGATGTTCTACGTCGAGGCGGCGACCGACGGCTCGGGCGCGCCGGCCTACCGCTTCGGCCGCACGGTGCGGGCGACGAACGGCTCGCTCACGCTCGCGCCGCTCGGCGCGGCCACGGGCGGGCAGATCCTGAGCGTCTCCGACGAGGTCGTGGTGCGGCTCGCGCTTGGGACACTCAACCCGTACGTGACCGGTCCCGTGGTCGGGCCCGGCAGCCGGCTCGTGGGCTTGAAGGCCAACACCGGCACCACGGGCGCGGTCGTCGCCCGCGACATCGTGCGCGGCGGCGGCACGTTCGACATCTGTGCCGAGCGGCTCGCGGTGGGCCCGGCCACGCCCGGCGCGCTCGCGCTCGGCCGGCCGCGGCCGAACCCCGGGCGCGGGCGGGTGGCGCTCGACGTGACGCTCGGCCGCTCCGACTGGCTCGAGCTCTCGGTCTTCGACGCGAACGGCCGGCGCGTGCGCACGGTGCACTCGGGCGTGCTGCCGGCGGGGGTCACGCGGCTCACCTGGGACGGTCGCACGGACGGCGGCCGCCCGGCCGCGGCCGGTGCCTACTGGCTGCGCGCGGTGGCGGGCGGTGTCGCGCGCCGAGAGCGGCTGGTGCTCGTGCGATGAGCGTGCCGCGGACCCGAAGGGAAGCGGAGCGAGCGAAGACAGCGGTGTCCGCGTTGCGGGCGCGGTGAGGCCCCGCCACCGGGGCGCGGCGGGACCGGCCGCCCCACCGCGCCGCCGACTTCGAGCGCGTGTGCGCCGCGCGGGCGAGGCGCCATGTCCTGCCCTTCGACCTACCGCCCCTTGGACCGGGTCGCCGCTCGCGCACGCACGGCTTCTCCCCACTGCGAGAGGAACTCGGTGAGGAACTTCGACACGCCCGTGCCGCCGGTCGCGAGCGGCGCGATCGCCACGGCCACAGCCACGGCCACGTGATAGCCCGTGGAGCGCGTGGACTCGGCACGCAGCCAGGCGGGATGCGCGGTGTTGATCCACACCGTGTTCTCGATGAGCCGCCCGAGCTCACGGTCCTCGGGGCGCGCCTCGAACTGGAGCGTGAGCCCATAGCGCTGCGCCCGGCCCCGGCCGGTCCCGGCGGCCTCATCACCCTCGCGCGCGGGATCGGCGCCGTGGGTGTCGGTCGGCGCCTCGGGAGCGCGCGCCGGCGCGGGGAGCGTCTCGACCGCTGCTGCGTCGGAGGCGGCGGGAGCGGCGTCGGACGTCACGGCCGGTGGGAGGGGCTCGTCCATCTCGCCGGGCGCGAGCGTGGCCATCGCGGCCTCGGCGATCGCCGCCACCGCGCCCCGCCCGTCGTGCCCGGGCCGGGCGAGCGCGATGCGACGCTGCCCGCCCTGTTGGCGCTCGACGAGCGAGGAGAGCAGCGGGAACGACTCGGTGAGGCCCTCGAGCACGCGCTCGAGATCGCGCTCGAGCGGCCGGGCGATCCTCCGGCGCTCGTCCTGGGCCGCGTCGCGTGCCTCGCCCCAGCGGGTGAGCTGGGTCTGCACGGCCTCCTGGATGGCGCGGCGGTACGCGAGGAAGTGCGCGCCGCGCGGCCCGGTCCGCACGAAGTCGCCCTTGTTGAGCGTGAGCGACTGGGCGAGCGAGGGCACCTCGAGGATGCCGGTGATGCGGTCCGGCGCGGTGGGCAGGATGCCGAGCCAGTCCCAGCCGCGCCGGATCACCTTGCCGAACGTGCTCACCGCGATGCCGCGCAGCTGCTCGGGCAGCGGCAGCGCGTGACGCTCGACGTAACCCAGCCCCGAGGGCTTCCGTTGTCGCTCGATGCGAACCTCGAGCCGCGCGTGCTCGGCGGCCGGACGGTGGATCGGCTCGAGCGCGCGGCCGTTGACCTCGAACCGCACGCCGTTCGGGTAAAGCGACGCGAGTCCCGGCTGGAACTCCGGCTCGAACAACGGTTGATAGTGCGTGCGCACGACGTGCTCGAGGAAGCCCGCGTCGAGCAGCGGCGAGAGCCCGTGCTGCAGGCGAAGCGAGACCGCTGTTCCGTGACCTTCCACCCATCCCGGTGGTGCGATCGGCTCATAGGGCGCGAACTCGCGAGAGGCGAGGTGCCATCTCGACGCCGCGTGCGACTTCCCCCGGCGCGACTCGGTGACGACCTCGTGCGCGGCGAGCAGCGCCAGCTTGATGCCGACGCCGGCGAAACCGATGCCTTCGCCGCGGGTCTTGGTGCTGGCGGCGAGATTGTGGAACTGCCGCAGCTCCTTCCACACCATGCCGCGGCCGTCGTCCTCGAACCGGAACGTGGCGCCCGCGGGGTCGGTGAGGATGCGCAGGACGGACGCGCCCGCGTCGAGCGAGTTCGCCACGAGCTCGGTGAGGATGGTCTCCTCGAGCCCCGCCGGATAGGCGTCGCGCAGGTCCTCCAGCAGGTGCCGGAGATCCACCTTCGTATAGCCGCGGCCGCGTGGGGGCATTCAGGCACTCCGGGTCTGCGTTCGAGCCGTGAAGTGTACGCGGGCGCGCGCCGATTCACCACGGGGGCGATTCGGAGCGCAGGCGGCACGGGCTCCCGCCCCCGCCCCCGCGCCGGATCCCTACGTCCCCGGGACCGCCCCCACCACCTGCTTCGTAAGGTCGTGCTTCTTGTCGGAGAAGACGCGCATCTCGCCGCGCTTGAGCTGCGGGTCGTCCTTCAGGTCCACCTGCAGCTTGAAGCGCTTCTCCAGCTCGGCGAACCGGCGCGCCTCGGCCTCGACGAAGTAGAGCGCCACGTCGGGAGCCACCTTCACGGTGATGCGCTTGTGGCCGCCGAGCGCCGTCACCCGCCGCATCGCGCGCTCGAGCTTCACGAGCATGGTCTCGTTGCTCGGCACCTTGCCGAGCCCGCCGCAGGTGGGGCAGTCCTCGGTGTAGTAATGCAGCAGCGACGAGCGCTCGCGCTGGCGCGTCATCTCCACGAGGCCCAGGTCCGAGACGGCGAACGCCTTGGTGCGCGCGCGGTCCTTCCTCAACTCGGAACGCAGCGTGTCGAGCACGGCGCGTTTGTTGGACTCCGACTCCATGTCGATGAAGTCCACCACGATGATGCCGCCGATGTCGCGCAGCCGGAGCTGGCGCGGCACTTCCACGGCTGCCTCCATGTTGGTGCGGAATATGGTTTCTTCCTGGTTCTTCTTGCCGGTGAAGCGGCCCGTGTTCACGTCCACGGCCACCAGGGCCTCGGCGTGGTCGATGCAGATGTAGCCGCCCTTCTTCAACCACACCTTCCGCTCGAACGTCTTCTCGATCTGCGGCTCGATGCCGAACGCGTCGAAGATGGGGTCCTTGCCCTTGTAGTGCTTCACGCGATCGGCCAGCTCCGGGCTCACGGCCTTCAGGTACCCCTGGATCTCCGAGAACGAGTCGGGATCGTCGATGAAAACCTCCTCGACGTCCTCGGTGAACAGGTCGCGGATCAGTCCCGCCGACATCTCCAGCTCACGGTGGAGGAGTGCGGGCGGCCGGGCATTGCCCGCCTTCTTCTCGATCTTCTGCCACAGGCGCGTCAGGTGCCGGATGTCGGCGGCATACTCGGCGTCGCCCTTGCCCTCGCCCGCGGTGCGGGCGATGACGCCGACCCCCTTGGGCTTCAGGTCCGAGAGGATGGCCTTGATGCGCTGGCGCTCGACGCGCTCCTCGATGCGGCGCGAGACTCCGATGTGGTCCACGCCGGGCATCAGCACGCAGAAGCGCCCGGGCAGGCTCACCTGCTGGGTCACGCGCGGGCCCTTCGTGCCGATGGACTCCTTCGTGATCTGGACCAGGACCTCCTGGCCCTTCTTCAAGTGGTCCTCGATCTTGGGCACGGGCGCGCGGCGGCGGCGCTTGGGGTCGCCGGTCGTCTCATCGGCGTCCGAGAGATCCTCGAGGCCGGAGAGCGACTCGGCCAGGTCCGAGGCGTGCAGGAACCCCGTCTTCGGCAGGCCCATGTCCACGAACGCCGACTGCATCCCGGGGAGCACGGCGTTCACGCGGGCCTTGTAGATGTCGCCCACGTTCCGGCGCTGGTCGGCGCGCTCCACGAACAGCTCGGCCAGCTCGTCGTTCTCGAGGATCGCGACGCGGGTCTCGTAGGAGTCCGCGTTGATGATGATACGCTGTTTCACGGCGTCCTTCCCGGACGCGCGTTCGGGCTCAAGCCGGGTGTGGAGTGAGCAGGGCGAGCGGACCACACCGCTCGCCGCCCCGGTCCGCCCACAGCGCCGTGCGTTCCACGTCCACGGCGCGAGGTTCGGCCTCGGGCACCAGCAGTCCGAGGAGGTCGTCGGGCCGGGCGGACGCACGCAGCGCGAAGCGCAGGTGCAGGTCCAGTACGGCCGGGGACTCCTCGGCGCTGGCGGTCATCTCCAGGATCGAAGGCTTGGCGTCGAATTCGCGTGCCTTGTCCTCGCTCCTGCGGCGCACGATGACGGTCTCACGCGCGAGCAGGCGCGCGATCCGCTCGTGGAGCTGCGAGCGCAGCTCGCCGGGTGCGATCCCGGCCTCGACGAGCCAGCTGGCCGGGAAGCGGACCCGGTAGCTGGCGCCTTCGAGCTGGCTCATGAGCGAGGGCGACTTGAACAGGATGGGCCGGAAGCGGCTCACCCGGAGGCCTTCGGGCAACACGGCGTTCAACCTCTCGGCGAGGTCCACGCCCGGCGGCCGGGAAAGCTCCAGGTCGAACACTTCGGCCCGCGAACGAAATCCCAGTGGCAGCGGCGGCCCGAACGACATCTTGATGTGCGGGTGATGCCCCTGGGTGAAAGCGAGCGGCAGCCCGGAGCGGCGGAGAGCCCGCTCCCAGGTGCGCATGAGGTCCAGGTGCGAGACGAACCGCAGGCTCGTGGCCTTCTCGAACTCGACCCGGAAACGCGTGCTGGTGGCCACGCCGCCCGCGGTCGCGTGCGCGCCGTTCCGCCCCGAGGTCGCGCGATGCGCGCGGGAGCGGCGGCCGTACGCCGGCGCCGGTAGCGTGGCGAGGACCTGGTCCAGGTCCAGCTTGGGGTGCGGCCGCTTGACCCACGGCCGCTGGTTGCAGTCCACGACGCCGCACGAGAAGCAGACGTCCTCGAGCCGGCAGTCGTCGAGGATGCCGGCCTGCTCGGCGCGCTTGAGGTCGCGGACGAGGAACTTCTTCGTGACGGGCGACTGCACCACGTCCCAGGGCTGCTCCTGGTCGGGGTCGCGCTCAGTGAGATACCGCTCGGGATCCACGCCCGACTCGGCGAAGACGTCGAGCCAGGTGGCGAAGCGCAGGTGCTCGCTCCAGGCGTCGAACCGGCAGCCGCGGCGGTACGCGGCCTCGATCACCGCCCCCAGCCGCCGGTCGCCGCGCGTGAACACGCCTTCGAGAAGACTGGTCTCGGCGTCCCGGTACTTGAGCGTGATGGGCCGTCCCTTCACCGCCTCGCGCAGGACCGCGAGCCGGCGGTTCAGCTCCGGTGTCCCCACCTGCGCCGCCCACGCGAACGGCGTGTGCGGCTTGGGCACGTGCGGCGAGACGCTCACGGTCACGCGGAAGCCGCGATTCCCCGCCTCGCGCGCCGCGCCCCAGGCCTTGTGGCCCAGGTCGGCGATCGCGCGCAGGTCGTCGTCGGTCTCGGTCGGGAGCCCGCACATGAAGTAGAGCTTGGACCCGGTGTAGCCCTCGCGCGCCGCGGTCGCGACCGAGGCCAGCAGCTCCGCCTCGGTGTGGTTCTTGTTGATGACGTCGCGCATGCGCTGACTGCCCGCCTCGGGTGCGAGCGTGATGTTGCCCTTCTTCTGGGCCGCGATGCGCCGGGCCACCTCGACGGGCACGTTGTCCGGCCGCGTCGAGGGCAGCGAGAGCTGCACCCGCGTCGGGCAGAGGAGGTCGGCGAGTGCCCCCACCTGCTCCACGATCTGCGTGTGGTCCGTGGTCGAGAGCGAGATGAGCGAGACCTCCTCGAGCCCCGTGCCCTGGAGCCCGCGCAGCACCTCGCCCACCACCTGGTTCGCCGGCTTCTCGCGCACCGGGCGGTTGATCATGCCCGCCTGGCAGAAGCGGCAGCCGCGCGTGCAGCCGCGCATGACCTCGACCGAGAGCCGGTCGTGCGTGATCTCGCCCACCGGCACGAGCGGCATGGCCGGGTAGTACTCGGCCTTGAGCTCCTTCACGTACGCCGACCACACGCGCGCCGGGTAGCCGGGGCGCGCACGCGGCACCTGCCAGCCCTCGGCCGTGGTGGCCAGGTCGTAGCCCGACGGCACGTACGTGCCCGGCACGTGCGCGAGCCGGCGGAGCAGCGTGCCGCGCGCCCAGCGCTCGCGCTTCGCCTGCTTCACCAGGTCCACGACCCGGTGGATGACCTCCTCTCCGTCGCCGATCACGAACGCGTCCACGAACTCGGCCATGGGCTCGGGGCTGAACGCCTGGGCGCCGCCCGCGATCACGAGCGAGTGGCGCGCGTCGCGCTCGACGCTCCGGAGCGGCAGCCCGGCGAGCTCGAGCATCATCAGCACGTTCGTGTACTGGAGCTCGTACTGGAGCGAGAACCCCAGCACGTCGAAGGAGGATGCCGGCGCGTGCGAGTCGTTCGAGAAGAGCGGGATCCCGAGCCGGCGCATCTCGGCCTCGGCGTCCGGCCACGGCGCGAACGCCAGCTCGCACGCGGCGTCGGGCCGCGCGTTCAGGACGTGGTGCAGGATGCGGATGCCCAGGTTCGAGAGCCCGATCTCGTAGGCGTCCGGGAACGCGATCAGCACGCGCACGTCGGCCGCCTTCAGACGCTTGGGCGGCTCGCCGAGCGCGTGGCCCAGATAGCGGTTGGGCTTGGAGACGCGCGGGAGGAGCTGGTGGGCGATCAGTTCCTGGACCGGCACCATCATGGCGGAGCGTGGTTCTCCGAGGGGCAGCGGGACCGCGAGGGAGTCGAACCCAGGCGAGGGCCGGCGGCGCGGGAGCCCGCGCCGCGCGCGGGTGCGCCCGGGGGCGCGCCGTACGCCTGGGCGCGTCCCCCTGCCGGATGAGGCGTCACGTTAGCACGGTAGCGACCGTGCACGCCACCGGTCGCGAGTCCGCAAGCCGTTGCGGCAGCGAGGGTCACGAGCGCGGTGACGGCCGGCGCCGTCGCCCCGGGGCCTGCGCCTCACAGCCGCTCGCGGCGCAGGAGCTGCGCGTTCACCGCCACGATCACCGTGCTCGCCGACATGAGCACGGCCGCGAACGCCGGCGGCAGCAGGACGCCCTGGCCGGCGAGCACGCCGGCGGCGAGCGGGATGGCGACGATGTTGTAGCCCGCCGCCCACCACAGGTTCTGCACCATCTTCCGGTAGCTCGCACGGCTCAGCGCGATGATGCGCGGCACGTCGCGCGGGTCGCTCCGCACCAGCACCACGTCGCCCGCCTCGACCGCGACGTCGGTGCCGGCGCCGATCGCCACCGCGACGTCGGCCGTGAGCAGCGCCGGCGCGTCGTTGACACCGTCGCCCACCATCGCCACGCGCTTCCCGAGGGCTTTCAGCTCGCGCACCTTCTCGACCTTCTCATGGGGCAGCACCTGCGAGAACACGCTGTCGATCCCGAGCTCCGCCGCGACAGCGTCCGCCACGGCCTTCGCGTCCCCCGTGAGCATGACGACCTCGATCCGCTGCGCGTGCAGCCGCTCGATCGCCTCGCGCGACTCGGGCCGCACCCCGTCCGCCACCGCGAACGCGGCCAGCGCCTGCGTGGGCGTGAGCAGGTGGACGCTCGCCTGCCCGCGGGCGGCGGCCCGTTCGGCCGCCTCGCGCACCGCGGCGCCGGGCGTCACGCCCAGGCGCGCGAGCAGGGCGGGCCCGCCCATCAGCAGCTCGCGCCCCTCGACCACGGCGCGCACGCCGTGGCCGGGGATCGCCGCGAAGCCCTCCGCTCGCGGCACCTTGAGTCCGCGCTCCTCGGCACTCTTCACGATGCCCTGGGCGATGGTGTGCTCGGAGTCGCGCTCCACCGCCGCGGCCAGCCGCAGCGCGGCGTCGGCGTCCAGGCTCCCGTCCGTCGTCACGTCCACCACGCGGAACTCGCCGCGCGTGAGCGTGCCGGTCTTGTCGAAGACGACGGTCGTGAGCTTGCGCGCCTCCTCGAGCCCGCGCCGGTCGCGCACGAGCAGCCCCGAGCGCGCGCCGAGCGTGGTGGAGATCGCGGCCACGAGCGGGACCGCGAGCCCGAGCGCGTGCGGACAGGCGATCACCAGCACCGAGACGAGCCGCTCCACCGCGAACGCCCCGGTGGCGCCCGCCGCGAGCCAGGCCACGAGCGTCAAGATCCCCGCCCCCACCGCCACCAGCGTGAGGAAGTACGCCGCCCGGTCGGCGAGCGCCTGGGCGCGCGAGCGCGAGGTCTGCGCCTGCTCCACGAGCCGCATGATGTGGGCGAGCGCGGTGCGCTCGCCGGTGCCGGTCACCTCCACGCGCAGCGAGCCGGCGCCGTTCACGGTGCCGGCGATGACGCGAGCGCCCTCGGTCTTCGCGACCGGCACGGACTCGCCGGTGATCATGGACTCGTTCACCTCGCTCCGTCCGCTGCGCACGACGCCGTCGGCGGGCACACTCGCCCCCGGTCGGACGAGCACCAGGTCGCCGTCGCGGAGCGCCGGGACCGGCACCTCCTCGACGGCGTCGCCCGCGAGCCGCTCGGCCGTCGCCGGCAGGAGCTTCGCCAGCTCGCGCAGCGCGCCCGAGGCCTGCGAGATGGAGCGCATCTCGATCCAGTGCCCCAGCAGCATGATGGTGACGAGCGAGGCCAGCTCCCACCACAGCGCCTCGCCCGGGTAGCCGAGTGTCACCGCGACGCTGAAGCCGAACGCGACGGTGATCGCGAGCGAGATGAGCGTCATCATCCCGGGCAGGCGGTCGCGCAGTTCGCGCAGCCCGCCTTGCACGAACACGAGCCCGCCGTGGAGGTAGACCGCCGTGCCCAGCAGCGCGGGAAGCCAGCGGGAGCCCGGGAAGTGCGGCGCGCGGAAGCCGGTCAGGTGCTGGAGCATGTCGCTCCAAAGCAGTGTCGGGACGGTCAGGAGCAGCGTGAGCCAGAACCGGTCGCGGAACATCGCCACGCTGTGACCTTCGTGCCGGTCGTGCCCGCCCGCGTGTGCTCCGCCGTGCGGCCCGTGCGCGCGTCCGGCCTCCGGCGACGCGTGCGGCTCGTGCCCGCCCGCGTGGGCGTGCCGGCCGTCGTGCGCGGCACCGTGCCCGCCCGCCTGCGAGGGGCGCCCTTCGCCCGCCGCCCCGCGGTGGTCATGCCCCGTGCGATGCATGTCGCTTCCGCCCTCCGGCCGGATCCCGCGCTTCGGGCCGCGGTCCCGCGAGGCCGCGGGTAACCCCACGCCGCGCGCCGCAACCCTACGCCGGGCCGCGGGCCCGCTCCAGGGCGCGCCCGGCGGGTCCCGCGAGGCCGCGACGAAAGCGGCCCGGCCGGCGCCCGAGGGCGCCGGCCGGGGGTCGAGTCACGCTGCCTGCCCGCGCCCCGCTAGCGGACGAGCAGCCTCCGCGTGGCCACGTTCTCGCCGGCCACGATCCGGTAGAAGTAGAGCCCGGTGGCCACACCGCGCGCGTTCCAGCGGACGGTGTGCGGGCCCGCGCGGAACGGCCCGTCCGCCAGCGTCGCCACCTGGCGGCCCGCCACGTCGTAGACCGCGATGCTCACGTGCGGCTCGTCGGCGGACAGCGCGAACTCGATGGTCGTCTCGCCGCGGAACGGGTTCGGGTTGTTCTGTCCGAGCCGGAACTCCAGGCCCTCGACCGCGAGCGCCTGCAGCGGGGCCGCCTCCCCCACGAGCTGGACGAGCGGCTCGCCCGCGCCCTCCGTGCCCGCCAGCAGAGCGCTCTGCGCCGAGCCCGTGAACCCGCGCCAGGTGATGGCGTCCACGTACACGTCGTCGTTGTTGTCGCTCGCGTCGCACATGAAGCGGATGCGGGCCCCGGTCGGGTACGTGTACGTGGTGCGCGGGATCGGCACCGTGGCCGTGTAGAACGCGCCGTTGCTGAAGCTCGTGCCGGCCACGAACGTCGCCACCGTCTGCCAGGTGCTGCCGTTGAAGTACTGGAGCCAGAAGTCCTCGCCGGTCTCCATGCTCTGGGCGCGGAAGTAGAACTGCACTTCCATGTTCGAGTAGGAGGTCACGTTGCGCGCCGTGGTCGTGTAGAACGACGACGCCACTCCGCTGTTGTCCTGGATGTCGGCCGCCGCCACACCCTGCCACGCGTACGTGCCGCCGGTGTAGCGCGACATGTCCGAGCCGCCGTCGGTGTAGCTGCCGAGGCCGGCCTCGAAGTCGTCGTAGGTGATGGTCACCCACGTGCCGCCGGCGGCCTGGGTCGTGGCGTTCGCGGTGTTCGAGTAGCCGGAGAAGCCGGCGGTGTTCGAGGCGCGAACCCGGTACCAGTACGTGGTCGAGGCGGCGAGGCCGGTGTTCGAGTAGCTCGTCGCGTTGGCGCCCAGCGCGGCGATCTCGCTGAAATTCGTGCCGTCCGTGGAGCGCTCGACGTGGTAGCCGGTCTCGTCGGTGGCGTTGTCCGTCCACGCCAGGTTGATCTGCGAGCTGGACACCGCCGTCGCGGAGAGCCCCGACGGCGCCGCCGGCGGCGTCGGACCGCCGCCGCCGCCCACGGCGGCGGCCGCGTCCACCATGCCGTAGCCCGCGTAGCGGTCCCAGCCGGCGCCCGACTCGACATTCACGATGTCGATGGCCGTGTTCACGAGCTGCGCGCGCACCTGCGCGGGCGTCCAGGTGGGGTTCACCGTGAGGATGAGCGCGCACACGCCGGCGGCGTAGGGCGTGGCGCACGAGGTGCCGTTGAACCACAAGTCGTAGTCGCCGCTCGAGTAGCCGCCCGCCCCCGCGATGTCGGTGGTCGGCAGGATCGTGGGCGCGATCACGTCCACGGCGCCGCCGGCGTTCGGGGTGTTGACGCCGTAGCTCGAGCCCCACCAGCGCTCGCCGTCGCAGGTGTATCCGTTCGGGTCGGTGCTGACGCCCGGGTTCACCTCGGAGGAGAGGCTGCTGCTGCGCTTGCGGTCGCCGCACGGCGAGGCGGCGCCCACGCCGATGACGTTGGCGTGGATCGCCGGGTACGAGATGACGGACTTGTTGCCGTTGCCGGTGGCTGCCAGGATCACGACGCCGGCGTTGTAGGCGTAGTTGATGGAGTTGTCCGTGGCCGGGTCGCTGGAGATGGCGGCACCGAGGCTCATGCTGGCGATGTCGGCGCCGTTGTCCGCGGCGTGCACGAGCGCGCTCTGGATGGAGGAGAAGAACATCTGCCCGGCGTTGTTCGCGACCTTGAGCGGCATCACCTTCGAGTGGCCGGCGATGCCCGCCACGCCGATGCCGTTGTTCGCGCGCGCCGCGGCCACGCCCGAGCAGGCCGTGCCATGGCCGGGCGAGGAGGAGTTGTCGTCGGGGTTGCTGTCGCCGCTCCCGTAGTCCCAGCCGGCCACGAGGTTCGCCGCCAGGTCGGGGTGGTCGAGGTCCACGCCCGAGTCGATGATGGCGATGATCACGCTCGAGCTGCCGTAGCCGGCGAGCGTGCCCCACGCGGCCTCGGCGTTCGCGTCGAACCCGGGCGTGCCCACGGGGCTCCCGGCCGGATGCCCGCCGCAGCCCCAGCAGTAGCTCAACATCTGCGCGGTGTTGTTGTGGCCCCATTGCGAGGGGTACGTGGGGTCGTTGGGCGCGAGCGCCGGGAACGCCTCGTAATCGAGCGTGGCGTCCTCGACGTTGGGGTCCTCGCGGTAGCGCCGCAACAGCTCGACGAGATCCTGGCCCGGAGCCGCCAGCTCGACCACCTGCCAGCGGTCCACACCCGCCTGCGCCGCGATCTCGGGGAACGCGAAGCGCTCGGCGGTGGCGCGAATGCTGCGCACGCCGGCGCCGGCATGGATCGCGTCCAGCGACGTGAGGCCCGTGGCGCGCGCGTTCGCGCCGAGGCCCCCCTTGCCGCGGAGCTCCTGCGCCGCGCCCGGGGTGAGCTTCACCAGGATGCGGCTCGGGTGGTGCGGCGGCTCGACCGCCGGCGCGCCCACCGGCGCTCGGGGTGCGCCTCCTGCGGAGCCGGGGCCGGAGCGCAGGTCCTGGCCTGAACCGGGTACCGCGTGGAGCAGGAGCGGGACGGCGAGCAGCAGAGCGAGGGACCTGGGAAACGGACCACGAATCATGGGGGATCCTCCGTTTCGCGCCCGGCAGCGGGCAGCGAGCGGCCACCCTGGCCACTCGCCGCGGCAGTGTACGAGATGTCAAGTGCGGGTCAAGCAGGAAATCGGCCCGCCCCCGGCGCGCGGGATGGCCGCCCGCGACTCTGCTAGCTTGCGGGTGATGCCGCCCGGCCTCCCGTGGAGAGCGCGCCGCCCGTGAAGGTCTCCGATCGCACCTACTTCGTGCTCCGCCGGCTCCACTCGCTCACCGGCGTCGTGCCGGTGGGGGTGTTCCTGGTCGAGCACCTGTTCACGAACGCGCGCTCGCTCCAGGGCCCCGCCGCGTTCGACCAGGCCGCGGCCGAGCTGGCCCGCATCCCGTTCGTGGTGCTGATCGAGGCGCTCGGCATCTGGTTCCCGATCCTGTTCCACCTCGTGCTCGGGATCTTCATCGCCAGCACCGGGCAGGCGAACCTCGCCCGCCACGGCGGCGAGCGCAACTGGCACTACGCGCTCCAGCGCGCGACCGGCATCCTGCTCGCGTTCTTCATCCTCTACCACACCTGGTCCACGCGCTTCGACGCCCGTTACCTCGCCTCGGAGAGCGCGTACGAGTACGTGTACCGGCACCTCGAGCACCCGGGCGTGCTCGCGTTCTACGCGCTCGGCGTGCTGGCGGCCTCCTACCACCTGGGGAACGGCCTGTTCGGCTTCGCCGTGCACTGGGGGCTCGTCACCGGCCGCCGCGCGCAGCGCCTCGCGGGCCGCGTGGGCCTCGCGGTGGGCGCGGCGCTCGCCGTGCTCGGGCTCGCGGCGCTGCTCGGCTTCCGCGGCCTGCGGCTCGACTTCCTGCAGAAGCCGCACGCGCAGGAGCACGACACGGTGGTCCTCGAGGGGGGCGCGCGCCGGTGAGCGCGCCGCGCGTGGCGGTGGTGGGCGGCGGGCTCGCCGGGCTCATGACCACGATCAAGCTCGCCGAGGCCGGCGTGGCCGTGGACCTCTTCTCCATCGTGCCGGTCAAGCGCTCGCACTCGGTGTGCGCGCAGGGCGGCATCAACGGCGCGGTGAACGTGAAGGGCGAGAACGACTCGCCCGAGATCCACTTCACCGACACCTGCCGCGGCGGCGACTTCCTCGCCCACCAGCCGCCGGTGAAGGGCATGTGCTACGCGGCGCCCGGCATCATCTACCTGTTCGACCGCATGGGCGTCACGTTCAACCGCACGCCCGAGGGGCTGCTCGACTTCCGCCGCTTCGGCGGCACGCTCCACCACCGCACCGCGTTCGCCGGCGCCACCACGGGGCAGCAGCTCCTCTACGCGCTCGACGAGCAGGTGCGCCGCCACGAGGCCGCCGGCCGGGTGAACAAGTACGAGGGCTGGGAGTTCGTGGGCCTCGCGCGCGACGACGCGGGCGAGTGCGTGGGGCTCGTGGCGCTCGACCTGCGCGGCATGAAGCCGCGCGCGTTCGCCGCCGGCGCGGTCGTGCTCGCCACCGGCGGGCCCGGGCTCATGTTCGGCCGCAGCACGAACTCGCTCATCAACTCGGGCTCGGCCGCCGCCGCCGCCTACCTGGACGGCGCCGACTACGGGAACGGCGAATTCATCCAGGTCCACCCCACCGCCATCCCCGGCATGGACAAGCTCAGGCTGATGAGCGAGTCGGCGCGCGGCGAGGGCGGGCGCGTGTGGGTGCCGCGCCAGAAGGGCGAAGCGCGGAAGCCCCGCGACATCCCCGAGGCCGACCGCTGGTACTTCCTCGAGGAGAAGTACCCCAAGTACGGGAACCTCGTGCCGCGCGACGTGGCGAGCCGCGAGATCCACCAGGTGTGCGTCGAGCAGGGCCTCGGCGTGGGCGGCGAGATGGTGGTGTACCTGGACCTCACGCACGTGCCGCGCGCGACCCTGAAGAAGAAGCTCGAGGGCATCCTCGAGATCTACGAGAAGTTCACCGGCGAGGACCCGTGCGAGGTGCCCATGCGCATCTTCCCCGCCGTGCACTACTCCATGGGCGGCCTGTGGGTGGACTACGCGCGCACGAGCGACGGCTTCCTCGACCTGGCGAGCCCGCGGAACCAGGCCACGAACGTGCCCGGGCTCTACGCCGTGGGCGAGTGCGACTACCAGTACCACGGCGCGAACCGCCTGGGTGCGAACTCGCTCCTCTCCTGCGTGTACGCGGGCCAGGTCACGGGCCCGGCCGTGCTCGCGCACCTCGGCGCGCGCAGGCATGCGGGCGGGCGAGACGCCGCCGCGCTCGCCGCGGCGGAGGCGCGCTGGACCGCGCGCTTCGCGGACCTGGCCGCGCGCGAGGGCCCCGAGAACCCCTACAGGCTCGCGGACGAGATGGGCCGCTGGATGCTCGAGAACGTCACCATCGTCCGGCACGACGCGCGGCTGCGCGAGACGGACGCCAAGCTCCGGGAGCTGATCGAGCGCTGGGGCCGCGCGAGCGTGCTGGATCACGGCACCTGGGCGAACGCGCCGCTCTCGTTCCTGAACCAGCTCTGGAACATGCTGCAGCTCGCGCGCGTGGTGACGCTCGGGGCGCTCGCGCGGAAGGAGAGCCGAGGAGCCCATTACAAGCCCGACTTCCCCCGGCGCGACGACGCGAACTGGTTGAAGACGACGGTGGCGAGCCACGCGGCCGAGGGCCCGCGCTTCCGCTACGCCCCGGTGGACGTCTCGCTCTGCGCGCCCGTCGAACGAAGGTACGACTGATGCGGGGCCCGCGACCGTGAGCCGCACCATCGAGCTGCGCGTGAAGCGCCAGGACTCGCCCACCGGCCGCTCGCGCTGGGAGGAGTTCTCGCTCCCGTGGCAGCCCAACATGAACGTGGTCTCGTGCCTGATGGAGATCCGCAAGAACCCGGTGCTCCGCGACGGCCGGCCGACGACCCCGGTCCACTGGGAGGCGTCGTGCCTCGAGGAGGTGTGCGGCTCGTGCACCATGCTCGTGAACGGCAGGCCGGTTCAGTCGTGCGCCGTGCTCGTGGACGCGCTCGGGCCCGGCCCGGTGACGCTCGAGCCGCTCACCAAGTTCCCGGTGATCCGCGACCTCCAGGTGGACCGCTCGCCCATGTTCGACGCCTTGAAGCGCGTGAAGGCCTGGATCCCGATCGACGGCTCGTACGACCTGGGCCCCGGGCCGCGCCTCTCGAGGGCCGAGCAGGAGGTCGCCTACGCGTTCTCGCGCTGCATGACCTGCGGCTGCTGCATGGAGGCCTGCCCGCAGTACAACGACCAGTCCGACTTCATCGGCCCCGCTCCCATCGCCCAGGTGCGGCTCTTCAACAGCCACCCGACCGGGCGCATGAACGCGCACGAGCGGCTGGACGCCATCATGGGCCGCGGCGGCCTCGTGGACTGCGGCAACGCCCAGGCCTGCATCGAGGTCTGCCCCAAGGACATCCCGCTCACCGAGGCGTTCGGCGAGCTGGGCCGGCAGGCCACGCTGCTGTGGCTGAAGCGGTTGTTCGGCACGTGAGCCCCGGCTTCGCGGACGACCGCACGCGCGGCTCGAGCGTGGTGAGCGGCGCGTTCCTGGACGAGCTCGAGCGCTGGATGCTCACCGATCGGAGCGCAGACGCGGGCGCGCTCCGCGCCGCGTTGCTCGCCTGGCTGCGCGCGGCGCAGGCGGCACAGCCGAGCCTCGCGCTCGTCCACCAGTTCGCCGCGCGGGCGCTCGCCGTGGCCGACACCGGGGTCACGCGCGGCGACGGCGTGGCGGAGCTGCGCCGCCACCTGGTGGCGAGCTGCGAGGCCGAGCGCGACGACCTCACGCGCGCGGTGGCCGAGGCGGCGAAGCTCGCCGCCCAGCTCATCAGCGCGCGCGAGCCGCTCGTCGCCACGCTCTCGGCGAGCGGCGGCGTGGCCGCGGCGATCCGCGAGCTGGCCTCGGGCGGCCGCAAGGTGCGCGTGCTCGTGGCCGAGAGCCGGCCGCTCCTCGAGGGGCGCGGCACCGCGCGCGCGCTCGCCGCCGCCGGGCTCGAGTGCTGGCTCGTGGCCGACGCCGCGCTCCCGCTGCTGGTCTCGCAGGCGAGCGCCGTGTGGCTCGGCGCCGACGCCGTGACCGAAGCGGGTGTCCTCAACAAGATCGGCTCCTACACCGTGGCGCTCGCGGCGCGTGAGCACGGCGTGCCGGTGTGGGCCATCGCCACGCGGCGGAAGCTCCTGCCCGCCGCCACACCCGCGCTCGCGATCCGCGAGATGCCGGGCGACGAGCTGTGGGCGGAGCCGCCCGCGGGCGTGCGGCCGCGGAACGTCTACTTCGAGCTGGTGCCCGCTGCGCTCCTGCGCGGGGTCGTGGTCGAGGATGGCGTGCTCGGCGCCACCGAGTGCGCGGTCGCCGCGCGCGACCGGGCGCTCCCGGCGGAGCTCGCCGCCGCCACGGGATGAGCGCACTGGAGTTCGCGGTCGAGCCCATGCGCGAGGCCGACGGCCCCGACGTCCTGCGCATCTACGCCGAGGGCATCGCCACCGGCCAGGCCACGTTCCAGACCGAGGCGCCGGCGTGGGCCGAATGGGACGCCGGCTATCTGCCGCAGCCTCGTCTCGTGGCTCGTGAGAGGGGCGGCCGAGTGCTCGGCTGGTGCGCGCTCTCCTCCATCTCCCGGCGCGAGGTCTACGCCGGCGTGGTCGAGGAGAGCGTCTACGTGGCCGCCGACGCGCGCCGACGCGGCGTGGACCGGGCGCTCCTCCAGGCCATGGTGCGCGAGTCCGAGGCCGCCGGCATCTGGACCATGCAGGCCGGCATCTTCCCCGAGAACGAGGCCAGCGTCGCGGTCCACGAGGCGTGCGGCTTCCGCGTCGTGGGCGTGCGCGAGCGCATCGGCCGCCACGACGGCCACTGGCGCGACGTGCTGCTCATGGAGCGGCGGAGCCGGGTGACGGGGCGGGAGTGAACGACCCGCGCTACGGCCGCCGCCCGGCCGCGGCCGCGCCGCGCGCGAGTCGCACGAGTCCGAGCCAGACGAGCAGCAGCGCTCCCGAGACCCCGGCCGTGAGCAGCGCGTGCCCGGCGAAGTCCGGGTCGCGCCACGCGCCGTTCGCCGCGGGCGCGGCCACCGTGACGCCCAGGTAGACGAGCCAGGCGAGGACGAGGCGCGGGGCCGGCCGCGGCGGGCGCGCGTCAGCGGCGCGCGGCATGGCGCCCGTCCGCGACGTGCGACGCCGCGGCCACGAGCAGGCTGAGCGCGACAGCGTAGACCACGATGCCCGCGACCGCGTGCAGGCGGTCGGCGGTCACGGGGCCGGGCGGCGCCCCCAGCTCGTGGAGCCGCATCGCGAGCGCGATGCGCGTGGCGTTCGCGAGCAGCGTCGTCGCGTAGGCCGCGAGCGCACATGCGCCGAGGAACGCGACCTGCGCGGCCCAGCCACGCCACGGCGGCGCGAGCCCGAGCGCCAGGCTCACGAACGCGGCGATCAGGAAGTTGACGCCGGCACAGGCGGGGACGACCTCGAAGAAGTGCGTACGGCTCAACCACGCGCGGTGAGGCTCCAGCTCGAACGGCCCCGCCCCGAACCACTCCACGAGCCGCACCGTGGGATCGAGCACCCAGCGCAGCTCGTCGAAGCCGGCGCGGCTGTGGAAGAGCTTGAGCGCGAACGCCAGCGCGAGCGCCGCGGCCGGGAGCGCGAGGTCGCCGAGCCGCGGCCGGAGTCGGCTCCACGTCGTGCGCACGCCCTCACCCCCGCGGCGCGGCGAGCGCGCGCCGCTGGACCGCCCACAGGCCGAGCGCCGCGCAGGCGGCGACGAGGAGCCAGGCGAGCCCGGGCTCGTCGCCCATGCTCATGCCGCCCACGGCGAGGTCGCTCACGCCCGCCGGCAGCGGCAGCGCCTGCGTCACCGGCTCGGCCGCGCCGGCGGGATTCACGACCACCTCGTGCACGGCGATGAACGAGGTGTGCTTCGTGAGCAGGCTGTAGGCGAGCCCCAGCTCGACGATCGCGCGGCGGTCGTCCTTGGTCTCGCCCGCGAGCGCGTGGTCCGAGAGGTCGGCCACGCGCGTGCGCGCCCACAGCTCGCGCAGCGCGTGGTTCGCCGGGTCGGGCCGCACCGCGCTCACCTCCAGCGCGCGCTCGTAGCGGCCGGCGCCGTCCGTGCCCGTGAGCACGATCCGACCCGCGGCCGGGCCGCGCCACTTGCCCTGCACCACGACCGGCCGCTCGGCCAGCACGTCGGGCACCGAGGCAGGCTCGACGTCGTAGGCGTCGAAGCCTTCGAACGCCACGCGCACGCCGGTCAAGAGCGGGTGCCGCACGTACTCGGCGAAGCGTGCCGCGACCCCGGAAGCCTCGGCCGGCGACGTGACCACGAACGGCTCGCCGCGCCCGGCGCGCGCCACGCCTTCGATCAGGTGGCGGTTCACGCTCGAGCCGATGCCGAACGCGAACACGTTCGCCTGGTCCAGGTGCGTGCGGATGTGCTCGAACACCTCGCGCTCGGCCCCGATGTAGCCGTCCGTCACCACGACCAGGCTGCGCGAGGCGCCCTCCACCGGCAGCGCCATGGCGCGCCGGATCGCGGCCAGCAGCTCGGTTCCGCCGCCGGCGCGCGTGTCGTCCAGCATGGCGATCGCAGCGCGCACGTTGGCCGGCGTCGCGGCGAGCGAGCGCTCCGACCAGAGCTGCGAGCCGCCCGAGAACGTCAGCACGTTGAACGTGTCCTCGGGCCGGAGCGAGCCCACCAGGTCGCGCAGCAGCCGCTTAGCGGTCTCGAGCGGAAAGCCGTGCATCGAGCCCGAGACGTCCAGCACGAACACGTACTCGCGCGGCGGCACCTGGTCGAGCGCCACGCGCGCCGGCGGCTGGAGCATCATGAGGAAGAAGTTCTCGCCCGGGCCGTCGTAGAGGAGAAGCCCCGGCTGGAGCGCCTCACCGGCCAGCCGGTAGCGGAGGATGAAGTCGCGGTTCCCGCCGTGCGGCTCGCTGCCGTCGAGCTCGATGGTCGCGCGCGTCGGGTCGGACCACCCGGCGCGCAGCGCGTGCGACGGGCTCGCGAGGTCCCGGATGGGCAGGCCCGTCGAGATCGCGCCCGCGAGCACGAACGTGCTCGCGGGCGGCTCGTCCTGGCGCAGGTAGGGCGACTGGATCCAGCGGTCGCTCTCCGCGGCCGTCCGCTCGGGCACGGTGGAGTAGCGCGGGCCCACCACGGTCGGGAACGCGAACTCGTACACGCCCGCCGTGGGCACGAGCAGCTCGGAGTAGTCCAGCTCCACCTCGAGCCGCTGCCCGGGCATCACGTTCGCCACGTCCATCGTGAACACGTTCGGCCGCTGCTGCTCGAGGAGCGCCGCGTTCCTCCCCGCCTTCTCCGCGGCCTGGAACTCCTGCCGCGCCTGCTGGCGCTCGCGGATCCGCGCCCGCACCACGCGCTCACCCGCGGTGAGCGAGAGCCCGTGCACCGCCGCGCGCGTCGAGGCCGGGAACACGTAGCGGGCGGTGAGCGGCCGCGTCCCGTCGTTCTTGTAGCTCTGCGTCACCTTGACGTGCGCGACGACGCCCGCCACGTCCACGCGCACGCGCGTGCCGAGGAGCGGCAGCCGGTCGAGTCCCGGGTCGCCGCCGCGGACGAGGAAGTAGGGCGAGAGCGTGCGCTCGGAAGCGTGCTCCGGGCTCTCGGTGGCACGGGCGACGGCGGCGAGCGCGGGGACGGCGAGCGCCAGGACGGCGAGTCGCGTGAACCGGGCGAGCGCGCGGGCTGGGAACATGGTCCGCTCCTTTCAAGGGGTCCGGAGCGGTGGACTGCAATCGCGATGCCGCGCGCCGCGGGGAGCCGGGAGTCACTGCACGGCAGGCGCTTGCGCGCATCTCGGAGCCGCCGGCCGCGGGCTCGCGTCGCGTGTGTCGCCGGACACGGACGTGTCCGGCGGAACACGCGAGCGTGAGCGCCTGGCGAACCATCACGTCGCGAGCCTCCCGCGCAGGATGGCCCCGCAGCGCACGAGGCCGCCGCGCTCGAGCGTGCGTGCCGAG
>Ga0187893_10002674_pt1 | contig 38484 bp, 36 predicted proteins | sample MA1701074metaG_FD_139574 | JGI IMG/M metagenome (GOLD analysis project Ga0187893, IMG submission 139574) | White microbial mat communities from a basaltic lava cave in the Kipuka Kanohina Cave System on the Island of Hawaii, USA - MA170107-4 metaG ... | reverse complement strand
GTGGAGACGGTGATGCGCTTGGGCGAGAGCGCGAACGCCTCGGCGTGCACGAGCACGCGGATCGCCTGCACCACGTTCTGAAGGTTCAGCAGCGGCTCGCCCATGCCCATGAACACCACGTGCGTGAGCCGCTCGCCCGACGCGTCGAGCAGCTCGCTCGCGTGCAGGGCCTGGTCGACGATCTCCTCCGCGCGCAGGTTGCGCGCCAGGCCCATGCGGCCGGTGGCGCAGAACGAGCAGTCCAGGCTGCAGCCGATCTGCGACGACACGCACAGCGTCCGGCGCCGGCCCTCGGGGATCAGCACGGACTCGATGCGCGCGCCGTCGTGGGTCGCGAGCACGAGCTTCTTCGTGCCGTCCGCGGCCTCATGCACGGCGACGCGCTCGAGCGCGCGCGTCTGCCACGCGGCGCCGAGCTCCGCGCGCAGGCGCGCGGGCAGGTTCGCCATCGCGGCGAACTCGCGCTCGCGGCGGGCGTACAGCCAGTGCGCGACCTGCGCGCCGCGGAAGCCGGGATGGCCGGCGGCGGCGAAGTCCGCGCGCAGCTCGTCGGGGGTGCGGGCGAGCAGCGACTTCACGGCAGCCTACGATAGTCGAAGTACGCCATGGTGCGACCCTCGGCGCGCCACTCCTCTTCGTAGGCGGTCTCGCGCCGCGCGGGACGCTCGCCCGAGAACGGCGCGGGCGCGTGCAGATTCTCGAACGCGCTCTGCTTCGCCATCACCTCGGTGATCCAGTCGCGGTAGCCCTCGTGGTCGGTCGAGACGTGCAGGAGCGCACCCGGCAGCAGCGCGCGCGCGAGCAGATCGACGAGCGGCGCCTGCACGAGCCGCCGCCGCCAGTGGCGCTTCTTCGGCCAGGGATCCGGGCAGTTCACCCAGGCCTCCTCGACCACGCCGGCGGGCAGCACGCGCTCGAGCACGTATCCCGCCGGCGCGTGGATCATGAACACGTTGCCGAGCTCGCGCCGTTCCGCGCGCCGGCCCGCCTTCAGCACGCGCTTGCGCGAGACCTCGACGCCGAGGTACACGCGCGCCGGGTTCTGCTCGGCCAGCTCGAGCAGGAGCTCCGCGCGGCCGAAGCCGAGCTCGAGCACCACGCGCTCCGCGCCCAGACAGGCGAGGAGGCCGCGCTCGCGCAGCGTCTCCGCCGCGACGACCGGCGCCGGCTGCGAGTCGGACATCAGCGGATCTTGCGGCGCTTCCGCGACAGGTAGTCGACCATCACGTACTCGCCGATCTGACCCGGCGTGGTGTAGAACGCGCGGCCCTTATTGATCCGGGTCATGCCCTCGACGAAGCGCATCAGCTCCGGCGAGTCGTCGAGCATGAAGGTGTTGATCGTGATGCCCTTGCGTGTCACGCGCGAGACCTCGCCCAGCGTCTCCTTGTTCGCGCGCGGGCTGGTGCCGCCGACGCCGCTCGGCCACTCCACGCGCAGCTCCTCGCCCACGAAGTAGGCGGTGGGCTGGCCGTCGGTGATCACGATGATCTGCTTGTTCGCGCTCGGGAAGCGGTCGATCAGGCGCTGCGCCACGCGCAGGCCGTCCTGCAGGTTCGTGAACGGGTCCTCCATGTTCCAGACCAGCTCGGGCAGCTCGGGGATCTTCAGCTCGCGCGCGCGCGTGTAGAAGCCGACGATGAAGAAGCGGTCGCGCGGGTAGCGGGTGCGGATCAGCTGGTCCATCGCGATCGCGACGCGCTTGGCGGCGGGCCAGCGGCCGGACCACGACATCGACCAGCTCATGTCGAGCAGGAGCACGGTCGTGGTGTCGGTCTGCTGGTCGGTGTCCCAGACCTCGAGGTCCTGCGGCTGCACGGCGACCGGGACGGTCGCGTTGGCGGGGTCGCGCAAGAGCGCGTTGCGCACCGTGGCGACGGCGTTGATGTGCGCGGGCTCGCCGAACACGTAGGCGCGGCTGCGCTCGACCGTGATCGCGCCGCCACCGCGGTGCAGCGTGGCGTGCGCGCCGGGCTGGCCGCGCTTCAGCGCGCCGTAGATGTCCTCGAGCGCGAGCTCGCCGATGCGCCGGATCGCGCGTGGCGTGAGCTCGAGGCCCTGCTGGCCGCTGCGCAGGTAGCCCGCCTGCTCGAGCCGGCTGCGCAGGTCGCGCAGGATGAGCAGCGACTCGACGCCCTCCTCGCCCGCGAGCTCGCGCAGCTCGTCGAGCGAGATCTGTTCGAAGTTGCCTTCGAGCAGGTTGCGCGCCATCTGGCCCAGCCGCTCGACCTGGCGCATCAGCTCGAGCGCCTCCTCGAACGACAGGCTCTGCCCGCCGCGCAGCTGCTGGCGGTTGCGCGCCTGGAAGTCCTCGAGCGAGCGGATGTCGCCCTGCTGCTCGAGCAGGTCGCGGTAGTCCGCCTCCGCGTCCGGGTCCTCCCACTCGTGCGTCTCGAAGCGGCGCAGCGCCTCGGACAGCCGCTTGGGCAGCGGCTCGCGGCGCGCGCGGAACTCGTTCAGGCGCTGCGACTCTTCCAGGTGTCGCTGGCGGATCGCGGCTTCCTCGCGGTCGAGCGCGTCGCGCAGGCGCTGCCAGCGCTCGTCGAAGACCTTGTCCATGTTGCGGCCGGACATCAGCTCGCGCGCCTGCTGGCGCAGCTGCTGGAGCAGCTCCTCGACGCCCATCACGCGGAAGTTCTGGCCGGCGAGCTCGAAGCCCTGGTAGCGCATCCAGGACAGCGCCTCGTCGACGCTCATGCCCTCCATCAGGTGGCGCGAGAGCTCGTCGAGCGCGGCCTCCGCCTGGAGCGAGAACGGGCGCTGCGTTCCGTCCCAGCGGCTGTAACGCAGCAGCATGGTGCTAGCCGTAGACGACGCGGCTGCCCGTGGTTTCGCGGTTGAGCTTGTTCGCGAGGTGCAGCCCCTCGAGCACGAACTCGACCGCGGCCGCGATGCGCGGCGGACTCGAGCCGCAGCCGAGCTGCTCGACCGCCTTGCGCAGGCCCGCGATGTTGTCGAGGCCGTCGGCGTACTCGCCCGAGGGCAGCTCGTCGCCGACCTCGACCTTCCAGCCCTCCTCGAACGCGCGCACGATCGAGTCGAGATCGAACGACGCGCACAGCTCGTTCGAGACCTCGACCACCGCGCGCCGCACCAGGTTGTCGAGGATCTCGGATTCCGTCTTGTCGGTGCCGGCGTACTCGAGCTCGATCTTGCCGCCCATCGAAGCGCGCAGGCCCGGCAGATCGGTGAGCCGCGGCACGGCCTCGTCCTCGCACAGCCGCAGCGCGCGGCGCTCGGCCGAGGCGATCACGGTCTCGTAGTTCGCGATCGACGCGCGCACGGACACGCCCGAGACCTGGCTGATGTCCGGGCTCTTGCGCGCCTGGATGGTGAGCTCGGCGACGATCTGCTCGATGAACGGCGGCACCCAGAGCGGCACGGCCTGGCTGCGCGGCTTGCGCCGCTCCTGCTTCATCACGTCGATCTCGAGCTGGCGCGTGGGCGGGTAGTGCGTGCGGATCTGCGACTGGTAGCGGTCCTTGAGCGGCGTGATGATGCGCCCGCGCCGCGTGTAGTCCTCGGGGTTCGCGCTCGCCACCACCAGCACGTCGAGCGGCAGGCGGATCTTGAAGCCCTTCACCTGGAAGTCGCGCTCTTCCATCACGTTGAACAGGCCGACCTGCACCTTCTCCGCCAGGTCGGGCAGCTCGTTGATGCAGAACACGCCGCGGTTCGTGCGCGGGATCAGGCCGTAGTGGATGGTGGATTCGTCCGCGAGGTAGCGGCCCTCGGCGACGCGGATCGGGTCGATCTCGCCGATCAGGTCGGCGATCGAGACGTCGGGCGTGGCGAGCTTCTCGCCGTAGCGGCTCTCGCGCCCGATCCACTCGATCGGCGTCGCGTCGCCTTCCTTCTCGACGCGGTCGCGGCCGTAGCGGCTGATCGGCGCGCAGGGATCGTCGTTGACCTCGCTGCCGGCGATCACCGGCACGCACTCGTCGAGCAGCTCGACGAGCTTGCGGATCATCTTGCTCTTCCCCTGGCCGCGCTCTCCGAGGAAGATCATGTCGTGTCCGGCCAGGATCGCGCTCTCGATCGCCGGCACGACCGAATCCGCGTAACCGATCATCTCGGGAAACAGCGGCTGCTTGCCGCGGATGCGCGCGATCAGGTTCGCGCGCAGCTCCTCGCGCACGCTCCGCGGGCGATAGCCCGACGCTTTGAGCTCACCGAGCCGGTTCGGTCGCCCCACTTCCTCACGCCTCCGGCCGCAGTCCCGTGCAGCGGATGCATTGTACGCCGGATCCGTCCTACTCGTCCGATTCACCCTCGTCGTCTTCGGCCGGGACCTCTCGATCGGTGCCGATGATCAAGCGCAGGCGCTCCTGGATGATCGGCAGCTTGCCGTCGTCGAATTTGAGCTTGCTCGCGCCCGGGTACTTCGCGATGTCGCGCTGCACGTTCTCGATCCGCTCGTCGGTGGCGGGATGACTGGAGAGGAACTGCGGGCCGCTGTAGCCGCCCGTCTCCGCCTTCAGTGTCTCGAACATCGTGACCATGCCCTCGGGATTCCAGCCCGCGTTCACCATGGTCTCGACCGCAAGCGCGTCGGCCTCGCGCTCCGCGTCGCGCGTGTAGGTGCCCATGTACGCCTGCCCCGCCATCGAGCCCGCGAGTCCGCCGGCGTTCGCGAGATAGGGGTTGCCCGTGAGGATGCCGACCAAGAGGTAGAAGAAGTTCGCGACGAAGCCGGTGTTGCGGCCGCGGTTCGCCATCTGCGCGACGTGGCGCGCGGTGACGTGGCCCATCTCGTGCGACAACACGCCCACGAGCTCCGCGGTGTTGTCCACCGCGAGCATGAGCCCGGTGTTCACGTACATCGCCCCGCCGGGAATCGCGAAGGCGTTCAGCGTCTCGTCCTCGACCACGTAGAAGCGGAACTCGAAGGGCGAGGGACGCGCGGCCTTCGCCAGGCTCTCGCCGAGCTTGCGCACGTAGTTCACGGTCACGGGATCGCGCACGAAGGTGAGCTGCTTGCGCAGCTGCGCCTGGGTCTGCGCGCCCATCTGCTTCTCCTCCTGGACGGAGAGCGTCCCGCACGCGGCGAGCGCGAGCGCGAGGGCGGCTGTCGAAAGCCGGGCCGCGATTCGAGGCAAGCTCGCTCCTTCTAGCTCGGTTGGACGGAGGCCGGCAGCGTAGCGATCACCGAGCGGATCACCGCCACGACCGCCGTGTCGAAGTGCAGGTTGTCGACGATCGGGAGGCCGTGGCTCTCGGCCTCCGCGAGCAGGTAGTTCTGGATCTCGAGGATGTCATCGAAGTGCTCCAGGTACCGATCGGCGGAACGGCCGCGCGCCTTGGCGGAGCGCATCGCGAAGCGGCTGCGGTAGGCGTCGCGGTCGAGCGTGCCGGTCATGATGAACGACACGTGCGCCTGGTCCGCGTAGCGCGCCAGGTCGAGCATGCCGGGCACCAGGTTCGCGCCCTCGATCAGCATGCTGGTGTTCTCCGCGACCGCGCGGTCGAACAGCGCGTGCACGCCAACCGCGATCTTCTGCGCCTGTTCGCGGAATCCCACGACCACGGGGTCGCCGACCGGTGCGGCGGCGCGCGGCAGCGCCAGGTAGGCGTCGAAGGTCGAGCAGTGGATCTCGGGCATCAGGTCGGGCGAGAACATCAGCCGCATGATCTGGCGGATGGAGTCGGTGCCGATCACGCGCGGGATCTCGAGCCGGCGCGCGACCTCGATCGCGATCGAGGTCTTGCCCGAGCCCGTCGCCCCGCCGAGCAGAACCAGGCTCGGCTTGCCGTCGTCGCGCGCGGTGCGCCAGATCCGGTAGCGGCTCGCCGGGCGCGCGCCGTGCGTGCGCTCCAGCGTCTCCGCGACCAGGTCGCGCAGCTCCGTGCGGTCGATCGTGGGCATGCCCTGGCGCAGCAGGCGCGCCTCGATCTCGCGCGCGGCGTCGTGCGCCTCGTCGGGCTCGAGCCCCGCGCCCATCAGCGACACGGCCAGGATGCCCTTCGAGAACGGGCTGCCCGAGCCGGTTCCCTCGAGCACGCGCGGCGGATCGCTGATCGAGAGCGGGCGCCGCGCGTCGAGGTCGTAGCGATCGTCGAGCAGCTCGTCGACGAGCCGCGACAGCTCGCCCACGCGCACCTCGCGCTCCGCGGCGATGCGGTCGCGGATCGCGGTCGCGGTCTCCAGCGCCACGTCGAACGGCACGCCGCGCGACACCAGCGACTGCACCAGTATTCCGCGCATGAAGGGCCGGGGCCCTTCCGGACCGACGACGACCAGGATTGGCTGTTCCACGGACGCTCGCAAAGTATCAAAAGCGCATCTGGCCAGCGAGCACGCGCAGCGCCACGCCGTGGCGCACTCCGCGGCCCGACACCGAGAAGCGGCGCACGCGCAGCCGCTCGAGCACGCCGCGCAGCGCGCCGAGCCCGGCCACGATCACGTCCGCGCGCGCGGGCTCGAGCCCCGGCAGCGCCGAGCGCTCGGCGATCGAGAGCGGCGCGAGCCGCGCGAGCCAGGCGTCGAGCTGCGCTACGTCGAGCGCATGGCCCTCGACGCGCTCGGCGTCGTAGCGCGCGAGCGCGAGGTCGAGCGCGGCCAACGTGGTCGCGGTCGCCGCCACCGCCACCACCGCCGCGCCGGGCAGGCCGTGCGGCAGCGCGGCCGCGAGCGGCTCGCTCGCGCGCGCCACCTCGGCGCGCAGGCGCGCGAGGTCCGCGTCCGGGATCGGGTGCCGGGGCAGGAGCGCCTCGGTCAGGCGCACGCTGCCCAGCGGCAGCGACAGGCCCGAGATCGCGTCCGTCGCCCGCTCGCGCCAGGCCACCTCGGTGCTGCCGCCGCCCACGTCGATCACCGCCAGCGCCTCGTGCTCGCCCCCGATCCGCTGCCGCGTCGCCTCGACCGCGACCTCGGCCTCCTCCTCGCCCGTGATCAGCCGGGCGGCGTCCACCCAGCCCTCGGCCACGAGCCCGGCCAGGAACGCCTCGCCGTCGCGCGCGCGGCGCAGCGCCTCGGTCCCGACCGCGATCACCCGCTCCGCGCCCGCGCCGCGCGCGAGCGCCGCGAGCTCGGCGACCGCGGCCCGGGTGCGCGCGATCGCCTCGGGCGCGAGCACGCCGCTCGCGAACACGCCCTGCCCGAGCCGCGTGATGTGCGCCTCGTCACGCACCACCATCCCGTCCGCGGCGAGCACGAGCAGGAGCACGGTGTTCGAGCCGATGTCGAGCACCCCGATCCGAGCCGGTCGCACCTGTCGAACATTGGCCATCGGATTCACCTGCTGCTACGCTTCGACCCGTTCGCGTGGGGGTGGAGAATGTGAGGCAGATCCCGCGATCTACCTCGGAAGGTGCCTGCGAAGTGTCCGCGCACTGCGCGCGGGTCGCCACGCCTCGCACTGCGCCACCGCTCCTTCCCCCCGCAGCTCGTATCCCCCGCCGGATGTCCGTCTCGTAGTCGGGGAGGCAGAGGCAATGCGCTGCATCGCGGTGATGAACCAGAAAGGGGGTTGTGGCAAGACGACCACCGTGGTGAGTCTCGCAGGCTGTCTGGCGGCCGAGGGCCACGCGGTGCTCGTGGTCGACATGGATCCGCAGGCGCACGCCACGCTCGGTCTCGGTGTCGACCCCGAAGAAGTCGACGAGAACCTGTACGAAGTGCTCGCGGAGCCGGAAGGCGCGGGCGCGAACCTCGGCGAGGTGATCGCGAATGCGTCGCAGAACCTCGACGTCGCCCCGTCCGGCGTGATCCTGTCCGCGCTCGAGCAGAAGCTCAGCGCCGAGGGCGCGCGCGGCCGCACCGAGCGGCTCGCGACCGCGATCGCGAAGCTCGAGAAGCGCTACGACTTCGTGCTGATCGACTGCCCGCCGAACGTCGGCATCCTGACCTTCAACGCCCTGCGCGCCGCGCAGGAGGTGATCATCCCGCTCGAGACCAGCTACTACTCGATGCACGGCGTCGGGAAGCTGCTCGAGACGATCGGCCTGCTCGAGGACCGGATCGGCCACGCTCTGAAGATCCGCATCCTGCCGACGCTGTTCGACGGCCGCACGCGCTTTGCCAAGCGCGCGCTGGCCGAGATCCGCGAGACCTACAAGGACCTCGTGTTCGACACGGTGATCCGCTCCAACGTGCGCCTGCGCGAGGCCGCTCAGCGCGGCATCCCGATCGCCAAGCTCGATCGCCGCTCCTACGGCTTCGTCGACTACATGTCGCTCGCGCTCGAGGTCCTGTACGACCGCGAGGAGGAGCGCGCGCCGGAGCCGAAGGCCGCGCCCGAGCCGCCCGTCGAGCTCGCCTCCGCCGCGGCCAAGGGCGTGGTGTTCACGTTCAAGAACCCGAACGTGCGCGACGTGCAGCTCGCCGGCGACTTCAACAACTGGATCCCCGACCAGGGCGTCGAGACGCGCCTCGGCCCGAACGGCACCTGGGAGAAGGTCGTGCGGCTCGGCCCGGGCGTGTACCAGTACCGCTACTTCGTCGACGGCGAGTGGCAGCCCGACCCGAGCAACCCGCGCCGCGTCGAAGGCCCCGCCGGCGGGGTAAACTCGGTGCTGATCATCAGCTAGCGAGTCCGGCTTGGCGCGCAGGAACCTCGGAGACGTCCTCCACTACTTCATCTCCGAGGAGGAGCAGGCCGAAGCCCGTCGCGCGGCGGAGACGCGCGAGCGCCCGGCCGCGGCCGCGCCGAAGCGCGCGCCTCGCTACCTGATGCCCGCCGATCCGCAGCGGCCGCTCACCTGCGCGCTCGCGCTCGAGCTCGCGAGCGGCATGGCGGGCGAGGCCGGCGACGCGCGCGTGCTGAGCTCGTTCGCGCCCTCGCCGCTGTTGCCGCGCGTGGCCGGCGTGGGCTGGGAGACCTGCCCGGATCCGGCCGGGGCGATCGAGGCCGCGCCGGACTTCGCGGCCGTGATCGCGCTCGAGCGGCCCGCCCGGCTGGCGGCGCTCGTGGGCCGCGTCGCCGCGCACCGGCTCGACGGCCTGGTGCTGCCGATCGCGGCCGCGCCCTGGGGGCTGGGCAAGGCGCTCGGCCTGCTGCGCGAGCTCGCGCCCGCGCTCGCGAATCGGCGCGTGCTCGGCCTGGTCGTGGGCGCGCCGGGCGGGGACGCCGCGGCCCAGCTCGTGGCACGGCTGTCGGGCGCGGCGGAGCGCCAGCACGGCGTCTCGGTCGAGCTGCTCGGCGGGCTGGCGCGCGACGCCGAGAGCTACCGCGCGCTGCTGTGCGGCGAGTCGCTGCGCGCGCTCGGCGCGTCGGGCGCAAGCGCCCAGAGCCTGCACGCGCTGTGCGAGCGGCTCAAGCTGCGACTCGCGGCCTGATGGCGGCGCCGGGCACAGCGCGCGCCGGGCGCGAGCAGCGCTTCAGCCTGCTGTCGCGCGGCGACCGCGTGTACGGCCGCGCGATCCTGCCCGCGAAGCCCGGTCCCCATCCCGTGATCGTGCTCGCCCCAGCCGACGGCTGCGCGAGCTCCGAGCTCTGCGCGCGCGCGGCCGCGCTCTGGGTCGCGCGCGCCGCGCTGATCGCGTTCGACCTGCCGCTGTGCGGCGCGCGGCGCAGCGACAAGCTGACCGCGCTCGCGCTCGACCCCACGCTGCCGATCGCGCGCCGCCTGCGGCCCGATCTCGAGGCGCAGGTCGCCGCGGACCTCGAGGCCATTCTCGCCTGGATCGCCGCCCATCCCGAGCTCGACCGCGCGCGCGTGACCCTCGCCGGTGTCGGCCTCGGCGCCGAGCTCGCCCGCCCCTTCGCCGACCGCCCGGCCCCCGTCGCGCACGTCGCGCTCACGAAGGACGACCCACCCCCCGCCACCTGGCTGCGCGAGGTTTTGGAACGCGCAGCCGGAGTTTGAACGGCGGGCGCCGTCCGCGGCCGTCCGCGGCGGCGCACCGCAAGCGCCGCGGAGCGGCGCGCGCAGCGAGCCGAAGGCGAGCGCAGTCGATCAGTCCGGTGGCCCGAGCTCGAGCACGAGCAGGGTGCCGGACGTGACGAGCCACGGCAGGCACAGGAACGAGAGCCCGGGCACGAAGAACAGCGCGAGCCCGAAGCCGCCGAAGCCGAGCATCTGCGCGCTGTGCGCGAAGATCCAGCGCCGGCGCGCGCGGAACGGGATGCCGCGGCGGTCGAGCGCGTAGGCGGTGTAGTCGAGCGGCAGGAACAGGGCGCTCCAGGCGATGATCCCGAGCGCGGCGAACGGCTGCATGCCCGGCACGAGCCCGACCAGCAGGATCGCGACCTGCACCGACAGGAAGAACAGCGTGCGCTTGGCCTCTTCGATCACGCTGCGCGCCGCCGCGCGCAGCACCGCGGCGAGCCCGTCGCTCGTTTGCGGCGGCCTTCCGGCCGCGATCGCCTCGACGCGCTCGGACAGCACGTCGAGGAACGGCGCCGCGAACACACCGCCGATCACCGTGAACAGGAAGTAGGTCGCCGCGGCCAGCGCGGCGAGCAGGAGGAAGCGCACCAGCAGCGCCAGCACGAGCAGCGGTCCCGCCCAGGCCCAGCCCCACCACTCCGCGGGCTCGCCGGGATCGAGCGCGCGCTCGAGCGGTCCCGCGATCGCGTCGAGGTTCGCGACGAAGGCCCAGATCGCGAGCGCGAACGAGAGCAGGCTGATCAGAAACGGCAGCGCCGCCCACGGCCAGAGCGACGGGTTCGTGCGCAGGAGCGAGAAGCCGCGCCGCAGCACGCCGAGGCCCGCGAACGCGCTCGCGCGCTGCGCGCGCGGCTCGGCCAAGCGGCTAGCGCCCTTCGATCAAGGCGAGCAGCACGTCGCGCCGCGCGGCGACCTCCGCATCGCTCGCCGCCTCCAGGTTCAGGCGCAGGAGCGGCTCGGTGTTCGAGGGCCGCAGGTTGAACCACCAGTCCGGGTAGTGGACCGACAGCCCGTCGAGCTCGTCGGCGGTCCCGTCCGGGTACGCGGCGCGCACGCGCGCGAGCGCCGCCGGCACGTCCGCCACGCGGCGGTTGATCTCGCCGCTCTGGCGGTAGCGCTGGTACGGCCGCCACAGCTCCGAGAGCGGGGGCCCCTTCGCGGCGAGCGCCTCGAACAGGAGCATCATCGCTGCGGCGCCGTCGTCCGCGATGTAGCCCGACGGGAAGCGGAAGTAGTAGTGACCGGACAGCTCGCCGCCGAAGCAGGCGCCGCGCTCGCGCATCACCGCCTTCATGAAGGCGTGGCCGACCCGGCTGCGGATCGGCAGCGCGCCGCGCGCGCGCAGCGTCTCGGGCACGACCCGGCTCGAGCGCAGGTCGTAGAGCATGGCCGCGCCGTCGCCCGCGCCGAGCAGCTTGCGGTCGAGGATCACCTCGCACAAGAGCGCGGTCATCAGGTCCGCCGGGATCGGCGCGCCGGTCTCGTCGACGAACACGGCGCGGTCGCCGTCGCCGTCGAAGGCGATGCCGAGGTCCGCGCCCTCGGCGCGCACCGCGGCCTGCAGGTCGTGCAGGTTCTCGAGCTTGAGCGGATCGGCCTCGTGGTTGGGGAAGCTCCCGTCCGGCTCGAAGTAGAGCCGCGTGGTGCGCAGCGGCAGGCGATCGAGCAGCCCGGCGTAGGCCTCGCCCGCGATGCCGTTCCCCGCGTCGATCACGGCGTGCAGCTTCGGGCGCGCGGGGAAGAGCTCGAGCAGGCTCTCGTAGTACTCGGCCTTCGGCTCTACGCTGCGCAGTGTTCCCCGGACCGGCGGGGCGGGCTCGTGCTCGAGCGCGAGCGCGATGTCGCGGATCTCGCGCAGGCCCGACTCGATGCCGATCGGCACCGCGTTCGCGCCGCACAGCTTGAAGCCGTTGTACGCGCCGGGGTTGTGCGAGGCAGTGATCATCGCGCCGCCGACCGCGCGCAGGCGCGTGGTCGCGAAGTACAGGATGGGCGTCGCCACGCGCCCGATCTCGACCACCTCCGAGCCCTCGGCGCGCAGCCCCGTCACGAACGCCTCGCGCAAGCTCGCGGCGCTGGTGCGCATGTCGAAGCCGACCGCGACCGTGCCCGGTCCGAGCTTGCGCGCGAACGCGCGCCCGATCGCGAGCGCGCCGCGCGCGTCGAGCTCCTCGGGCACCAGGCCGCGCACGTCGTATGCCTTGAAGATCGCGGGCTTCATGCCGCGGAGTGTCCCGAGTCGCTTGGTTGACTTCAACTCCCCGGTCGCCGACTCTCCACGCCATGTTCGGCTTCGGCGCGACCGAGCTCCTGATCATCCTCGTGATCGTGATCGTGATCTTCGGGGCGACGCGCCTGCCGCAGATCGGCCGCGGTCTCGGCGAGGGCATCAAGAACTTCCGTGGCGCGCTCAAAGACCCGACGATCGACGTCACGCCGAAAGAAGGTGACGACGAGAAGCGCGAATAGGGCGCGACTAGCCGAGAGGGGCGCGGTCCGCGGCCGCCCGCGGCCGCGCCCGCAAGCGCGCCCGACATCGGACCGCGGGCCGATCTCCCGCGGTGAGCGCGCGCAGCGAGCCGCAGGCGTGCGAAGTCAATCAGGCTCGGGCGCAGCGGGGATGACGTCGTCGTCGTTGGTCGCCTGCGGCACGGCGGCGGGCTCGGGCTGCACGGTCTGGGTGTTCGGCTCCTCGCTCGGAGCGGCGGGCGTGTCGGCGATGGCGGTGCCTTCCGGCCTGCGCTCGCCGGCGTGCAGCGCGACCTCGACCCGGTAGACGCCCGGCGGCGGATCGGGAACCACGGCCGTGAAGCCGGTGACGAACTGGCCGATGCCGCCGATCTCGCCGCCCGCGGCCGCGAACCGCAGGCCCAGCCGGTCGGGGGCGACTTCGGCGTCGTCGACGCGCTCGAGCCAGGTCGGCGCGGACTCGACCAGCGGCTCGCCGTCGGCGCCGAGCAGGCGGACCTGCACCCTCGGCGGCGGAGCCGAGCCCTCGGGGAACAGGTTGCCGCGCACGACGACAACGCGTTCGCCGGTGGCGTTGCGCGCCAGGAACGTCTCGAGGTCCGCGGCGACCCAGCCCGCGGCCTGCACGACGTGCGGCGCGGACGGCGCGACCTCGTTCTGCAGCCAGACCAGCCGCGCGGCGGCACCGAGCAGTGTCAGCCCGACCAGCATCGCCGCGACGCGCAGGATCAGCGCCGCCGGGCTCGCGGCTTCCGGATCGAACTCGGCCGCTTTCGCGGCGCGCTTGCCGGCTTTGCTGCCGGTCTGAGCGGCGGGCGGATCGGGAAACAGCCGGGTCGTGCGCGGCGCTCCGCCGGCGAGCGCGGACGACGGCCCGGGCGACGACGAAGCGGAGCCCGGTGTCGCCAGCGGATCCCAGTCGGCGAACGAGCTGTCCTCGTCCTCGCCGAGCTCGGCGGCGATGTCGGCGAGATCGGCGAAGGCGGACTTCTTGGCCGGCGCGGCGGGCGGCGCTGCCGCGGCGGACGGCGCGGGAGCGCTCTGCACGGCGGGCTTGGGCGGCGCCGGCGGATCGCCGGGCCTCGGTGGCCGGCTCGCCCCGCTCGGGACGCTCGACGTGGTCCGCGGCTGGGGCTTCGGCGGCGCGAGCGGCTCGGGAGACTCGCCCGAGTCCTCCATGTCGCGTCCGAGCAACGCGCGCGCGGTCGCGCCGCTCACCGGCGGCTCCTCGCGCTCGCCGATCTCGGAGTTGCGCGGGCCCAGCGAGGCGTGGATGTCGAAGCGTCCGGTCGCGATCTCCGGCTCGCCCTCGTCGAGCATCTCCTGCGCGGTCGCGCCAGCCGTGGCCACGACGCGGGGCTCGGGCGGCGGCGGCGGTGTCTGCGGCTCGGGCGGCTCCGCGAGCTTGGGCTGGTCGAGCTGCGTCTCCGCTTCGCGCGGGTCGGGCTTGCGCGCGGCCGGCGGCCTGGCGGAGGTGGCGTCGGAGTCGTCCTGCTTGTTGTCGAACAGGAACTCGGGGTTGTCGAGCTGATCCTCTTCGCGCGCGGCCTCGCCGCCGAGGACCGCGTCGGCCGCGCTACCCTGCTCCGAGGCCCGCGACGGCGGAACGTACGACGGAGTGATGTGGAAGCGGTGATGGCAACGCGAGCAGCGAACGCGCGCACCCTTGGCGGGGATGCGTGCGTCCGCGACATGGAAGCGCGTCTTGCAGCTCTCGCACTCGACGGTCATCGCAGGGCCTCGTTCCAGGGTCGGCGGACCGGGCCCCGTGCTTGAGGCGAACGAGACGGATCTGTTGGCGCAGCTCCTCTCGCGTCGTCTCTTGCTCGTCACCGGCAAGGGCGGCACGGGCAAGACCAGCGTCGCCGCGGCGCTCGGCCGGCTCGCCGCGCAGCGCGGCGTACGCACCCTGGTCGTCGAGCTCGGCCACGCGGCCGTGCTGCCCGACCTACTGGGCGCGGCGCCGCCGGCCGCGGGCGCCGATGCGCTGCGCGACCCGCGGCCGGCCGGGCCCAACCTGTTCACGCTGCGGCTCGTGCCGGAGGAGGCGCTGCTCGAGTACCTGGAGCTGCAGCTGCGCGTGCGCATGCTCGCGCGCGGGATCGTCGGCAACGCCGGTTTCAAGCGCTTCCTCGAGGCCGCGCCCGGCTGGCGCGAGCTGATCACGCTCGGGAAGCTGTGGCACATGGCCACCCGCAGCGACGCGGGCGGCGCGCCGCTCTGGCCGCTGATCGTGATCGACGCGCCGGCGACCGGGCACGGCCTGTCGCTGCTCTCGACGCCGACCGTGATCCTCGACACCGTGCGCCTGGGGCCGCTGCGGCGCAACACCGATCTGGTTCAGGCGCTGCTCACCGACGCGAACCAGACGCTGGTCCTGACCGTGACGCTGCTCGAGGAGCTGCCGGTGAACGAGACGCTCGAGCTGCGCGCGCGCGTGCGCGAGCTCGGGCTCGGCCTCGGGCCGGTGATCGCGAACGGCGTCGAGCCGCCGCTCGAGCTGCCCGACGCCGAGCGCGTGCTCGAGCGGGTCGCCGGGCTCGACGCGCGGGCCGCGCCCTCCCCGCTCGCGGATCCGCGCGCGCTGTGCGCGTCGGCCCGCCACAAGCTGTCGCGTGCGCACATGCACGCGGGCTTCCTGGCCAAGCTCGAGCGCGAGACGGGGGGGCTGCCGCGCGTGCTGCCGTGGCTCGAGGGCGGCGTAGACGGTCCCGACGGCGTCGGCGCGCTCGCGCGCGAGCTCGAACGCGCGCTCAGCGCTTCGGGCGGCGGCGAGGCGCCGGCTGCGCGCGAGAGGCGCGCGTGAAGCCCGACTGCTGGCTCGACTGCCGCGTGCTCGTCACCGTCGGCACCGGCGGCGTCGGCAAGACCACCGTCGCCGCGGCGCTCGGCCTGGCCGCGGCACGCGCCGGCAAGTCGGTGCTGGTGATGACGATCGATCCGGCCCGCCGGCTGGCGGACGCGCTCGGCACGGGACCGCTCGATCACGAGGCGCGCGCGGTGCCCGAGGAGCGGCTGCGCGCGGCCGGCGTCACGGGCGAAGGCTCGCTCGCCGCGCTGATGCTCGACACCAAGCGCACCTTCGACGAGCTGGTGGAGCGCTTCGCGCCCGACCCCGCCGCGCGCGAGCGCATCCTCGCCAATCCGATCTACCGCAACCTGACCGACGCGCTGGGCGGAAGCCGCGAGTACTCCGCGATGGAGAAGCTGCGCCAGATGCACGTCGAAGGGCGGTACGATCTGATCGTGCTCGACACGCCCCCCGCGACGCACGCACTCGACTTCCTGGACGCCCCGCGCCGGCTGGCCGGTTTCCTCGAGAGTCAGTTCCTGAAGGTGCTGCTGCACCCCGCCGCGGTGGTCGGACGCGCCAGCCTGCGTCTGTTCCGCACCGGCTCGGAGCTCGTGCTGCGGGCGCTCGAGCGCATCACCGGGCTCGAGTTCCTGACCTCGATCTCGGAGTTCCTGCTGGCGTTCGAAGAGATGCTCGGCGGCTTCTCGGAGCGCGCGCGCGAGGTGGGGCTCCTGCTGCGCGACCGCGCCTGCGCGTTCGTGCTGGTGACCGGGCCGGACCTGCAGCAGGCGAAGAGTGCGGAGTCGTTCTGGGAACGGCTGCAGGCCGAGGGCGTGCAGCTCGCAGGGCTGGTCTTGAATCGCGCGCACGTCTGGCCGGGCGCGGGCGACGCGCCGCGCCCGGACGCGAGCGAGGCGGAGCGCGCGATCGCCTGGCTCTCGGGCGAGCTCGCCGCGCGCGCGCCCGAGCTCGACGCCCCGCGCAGCGCGCGCGCATTGGTGGACGCAACGCGCGCGCAAGCCGCGCTCGCGCGCCGCGACGCCGGCGTACGCGAACGGCTCGCGGCGGCGCTGCCGCTCGAGCCGGAGGCGATCCGCACCGTGCCGCTGTTCAGCGAGGACGTGCACGAGCTCGAGGCGCTCGCGCGCATGGCCGGCCTGATCCTCGCGGAGCCCGCGCGTGCGTGAGCGCGAGCCGAGCGCGTTCGATCACCTCGTGCGCGCGGCGCAGGAGCTCGCGCTCGCCGTCGCCGCGGGCGCGGGCGCGGTCGCTCAGCTGCGCGACGCGCTGCGCGCCGAAGAGAAGCGCTGGGCCGAGCGCGCCGCGCGCGACCCGGCCGCGGAACGCGTGCGCGAGATCTTCGCCGCTCTCGCCGACGTGCTCGAGCCGAACGCGCACTCGGGGTTTGACCGACCCCGGACGCGATGGGATACTCGCGACCGATGGCGATCCTGATCAAGCGCTACGCGAACCGGAAGCTCTACAACACCGAGTCGAGCCGGTACATCACGCTCAAGGGTATCTCCGAGCTGGTGCGCGAAGGGCACGACATCTGCGTGATCGACAACGAGACCGGCGAGGAGATCACGCCGATCGTGCTGTCGCAGATCCTGGTCGACGACCAGCGCGAGAATCGCGGCGATCGGGACCCGGCGCTCTCAGGCACGCTCCTGACCGAGCTGATCCAGCGCGGCGGCGACGCGCTCTACAGCCTGGTGCGGCGCGGTGTAGGCGACGTCGAGACCAACCTGAACGAGATGCGCGACAACGTGCGGCGCTGGATCCGGACGCCGGCGGACGCCGCGCGCTTCGATGCCTCCGAGATCACCCAGACCGTACACAACGCGGTGGAACGCGTGCTGCGCGTGGCCGACCTGCCGACCCGGGGCGACCTCGAGGCGCTGAACAAGAACCTGGAGCGCCTCGCCTCCGCGCTGGAGAGCTTCGAGGCCCGGCTCGCGGCCGTCGAGCACGCGCGCGAGCGAACGCTCTAGTACGGCAGGACGGGCACCGCGGGCGCGAGCGTCTGCGCGTGAGCCTTGGCCAGGTCCGGGAGCGGCCCGATCTGGCGCGGGTCGGCGGCCTGCGGCGTGCCGGTCTCGAGCAGGAGGTCGCGCATCGCGAGCGGCTCGAGCGGCTCGAGTCCCGCGGCGATGCGCATGCCCTGCAGCGAGAGCACGACCCCGGCCACCAGGGCCGAGGCGCTCGACGAGCCGCCGAAGTTCGACTGATAGCGCTGCAGCACGTCCATCCCGCCGAATAGCGCGCCGCCGCCGAGCGTGGTGATGCCCTCGGCGATGCCCTGCACGTCGACGCGGCTGCCGTAGTTCGAGTACGAGAGCGGCGCGTGCGTTGCCGCGGAGCCGGCGGCGACCAGGATCGCGCCCGAGTCGCCGGAGCCGTTGCGGTCGAACACGCCGTTGCAGCTCGGGCCGTCGAGATCGACGCTGCCGTTGCCGGCCGCCTCGACCACCGTCACGCCGAGCGCGACCGCGGTCGCGATCAAGTCGCGCCAGATCAGGAAGCCGTTCCCGTCCTCGATCCATTCGACCGGTCCGGCGCCGAGCTGTCCGCCGGTCCCGTCGTGGCCGCACACGTAGGCCTGCTGCTCGATCAGGATCAGGTCGCCCGGTCCGGCGGGATCGAGCGCGACCAGCGCCTGCTCGATCGCGAGCCCGACGTCCCAGAAGTACTCGGCGGTAAACGCCGGCGCGACCCAGACCTGGGCCGCGGGCACGAGACCGGTGACGCCGTAGCCGTTGTCGCGCGCGGACAGGATGCCGAGCACCGCGCTGCCGTGACTGCCCGCGTCCATGAACGGATTCACCGGAGTGCCGATCGGGATCAGCGTGCTCGGCGGCAGCTCGAGGTCCTCGTGCGCGAGCTGCCACCAGTACTCGATGTCCACGTAGCGCGTGCCCGCCCCGTCCTTGCCGGGCAGCGCGGACAGCGCCGCGAAGCCGATGCCGGCGGGAGCCGCCGCGGTGTAGGTCTGCAGCCCGGTGAAGTCCGGCGTGGGCGGGTCGAGATCGACCGGCGGCGGCGCGGGCTTCGGGAAGCGGCCGGCGCTCTCCACCACCGGCAGCGCGCGCAGCTCCGCGGCGAGCTGCGCGGGATCGACGCCCTCCGGCACGAGCACGGTGAAATACAGCGCCAGGTCGCGCAGCCGCCGCCCGCTGCGGCGCTCCGCGCGCGTGCGCTCGGCGCGCAGCGCCTCGGGGCTGCGCGCAAGCGAGGGCGCGATGCGCCCGGGCCCGATGCCGCGCTCGGCGAGCAGTCGGCGCAGCGGCGCGAGCTCGCTGCGGCGCGCGACGAGCTCGCCCCGCTCGAGCCGCGCGTCGCTGCCGTCGTGGAGCTTCACGACCACGCGTTCGGGGATGTCCGGCAGCTGCGCGCGGGCCGCGCCCTGCCACCCGGCCAGGCAGACCCAAACAACAGCAATCGCGCGAGCCAGATTTAGCAAGTGTCCGCCAAACAAGGGGATGTCAGTGGGCGACCGATCATAGCAAGGGAGCTTGCGGCTACGAGAAGATCGATCGGCGGCGGGGCAGCTCTTCTTCAAGCAGCGCCTGGATCAGGCCTCGGACCTGCTCGCGCGTGCGGTTGACGAAGAGCGGATCGCGGCTGCGCTCGCGCGCCGCTGCGTCGAAGCGGATCGGCGCGCCGAAGCGGATGCGCCACTGGCTCGGCAGCGGCACGATGCCGAGCGGTCCGAGCAGCGGGAAGGTCGGCGTGATCGGCACCGGCACGCCGAGCAGCCGGCGCAGCGCGCGCGGCTCGAACAGCACCGGGTAGGTCTCCTCGGCGCCGACGATCGCGACCGGCACGATCGCTGCGTCGAGCCGCGCGGCGAGCGGCACGAAGCCGCCGCGCGCGAAGCGCTGCAGGCGGTAGCGCTCGCGGAAGGGCTTGAGCGATCCCTTCTGGCCTTCGGGGAACGCGATCACCCACTGGCCGGAGAGCAGCAGGCGCTCGGCGTTCTCGGCGCAGGCGCGAACCGCACCCATGCGCGCGAGCCGCGACTGCGAGAACGGCAGCGTCGCGAGCCAGTCCGCGACCAGCGGACGCGGGCGGCGCCGCGAAGGGTGCAGCCGCTCGACCGCGTGCGCGACCATCAGCGCGTCCCAGGGCAGGATGCCCGCGCTGTTCGCGACGAACAGCACGCGCTCGGCGTCGGGCACGAGCTCGATGCCGGTGACGCGCACGCGCCACCACGAGTCGAACAGCCAGTCGAGCCAGCCGCGCGCGCGCGCCAGGTAGCTCTCGTCCAGACCGAACTCGTCGACCTCGGCGGAGATGTCGCCGGCGCCCGGGATCGAGACGCGCGCGCGCACGGCCTCGTACAGCTTGACCACGTCGACGTCGTCGAGCTGCGCGCGCACGCGTTGCGCGAGGCCCTCCAGGAAACCGACGCTCGGCGCGCGCGTGTCGTCCCCGCGCTCCTCGTCCAACGGCTCCGGCACGGGCTCGCCCGTGTCGCGAATCCCGAAGCGCTGCTCGAGCTCGCCGCGCAGCGCGCGCACCGACGCGCGCAGCTCGCGCAGGAGCTCCGGCGGGAGCGGCCCGCCGCCCGCCCGGTCGCTCACCGGTAGCCCCGAAGCTTGCGCGCCACGACGAAGCTCATCCACGCTTCCTTGGTCGTGTAGACCGGATCGAAGCCGAGCTCCTCGCGCGCGCGCCGCGTGTCGACCACCCACAGGAAGCGCAGGTAGTCGAGCAGCGCGGCCGGCGGATCGCCGGTGCGCGCGATCGATTCTAGGTGGCCCACGCGGTAGAGCAGCGGGTGCGGCAGGGGTAGCGCGCGCTTGCCCGCCAGGCGCAGCAGCGTCGAGAGCGGCAGCACGCCGTCGCCGGCCAGGTTGAACGCGCCCGGCGCGTCGCGCTCGAGCGCGAGCTCCACCGCGTCGAGCCAGTCGCTCTCGTGCAGGAACTGCAGCAGCGGGTCGTAGCCGAGCAGCGTCACCACGCGCGCGGACTCGAAGCGGCGGGTCAGGGCGGACTCGTAGCTCGGACCGACGATCCAGCACGGCCGGAGCGAGGTGACGGCGATCGCTCGGTGCCGCTGGGCGAAGATGCGCAGCAGGCTCTCGACCTCGGCGCGGTCGCGCAGCGCGTGTGAGTCGCGCTGCGGGCGCAGCGCGTGGTCCTCGGAGAGGAAGTTCGGGTTGTCGGGGTGCGGCCCGTAGACCTGCGCGCTGCTCGTGACCACGAGCTTGCGCACGCCCGAGGCGGCCGCCGCGTTCATCACGTGCAGCGAGCCGACCACCTCGAGCTCGTGCGAGTACTCGAGGTCGGGGTGCGGATCGGTGAAGAACGCCGCGTGCAGCACCGTCTCGCAGCGCTCCTTCTCGAGGATCTCGGCGACCATGCTGTCGGCCGTCGGCTCGGTCAGGTCGACGCGGTGGTGGCGCAGCCGCCCTTCGAGCCGGCGCGGCAGGCGCAGGTCGATGCCGACGACGCGCGGGGGCGGGTCCTGCTCGAGCAGACGTTCGGCGATGCGCGCACCCGTGAAGGTGCCGAGTCCAGTGATCGCGACCGTGGGCCGCGAATCGACGCTGCGCGGCGCTCGCCTGGCGCTCACGCGCCCTGTATCGGGCATGGGTCGGGGGGTGTCAATCACGGCTATCATCGTCGGTCATGAACGATCCCCGGCCGCTCGTCGTCCGCGATCCGCGCTTCCGCGACCACGTGCCGCTGCGCGAGCACCCCGAGCGCCCCGAGCGGCTGGCCGCGATCGACCGCGCGCTCGACGCGCTGGGCGAGGCGATCCGCCCGCTCGCGCCGCGCCCGGCGACCGACGAGGAGCTCCTGCGCGCCCACGACCGCGGCTACGTCGAGGCGCTGTCGAGCTACGCCGGCCGCTCCGGGAAGCTCGATCCGGACACCTACTGCTCGCCGCGCTCGGTCGAGACCGCGCGGCTCGCGGCCGGCTCGCTCACCGACGCGAGCCTGCGCGTCGCGCGCGGCGAGGCGCGGCGCGCGTTCGTGGCGGTGCGCCCACCAGGCCACCACGCCGAGCGCGACGCGCCGATGGGGTTCTGCCTGCTGAACAACGTGGTGGTCGCCGCGCGCGCGCTGCAGGCCGCCGCGGGTCTCGAGCGGATCGCGATCGTCGACTGGGACGTGCACCACGGCAACGGCACGCAGCACGCCTTCGAGGCCGAGCGCGACGTGCTGTTCGCGTCGCTGCACCAGTTCCCGTTCTACCCGGGAACGGGCGCGCTCGACGAACAGGGGCATGAAGCGGGGCTCGGCGCCACTCTGAACCTGCCGCTGCCCGCGGGCTGCGGCGACGCCGAGTACGGCCTCGCGTTCGACAGCGTGCTCGTGCCGGCGCTGGTCGCCTTCCGGCCCGAGCTCTTGATCGTCTCGGCCGGCTACGACGCGCACGAGCGCGATCCGCTCGGCAGCATGGACGTCACGACGCGCGGCTTCGGGCTGTTCGCGGAGCGGCTGTGCGGGGTGGCGGACCAGGTGTGCGGCGGCCGTATCGTGCTCGCGCTCGAGGGCGGCTACGACCTGGAGGGCCTGGCGGACTCGGTCGCCGAGTCCGTGCGCGTGCTCGCCGAGCCGACTCCGGCCCCGCGCGAGTGCCCCGTTCCAGGCCCGCGCGCGGAAGAGCTCAGCCGGATCTTCCGCGAGGCGCACGCCCGGTTCTGGCCGTCACTCGAGCGCCGCATCCAGGCCTGACTCGCCACCCCCCAGATCTTGAGCCTGTCACTCGACTCACCCGCAACCCACAGGGGGCGGAAGCCGGGCGGCATGGGTCGCCCGGAGACCCCCGGATTTCTTTGTTTTTTTTCTCACTCGGGTGTTGACGTGCGGGATTGAGTGGGTGTAGAGTGGGTTTCAGTGGGATAGGGTCCCGAAGACCCATGGTGCTGTTCAGGGGGGGAGTGCCAGGTCTTCGGGACCCCCTTCCCACCGGTGCGTGCGGGGGCCGGTGGAAGCATGTTCTGGGGGTGCCATGAGCACGTTCTCGACGAGAAGGGACGCACCTCGCTTCCGAAGGAATTCCGCGACCTCCTGACGCGCTCGAGCGAGCCGCCCTGGCTGACCGCGCGCTCGCGCTGCCTGGCGATCTACCCCGCCGACAAGTTCGACAAGATCCGCCAGCGCCTGTCCGAGGACGTGCTGAACGACGCCGCCGAGTCGCTGGAGCGTCTGATCGTCGGCCACGCGACACCGTGCGGTGTCGACCGAGCCGGCCGCATCCTGATCCCGCCCATGCTGCGGCGCCGCGCGCAGCTCGAGCGCGACATCACGTTCCTGGGCCTGACCGACCGCGTCGAGATCTGGGACCGCGCCCGCTACGAGGCGGAGATCGCGAACACCCAGGCCAACGAGGCCGAGAACTCGCGCTTCCTGCGGGGCGCCACCCGGTGAAGCCGGCGCACGCGCCGGTGATGGTCGACGAAGTGCTCGAGCTCCTGGCGCCGCGCCCGGGGGCGCACATCGTCGACGCGACCACCGGCCACGGCGGCCACGCGGAGGCGATCCTGGCCAGGCTCGGCCCCGACGGCCTGCTGGTCGGCCTGGATCGCGACCCCGAGATGCTCGAGGTCGCCGCCGAGCGCCTGCGCCCGTTCGGCGCGCGCGCGAAGCTCTTCCACGCCCGCTTCTCGTTCCTGCGCGAGGTCGCCTCCGCGGCCGGCGCCCTGCCCGCCGACGGCGTGCTCCTGGACCTGGGCGTGTGCTCCGCGCACCTCGACCGGATCGAGCGCGGCATGAGCTTCCGCACCGGCGACGAGCCCACGCCGCTCGACATGCGCATGGACCGCTCGAGCGGCGAGACCGCCGCCGAGTTGCTCGCGCGCGTCTCGCGCGAGGAGCTGGCGGAGCTCCTGCGCGACGGCGGCGTGCCCATGCCGGGCCGGATCGCGCGCGTGCTCGACGAGCGGCGCCCGATCCACACCGTGCAGGAGCTGGTCGCCGCGCTCGACGGGATCCGCCTGCCCGCGCGCAAGCACCACCCCGCGACGCTGGTGTTCCAGGCGCTGCGCATGGCGGTGAACGACGAGCTGGCCGAGCTCGACGCGGGCCTCGAACGCGCGCTCGACGTGCTGGGCGAGAAGGGCCGGCTCGCCGTGCTCTCCTACCACTCGGGCGAGGACCGCCGCGTCAAGCAGTTCATGGCGCGTGAGGCGAAGGGCTGCATCTGCCCGCCCGACCTGCCCGTGTGCGGCTGCGGGCGCACGCCGCGCCTGCGCATCCTGGCGCGCGGCGCGAGTCCGTCGCCCAGGGAGCTGCGCCGCAACCCGCGAGCGCGCAGCGCGCGGCTGCGCGGAGGCGAGCGATGCTGAACTCGCGCTTGCGCAAGCAGCGGCCCTGGTTCGGCGCCGGCGTCGCGCTGGCGCTGGGCTTCATCGCCGCGTCCGGCGTGCTGGTCTACGTGCGCACGCACGTGACGTCGCTGCGCTACGAGCTCGGCCGGCGCGTTTCGCACGAGCACGAGCTGTCGCTCGATGTCGAGCGCCTGCGCGTCGAGGTCGCGGCGCTGGCCGCGCCCGAGCGGATCGAGCCGCGCGCCCTCGACCTCGGCCTGATCTACCCCGCGCCCGAGCAGGTGCTGTCGCTCCACGACTCGCACCTCGCCCGACTTCACGACGTGGCGGCGGGAGAACCGCGGTGAGCCCGGCCCGGCGAACGCGCAAGCGGCGCAGCGCCGGCCTGCAGCCCGGCCGCCTCACCTTCGTCGCCTGCCTCGGCCTGCTCGGCTTCGCCGCGCTGCTCGCGCGCGCGCTGCAGCTGCAGACGCTCGACGCCGAGTGGCTGGCGAAGCGCGCCGTGCAGCAGGGCGAGACCACGCTCGAGCTCACGCCGCTGCGCGCCGAGCTGCGCGATCGCAGCGGGCGCCCGCTCGCGGTCTCGGCGAGCGTCGAGTCCGTCGCCGCCTCGCCGCGCCTGATCGAGGATCGCGCGCAGGTCGTGCGTTCGGTCGCCAAGGCGCTGCGCCTGCCGCCGCGCGAGGTCGAGCGCCGGCTCGCCTCGGGGCCGAGCTTCGTCTGGCTGCAGCGCTGGGTCACGCCCGACGCGGCCGAGCGCGTGCGCGCGCTCGCGCTGCCCGGCATCCACCTGCACAGCGAGCGCCGCCGCTTCTATCCCAACGGCTCGCTCGGCGGGCCGATCCTCGGCTTCGCGGACCGCGACGGCCGCGGCCTGTCCGGCGTCGAGCTCCTGTTCGATCGCGAGCTGCGCGGCGCTGGCGCGGAGCTGCACGCGCGGCGCGACGGCGGCGGCCGTGTGCTGCCGAGCGCGACCAAGGCGCCCGAGACGCGCGCCGGCCAGCCGATCACGCTCGCGCTCGATCTCGAGCTGCAGCACTTCGCGGAGAAGGCGCTGGCCGAGGCGCTGCGCAAGACCGGCGCGCGTCACGCGACGCTGGTCGCGCTCGATCCGCGCAACGGCGAGATCCTCGCGCTCGCGGAGTCGCCGAGCTTCGACCCGAACCGTTTCTGGCTGGAGGACTCGTCGGCGTACCGCGCGCGCGCCTTCGTCGACACGTTCGAGCCGGGCAGCACGTTCAAGCCGTTCACGATCGCGCTCGCGCTCGAGCACGGCGTGACGCGGCCGAGCGAGGTCTTCGACTGCGAGAACGGCCGCTTCCGCATCGGCCGCCGCACGATCCGCGACTATCACCCGCACGAGCTCCTGACGGTCAGCGAGATCCTGCAGGAGTCGAGCAACATCGGCACCGCCAAGCTCACCGCGCGGCTCGGCGCGCGCCGCCTGGTCGACGGCGTGCGCCGCTTCGGCTTCGGGCGCAGCACCGGCAGCGGCTTCCCGGGCGAGGTCGGCGGCAGCGTGCGCGAGCTGCGCGAGAAGCAGGCGATCGAGCGCGCGAACCTCTCGTTCGGCCAGGGCGTGACCGTGACGCCGGTCCAGCTGGTCGCGGCCATGGCGGTGTTCGCGAACGACGGCCGGCGCGTCACCCCGCGCATCACGCGCGCGAACGCCGAGACACCCGACGTGGCGGGCGAGCGCGTGCTGTCCGAGCGCACCGCGCACACGGTGCTCGAGATGATGCGGCTCGTGGTCGAGGACGGCACCGGCAGGAACGCCGCCCTCCCTCACGTCGAGGTCGCCGGCAAGACCGGGACGGCCCAGAAAGTGAAGGACGGCGCCTACTCGCAGAGCGACTACGTCGCCTCGTTCGTGGGCATCGTGCCGGTCGTGAATCCGCGGCTCGTGATCGGGGTCTTCATCGACGAGCCGCGCGGGGTCCGCACCGGCGGGGCGGTGGCCGCGCCGGTGTTTCGCGACGTCGCGGGCTACGCGGTCGACCGGCTGGCGATCGGCCGCAACGCGCCCCGCGCAGCGAAGGCGAAAGCGGCCGGGGACCGGGCGGGATGAGCGCGAGCGTGGCGGAGCTGTTCGAGGGGCTCGATGCGCGGGTCGACGGCCCGGCGCGCAACCCCGTCGGCGATCTGACCTACGACTCGCGCGCGGTGCGGCCGGGCGCGCTGTTCGCGGCGCTGCGCGGCGCGAAGACCGACGGGCACCGCTTCCTCGCGCAGGCGATCGAGCAGGGCGCGAGCGCGCTGCTCGTCGAGGAGCCGCCGGCCGCGCGGCCGGCGCAGGTCGCGGTCGTGCGCGTGGCCGACACGCGGGCCGCGCTCGCGGACGTGGCGGCGCGCTTCTTCGGCCACCCGGGCCGGGCGCTGACGCTGGTCGGTGTCACGGGGACGAACGGCAAGACCAGCACCGTGCGCATGATCGAGTCGATCCTGACCGCCGCGGGCCGCAGCACCGGGAGCCTGAGCACGGTCACCGCGCGCTGGCCGGGCCACGAGGAGAAGTCATCGCTCACCACGCCGGAGTCGCTCGACCTGCAGCGCTCGCTGGCGCGCATGCGCGACGCGGGCGTGGTCGCGGCGGTGGTCGAGGTCTCCTCGCACAGCCTGGCGCTCGGCCGCGTGCGCGGCTTGCGCTTCGCGGCCGGCGTGTTCACGCACCTCTCCCAGGACCACCTCGACTTCCATGCCGACATGGAGAGCTACGGCAACGCCAAGGGCAAGCTGTTCGGCGCCGAGTATCTGGCCGGAACCGCGGTGCTGAACGCCGCCGATCCCTGGAGCAAGCGCTTCGCCGAGAGCGCGCGCGCCGCGGGCCGCGCAGTGCGCACGTACGCGCGCGGCGCGGACGCACAGGCGGACTTCCGCACGATCGCCGAGCGCGTCGAGCTGTCCGGCTCGCGCCTGCGCGTGCGCGGGCCCGACGGCGAGACCGAGGTCGCCCTGCCCCTGCCCGGCGACTTCCAGATCGAGAACGCGCTGGCCGCGCTCGCCGCGGGACACGCGCTCGGCGTCGGCTGGGACGCGCTGCGGCGCGGGCTGGAGAGCTGTCCGCCCGTGCCGGGCCGGCTCGAGCGCGTGGGGCGCGAGCGCCCGATCGTGCTGGTCGACTACGCGCACACGCCCGACGCGCTCGACCGCGTGCTCGCGCGCGTGCGCCCGCTCGTACCCGGCCGGCTGATCGCGGTGTTCGGCTGCGGCGGCGACCGCGACCGCACGAAGCGCGCACCGATGGCGCGCGCCGCCTGCGCGCACGCGCAGCACGTGATCGCGACCAGCGACAACCCGCGCACCGAGGATCCCGACGCGATCCTGCGCGACATCGCGGCCGGCCTGTCCGGCTCGCACGAGGTCGTGCGCGACCGGCGCCAGGCGATCGAGCGCGCGATCGAGCTCGCCGGCCCGGACGACTGCGTGGTGATCGCGGGCAAGGGGCACGAGGACTACCAGATCGTCGGCAGCGAGCGCCGCGCGTTCGACGACCGCGAGGAGGCGCGCCGGGCGCTGCGCGCGCGCGGGGTGGCCGCGTGAGCTGGACGCTCGGCGAGCTCGCGGACTTCTGCGGCGGGCGGCTGCGCGGCGCGCGCGGCCTCGCGATCGCGAGCGTCTCGACGGACACGCGCGCGCTCGGCCCGGGCGCGCTGTTCGTGGCGGTGCGCGGCGAGACCTTCGACGGCCACGACTACACCGGCGAGGCGCTCGCGCGCGGCGCGGCGGCGCTGCTCGTCGCGCGGGAGAACGCGGCGCCCGCCGGCTCGCCCGCGATCGTGGTGGACGACACCGTCGCCGCACTCGGCGAGCTGGCGCGCGGCCACCGCGCCCGCTTCGCGGCCCCGGTGGTCGCGATCACGGGCTCGAACGGCAAGACGACGACCAAGGAGCTGTGCGCGCGCGTGCTCGAGGCGGCGGGCCGGCGCGTGCGCCGCACGCCGGGGAACTTGAACAACCACATCGGCCTGCCGCTGTCCGTGCTCGCGCTCGAGCCCGCGGACGAGCTGCTGGTGGTCGAGATGGGCATGAACCACGAGGGCGAGATCGACCACCTCGCGCGCATCGCCGCGCCGACCGTGGGCGCGATCACGAACGTCGCGCCCGCGCACCTCGGGCTGCTCGGCTCGCTCGAGGCGATCGCGCGCGCGAAGGGCGAGCTGTTCGCGCGCCTCGGCCCTGGCGCGACCGCGATCGTGAACGCGGACGATCCGAACTGCGTGGCGCAGTCCGCGCGCTTCGCCGGGGCGAAGCTCCATTTCGCGGTCCGCGCCAGCGCCGAGTTCCGCGCCCGCGACGTGCGCGCCGAGCGCGGCCAGGCCGCCTACACGCTCGAGTGTCCGGCGGGCAGCGCGGCGATTCGCATGCGCGCGCCGGGCCTGCACCTCGTGGACGACGGGCTGTGCGCCGCCGCGGCCGCGTTCGCGAGCGGCGCGCTCGGCGCGCGCCCGCTCGACGCGATCCGCGCCGGCCTGGAGTCGTTCGCCGGCGTGCCCGGCCGGTCCGCGCTGATCGAGACCCGCGCCGGCCTGCGCGTGCTCGACGACAGCTACAACGCCAACCCGCACTCGGTCGCGAAGGGCCTGGAGACGCTCGCCGAGCTGCGCATGTCGGGGCGCACGATCGCGGTGCTCGGCGACATGTTCGAGCTGGGCCCGGACGAGGCCGAGCTGCACGCGGGCGTCGGCCGCGCCGCGGCGGCGAGCGGCGTCGACGTGCTGGTCGCGGTTGGTGCGCTCTCGAAGCACACGGCAGCCGCCGCCCGAGAGGCAGGCGGCGCCGTGGTGCTCGAAGCCGACGGGGCCGAGGCGGCCGCCGCGCACGTGCGCGCGCACGCCAAGCCCGGCGACGTGGTCCTGGTCAAGGCGTCGCACGGGATGAAGCTCGAGCGCGTCGTTCGGATCCTCACGGAGAGCTAAGAGAAGTGCTTTACCACCTGTTCTACGAGCTGCTCTCGGCCGACATCTCCGGCCTGAACGTCTTCCGCTACCTGACCTTCCGCAGTGTCGGGGCGTCGCTGACGGCCCTGCTCATCGCGTTCATCGCCGGGCCGTGGCTGATCCGCGAGCTCGGCGACCGCCAGCTCGGCCAGCCCATCCTCGAGGACCTGCCCGACCGCCACCAGGGGAAACGCGGCACGCCGACGATGGGCGGAGTCCTGATCCTCGCCGCGGTCGTGATCAGCACGCTGCTCTGGGCGGAGTGGACCAACCCGTTCGTCTGGATCGTGCTGTTCGTGACGCTCGGCTGCGGCGCGATCGGCTTCGTCGACGACTACCGCAAGGCGATCCAGAAGAACTCGAAGGGCATCAGCGCGCGCGAGAAGCTCGTCGGGCAGCTCGCGGTCGCGTCGATCGCCGTGGTCTGGCTGTACAACCTGCCCGGCTTCGACGCCGCGATCTCCGTGCCGCTCGTGAAGAGCTTCCACCCGCAGATCGGCTGGTGGTACGTGCCGATCGCGATCGTGTTCATCGTCGGCTTCTCGAACGCGGTGAACCTGACCGACGGCCTCGACGGGCTCGCGATCGGACCCACCATGATCACCGCCGCCGTGATCGGGCTGTTCAGCTACGTGGTCGGCCACGCGGTGATCGCGAACTACCTGGAGCTGAAGCACGTGCCCGCCGCGGGCACGCTCGCGGTCTTCTGCGCGGCGCTGATCGGCTCGGGGCTCGGCTTCCTCTGGTACAACACGTACCCGGCCTCCGTATTCATGGGCGACACCGGCGCGCTCGCGCTGGGCGGCGCGCTCTCGACCATGGCCGTGATCATCCGCCAGGAAGTGGTGCTCGTGATCGCCGGCGGCGTGTTCCTGGTCGAGATGTTCTCGGTGATGATCCAGGTCGCGTCGTTCAAGACCCGCGGCAAGCGCGTCTTCCGGATGTCGCCGATCCACCTCCACTACGAGCTGCGCGGCTGGCCCGAGCCGAAGATCATCGTCCGTTTCTGGATCATCTCGGTGATCCTGGGTCTGGTGTCTCTGTCCTTGCTCAAACTTCGATGAACGCCTACGAGGGACGACACGTCCTCGTGTTGGGCGCGGCGCGTTCGGGACGCGCCGCGGTCGACCTGCTCCTGCGCGCGGGCGCGCGGCCGGCGATCTACGACCGCAATCCGGACGCGTTGCGCGATCTGCCCGCCGGCGTCGAAGCGCTGTCCGGCGCGCAGCAGCCGGGCTACGACGCGTTCGACGCCGTGGTCGCGAGCCCGGGCGTCGCCACCGTCCCGGACGCGAAGCTGGTCCCCGAGGTCGACCTGGCCGCACAGTTCCTCGACGCGAGGCTGGTCGGCGTGACCGGCTCGAACGGCAAGAGCACGGCGACGACGCTGATCGGCGAGATGCTCCAGGCTTCGGGCCTCGACACCGGCGTGGGCGGAAACATCGGCACGGCGCTCTGCTCGCTGGTCGACCGCGGGCACGCCTGGATCGTGGCCGAGCTCTCGAGCTTCCAGCTCGAGCACGCGCGCGACCTGCACGCCGACGTGGCGGTGCTCTTGAACCTCGCGCCCGACCACCTCGACCGCCACGGCACGCTCGAGCGCTACGGCGCGGCGAAGGCGCGGCTCGCGGATCTGCAGCGCGACGGCGCCTGGCTGGTCGCGAACCGCGACGACGCGTGGGCGAGCGCGGTGGCGGGCCGCGCGCGCGCGCAGGTGGCGGAGTTCTCGACCCGCGCGCGGATCGAGACCGGCGCCTACCTGGAGCACGAGGCGCTGGTGATCGCGCGCGGCGGCAGCGCACGCGCGCGCATCCCGCTCGCGGAGCTCTCGACCGCGTCGCGCCGCCCGGTCGACAACGCGCTCGCCGCCGCCGCGGCCGCGGATCTCGCGGGCGCGAGCGAATCCGCGATCCGCGCCGTGCTCGCGCGCTTCGAGGGGCTCCCGCACCGCGTGCGCGACGTCGCCACCCGCGCCGGCGTGCGCTACGTCGACGATTCCAAGGCGACCAACCCCGCGGCGGCGGTCGCGAGCCTGCTCGCGCAGACCGCGCCGATCGTGTGGCTCGCCGGCGGGCGCAACAAGGGGCTCGCATTCGACGAGCTGGCCGACGCCGCGCGCCGCGCGAGCGTGCGCCGCGCGATCCTGTACGGCGAGTCCGCGGCCGAGCTCGAGCGCGCGCTCGCGCATGCGTGTCCGGTCGAGCGCGTTGCGACTCTCGCCGAGGCCGTCGAGCGTGCGGCGGCGTGCGCGCACGCTGGCGATGTGGTTCTCCTCGCGCCCGCGTGCGCGAGCTTCGATCAGTTCACGAGCTTCGAGGAGCGCGGCCGCCGCTTCGCCGAACTCGCCCGAGCGCTGCCGGACGCGGGCGCGCAGCAGAGCGGGGCGCCAAGATGCTGAGTCGGTTCGGGATCTCGGAGCTGCTGGTCGCGGCGATCCTCTTGCTCGGCTTCGGGCTGGTCATGGTCTACAGCGCGAGCGCCGCGCGCGCCGAGGTCGTGTTCGGAACCTCGTTCGCGTACCTCGGCCGGCAGTCGCTCGCGCTCTTGATCGGGCTCGGGGTCGGCGCCCTATGCTTCTTCACTCCGCTCGCCTGGCTCGAGAAGGTCGCCTACGCGGCCTGGGCGCTGTCGGTGCTGGCGCTCGTCGCCACCTTCACACCGCTCGGTGTGGGCGAGAACGGCGCGCGGCGCTGGATCATGATCGGGACCTTCCCCTTCCAGCCGCTCGAGCCCGCCAAGCTCGGCGTCATTCTCGGCATCTCGCACTGGCTGGCCTCGCACCAGAAGCAGATGCAGGACTACCGCGTGAGCGTCCTCGTGCCGGCGCTGCTCGCGGGCGTGCCTGCGCTGCTGCTCCTGCTCCAGCCCGACTTCGGCGGGGCGATGCTGGTGCTGATCTTCTCGGGCGTCCTGATCTTCGCGGGCGGCGCGCGCCTCGATCACCTCGGCATGACGCTCGCGGTGATGGCGCCGCTCGCGATCGTCGCCATGGGCATGCGCGAGTACCGCATCGCGCGCCTGATCGCGTTCCTCGATCCGTGGGCCGATCCGCTCGGCCGCGGCTACCAGCTCGTGCAGTCGCAGCTCGCCTTCGGCGCGGGCGGCTGGCTGGGCGCGGGCTTCGGAGCGGGACAGCAGAAGCTCTTCTTCCTGCCCGAGGCGCACAACGACTTCATCCTGTCGGTGGTCGGCGAAGAGGTCGGACTGGTCGGCGTGGCGGGCGTGCTGGTCGGCTTCGCGTTCCTGACCGTCTCGTCGCTCGGCATCGCGCAGCGCGCGAAGACGCCGTTCGCGACCCTGATCGCGGTCGGGGCGAGCCTCCTGCTCTGGCTGCAAGCGCTGCTCAATTCCGGCGTGGCGATGGGGCTCTTGCCGACCAAGGGCAGCACGCTGCCGCTGGTCTCGTACGGCGGCACGTCGCTGATCGCGAGCCTCGCGGCGATCGGGCTGATCCTGAACGCCGCCAAGCCCAGCAAGAAAGGGAGAGCGGGATGGCGCTAGTGGTCGTGCTCGCGGGCGGTGGAACGGGCGGGCACATCTTCCCCGCGCTCGCGCTGGCCGAGGCGATCCGCAAGCGCGAGCCCGACGCGCACGTGCGCTTCGTCGGCACCGCGCGCGGGCTCGAGACGCGCTACGTGCCGACCGCGGGCTACGCGCTCGACCTGGTGCCGAGCGCGCAGGTCACGGGCAAGGGCGTGGCGCGCGGGCTGCTCGGTCTGGCCACGCTCGCGCACGGCGCGCTGCGCGCGCGCAGGCTGCTGCGCGACCTGCGCGCGGACCTGGTGATCGGCGTGGGCGGCTACGCGTCGGTGCCGGCGGTCGCGGCGGCGGTCTCGGTCGGGATTCCGACCGCGCTGCTCGAGCCGAACGCGCGGCCCGGCCGCTCGAACATCCTGCTCGGGCGCTTCGCCAAGCGCGTGTTCGTAGCGTTCGAGGACGCGATCCCGTTCTTCCCCGCCGGCCGCGCGCTGCTCACCGGCCGGCCGGTGCGCGCGATGCCGCGCGCGCTCGGGCGCGGCAATGGCGGCAAGGTGCGGCTGGTCGTGACGGGCGGCAGCCAGGGCGCGCGCGCGATCAACCGCGCGGTCTGCAAGGCGCTGCCCAGCCTGCGCGGCATTCCGGGTCTCGAGATCACGCACCAGACCGGCGCGCCGGACCTGGACGAGACGCGCGCGGCCTACGCCGAGGCCGGTGTGACCGCCGACGTGGCGGCGTTCTTCGACGACCTGCCTGCGCGCTTCGCGCGCGCGCACCTGGTCGTGTCGCGCGCGGGCGGCACCGTCGCCGAGCTGTGTCACGTGGGCGTGGGCTCGATCCTGATCCCGCTGCCGAGCGCCGCCGACGACCACCAGCTCGCCAACGCGCGCGAGCTCGAGCGCGCCGGCGCCGCGGTCGTGGTGCAGCAGAACGCCGAGCTCGAGGCGCGGCTCGAGAGCGAGCTGGCCGGCCTGCTCCAGGACGCCGGGCGCCGCACGCGCATGGGCGAGGCCGCGCTCGCGCGCGCCCGGCCGCACGCCGCCGAGGAGATCTGGCAGCACTGCCGCGTGCTGCTCGGCCGAAACGGAGCGCCGCGATGAGACGGCGCGTCCAGCGCGTGCACTTCGTCGGCATCGGCGGCGTCGGCATGTCGGGCATCGCGGAGATCCTGAACACGCAGGGCTACTCGGTGTCGGGCTCCGACCTGCGCGAGAGCGCCGCGACCGAGCGCATGCGCGGGCTCGGCATCCGGATCGCGATCGGGCACGACGCGGAGCGTGTCGCCGGCGCGGATGTGGTCGTGTACTCGTCCGCGGTCTCGCACTCGAACCCCGAGCTGCGCGCGGCCGAGGCCGCCGGCATCCCGGTGATCCCGCGCGCCGAGATGCTGGCCGAGCTGATGCGCATGAAGGACGGCGTGGCGATCGGCGGCTCGGCCGGCAAGACCACCACCACCTCGATGACCGCGGAGGTGCTCTCCGCGGGCGGGCTCGATCCGACCACGATCGTCGGCGGGCGCGTGATCAGCCTGGACGCGAACTCCCGGCTCGGCGCGGGCGAGGTGCTGGTCGCGGAGGCCGACGAGAGCGACGGCTCGTTCCTGCGGCTCGTGCCGACCGTGGTCGTGATCACGAACATCGACCGCGACCACGTCGACTTCTACGGCAGCTTCGAGGCGCTGCGCGCCGCGTTCGTCGAGTTCGCGAACCACGTGCCGTTCTACGGCGCTGCAGTGCTGTGCATCGACGACCCCGAGGTGCAGACCGTGCTGCCGCAGGTCACGCGCCGGATCTGGACCTACGGGCTCTCGCCGCAGGCCGACGTGTCGGCCGAGCGCGTCGAGTCGGCGGGGCTCGGCATGCGCTTCGCGCCGCGCGTGAAGGGCAGGTCGCTCGGCGCGTTCAGCCTGCGCGTGCCCGGCCGCCACAACGTGCAGAACGCGCTCGCCGCGCTCGCGGTCGGGCTCGAGTTCGACGTGCCGGTCGAGCGGATCCGCGAGGCGCTGGCCGAGTTCCGCGGCGTCGAGCGCCGCTTCGAGGTGCTGGGCGAGCGCGACGGCGCCATGGTGATCGACGACTACTCGCACCACCCGGCGAAGATCCGCGCCGCGCTCGCCGCCGCGCGCGAGGGCCTGGGCCGGCGCGTCGTGGTCGCCTACCAGCCGCACCGCTACACGCGCACGCGCGACGTGTTCGACGAGCTGGCGCGGTGCTTCCACGACGCGGACGTCGTCGTCCTGACCGAGATCTATGCCGCCGGCGAGGAGAAGATCCCCGGCGTGAACGCCGCGGCGGTGGCCGAGGCCGTGCGCGCGTGCGGGCACCGCGGCGTCGAGTTCGTGCCCGAGCGGAGCCGGATCGTGCCGCGCCTGCGCGAGCTCGCGCGCCCCGGCGACGTCGTGTTCTTCATGGGCGCCGGCGACATCGGCAAGCTCGCGCGCGAGTTCCTTTCGCCGGACGGCTCCCAGCAGAACGGAGGCGGTGCTGCCCATTGACCCGCGCATACGAGCCGAGCTCGAGCAGCTGCTGCCGGGGCGCGTGGCGTCGGGCGAGCCGCTCGCGGACTGGACGTCGCTGCGCGTCGGCGGCCCGGCGGACGCGATGCTGCGCGTCGAGACGCGCGACGAGCTCGTGCGCGTGCTCGAGCTCTGCCGCGCGCGCGGCCTGCCGGTCGCGATCCTCGGCGGCGGCTTCAACTCGCTGGTGCGCGACGGGGGGCTGCGCGCCGTGGTCGTGCGGCTCGCGGGCTTGCGCGAGGTGGCGCAGGCCGGCGCCGGGCGCGTGCGCGCCGAGGCCGGCGCGAGCCACAGCCAGCTCACGCGTTTCTGCGCGGACCAGGGCCAGAGCGGCCTCGAGTTCGGGGTCGGGATTCCCGGCACGATCGGAGGCTGGATCGCGATGAACGCCGGCGTGCACGGGCGGGAGGTGAAGGACGTGCTCGACTCGGTCGAGCTGTACGACCCGGCCGCGGGCGCGCTCGTCGCGCGCGCGCGCGACGAGCTGCGGTTCCACTACAGAAGGACGGAGCTGCCGCCGGGCGCGGTCGTGGTCTCCGCCACCTTCCGCACCGAGCCGGCGTTGCCCGCCGAGATCCGCGAGCGCCAGAAGGCGCTGCTCGCCCAGCGCCGCGCCACGCAGCCGGTCGACCAGCCGTCGTGCGGCTCGGTGTTCAAGAACCCGCCCGGCGACTACGCCGGCCGGCTGATCGAGGCCGCCGGGCTCAAGGCCGCGCGTGCGGGGAACGCGATGATCTCCGACCTGCACGCGAACTTCATCGTGAACCTCGGCGGCGCGCGCGCCGCGGACGTACTCGCGCTGATCGAGCGCGCGCGCGGCGAGGTGCAGCGCCAGTTCGGCGTCGCGCTCGAGACCGAGGTGCGGACCCTGGGGGACGAGCCGTGAAGCGACGCCTCGACGGCCGCACCCTGCCCCGCCCCGTCTTGTTCCTGCTCGCGCTGGTCGCGTTCGTGTTCAGCGGGCTCTGGGCCGAGCACCACGGCTACCTCGATCTGCGCGCCGTGCGCGAGGGCCTGCGCGCCGAGCGCTTCCAGCTCCGCCACGTCGACTTCGTCGGCCTCGCGGCGCTCGAGCCCGACGCGCTGTGGCGCACGCTCGAGATCGCGCCCGGCACGGCGCTGGTCGACGTCGACCCCGAGGTCGTGGTGCAGATCCTGGCCAAGCACCCGCGCATCGCGCGCGTGCGCGCGGCGCGCGTCCCGCCCGACCGGCTGCTGGTCGTGGTCGCGGAGCGCGTGCCGGTGGCGCTGGAGATGAAGACCGGGCTCGGCATCGGCGAGAGCGGCGCGCTGTTCCCGCTCGCGCGCGGCGAGGCCGCGAACCTGCCGCAGGTCTCGGGCGAGGCGAAGCGCGCGCTGCCGGTGCTGCGCGCCGCGCGCGCGCTCGGCGTGAGCCTGGCGACCGTGGACGCGCCGCGCGCCAAGAGCGTGCGCGTGCGCGCGCTCGGCTGGCCGACCGTGCTCGTGGTCGGCCGCGACGAGACGGCGTCGCTCAACGACTGGCAACAGCTCGCGGGCTCGGGGCTGCTCGAGAGCACGGGCGCGCGCGAGGTGGATCTGCGGTTCCGGGGCAGTCCGGTGCTGCGGGGGATTCCCAAATCGACAGGGGGGAAAGATGGCGAAGCACGATGAGCTGATCGTTGGACTCGACGTCGGCACGACCAAGATCTGCGCGGTGGTCGCGGAGGCCAACGGCGAGTCGATCGACGTGATCGGGATCGGCACGCACCCGTCCAAGGGCCTGCGCAAGGGCGTGGTGGTCGACATCGAGGCCACCGTCGACTCGATCCGCAAGGCCGTGGACGAGGCCGAGATGATGGCGGGCTGCGAGATCAGCTCGGTCTACGCGGGCGTCGCGGGCGGCCACATCCAGGCCCACAACGAGATCGGCATGATCGCGATCAAGGACCGCGAGGTGCGCGCGGCCGACGTCACGCGCGTGATCGAGCAGGCGCAGGCGATCGCGATCCCGGCCGACCGCGAGGTCATCCACGTGATCCCGCAGGAGTTCGAGATCGACGGCCAGGACGGGATCAAGCACCCGATCGGGATGTCTGGCGTGCGCCTGATCGCCCGCGTGCACATCGTGACCGCGGCCGTGACCTCGGCCCAGAACGTGATCAAGTGCGCGAACAAGGCCGGCCTGAACGTGATCGACATCGTGCTCGAGCCGCTGGCCTCGGCCGAGGCCACGCTCTCGCCGGACGAGAAGGAGCTCGGCGTGGCGCTGATCGACCTTGGCGGCGGCACGACCGACGTGGCGGTGTTCGCGGACGGCTCGATCAAGCACACGGCGGTGCTCTCGCTCGGCGGCTACCACCTGACCAACGACGCGGCGGTGGGCCTGCGCACCCCGTTCGACCAGGCCGAGCGCATCAAGCGCCGCTACGGCTGCGCGGCCGCGCGCTTCCTGCCGCGCGAGGAGCTCTTGACCGTGCCGAGCGTCGGCGGCCGCGCGCCGCGCGAGGTCTCGCGCAAGATCCTGGCCGAGTTCATCGAGCCGCGCGTCGAGGAGATCCTCTCGCTGGTGCGCGAGGAGCTCACCCGCACGGGCCACCTGGCCAACGTGCCGTCGGGCATCGTCGTGACGGGCGGCTCGTCCGCGCTCGAGGGTCTGCCCGAGCTGGCGGAGGAGATCTTCGAGCTGCCGGTGCGGCGCGGCACGCCGCGCGGCATCAGCGGGCTCGTCGATCGCGTGCAGGGTCCCGAGTTCGCGACCGCGGTCGGGCTCGCGCTGTGGGGCGCGAAGCGGCGCGGCAAGCCGCGCTTCCGCGTCTACGACGGCTCGTCGTTCCGCAAAGTCCGCACGCGCATGCGCGAGTGGTTCTACGGCGAGCTGCGCTAGTCGAGAAAAATGCGTTCTGCCTACACCGGATTTCGCGAAAGCGAGTTAGAGTCAGACGGCTCTCAGGGGGGTTTGAGATGATCGAGTTCGAGCACGAGGCAGATCTCCGCGCGCGCATCAAGGTCGTGGGCGTCGGAGGCGGCGGCGGCAACGCCATCAACACGATGATCCGCGCGGGGCTGTCCGGCGTGGAGTTCATCGCGACCAACACCGACGCGCAGGCGTTGGCGATGAACCTGGCCGCGACCAAGATCCATCTCGGCGAGCGCGGCCTGGGCGCCGGCGCGGATCCGCGCGTCGGGCGCGCGGCGGCCGAGGGCTCGCGCGAGCGGCTGGCCGAGGCGCTGACCGGCGCCGACATGGTGTTCGTCACCGGCGGCCTCGGCGGCGGGACGGGCACCGGCGGCGCGCCGATCGTGGCCGAGGTCGCCAAGGAGCTCGGCGCGCTCACGGTCGCGGTCGTGACCAAGCCGTTCGTGTTCGAGGGCGCGGTCCGCAAGCGCCAGGCCGAGCAGGGCATCGACTCGCTCCACGACGTGGTCGACACCCTGATCACGATCCCGAACGAGCGGCTGCTGCTCATGGCCGGCGAAGACACCACGATGACCGACGCGTTCCGGATCGCGGACGACGTGCTGCTCAACGCCGTTCAGGGCATCTCCGACCTGATCACGGTGCACGGCATCATCAACCTCGACTTCGCGGACGTGCGCACGATCATGAGCGAGATGGGCATGGCGCTGATGGGCACGGGCCGGGCGCGCGGCGAGAACCGCGCGATCCGCGCCGCGCAGGAGGCGATCTCGAACCCGCTGCTCGACGACGTCTCGATCAAGGGCGCTCGCGGGGTGCTCGTGAACATCACCGGCGGCCCCGACATGAAGCTGAAGGAGGCCAACGAGGCCGTCAGCCTGATCCACGAGGAGGCCCACGAAGAGGCGAACATCATCTTCGGCTCGGTCGTGCAGGAGAACCTGGGCGACGAGATCCGCGTGACGGTGATCGCGACCGGCCTCTCCGACGCCACGCGCATGCGCCGCAAGGTGGCCATCACCGAGGGCTTCGAGAACGTGACGCCGATCCGCCTGCCTCTGCGCGGCGAGGATGCGCCCACGGCCGAGAGCCTGACCGACCTGTCGCTCCAGCCGCCGCAGCGCGCGGCGGCGGCGCTCGGAGCGAACGGCGGCAGCCACGACTTCGTCTCTCCGTTCGAAGAGGAATACGACGTGCCGGCGTTCATCCGCCGCACGCGCGACACGGACTGACTGATTGACTTCGCTCGCCTGCGGCTCGCTGCGCGCGACGCTTCGCGTCGCTTGCGGGCGCCGCCG
>Ga0187893_10002673_pt1 | contig 38485 bp, 30 predicted proteins | sample MA1701074metaG_FD_139574 | JGI IMG/M metagenome (GOLD analysis project Ga0187893, IMG submission 139574) | White microbial mat communities from a basaltic lava cave in the Kipuka Kanohina Cave System on the Island of Hawaii, USA - MA170107-4 metaG ... | reverse complement strand
TCGGGCCTTCGGGCTGCGGAAAGACGACCCTGCTCCGGATCGCCGGAGGCTATGAATTCTGCGATTCCGGCGCCGTTCGGATTCAAGGGCGCGACGTCTCCCGGCTGGCTCCGGAGGAGCGCAACGTCGGCATGGTGTTTCAAAACTACGCCCTCTTTCCGCACATGACAGTGCTCGATAACGTCGAGTTCGGACTCCGTATGCGTGGTGTGACGAAGGAGGAGCGAAAGAAGCGGGCGGCCGCTATCCTCTCGCTGGTCGGTCTGGTAGGCGTAGAGAAGCGGAAGCCCGCGGAGTTGTCCGGCGGACAGCAGCAGCGGGTCGCGCTCGCGCGTGCATTGGTGATCGAACCCGCGGTGCTCCTGCTCGACGAGCCGCTCGCCAATCTCGACCGTAACGTCCGCCTGCGCATGCGTGACGAATTACGCGCTCTCCAGCAGCGGCTTCGCATCACAACTATTCTGGTGACCCATGACCAGGAGGAAGCGCTCGCGATCGCCGACAGGATTGCGGTGATGGATGCCGGCCGCATCGAACAGACCGGGCGCGCGCTCGATCTGTGCCTCAAACCGGCGACCCCGTTCGTATCCAATTTCTTCGGGCTACATGGATGAGGTCGCCCAGACTGCTGCTCGCCCCAGCCGCCCTGCTTTGGCTTGCCGGGGTCCTGACGCCGCTGCTGTTCCTGCTTCGGATGAGTCTGTACTCGCGCGGCAATGTGTCCGGTGAGAAAGCCCTCGACACGCTTTTCTATCAGCCGGGCTCCTGGTCATTGGAAAGTTTCATCAAGATCTTCACCGAGCCGTTCTACCATCGACTCTTCGGCTTTACCGCGCTGCTCGCATTGGTAGTAACCACGCTGACGCTGCTATTCGGATATCTGCTCGGATACGCTGTATACCGCGCGACTCCCCGCGGCAAGATCGCGCTCGTGCTGCTAATCGCACTGCCAAAGTTCACCAACATTCTGGTGTTCGTATTCGGCGTGAAAATGATTTTTGGCGCAAGCGGATTCGCGCCCGTTGTTGCGGGGGAAGTATTGCTCTTGGTTCCTTATGCTGCCTTGACGATAGCCGCCGCGCTGGAGGCCGTTCCCTACCACATGATCGAAGCGGCCCGCGGCTTGGGCGCTTCGGCTGCTGGGGCGTTCTGGCGGATCACACTTCCGCTGAGCATGCCTGGAGTGGTCGCCGCGACGGTATTAACGGTCTTATGGAGCGCCAGTGGATTCCTCGGTCCGTATCTGCTCGGACAGCCCGCACAGTACACGATCGCGGTGGAGGTAGAGCGGCAGATGCACCAGGATCTCAATTGGACGCTCGGCGCCGCATTGAACGTGGTATTGATCGGGGTTCTGGGCGGAACCGCGTACCTGACGACTTTCCTGCGGAGGCGCTTCGCATGAAGTGGCTCGCCTATCTTGTACTCGTCCTCCTGCTATTGCCGCTGGTGTTCACGATCCTCGTATCGTTTACACCATCCCGCTATCTCGAATTGCCGCGCGATCAGTGGACTTTACAGTGGTACCGGCAGTTCTTCTCAAGCACGGTGTGGGAACAGGCTCTGGGCAATAGTCTTATCATCGCCTCATTGACGGCCGCGCTTTCCGTTCCAACGGCTCTCGCAACTTCAATGGCGCTCGTTCGCTATCATTTTCGCTGGAGGACCGCCTGGGAAATGGCACTGCTGCTCCCAGTGGTCTTGCCGGCGGTTGCGCTCGCAGCAGGAATGCTCGCGGTTGTCCGATTTACACCGTTGTGGGGTAGCCATCTCAGTCTGGCGCTGGCACATTCCGTGCTGGCGACTCCGGTGGCGTATCTGGTGCTCCGCGCATCTCTGAAACAGGTGGATCGGAACTTGGAAGCTGCCGCCCGAGGTCTTGGCGCCAGTCCATGGCAGGTATTCCGGTTTGTCACCTTACCGCTGGTGATGCCCGCAGTACTCGCGGTGACCCTGTTTGCCCTGGTGATTTCGCTGAATGAAATCACGCTTACGCTTTTCCTTGCGACGCGCTATACCGAGACGCTCCCCCGGGTGATCTGGCCGAATTTGCGATTTGCGATCACGCCCCTGGTGGCAGCGGCATCGGTCATTCTGCTTGTGCTGACTCTGCCAGCGCTCATCGCAGCCGGTTGGTGGCTACGCCCGCGGCGTGGAAACCGATAGGATGATGGCGGAGTTCGCCTCGCAGCTGGGTTGTCAGAATGAAGATCAGTGGGCACAAGACCGACTCAATGGAGAGGCGGTACAACATCGTCGATGCCGATGACATCAAGATCGCGAAATCGCTCATGCAGGCTGGCCGGAAGAAGCGTAGCGCTTAAAGGCGGATCAAATCTCATCGTCCGGGCACGGACGGTCGAGAGCCTTTAGGACCATCGCTGGTCTTACAGCGAGATCTTCAAGGCTTCTAATCCGGGGCCAGGATTTTTCGACTTCGACCATCGAGAGCGAGGAGAATTGCAAGTCACGAGTGACAATTGCACCTGACGATTCTTCAAGGAAGCCGGAGACGCGTGAAATGGGCCATTGTCCCAAATGCAAACGACTCTCCACCGTGACGTGCGCGACTACGTTTGCCTCCTGAAATTCTCCCCTCACCTTGAACTTCAGGGGTTCGGGGGCGAGTAGGATTCCATGGTAATCACCAGGCTCTTGGGGAATCTGTTGGGCATTCCACTTCTCTCCGATCAGATCACGAACGGAACCGAGAATCTGCCCGGTCCCATCGTAAAGAACAATCCTTCGAGTATCCGGCTCATCGGGCGGAAGGAATGGACGACTATCGACAGCCGCGAAAGAGAGACCGAAGCGCGTCGGCCCCACAAACTCAATCACGGTCGGTATCGCGACAAGCGATTTCCATTCGTGATCCCCGGGTATCGAGGGGTCTATAGAGTTCGATTCCGGCATCTTCCGCTCGTCGCCTCGCTGCTTCAGAGTAGCCGTTCATAGCCACCAACGCCGCTTTGTTAGCTGCTACATCTTGCGAAAGCCCAATAAAGTCCTCAACATCCTTCACGTCCAAAGGACGCTGGTAATCCTTGCAGTCCATCACGATCAGCAAATGGAACTGGCCAACGCGAGATTTGATGCTCACGTCAATTTGCCGCAGAACACCCGACCGCCTTCCCATGATCCGGTCGTTATGCGTAACAACGGCGTCCCCCGCCAAGTCCGCCTGGATCTTTGCAACCAGCTCTTCGAACCTCTTCCACTTTGGGCGCTGTGTATCCTCGTGCATGTGGCTCCCCACACCTCAATGGGCACAATTACGGGCACAATCAACAAAATTAAGGGCCGATCATTTCTGACCGGCCTAGTTAACTTCTTCGTTATCTGTGGTGCGGAGAGGGGGACTTGAACCCCCACGAGATTGCTCCCGCTAGCACCTCAAGCTAGTGCGTCTGCCAATTCCGCCACCTCCGCGTGGCCCTTGTAGCTATTTTACTTCTTCTCGGGCGCGCTCTGCTGCTTCTTCTGCTGCTCTTCTTGCGCCTTCTTCACATTCTCGGGCAACGCCTGAGGCAACGGGATCGTTTGACCTTGGGCGGGATCCGTGCCCTCAGGGAAGATCGTCACCGACGGCATCTTGCTATCGGCGCCTTTCTCACCCTTGCCGGTTTCAGCCTTCTTCGGCGCGGACTTGTGCTGATCGAGCACCGTGGCCGTGCTACCCTGTTGCCGCGTCGCCATGATCGATAACGTTAACGACGTAAGCATGAACACGATCGCCGCAACTGTCGTAGCTTTGGACAGCACGGTAGCCGCGCCCCGGGGACCGAACGCCGTTTGCGAACCCATACCGCCGAACGCGCCCGCAAGATCGGCCGCCTTGCCGCTCTGCAGCAACACGACCAGAATCAAGAATAGGCAAACCAAAACATGAAGAATCGTCAGAACAATAACCATGGGGAATGATTGGCCGCTGAATGGGCCACTCAAAAGTTTACCATATCCTCGCTACGCCGCCGTTGCCCCCAACAGGTGCAAAAAGCTCTGCGTCGCGCGATTGAGCCGCTTCCGCCGCTGCTGCAAAATCCCGATCGGCCGCGATAACGCCGCATCCAACGGAATCGCACACAGCCGCCCCTGCTGAATATCGGTCCGCAGAATCGGCTCCGGCAGAATGCTCACCCCCGACCCCAACGCCACCGCCTCCTTCATCGAATGAATATTGTCGAAATGCTGCACCTGCCGAACCTCTACACCGGACTCCTTTAGATACCGCCGGATCTCGCGCGAAACCGGAAGATCGTCGTCAAATGCGATGAAGTCTTCTCCTTGCAGATCGCGGGCGCCCAGAGAATCCCGCGCGGCCAGCCGGTGCGACGGAGCCGTCACTACCATCATCTTCTCCTCCCGCCACGGAGTCACTTTCAATTCCCTCTTGGGTTCCGGGTAGCTTACCAATCCGACGTCGGCACTGTCAGCGAGCACCGCCTGGTATACCTTTTCGGGCCGCAGATACTCCACCTTCAGCTCAGCCGATGGAAACCGCCGGGAAAACTCGGACTCGAGCGAGGACATCTCCGATAGCCCGATCGAATAGATCGACGCAACTCGACACACCCCTTCGACTGACCCCTTCAGGCTCTCTAGATTTACTTCAAATTCCTGTCGCAACCGCAAGACTTCACGGCAGAAGTCGAAATACATACGACCGGCAGGCGTAACCGTCAACGGCCTCGTCGACCGGTCCACAAGCTGCATATCCAGTTGCTTCTCCGCCTCCTGCAAATGCTGGCTCGCGGCTGACTGGCTGATACCGTTCAGGTCAGCTCCTCTACTCACGCTCCGGTGCTGCGCAATGTCCCGAAATAGCTGAAGTTGTTCCAGCGTCACGGTCCCAGCATACTATAAGTAAATGTGAAACTGCAACAATATTATTTTCTGTTTGACTAATGAAGCTATGATCGGTATACTTGACCAAAATGGCGATCGGCGTGCACCCGATCTCAGGAAGCGACCGAAATCCGTGAGTCACCAGAAACCATTCGACTTCGAAAATCCCATCGGCTTGCCTCCTAAACAAGGCATGTACGATCCGCGCCTGGAAAAGGATGCCTGCGGCATCGGCTTCGTGGTCAACACCAAAGGTCAGAAATCGCACGACATCATTGTCAAAGGTATTCAGATTCTGATCAACCTGACTCACCGCGGCGCCTGCGGCTGCGACCCGGAGACAGGAGACGGCGCCGGCGTCACTATCCAGATTCCACATGCCTTCTTCCAGCGCGAATGCAGTCAGCTTGGTTTTTCGCTTCCGGAGCCCGGCGACTACGGCGTCGGCATGATCTTTTTTCCTGTCGACCGGCAGCCCCGCCTGCTTGTGGAAGGCATCCTCGAGCGAATCGCTCGCGAAGAAGGGCTCGAAGTTCTCGGCTGGCGCGACACGCCCGTGGACGCCGATGCGATCGGCCGGCTCGCGCGCGCCTCGCAGCCGTATATCCAGCAAGTCTTTGTCGCCCCACGCAAGCACATGGAGCAGGACCATCTCGAGCGCAAGCTGTATGTGATGCGTAAGCGCGCCGAAAAGGAAATCGCGTCGAGCGATATCAAGGATAAGGAATTCTTCTACGTCCCTTCTCTCTCCACGCGGACCATCGTTTATAAAGGCCTCCTGCTTGCTCCGCAGATCCCGGAGTTTTACAAGGAACTCTCGGATCCGGAAGCCGTCAGCGCGCTCTGCCTCGTCCACCAGCGCTTCTCTACCAACACCTTTCCCACCTGGCAGCTCGCGCACCCGTTCCGCTACATCTGCCACAACGGCGAGATCAACACCATCCAGGGAAACGTCAACTGGATGAACGCGCGCCAGAAGGTTCTCACGAGCGACCTGTTCGCCGGGGATCTCGCCAAGTGCTATCCGATCCAAGTCAAAGGCGGCTCCGACTCGGCTCTCACCGACAATGCCATCGAAATGCTTCGCCTGTCCGGTCGCGAGCTCCCGCACGTAATGGCGATGCTCATCCCGGAAGCCTGGGACCACGACGTGACCATGAATGATGATAAGAAGGCGTTCTACGAATACCACGCCTCGCTGATGGAGCCGTGGGACGGCCCGGCGGCCATCGCTTTCACCGACGGTCTCGTGATCGGCGCCACGCTCGACCGCAACGGTCTTCGCCCCGCCCGCTACATGGTCACCCACGATGACCTGCTCATCATGGCTTCAGAAACAGGTGTGCTCCTCGTTAAGCCGGAAGACGTAAAATTCAAGGGCCGTCTCCAGCCGGGCAAAATGCTGCTGTGTGACCTGCGGGAACAGCGCATTATCCCCGACGAAGAAATCAAAGAACGCCTCTGGACCCGGCAGCCATACCGCGAGTGGATCAAGCGGCAGCAGGTCACGCTCGATCATCTTCCGGAGCCGCCGCGGTGGCATCCCACCGTCTTTGAGAGCATCCTCCAGCGCCAGCGCGCATTCGGCTATACCGACGAAGATCTCAAGGTGCTCCTGTCGCCGATGGCTGAAAAGGGGGAAGAACCGGTCGGCTCGATGGGAACCGATACGCCGCTCGCGTGTCTTTCCGACAAGCCGCAGCCGCTGTTTCACTACTTCAGGCAGTTGTTCGCCCAAGTGACCAACCCAGCCATCGATCCGATCCGCGAAGAGTTGGTCATGTCGCTGTGCTCCTACATCGGCACTGAGCGCAATCTCCTCGCCGAAACCGAAGAACACTGCCACACGCTGAAACTGCCGCACCCCATTCTCACCAACTACGATCTCGAAAAGCTCCGCCGTGTAACACAAGGCGATTTTCTCGCCACCACGCTCAACATGCTGTTTCATGCCGAAGGCGGCGAGAAGGAACTTGAGCGGTCGCTCGATGCGCTCTGCCGGCGCGCAAGCTGGGCTATCAAGAGCGGCTATAACGTCTTGATTCTCTCCGACCGCGGTGTCGACGAGCACTATGCTCCCATCCCGAGCTTGCTCGCGCTCAGCGCGGTTCATCATCATCTGATCCGCGAAGGCACCCGTACCGTGGTGGCTCTCATTGTCGAAAGCGGTGAGCCACGTGAGATTCACCACTTCTGCTTGCTGATCGGTTACGGCGCGAGCGCGGTGAATCCTTATCTCGCCATCGAAACTCTCGAGGATATGCACCGGAAGGAGTTGTTCCCCAAGGATACAAGCTTCGATACGGTGCTCAAGAATTACAAGAAGTCCATTCAGAAGGGTCTGCTCAAGGTTTTCTCCAAGATGGGCATCTCCACGCTCCAGAGCTATCGTGGGGCTCAGGTGTTTGAAGCCATCGGACTCTCGCGGTCCCTGGTGGACAAGTATTTCACCGGCACGGCTTCGCGTATCGAAGGCGTTGGGCTCGACGTGCTTGCGCGCGAAGCCAAGATGAAGCACGAACATGCCTTCCAACCCGTCACCGAAGCCGATACCGAGCTCGCGGTCGGAGGAAACTACCAATATCGCGTTCGAGGCGAATATCATCTGCTCAACCCGCTCACCGTATCCAAGCTTCAGCACGCCGTACGCCAGGAGAAGTTCGAAACCTTCCAGGAATTCACGCGGCTCATCGACGACCAGTCCCGGCAGATGTGCACCCTGCGCGGTTTGATGGAGTTCAAGTGGTCCGAGAAGCCCGTCCCGATGGAAGATGTTGAACCGGCGAAAGAGATCGTCAAGCGGTTTGCCACCGGGGCCATGTCCTTCGGCTCCATCTCGAAAGAAGCTCACGAGACGCTCGCGATTGCGATGAACCGGATCGGCGGCAAATCCAATACCGGCGAAGGCGGCGAAGACGAAGTGCGTTTCCAGCGCGATCCCAACGGCGACTGGCGTCGGAGTGCCATCAAGCAGGTCGCTTCGGGCCGTTTCGGAGTCACCTCCAACTATCTCATCAACTGCGACGAGCTCCAGATCAAAATCGCCCAGGGAGCCAAGCCCGGGGAAGGCGGCCAACTCCCAGGCCACAAGGTGGACGAAACCATCGCGCGAGTCCGTCACTCGATCCCTGGCGTAGGGCTGATTTCGCCGCCGCCGCACCACGATATCTATTCGATAGAAGATCTCGCCCAGCTCATCTACGATCTCAAGAATTCAAACACGCGCGCCCGAATCTCCGTCAAGCTGGTCTCGGAAGTGGGCGTCGGGATCGTCGCGGCGGGCGTTGCGAAGGCTCATGCCGATGTCGTTCTCATTTCCGGCGACTCCGGCGGGACTGGTGCTTCGCCGCTTACCTCCATCAAGCACGCAGGCATTCCCTGGGAGCTCGGCCTCGCCGAAACCCAGCAGGTGCTCGTCATGAACGATTTGCGCAGCCGCATTGTTGTCCAGACCGACGGGAAGCTCTTCACCGGCCGCGACGTGGCGATCGCCGCGCTGCTGGGAGCGGAGGAATTCGGTTTCTCCACAGCGCCTTTGGTTTCGCTGGGCTGCATCATGATGCGCAAGTGTCACCTCAACACTTGTCCGGTCGGCGTCGCTACGCAGGATCCGAAACTTCGCGCCAAGTTCGATGGCGCGCCTGAGTATGTCATCAACTACTTCTTCTTCATCGCCGAAGAATTACGGCGGATCATGGCAAAGCTCGGCATCCGCAAGATGGAGGACTTGATTGGCCGCGTCGACTTGCTGGAGGCCCGGAGAGCGGTCGACCACTGGAAAGCCAGAGGCCTCGACTTCTCGCAGCTCTTCTACAATCCTGTCGTACCCAAGCGCGTTGGCCGGCGCTGCATGATTTCGCAGGAGCACGGCTTGAGCCAGGCTCTCGACCACAAGATTCTCGATCTCGCCAAGGACGCGCTGGACAACCAGACTCCGGTCGAGTTCAAACTGCCCATTCGCAACGTGCATCGCACGGTCGGCACCATGCTCTCCGGCGAGATCTCGCGCCGGTACGGCTCGGCCGGCTTGCCCGACGACACCATCAAGATCAAGTTCACTGGCTCGGCCGGCCAGAGCTTTGGAGCGTTCCTTACGAAAGGCGTTACGCTCGAGCTTGAAGGCGACGCCAACGACTACACCGGTAAGGGTCTCTCGGGCGGCCGCCTGATCGTCTATCCGCCCAAGGGCTCTAACTTCGTCGCCGAAGAGAACATCATCGTCGGAAATGTGGTGCTCTACGGCGCCACGGCCGGCGAAGCCTATTTCAACGGGATGGGCGGGGAGCGCTTCGCCGTGCGCAACGCCGGCTCCACGGCCGTTGTCGAGTCCGTCGGCGATCATGGCTGCGAGTACATGACCAAAGGTCTCGTCGTCGTTCTCGGTCCAACGGGCCGGAACTTCGCTGCGGGCATGAGCGGTGGCATCGCTTACGTGCTCGACGAGACCGGCGATTTCGACAGGACGCAGTGTAACAAGTCCATGGTGGATCTCGAGCCGGTGATGGATATCGCCGATATCAACCTTCTGGAACAGCTCATCCGCAATCACATGGATTACACCGGTAGCCCGCGCGCGCAGTGGATTCTCGAAAACTGGCCCCGCATGCTTCCTAAGTTCGTGAAGGTCTTCCCGCACGAGTACAAGCGGGTGCTGGGCATCGCTCGCAAGAAAGAAGAAGAGAAACTGAAGATGGTTCCCGCAGTCGTGGGGCAAGGCTCCAGCTTGCCGGCCGGTGTTCCCGCGGGCCAGTTAAGAGCAAGAGAAATCTGAATGGGGAAAGATAGGGGCTTCATGGAGTATACCCGCGAGGTGCCTACGCGGCGCCCCGTCGAGGTTCGCGTCAAGGATTACTTCGAAGTTTACGAGCCTTTCGCCGACGAGAAGGTTCGCGCGCAAGGCGCCCGCTGCATGGACTGTGGCGTGCCCTTTTGCCATACCGGTTGCCCGCTGAACAACATCATTCCTGACTGGAACGATCTGGTCTACCGCGACCGCTGGCAGGAAGCCATCCGCGTCCTCCATTCGACCAACAACTTCCCAGAATTCACCGGACGCATCTGTCCCGCCCCGTGCGAAGCAGCCTGCGTCCTCGGTATCAATGAACCCCCGGTTACGATCAAGGTGATCGAGCGTACCATCATCGACCATGCCTGGCAGGAAGGTTGGATCAAACCCGAGCCTCCTGACAAGCGCACTGGAAGGAAAGTGGCAGTCGTCGGTTCCGGACCCGCCGGTATGGCTGCCGCCCAACAGCTCAATCGCGCAGGCCACTGGGTAACGCTTTTCGAGAAGGAAGACCGGATCGGCGGCCTTCTCCGCTATGGTATCCCAGACTTCAAGATGGAAAAGCACCACATCGACCGGCGCACACGTCAGATGACGGACGAGGGCGTAGTGATCAAAACGAATGCGCATGTGGGCGGTAACGTGGATGCCGGCGATCTGCGCACCGAATTCGATGCGATTCTGCTCACCGGTGGGGCCGAGTGGGCGCGCGATCTCAAGGTGCCTGGCCGCGAGCTGAGGGGCATCCACTTCGCCATGGAATTTCTGCCGCAACAGAACCGCCGCGTCGCGGGAGACCGGCTGGATCGCCGAAGCGATATTCTCGCCACTGGAAAACGGGTGGTCATCATCGGAGGGGGCGATACGGGAGCGGATTGCCTCGGCACTTCGCACCGCCAGGGTGCGAAATCCATTCTCCAGTTCGAGATCATGCCGAAGCCGCCGGACAACCGGAGCCCCATGACGCCGTGGCCTCTATGGCCGCTCATGCTGCGTGTCGAAAGCTCCCACGAAGAAGGCGGCGAGCGCCACTGGGCCCTCGCCACCACGAAGTTCGAGGGCGATGGGAGCGGCAACGTCAAGGCTCTGCATACGATCGAGGTCGGTCCTCCACCCAGGTTTGAGCCGATCCCAGGGACCGAGAGGGTCATCCAAGCCGATCTCGTTCTATTGGCGATGGGCTTCCTGGGTCCCATCCGAACCGGTATGATCGATCAGCTCGCCGTCGAAATCGATGCCCGTGGCAACGTCAAGACGGGTGACGATTACATGTCATCGGTCCCCGGCGTCTTCGCGGCAGGCGATATGCGGCGGGGCCAGTCGCTCGTGGTGTGGGCCATTGCCGAAGGCCGCAAAGCTGCCAAGTCTGTTGACCAGTGGCTGATGGGTGAAACACGGCTGATGTAGCGCTTGCGCTACCGTTGGTTCATGTTCCACAAGGTGCTGGTGGCCAACCGCGGGGAAATCGCTGTTCGAGTGATCCGGGCGCTCCAGGAGATGGGTGTGCGGAGCGTGGCGGTGTTTTCCGATGTCGACCGGGCAGCGCTGCACGTTCGGATGGCGGACGAAGCGGTCGGGATCGGCGCCGCCGTTTCGAGCGAAAGCTACCTGCGAATCGACAGAATTTTGGAGGCGGCTCGAAAAACCAGGGCCGAAGCAATTCATCCCGGATACGGCTTCCTCAGTGAGAGCGCAGAGTTCGCGGCCGCGTGCGAATCGGCTGGATTCGTGTTCATTGGACCACCACCGTCGGCGATCCAGGCGATGGGATGGAAGACTGAAGCGAGGCGGGCAGCGATCCGCGCCGGCGTGGCAGTGGTACCGGGCTCGGAGGAGCCAGTCGCGACTCTGGAGCACGCAAAACGCGTGGCCGGAGGGCTTGGTTATCCAGTGATGTTGAAGGCGGCTGCCGGCGGCGGCGGCAAGGGCATGCGGCGGGTCGAGTCGGAGGCGGACCTCGAGAGCGCATTCCGGGACGCATCCAGTGAAGCGGAGCGTGCCTTCAACAGCCGCGCCGTGTATCTGGAGAAACTGATCGAGCGGCCCCGGCACATCGAAATTCAGTTGCTCGGCGACCGGCACGGCCACATGGTCCACCTAGGGGAGCGCGAGTGCTCGTTGCAGCGGCGCCATCAGAAAGTAGTCGAGGAGTGCCCTTCCCCTTTCATAGAGCGGCGTCCGGAATTGCGTGACAACATGGGTGAGGCCTCGGTGAGGATCGCGTCGTCGGTTGGATATTGGAATGCTGGAACAGCGGAGTTTCTGGTGGATGAAACTGGAAACTTCTACTTCCTCGAGATGAACACGCGACTGCAAGTCGAGCATCCGGTGACGGAATGGGTGACGGGTATGGACCTGGTGCATTGGCAATTGCGCATCGCCGCTGGAGAGCGATTGACGATACGCCAGGAGGATGTTCGGTGGCGGGGCGCGGCAATCGAGTGCCGCGTCTGTGCCGAAGATCCGAGTCACAATTTCCTGCCAAGCCCTGGAAGAATTGAAGGCTTGCGGGAGCCATCAGGACCAGGGATTCGCGTGGACTCGGGCATCTATGCTGGGTGGACCGTGCCGATGGAGTACGATTCGTTGCTTGCGAAGGTCGCGGTCTGGGGACCGGATCGCTCCGTGGCGATCGAGCGGATGCTGCGTGCGGTAGGCGAGTATTCGATTCGCGGCATCACGACCAATCTCGGCTTCTTTCGGGGCATACTCGAAGACGAAGCTTTCCGGCGGGGAGAACTGCACACCGGATTCATCGGAGATTATCTAAAGCGGCGTGGGCCGCATGCCGATGACGCAGCAGAGCGCGCCGTGGCGGCGCTCGTGGCGGCAGCGATTGGCTCGAGGAGACCGTCATCGAATGGGTCCGGAACGACGGCTAGCGTGTGGAAGCACCAGGGTAGAAATTCGGGTATGCGATGAGGTATCGCGTCGAGATAGATGGCGAGGCAGGCGAGCTGGCGTGCGAATGGAAGGAGCCGCGAGCCCGGTTCGCGTACGTGCGCGCCGGAAGGCAACCGGTTACGGGAGAAGCGGAGGTCCGGGAAGTCGAGGCAGGCGTGTACTCAGTGCTCTGGGGCGACCGCAGCTTCGAGGTGCGGGTTTCAGGCGACAAGGGGATGGTGGTCATAGAGATCGGCTCGCGGCGGTATTCAGTGCGTGTATCCGATCCGCGCGAAATGTCCAACGGGGCCGCCGGGGCGGCCATTGGCCGCCAGGAGATCGCGGCTCCGATGCCCGGAAAGGTGATCCGGTATCTTGTGAAAGTGGGCGATGCAGTGCTGGCCGGCCAAGGTGTGGTTGTGGTGGAAGCCATGAAGATGCAAAATGAGATGCAGGCTGCGCACGCGGGAAAAGTGGCCGAGATCCGCGCGGGAGAAGGCGCGCCAGTAACGGCGGGAGAAGTCCTCGTAGTATTAGAGTAGTCATGGTGAAAGAAGAAGTTTGCGTCGAGTGCGGCGGGACAGGTTGGAAGCTTGTTCGTAAAGAGGGCTTCGACGCCGCGAAGCAGTGCGAGTGTGTGATGCGGGACCGGGCCGAGCGCATTGCGGAGAACACGAACATCCCTCCGCTCTACAAGAACGCATCTTTCGATAACTTCAGCACGCTCCCCGACAATCCGCTGTCACATCAGGCATTGCAGAAAGCGATAACGACTGCCAATTCGTATGCGCGCGAGTATCCGCCTCAAAAAGGGAAGCGGGGATTGTTGCTGCTTGGGGATCATGGCACAGGTAAAACTCACTTGGCAGTAGCCGTGATGAAAAAGCTGATATCGAAGGGACACGAGTGCGTGTTTTTCGACTATCAGCAACTGCTCGATCAACTGCGGGCCAGTTACAATCCGGCGTCCGGGTCAGCGGACCGGGAAGCCTACCGTATGGCGCTCGAGTGCGAAGTCCTCGTGTTGGACGATCTTGGAGCGCAGCGTGTCACGGATTGGGTGGAGGATACGATCACTTCCCTGATCACCTACCGCTACAACAACAGCAAGGCGCTCATCACGACCACAAATCTCCGCGACTCGGAAGCCGGCGATGCGCCGCTGGGAACGGGGCTGGCGGCCGATGTGGCGAGCAAGTATCAGTTGAGCGAACGAATCGGCATGCGGGCGCGGTCGCGATTGTTCGAGATGTGCCGCGTAATTTCGCTGCGCGGCGTCGAGGATTACCGGATGCGAAAAAACCGGAGTTACTGAGGCGTTGCCCGGAAGAGAACGATCCGGCCGCCAAGGCCGGTCGTTTCCGCTGAAAAAAAGAGATCCCCAGAGTCAGTGGGACTGACGTCGAGAACATTGTTGAGCCATACGCCGGGAAGAATGCGGTCGCCCCCTTGCGCAACCAAACGAACGCGTCCGTGCCGGGCCTTGACTGCAACGCCTTGCCCGCTCGGCCATCCAGGCATAAAGAATATGTCACCGGCGGAGTTGACCTTGAACGAGCCCCCGAAAGGAAACCAGTCGATCGTGGCGCCGCTCGAAAGCTGATCTCCGATAGAAACGGCCGGGCGCCAATCAACTCCGTCAAACTCGGAGAACTGCTGCGTGCGCTCAAGGCCGAAATGGGCGTAGAACCTGCTGCCGGCAGCCTGCACTTGGGAGATACCAAAGACACGTTGGCCGGATGGACTGGAGTCATTCTGCCGCAAGATCACGCGCGTCTGGCGGCCGTCCCAAAGGTAGAGTGACCAATTAGGGCCCGCGTTAGAGGAGAACAAGACGCGGCCGTTTTCGTCGACTGCAATCGAGTTGGGCCAATCGAAATTGCCGCCACCGGGAGCGGGGTCGCGTTGACGATAAATGAGCCGCGGTGGCGCGCCCGCGCCAGGAAAGAACAGGAATTCATAATTCTGTTGTCCCTGCACCCAGACGGCGTATTGGCCTTGAGCGTTGAGGCCGTGCTGATTGTGGATTGCGTGAATCGAAGTGCCGGAGGGCGATGGAAACGGGGTTTTGACCGCTAGAGAGAGTTGGCCATCACGGACAAGATAGAGTCGCTGGTCATTACTGGTCGCAAGGCTCTGAAGGAGATCCCCACGGGAGTTGCGAGACGCGGTCCCGTTGATAAATTCCACCATCGAGCCGTCGGGCAGAGACTCTCCGGGACCCGTGATGACCGCGGACGCGTCCTTGGTCACACGCAGCAGGGCGTTCGTTGCAGACTGAACGACCCGCTGCAAGTTGTTGCCGGAGGCGCCAAGGAAGCTCCACCTTACCGGAACGGAAAAGGTGCCGGGCACGACGCGGCCGGATTCCAAGTGAGTTGTGGCAGCGCCCGAAGAGGAGCCCTCGGCGATTCGAGAATGAATACCGGGTGCTCCCCCAATGAGGATGGCGCGATCCTCGGAAAGGAGAAGACCGCGGCGGACAAACTGAACAGGCGTTTGGGGAGGACTCGTGTCGAACAGCGCGATCGTGGAGAACTGACCGGCACGGAGAAGAAAGATTCCGCGCCCCTGATCGGTGTTAGCTTCAAACAGCACTGTCTCGCCGGATACATCGAGAATCTGATTGGGACCATGGATCAGGATTGTCCCCGCCTTTTCGGATTCCACGACTTTAGACCATGTTCCACCCGAATACCGGAGGATGCGGCTCGAGTCCGGACCACCCGCCTGCACAAAGATGCTGCTTCCAGAGGCGACAGGCGGCTGGAACCAGTCGACTCTTTTCCCGAGAATGACATCGCCGGTTTCGATTAGCTTTTGCAAGCGGCCGGAGTCCCACAGGAAGAGTCCGTTTGTGCCAAGCTTGAACACCTGAAAAACAACACGACCTGGGCCCGCGGGAGCGAACTGGTTTCGGTTGATTGAATTTGGACCGTATCCGGGCGGAGCGGAAATAATCCCTGTACTTCCATCCGGGCGTCGGAGCCAGATTTCCTCGCGGCCGTTTGCATTGAGTCCGTACACGAAGTCGCCGTAGGTGGTCATCGAGGATGGAACGAGGTTGAGGCAGCAGTAGCAACAGCGACTCGGAACAGTTTCCACAACCGATGGTTGCTTTTGAGGATCGGCGGGGAACAAAACGGCCTCCGCCGGGGCGCTGGGGTAACTCACAATAGCGACGGTGTCGCCGTTGGGCGCGAGAGAGAGTCCATCGAATCTCCCGGTAATGCGGGAGGTGATCACTTGGCCCGCCGCGGCGAGAGTGCGGAGTTGTCCGTTTTGGAGCAAAAAAGCCCCCTGGCCCCCATTCGAGAGACCGGCGATGAAGGCGATTTTTCCCATGTTGGCGCTCACCTCATGGATCGCCCGGATGGCCGGATTGGTGGAAGCGAGATCGGATGAAGCGAACGGCTCGCTGCGGAAATCGGGGCGCGGGCGTACGGTGAGGCGAATCTGGGCCGAGGAAGCGAGCGTCGGATCCGGTAATAGTTGAGCGGTGATCGTAGCTGTTCCTGGGGCGAGGCTTCGCACCACCCCGTTGGTGACGAAAGCAACTCCCGAAAGGCTGACCTGCCATGCGAAGGAGGAGTTCGGAATGGGCTCGCCGTTGGCGTCGAGTGCGCGCGCGATGAGAACGGCTTGCTGCCCAACTTCAAGATCAAGACGGCTCGGTTGGATTTCGATCCGGGCGGCGTCGACGGAGAGAGAGAATCGAGTGGACACGTCACCACTGGACACCTCGATTTCGACTTTACCGGGGCGGAGACCGAAGACAGAGCCGGAATTGTCTACAATGGCGAGCGCAGGATTACTGGATTGCCAGGTGAAGCTTACGTCAGGAAGAAGCGCGCCAAACTCTCCGTAGGCACGGGCCTGGAGCGTGAGCGTTCCGGCGACGTGAACCCAGTTGCGGGAGGATGTGATTTCGAGGAAGGCGGGCGGCTCTTGAGCACCGGTCACAAGTGGCAAAAAGAGCAGGAGAAGCACTCCCTTACGGTCGTGGCTCGGATCAGAGCCCCGCGCGTAAGCACGCGGTTTCAGCAAGCCGCTAAAACAAAGGTTCGGCAACATAGACGCCAAAGCGGCCATCGCGATCGATGGCGGTGAAATAGATCCGGCCATCCTCCTGGATCAGGACTTCCAAGGGGGAAACCAAGTGGCTGAGTTCCGGCGGAGGGTTGGGGTGAGAATAGATGTGTCGAAACGTCCCGCCGATTCTCGCAGCGATCCCGGAGAATCCGGGATGGTTTGAGAGGAAAACAATGTCTCCGCGTGTATTGATGTCGTACTGGTTCCCTACCCCGTTGATGAGTCCACCATCGGCGGTTTGGGCGCCGAACGGAATTGCGACGCGCCATTCGCCGTCGAATTCATACAGCGAGCTGTCGCCGCCAGGGAAGCCGAGATCTGTGTAATAGCGGCCGCCCCTGGCGCGCACGGAGCCGATCCGCTCCAGAAGAACCCCCGCGAGACGATCCTGCCGCGGAGTTAGAAGCGCTCGCCAAGAGCCATTCTCATAGAAGAAAAGACGGTTCCCATCGCGCCGATCGTTGGAGGCGCGCATGGTTGCAAGCACTCGACCGTTGTCGTCAAGCGCCATTTCCCCTATGACAGGATTGGGAAAGTCGATTCCGGGAGTCTGGTTCTGGAGGTAGATGGCCGTCGTGGTCCCTTGGTGATAGAGATAGAAACGCTGCTGCCCGCGAGCGTTGGCGCTGAAGACGAATTCACCGTTGCCGCTCACAGCGAGGACGTTGTTCACGAAGGCCGGTAGGCCGTCTTCCGTCATCCAGTTCTGCGGGAATAGGCGTTCGATGTTGGAAGGCGAAAGCCGAAAGAGGCCGTTGCTGGTGAAAAATAGGTTCCCGGCAGTGTCCGAGTAGGTACTTCCTTGATTCGGGTTGCCTCCGCCCGGAACCTCACCGGCTCGAATCCTCGGGAAGAATCCGCTGTCGTTGATCTGGAAGATGGAGGGCGGAGAGCCGAGGATCAAGTGAATCGAGTTGTCCGGTCCGCGAAGCAGTGACCGGTTGGGCTGGAAATGGGGGCTGGCGGAAACATGGACGGGATCACCGGCCTGGAGGATGGTAGAGATCGGGTTGCCGGCTTTGACCACGACAAACTCGTTTTCCACTGTGCGCACCTGCGCGATGATCTCTCCGGTTGCAGTTTCGTAGACGGAATCGATGTCCCGGATCGGCTCACCCGTGGATGTGGACTGGTTGATTAAGGGTACACGGGTGACCGCGGAGTCGAACCAGCGATATAACTCCTGCTGTGCGTAGAAGAGAATTCCACGAAGCGAACCGGCTAAGACGCGGTTGACGTTCTGAAAGCTGAGGCGACTCTCACGTCCGTTGACAACTCGCACCAACGAACTGCCCTGTTGGAGATCGGCGACAAAAGCCATTCCTCCGGGAAAGACGATCGGGGAACGGATATTCGTGATGCGTTGATTGTCGATAACGTCGCCCGGCGCATAGATTTTGGCGGGCGCCGCAAAACCCTGCCGCCGGAACAAGCCGAATTCTCTTGTGTTGCCACTGGCGGCGGTGAACAGAACCGTGCCATCGCCGGCAAGGGCGAAGTCGCCGATTGTTATAGGTGGATCGAGACCTGCCAATGGGCGCGTCTGGTCGACTATGAGTTCGGTAGCGCCCGCCGAATGCTTGAACAGGGCGCCCGTGTTGAGCCCGGCTTGCTGGAATGTGCCGAGGAAGACGAAATCCCCTTCATCGTTGAGAGACTGGCGGCGGATCTGGCTAACCCCGTCAGCCACCGGGTACGAGACCCGATCCCCGGTTGCCAGGGCGATGACCGGCGGAATTCCCGGGTGTAGATTAAACGCGGTAAGAACTTGCCCCCGATTGTTGATGGAAGGAGGCCGCGGACCGTCGGTGAATCCTATGAGAGCGTTGTTCGTGTTTCCTATGGGACTTGGTTGCCCGGCAGCAGCGAGGAGATCCACGCGACCTCTGTCGTAGCGGAGAAGGCCGGTTGCGATGCCATCGAGCAGGCCGACAAAGGCGATCTGGCCCGAATCGTTGACCGCAATTTCCCCTGGGCGGGCGTTGAGGAGCCGGAAGGAGTGGCGAACGTCGTTTGCCGTCAGCAGCGGCCGGATCCGGTAGTCGCGGCGAGGAACGATGTTTACATGGATCGTCTCCCAGACGTTTGTGACAAGGGAAGCGCCCGGGAGGTTGAACTCCGCGCGCACACTGGCGCGAGAGACGCCGAGCGCTTCGAATCGTCCGTTGCTGTCGATACGAGCCGCATTGATTCGACCCCCGTTGGCGCCGGAGACGGTCCACTGGTTGGGAGCCGCGGGGAGCGGTTGACTATTTACGTCGAGCGCCGTGGCCTTGAATTGAATCGTTTCGCCAACGGACGCAGTGATGGGTCCCGCGGGCTCGATCCGAATGCCGAGAGGGAAAACCGTGAGACGAATCGATGTGTTGATATTCCCCGCCGCTGTAGCCCCTATATTCGCGGAGCCAAACGAGCGCGCCGTAACCTTCCCCGCGTTGTCCACGGAAAGGATGCCGGTGTTGTTACTGCTCCAATTCAGGTTTGGGTTGGCCAACACGTTTCCTGAAGCATCCCGCACGGTGACGGACAATTGAAGAGATTCCCCTACGATCAGGCGGGAGGAAGTCGCATCAATGTTGATTCGGGCAGGCTGCTGGGCGTAGAGAGGATGGAACAACAGCGGCAGGAGGATAGAGAGCCGTGGCGCACGCTTCAGCGTGCAGCGGCGAACTTCAGTTCGCCGGAGATTTGCCGGCTGAAGCCGGCAGTTTGCCCGCTGAAGCCGGCAGCAGCACGCTGAAGCGCGCCCCACGTCATGCGAAGACTTCGTTGATGGGAGCATAGTCTCCGCGGGAAGAGCCGGGGACGTATTCGAAGATACGGCCGGTGGGAGTTTCGAGGATTCGCTTGGTCCAATGGATGCCCAGGGCCGAGTAGATGGTGGTCGTGATGTCTTCGACGTAAATGGGCCGCTGCATGCGCCAGCCCGGGTCGGTAATGCGGTCACCGATGGCGTCGGTTTCGCCGATAACGGCGCCACCACGCACTCCGCCGCCGAGCAGGGCGGCGCTCATGGCCCAGCGATGATGATCGCGGCCTCCGCGACCGTTCAGATCGCCCGGCGTGCGGCCGAATTCGGTCATGATCACGATGAGGGTTTCGTCAAAATGGCCGCTGGCCTTGAGGTCAGCGACAAGATTGGCGACACCGGCATCGAGCTGCCCGGTGAGCGTATAGAAGTTGTTGGGGTAGCGGGTGTCGAACATGTTCTGATGCGTATCCCACCCGTTGTTGTTGATGTTGATAAATGCAACTCCGGCACGGGCCTGGATCGCATTGCGCGCGACGATGCAGGAACGGCCGAAGTTGTTCCCGCCGTAGCGCAAGGCGTCTTCGTTCGAGAAGCGGAAGATCTCTGTAATCACCGGATCGTACATCAGCTCGCGGGCCGACTCAGAGTAAGCGATCTGAGCGGCCATGATTTGGTCGGTGGGATCGTTTTTGACGGGACGCTCGAGGTCCTGGAGGAATTCGAAACGCTGGCGGAAGCGCGCTTCCGTTTGGTTGCCAAAACAGCAATGCTGGATGGTCGAGAACCCGCCCGCATTGGCTGGAGCCGCCATCGGTTCAAAGCGTCCACCCAGAAAGGTAGCTCCTTGCCCAGCCGACCCGTTCAAGGATAAAAATGGCGGCATCTTTCCCTGTCCGCCGCGCTCGAGAGCAGCCACCGCGCCCATGTGTGGGGTCTCCGCGATGAACGCGGGGTTAGCCGGATGGGCAGTCTGCAGATAGAACTGGCCGCGCGTGTGCTCGGCCTCCCAACTGCTGACGGATCGAAGGACGCAAAGGTCGGAGGAGAAGCGGGACAGCCCGGGAAAGAAGGTCTTGCTGAGAGCGATCTTGCCGGATTGTTGGATATCCGCGTCAGGCGGGTTCCAGGCTGCGTCCTTGGCGTCGAACGTATCCAAGTGGCTGGCGGCCCCATTCAGGTTGATGAACACGCAGACCTTCGCTGTGCCTCGCGGTTGTTCCTGTCCTTGCGTTACTTGTGCGATTCCGGAGCGCGTGAGGGACGACAGAGCCGTCCCCGAAAAGAAGGTGGCCAGTGCCTGCCGTCTGGTGATGCGTGGCTTGTTCATAGCTTCAATGGTTGAAAAGAAACTCCGAGCGGTTGATCAGGACCCACTGGAGGTCGCTAAGCCAATTGTCGCGGTCGTTGCCGCGGCGGCGCATGACAGCGGCGATTTCTTCCTCCGACGGCAGGCGCCCGAGAGTCGCGAGAAAGAGGTAGCGCACGCTCTCCTGGTCGTTGCGGCGGGAAGCCAGAAGACGGGCGACGCGGGTTGTGCCGTTGAACGGTGTCCCTTGGCTGCTGTTGAGTCCAAGGCTGCGCTGGACAGTGAAGGTGTCGTTCATTAGAAACAGCGATTGAACGACGCTGCCTTCGGAAGTCGTTGGGGTACGCCACCAGTCACCACGACCGAGGTTAAAGAGAAAGTTCGAGATGGATCCTGCGCCTCGAGGCTCACTTGGGTCCGGCAGTTGCGTCGCGTAGAGCAACGGTTCGGCGAATCCCTCCACGTACATCGGCATTTCGGTCTGTGTCGCCACCACCACGGCGTCGTAGGCTTCCTCCGCGGAGAGGCGGCGGGGGAAGTGTTTGGCGAAGTAACGTCCGTACTCGGCCCGCCAGGAGCCGGGGTACCGGCTGGCCAGTTGGTAGGAGCTCGACTCGCACAAGAGCCGGATGAGAGGACGAAAGCGATAGTTGTTCGCGATGAAGAAGTCGCTGAGTGCTTCGAGCAGCTCGGGATGGGAAGGCTGAAGCGTCCATGGGGCCCGAGGTGGATTCCTCGGATCGATGCGGTCCAGGTCCCAGGCACTGGGCGGATCGACAATCCCGATGGCGAACAAGCGGGCCCAGATGTAGTTGACAGCGGCTCGCGCAAACTGACGGTCCGTTGTGAGAATGCGAGCCAATTCCTTGCGCCATTCGCCGGACTCGGGCTCCTCACGCGTGAATAAGTAGCGGGGTTCAAAGGTTCCGGTGCGAGCGGGCCGGGCGCCGGGATTCTGCGCGCTAACGGCGCCGTGATACACCCCCGACGAGCGGTCGCTGAGGATCCCCTTTCTTTGCTGGTTGAAGATGTCGACCGGGATCTCAGTAATGTTGAGCCGCGCGAAGAAGGCGGACAGGCGCATGAAGTCTTCGCGCCGCTGGCGGGTGAGGTAGAGGTTGATTTCCTCCAAATGCGATCGCCCGCCATGACAGGAGACGCACTGGGTCTGTACGCCGAGGAATTCACTCGTCACCGTGTTGGTGAGTGTGTCCCAGGTGTCCTGGATCGGATCGCCTTGCTGCATCTGGCGCATGATAAAGTTGCCGGGTGCAGTTTGGTGCGTGTCGCCGGTCGTGGTGATGAGCTCCGTGGCGACATCGCGCCAGGAGCGATCGTTCTTGACGAAGTCGCGTAGGTAGAAGTAGAAGAGATTCCGGCCAGGGATCCCGACAAGCTGGTAGTAGTTGGCGGTCACTTGGAACCGGGAGGCGAAGTAGTGGGTCCATTGATCGAGGAAGGCCGGGGAGGCAAGCAGGGAATCGATGACTTTCGTTCGCTTGTCAGGAGCCGATTCGTCGACGAACGCTTCGATCTCCTCCGGAGAGGGGATGCGGCCGGTCAGATCGATCGAGACGCGGCGGAAGAATTCGTAGTCGTCGGCAACGGGCGCGGGTTCGACCGCGTCCCGGCGCATCTTGTCCAGGATGAAGCTATCAACGAAGTTAGCCGGCGAGACCGCGCTCCGGGTCGTAGATTTTGTACCCGGCCGCGCCACCCAGTCTCGAGCCAACCGCTCGAGTCGAAGCGAGGATTCGATTGCGATCCGGCGCGAGGGAGGATAGACAGGGCACCCGTGATCGGACGGATACGCAACACCAGTAACCGCGGTGATCAGGGTGAATCTTACGAGGAAGTAAACAATCCTCACAACCCTCCTCCAAGTGTCTTTATTGTACGGTCCAGCGCCGCTGGTGGCAAGGGCTTGGGGTGTTTTTCAGGTGTATTTCAGCGATTGGACCCTCTCGAGCGGGGTTTTCGGAACCGCGGGTAAAAAAATTAAATTGAGTTCTGGGTAGTGGGCTACTTTGAAAGTAGCCCATTACCGAGTTCTGACTGACTTCATCCAAGACGGTGAGTTCGGTGAGCTTTCGAGAGAGTGCCGCCCCCCCAAAGATCAAATTAAAAGTCCATACTCTAGCGCCGAAGAGTATGGAAAGGACACTGTGGAATACTCAGGCGCCGGCAGGATTCGCAGAATCAAACCTTACCTGCACTGGTTCCCTATGGCAGTGGGAATAGCATTGCTGGGACTAACTGTGTTCGTCTCGAACCAGCCTTTGTATCTACAGCGGTTTATTCTGGCCTCGGGAATCATCGTGAGTCTTCTGTCAGCTCTGGCCATTTCCATCTGCATGATCGGGATACGTCATACCAGGTCCGCCGCGAAGGTGCAAAGCGAGCTGGCCCGTGAGGCAGCGAGCCGGGAACTGTCAATGGTGTTTGAAAACGCACGCGAGGGGATCGCGAGGCTTGATGGCGACGGACGATACTTGTCGACCAATCAAGCCTATACGTCGATGCTGGGGTACGAACCAGGGGAGTTGATCGGCCGTCACTGGGAGATGACCGTCCATGAGGAGGATCGTGAGCGGATAGCGGCGGCGTACAGGCAAATGCTCGCCACCGGTACGGGTGAGGCCGAGGCGCGGGGAACCTGCCGGGATGGGGCCATTATCCAGAAGCACGTCCACCTGGTTTCCATTGGCGAACCTGACGGTGCGGCCCACGGCTACTATTGCTTCTGCCGCGATATCACGGGCAGGAAACGCGCCGAAGAGGAGCTGCGCGGATTCAACGCGCGGCTGGAGGCGAGCAATCAGGACCTGGCCGAGTTTGCCGCAGCCGCTTCCCACGACATGCAGGAACCACTTCGTAAGATCCAGGCCTTCGGTGATATGCTGCGAGCCTCGTGCGAGGGTCGCCTGGAGCCCGAAGGGCTGCAATACCTCGCGCGGATGCAGGATGCTGCCGGTCGAATGCGGACTCTGGTACGGGACCTGCTGGTCCTGTCGCGGGTCACCCGCGACGATTCCAAGCGTGTAGAGGTACCACTTGACCAGACGATTCAGGAGGTACTATCGGACCTGGAAGTGAGCCTGTTGCAGGTCCAGGGTAAGGTGGAGATCGGCGAGTTGCCAAAAATCGACGCCGACCCGACACAGATGCGCCAACTGTTCCAAAATCTTATCGGAAATGCGCTCAAGTTTCATCGCAAAGGCGACCCTCCGGTGGTGGAAATCTCAGGCAAGACAGGCAACGACGGGAGATACCGGATCTCAGTGCGCGACAACGGCGTCGGTTTTGAAGAACAGTATGCGGAGCAGATCTTCGCCCCCTTCCGCCGCCTTCACGGGCGCGGTGAGTATGAGGGGACAGGGTTGGGTCTCGCGGTTTGCCGCAGGATTGTGGAACGTCACGGAGGCTCGATCAGTGCCCGAAGCCTGCCCGGCAAGGGTTCGACGTTCCTGATCGAGCTTCCAGCGATGCCAGCGAAAGCGACACCCAAGCGAGGGAATCCATGACACTAGCAACACCTCGAACCACTGTCCTCCTGGCCGAAGATGACAGCGAAGACTGGATTCTGACGAAAGCTGCCTTCGCGCGCGCGAACCCCGCGGTCCAACTGGAAAGGTTCCCTAATGGTCTGGAGCTGTTGAACCATGTTTTGAGGCTCCGCCGCGACGACAGCATGCACGACGCGATCTGGCCAGGCTTCATTCTGTTGGACCTGAACATGCCCAAACTGGACGGCTGGGAAGTTCTGAGCCAGATCAAGTCCGATCCGCGTTTGCGATCCATTCCGGTAGTCATCTTTTCGACGTCCAACTCGATCCGGGATGTCTGGCGGGCCTATCAAAGTGGGGCGAACTCGTTCCTGACCAAGCCAGCCTCTTTGCAGGACCTGATCCAAGCGGTGGGGATTTCCGCCAAGTACTGGCTCGAAACCGTTCAGCAGCCGCCGGATGAGCGGCAGGCATTTCTTAGTGAGTAGATGGAGAATCAGCATGATTCAAACGCTAGAAACGACATCGTGGGCAAGAACATTGCCTGCAAACGGACGCCATACCGTTCCCCGAGATGCTGCGACCGGTATGGCCAGCACCGTCCTCCTGATCGAGGATGATGCCGATGACGCCCTGCTGATTACAAGGGCAATCACAGCGGCCGATCCCCTCTTTCGCATTGAGTCCGCAGCGCGCCTTTCGGGGGGTATACGCCGCCTGGAGGAGGGAGGCATCGACGTGATTGTGCTCGACCTGACCTTGCCAGACTGCACCGGAGCCACCTCGTTCCGCCGTCTGCATGAGGCGGTGCCCGACGTCCCGATCGTAGTGCTCACGGGTTTGGAGAGCCAGGATTTGGCACTACGCCTGATGCAGGAAGGCGCCCAGGATTACATAACCAAGGGGGACACTGACGGCGCGGGTCTTGCCCGCGCCCTGCGCTACGCGATTCGCCGCCATGGCGCGCGGCAGCCGCAAGCGAATGAGCCCAAACCGCGCGGACACGTGATCGGGTTTATCGGAGCCAAAGGCGGCGTCGGGACGAGCACAGTCGCTCTCAACGTCGCCGCCTCGCTTGCCCAGGGCAAGACCAACGTAGCCGGAATCGAGTTGTCCCGGAGTGGCAGCGCGTTTGCCGCGCAGCTCGGACTGGGGAATGTGGAAAACACAAATGACTTAAGCGCTCTCGAAGCGGAGCATATCACCGAAAGGGCACTGTCGCCGCGCCTGTGCCCGGCCGTGTTCGGCTCATTCCTGCCGGCGCATGCGCGCGGGGAGGACCGGGGTATGTCCGCGGCCCAGACCGAGGCCGCCATCGTCGCCGCAGCCAACCTGGCGGAGTACGTCGTGGTGGATCTGACTGCCGATAACGGCCCGGTGACAGAGGCCGCCGTCCGGCGTTGTGACCTCTTGACAGTCGTACTCGAGCGTGAGCCGCTTTGTGTCCGCGCGGCGCAATCGGTCCTCGCTCTGCTTCGCGCTTGGGGCGTGCCGCCCAACCGGATGGCCGCCGTTGTCGTCAACCGTGCCGCCCTTTCGGCGCCGCTGCCATTGGAAACCATCGCATCGCAGCTCTGCTGTCACATCGCCGGCATCGTTCCTCCGGCCGCGGATGAATGCATCCTGGCTGCCACCCGCGGAGTCCCGCTCGTGGCAAGCGACCCGGACGGCTTGGCTCCCCGCGTCCTGGGCGAGATCACTAACAAGCTGGCTGAAGGCGTGCGTGCCGCGAGACGGCTGTCGGCCTCGTGAACGGCCGCCCATGTCTCGATTGTCCATGGCGCTGAGGGGCCGATTGACAATCGGCCCGCACCCTATCAAGTTGCCCCACATAGTTCGTAAGGGGATGGTATGATGCCAGCTCCCTCCACCGAACTGGCCAATGCGACCGCGGAACTGCGCCGCCAGCAGGAGCACCTCCGCGCGATCACCGAGGCTGCGTACGATGGCGTCATCTCCGCGGACGGCGAAGGGCGGATCATTTACTTCAATCCCGCCGCCGCTCGGATCTTTGGCTATTCCGAAGCCGAGGCAGTTGGCCAGCTACTCAGCGCCCTGATGCCCAACTACCGGGAGCGGTATCGGGATGGACTAATTCCGTGTCTAGCCACAGGACGGCCCACAGTTCAAGGTAAGACCATTGAACTCACGGGGTGGCGGAAAAACGGCGAACAGTTTCCGCTCGAGGCTTCTCTTTCGACCTGGAATACTGGCGAATCTTCGTTTTTCTCGGGGATTGTTCGCGATATCACTGAGCGGAGGCAGGCGGAGGATACTCTCGCCAAGCAGGCAGCCGAGCTGGCGCGATCTAATGCGGAACTGGAACGCTTCGCCTATGTCACATCGCATGACTTGCAAGAACCCTTGCGGGGAATTACAGGTTGCCTTAACCTGCTCGAAGAACGCTATGGACCCGAGCTCGATCAGCCCGCCCGCACCCTGATCGCCCACTCCGTTGCCGGATCGAATCGGCTCCGGGCCATGATCAACGGGCTTCTGGCATATTCGCGGGCCGGGGCGAGCGCTGACCTCGAGCCCATCGAAAGCGCAGTGATTCTCGAGCAGTCTCTTGAAAACCTGAAAACCTCGATGGACGAGGCCGGCGCCCACGTGACGGCCGGACCCCTGCCACGGATCTGGGGAAGCTCCATCGAGCTTTCCCAGGTATTTCTGAACCTGGTCGGCAACGCGATTAAGTTCCGCGGGGACCGAGCGCCTGAAGTCTTTGTGTTCTGCGAGCGTCAGAATGACGCCTGGAAATTCTCTGTCCGCGACAACGGCATCGGCATCGATCCGGAGTTTTTCGAGCGCGTGTTCCGCATTTTCCAACGCCTGCACGGCCGGACCGAGTATCCAGGCGCGGGGATCGGCCTGGCGATTTGCAAAAAGATCGTTGAACGGCGTGGAGGGTGCATCTGGGTGGATTCGGAGCCAGGGCAAGGGTCTACGTTCTGTTTCACTGTCCCTGATCCCAAAGAGCCATGAGCATCGAGCCTCAACGAATCCGTGAAATTCTCCTGGTGGAGGACGACCCAACCGATGTGCTGCTCACCCGGGAAGCCCTTCGGGCAGCCCATGTAGTGGTAAACCTGCGCGTTGTCGGCGACGGAGTCGAGGCGATGGATTTCCTGCGAAGGCAGGGTCAGTACTTGACCGCGCCGCGCCCGGACCTGGTGCTACTCGACCTGAATTTGCCCCGAAAGGACGGCTGCGAAGTACTAACCGAGCTGAAGGCGGACCCCCGGCTGCGCCGCATTCCGGTGATCGTGATGAGCACTTCCACGGCGCCGGCACATGTACTCAGAGTCTATGAGCTTCATGGTAACTGTTACCTCGCTAAGGCGGACAGCTTCACGGGTTTCACGGAAGTGATGAAATCGCTCGAACAATTCTGGCTTCGATGCGCGGTTCTGCCAAGGGAATAGGACATCCGATTGACCTTCGCCGCGTCTTGATACAATACCGGTCCAATGCCCCATTTTTCCCGCCGCCAGTTGATTGGCTCGGCCGCGAGCCTCGCTTGCGCCCAGAACACTCGCCGTCAGAACGTCATCTTGATCCTGGCCGACGATCTCGGATATGCGGATCTCGGCTTCCAGGGCTCGAAGGACATTCCCACGCCGAATCTTGACCGGCTCGCCAAGGGCGGCGTGCGGTTCACCAACGGTTACGTGTCGCATCCCTTCTGCAGTCCCACGCGAGCCGGCATCATGACTGGCCGCTATCAACAGCGCTTCGGGCACGAGCAGAACATGGAATACAACCCACGCAATGCGATCGCGGGGTTGCCCACCAGCGAGACGACGCTCCCGCAGCTTTTGTCGGAAGCGGGCTATGCCACCGGAGTCATCGGTAAATGGCACCTCGGCGCGGCTCCGCATTTTCATCCGCTGAAGCGAGGATTCCGCGAGCAGTTCGGTTTCATCGGCGGTGGTCACGACTACTTTCAGGTTCGCAAAAACGAGTCAGTGGACCAGCATTTCATCCCGCTCGAGAGGGACGGCAAAGTGGTCGAGTGGCCGGAGAAGGAGTACCTCACCGATCTGCTTTCGCGCGAAGCCGCCGCGTTTGTCCGGCGTCACAAGGACGATCCGTTTTTCCTGTACGTCGCCTACAACGCGCCGCACGGACCTTTGCAGGCGCCCACAGCATATATCGATCGCTTTGCCAACATCGCCGATGCCCGCCGGCGTGTCTACGCCGCCATGGTGTGGGCGATGGATCAAGGCATCGGCAAGATCATGGATGCGATCCGCGAAACTGGCCTCGAGCGCGATACTCTAGTCATTTTTCTCAGCGACAACGGCGGGCCCTCCCCTGACAATGGCTCGACCAACACGCCGCTCCGGGGCCGTAAGCGAACGGCCTGGGAAGGCGGAGTCCGCGTGCCGTTCATCGCCCACTGGCCGGCGGGATTACCTTCCGGAGTCGAGTACGCTCAGCCAATCATTTCCCTGGATCTGCTGCCGACCATCGCCGCTGCCGCGGGGGTGGCGCTATCCGCGAATCTGAAACTCGATGGCGTTAACCTTCTGCCATATGTACACGGCCGGAAAAAGAACCCGCCGCACGAGCGGCTCTTCTGGCGGCAGGACAACGGCGACTGGCTTGCTGTCCGCGAAGGCCGCTATAAGCTCGTTCGCCGCCGCGGCGAGACATTTCTTCATGATCTTGAGATCGATGTTGGCGAATCGAACGACTTGACCAAATCACGCCCGGAGATTGTCGCGCGCCTCCAAAAGGAGCTCCACGCCTGGGAGCGAGCCATGGTTCCGCCCAAGTGGGTAAATCCGCCAGTCAAGAACGACTACCAGTGACCGGAAGCTTGCCCGCCACTTCAAAACCACTCGGCCTTGTTCACGACGTTGATCATCTCTTTCCCGCGAGCAAAACGGCTGACATTTTCCAGCAGCGTCGCCAAGTGGCGCTCCGGAATCCGCGGCGAATAGCCCGCCACATGGGGCGTGAGAATGACATTGGGCATCTTCCACAGCGGATGCCCTTTGGGAAGTGGCTCGACTTCGTAGACATCGAGCGCTGCGCCGGCAAGGGCGCCTTCATTCAACGCCTGTACCAGATCGTCCAGAATCACGATCGCGCCGCGTCCTATATTGATCAGGTAGCAAGAAGGCTTCATCTGGCGAAGCAGCGGAAGACGAAACAGGCCGGCGGTCTTCGGCGTGTGCGGCGCCGCGATCACCAGGAAATCTGCCATAGACAATAACTCGCCCATACAGTCCATGGGCCAGGCCGCTGGATTGACGGGATCCACGGAAACGACCTTCATCCCGAATGCCTGCGCGCGCCGGGCGATCTCAGAGCCGATTGCGCCTAAGCCTACAATACCCAACGTTTGATCGGCAAGATGCTTGTGGGAGCGATCGATATCGCTTACCACTCCCGGTCCCGTGGCAAACGACGAGCGAGCGGATTCCCCGCCTACCGGCTCGTACACTTCGTCGAACTGCTGGCGGATATAGATATGCAGATTGCGGGCGAAACATACAATGTATCCCATCACGTGATCCGCAATCACGTCGCTGAACAATCCGCGCATGTTGGTCAGCATGCAAGGGTGATCGATCAATGCGGGGAAGACGTAGTGTTCCAGGCTGGCCGTGGGTGACTGGATCCATCGGAGCTTGCCTGCGCGCTCCAACAGCTCAGCTGTGATCTTGCCGAAAAACGCGTCGGCGTCCAGGACATGTTCCAGGGCTTTATCCGGACTTCCACAGTTGACGACAAGCATGTCGCCGGCAGCGGATTGGATTTTTTGAAAGCGCTCCGAGTCAACCGGTGGATGAATGACCAGCTTCATTCATCTCAGGCTAACAGGGATGATGAGCCGTAAATTCCGGAGGCTCCCTCAAGGCCTTGCGGTTCACCGGTCACTTGCGAAACTGGCTAAACACGTAGTCGCGGTCTTTTTGTTTCCCATGACACGCAAGGCACGCCGCTTTTGCTTCCGCCGTTAGCGTTCCATCGGTTTGGTTGTCACCGGCGAATATCTCAAATCCCCAGCCTCCCGTTTCGCGATAGCGCTGGCTGTCTTTCACCATTACGGCGACGCGGCGGCGCGACCCCTCCGACGTGACGCCTGCGCTTTCTTTTACCTCCAGCAGATCATCAATCAGAACAGAACCGTCAGGAAACTTGCCGGTGCGATAGCCTTCCATCGCTTTCTCATTCGCATAGAAGTGATGGATTCCGCCGTTTCTTGCGAAGCTCGCATGTTGGGGACCAACCAGCGTAGTCTTCACGTGCACCCATTTACGGTATTCCGTGGGGAATGGAACCGCTGTACCGTCCGGCTCAGCGAACGCATGAATGCAGCAAGCGAGGCACGCAAAACCAATCATGCCAATCGCCGTTCTTCTGAGGATCATTCGTGTTCTCCTGGTGTCTATGGAATGATGAAACGGCGCCGCGCTACTCGTCCAGCAACCGTACAAACTCGGCGATCACATGGCAACGGGAATCGGGAGCGACTTCCCATGCTTGGTACTCCGGATTAAGCGGTTCGAGCCGGATCCTCTCGTGTTCCCAAGTTCCATCGGGCCGCTCGATCTTTTCACTCCGGTACCGTTTGACGGTGTAACGTTGGTCGAGGGCAACGTCGAGGTTCTCCACCAGGACGAGTCTACCCTCGCGCGAGCCAACGACATCTCCGCGGAATACGCACCAGCTTTGGGATGGTATACGAGGTTCCATGGAGCGCCCGACTACCTGCGCGACGAACATCTTCGGATGCAGCCGCAGATCGGGCGGCGCTTCGATCCAACCCTGATCGGGCTCGGCCGCATAATCGCTTGCCTCTCCCCAACGTCCCGCCGCCGCCTTCAGCGAATAAACGGGAAGATGCGTCCGATGGGGCTGCACACTGGAAGCGACATTCTCACGGTAGAGGCGGTTCAGGGTAGTGTCAAAGCCAGCCAGGAACACCGGGCTGCGGTCAGAGATGCGAATCATGTTGGAGAGGGAGTCTTCCCATCGCGCCAGACACGCTTCGGCATCTGACTCAGTGGCCTCTTGGTTGAGCTGCTCCTCCAGGCCCACGAAGAATTCGTCGTACTCCGGATCGACGATGTGTTCCCAGTCACGCCGCAGACGCACGCTGAGACGCCTGGCGCCGGCGTCGTAAAGCATCACTCCAATCGGAAGCGGCTCCCGTCCTGGCAGAAATGCTTGGATCCGCAAATACTCTCCTTGTCGCGTTTCTACAACCGCACCGGACGGCCCCATGGTGCCCTAATCCCTCATCGGCGGAGTCAGTTCCATCCTTACGGATTAAACGGATAGTATCCCTTGCGCGCCCGCACTCTGACATTCGGCAATGACACCTTCACCTCCACGGACCGGAACACCCTGTCCGAATCGGTGCTCTCGGGAATGAACCGCAGGATGTATTGCGTCGTGACCTCTCCGGCAATGTTGGCGATCGATTTGAAGATCCCGCTCGCGATCTCCGAAGCATAACCGCCCGTCCCCACTTTATACACGTAGTTTCCTTCATCGGAGGGCGTCGAAAGATAGCCGGAAACATTCTTGTACAGGCTGTTCAGCGGATACTCCACGCGGCCGCCGGTCTCCTCCGCCAGCCGGGTCAGATTTTTTTCGCCTTCCGCGTCAAATCCGAACGCCTTGGTGCTCACTCCGTAGATTGTCACCAGGTTGCGCTGCGCCAGCTCGAGCACCTCGTCCAGGCTCTTCTTGCTGGCCGTGTCGTGCCCGTCACCAATGATCACGATGATCCGGCGCGGCTCGATAGGCTCGCCCTTCACCAGGTCGCGGCTGGTACACGCCATGTACACCGCATCATAGAGAGCGGCGCCGCCACCCGGCTTTATCTTGCGGAGTTTCTCCATCATCCTTTCCGGATCGTGCGAGGTATTTACCTGCAGCTCTGCGTCCGTCGCGTAAGAGATGAGGTATCCCGAGTACTTCTTCTCACCGGGCAGCAGAGTCTGGATCAAGTCGATCGCAGCCTCCTGGAAGACTTTCCAGTGCATCCGGTTCGCGTTGCTGACATCAATCAGAAAGCCGACCACCACGGGCTGGCTCCGCTCGCGATTGAAATGAACGATTTTCTGCTCTTTGCCCTGATCCAGAATCTGAAAGTCCTCCTGTTTCAGGTCCGTCACGAACCGTCCCTGATCGTCGGTGACCGTCACCGGAACAATCACTTCGTTCACCGACACCCGGATCGGCGCTGGCTGCGGCTCCTTTATATCCGCGGGGGATTGTGGAGGCGCCTGAGCGCCAACCAGCGGGGAAACCAGAATTGGCAAAAAGCAACGGCGGCGCATACTACTCCTACTGACCGATTATACGGCGTTCCGGCCCAACAAGATAGACGCATCTTGAATTGCTAGGATAACGGGGATGCTCGGAGTGGATGCACGCGCCTTCCGCGTCGCTTGGACCTTGCTTCTCGTCGTGGCGCTTATGGTGACGCTCTACGAGATCCGCGGGGCCCTGCTCATCTTCGTCTTCGCCATGCTGCTCGCCTACGTCTTGAGCCCGGTTGTGAGTCTGGTGGACCGGTGGGCCGCCCGCCACGTCGGCGCCCCCCGCACAGCCGCGCTCGCGGCAGTCTACCTGGCCTTGCTGGCGGCGGCCGCGGCCGTAATCGGCTGGGTCGGCGCGATGGTAGCCGAGGAAGCCGCTTCGCTCGCCAGGAGTCTTCCGAAGCTGTTGCAAGAACCCGGCCGCCTGGACGTGATCCCCTTACCGGAATGGGTCAAGCCCTATCGGGAAAGGATCACCGAAGCTATCCTCGAACAGATCAAGGGTCACCAGCAGGACATTGTCCCGATGCTGACCAAGGCGGGCCAAGGCGTACTGTCCTTCGCCGGGAATATCATCTACGTCATCCTGATTCCAATTCTGAGCTTCTTTTTCCTGAAAGACGCCCATTTGATCCGGAGAGACCTCTTGAGCCAGTTTCCGGAAGCCGCGGGACGCGCCGTCGTGGATGACGTTCTGGCCGACGTGCACCATCTACTGGTGGAGTACGTCCGGGCCATGACGTTGTTGAGTCTCGCTACCTTCGCTGCCTTCGCGATCGTGTTGAGTCTGATGGGCGTGCCGTACTCGGTGTTGCTCTCCGTACTCGCGGGCGCGGTGGAATTCATTCCCGCGGCGGGCCCTCTTGTCGCGGGCCTCGCCATCGTGTTGGTTGCTGCGTTCGCGGGCTATCCGCACATCCTTTGGATCGTCGTGTTCCTCATCCTCTACCGCCTGTTCCTCGACTATGTTCTGCAGCCTTATCTCATGGGACAAGGCGTCGAGCTGCCGCCGCTGGCCATCATCTTCGGAGTTCTGGCGGGCGAGGAGATCGGCGGAGTACTGGGAATGTTCCTCTCGGTTCCGGTGCTGGCGGTGCTGCGGATTCTCTACGTGCGTTATAGGAAGATGCGGGCTCAGGCGGTGGCCGTATGAAAGCGTGGTGGCCGCTCGTAGCCGTCCTGCCCGCGGCAGCCCACATGGTGAGCATCAGCACAGGCGAAATCAAGATCGAAGGAAATCGAGGACGCTACGAGTTCCGGGTACCGCTATTTGAGATCCCACACGTCAAGGAGCCGGAGAAGACGCTCGTGGGAGCGATCCGTTTCTCGTCAGCCGGCGCGGAAGCCAGGCGGACCGAGACCAGTTGCCGCCGCGACCCCCAAGAGAACGCGCTGATCTGCGCGGCGTCCTTTGAGTTTGCGGGTCCGGTGGAAATTCTCGACGTAGTCTCCTCATTCCATACGCACACGGTTCCGAATCACGTGCATCTGCTGCGGGCCGTACGCGATGGAGCGACAGATCAGGCCGTACTCGATCTCTCCTTCCCGAAAGCGCAGATCCGCTTCCGCCCTCCCACGCCGTTCGAAGTGGCGTTTCAGCAATCGGTCGCCGGCGCCCTGCGCGCCATCGGTGGTCCGGCGCAATGGCTGTTCATCGCCGCGCTTGTGATGGCCGCCCGCTGCCGGCGGGAACTGCTCCTGTTGGCCGGGATGTTCGGAATAGGCGAGATTACAGCTTGTGCTGCTCTGCCCCTGGTGAACTGGATTCCCGCGCCCCGATTTGTCGAAGCGGCCGCGGCTTTGACCATCGCCTATCTCGCCGTCGAGATTTTGGTGCTGCCGCAAGCCGGACAGCGTTGGCTGGTGGTTTTGATCCTGGGACTGTTCCATGGTCTCTACTTCTCGATCTTCACCACCAGCAGCCAGTTCGAGGTTCACTGGGTTCTGCTCGGAGTGCTGGTCGCGGAGGCGCTGGTGATCGCTCTCACAGCCTGGATCCTTTCCAGACTGGCGCGGCCCTTGGAGTTTCTTCAGCCCGTTCGCGCCGCTTCGGTGGTCCTCCTGGTCGTTGGCCTGGGGTGGTTCTTTGTCCGGCTGGAGAGTTGACGTTCGCGGACAGACGGTCCCACTACCGGACAGATGCAAAGAGGCGCGGACCGGCAACTCCTGTGCTCTCAAGATCGGGCCATGGCAATGCGTTTGCCGTTTCTAACGCGCCAGCCAGAGGTGCACGCCTATGATTGCGATGAGCATCGTGACATGAAAGGCCGACAGGAGCAGTGCTGTTGCGGGGCCCGGATCTGCAGAACTAGGTATGGCATCCGGCGAATTCGTCCTCAGCCGCGCAAGTAGGACCCAGACTGCGATAGCGGCAAGCGGAAGCAGCAGAGCCACAAATGGCTTACCGATGAACACTCGACCACCGTCAATTGGCACGTGGGGCGGAATGTTGGCAGGTAGATCGGCGTAGGCAATAATCGATGCAGTGAACGCGACCGAAAGGCCGGCGAGTGCTCGATCGGCAAGCGTCATTGGGTCAGCCAATCAAAGACACTTATCCGGTACCTTCGCCAAGCAACCAGACTGCTGCCACATTGCCGCACCGCGATCGAGTTTCCGCCCGCTCAGGTCTCATCTAGCTGTGATCCTCACAATGCCTCCTGCTGTTTTTGTCGCACCATTCGGGTCCGAGGCGTGGCGTTGCTCGTTCGAACTTCCGGTCGGACCCAATCTAGGAGATGTTGGACGACGTCTTGAAACACCGTCGTATTCAACTCGTAATAGATCTCTTGTCCCTTGCGTTCCGCCAGCACGAGTCTTGCCTCGCGAAGCACAGCGAGATGACGGGAAATGGTCGGCCAACTTGACGCAAACTGAGCAGCAATATCACCAGATGTGCGAGGTCGATCTCGCAGAGACCGCAGGATCTCACGGCGGGTCTCGTCTGCCAGCGCGCGAAAGGTGGAGTTGAAGCAATCTGCCGCCATGCCTTGTCCTTCATTGCACAATTAGCACAATAACTAATTATCCGCAACAGGTCATCACGGTAGCACGAAGCGGTATGCATCGCTCAGCGCAGGTCGGGCGCGAGCACGTGGAAGCCAGCGGCGGCGAGCGGTTCCATGATCTTGCGCCAGCTGAAGGCGAGTTCGGGGAAACCGTGCAGCGGTAGCAGGCACGGCCGCGTTCCTGCATCAAACCCTGCCTCCAAGAGATGAACCCTGAGCCCGTTCACGTTGTCAATGAAACGTGAGCGGATTCCGGCCGGCAGAATGGATGGCTTGTAGGGTTCGGGCTTGGCCAGCGCATCGCTCTGTCCTACCGCTCGCCGCGGAGTAGCAAACGCAACGGGCGCAAGCGAAGCAACACGTTCCACGAACTGTCGGCGCGTCCGCAGACCTCCCTTCCTCTCCTTAGATGATTCAGGGTCATGTATTCGCACTAGCACCTCCGAAGCCGGGGCCGCCAGGCCCTCCCAACGAGAATAGACGATCACCGTCAGAGGTGCCTGCTGGTCTGGAAATGGCCGTCGCGGCGTCTGGCCAGCGTGTTGAGACATTGTGGAATATAGTCGGCAAGCGTTGCTGACTCCGCTCGGAAATGACGATAGCGGAATGTGAGTATCGCCATGCCCGGCCACCTGTCCGTGTGACGGCCCGCTGCTGACGATTGCTGACTGCACCCGTGGATCGGTCCTCCCTGACGGCGTAGCATCGACCAAACCCGGTCGCTCCGGCGGGAGAGGGCCGATCAGGGATTACCCGCCAGATGCCGACTAGCGCGGCTCTATCTGGGCAACTGGGTGCACCGGGGTTCCGGCTCAACCAAAAGCGACACTTCGCACGCCGCAAGGCTGATAGCCCAGGGCTGATGAGCACGAGGACACAATGCCGCACGCCCAGATATGTTTCTTCTTGAAAACGCTTACGTGCTCGATCGCAGCGCCGCAACCGGGTCGACTCGCGATGCGCGGCGAGCCGGAAGCCACGTAGCCAATAGAGCCACGCACGCCAGGCCCAAAGAAACCGTCGTATAAGTGGCTGGGTCCATGGGGCTGACGCCAAACAGCAGGGCGGACATGGCCCGGGTCAGCGCTAGCGAAACACCGACGCCAATCGCGATCCCTGCGGTTGCAAGGAACAGGCCGTGGCGGAGAAACAAGCGGCGAACATCTCCTATCTGTGCCCCCAGCGCCACGCGAATCCCGATCTCGCGCGTCCGCTGCGCGGCTACATAGGCGATAACGCCGTAGATGCCCACGCTTCCGAGCAGTAGCGCCACGGTGGCCGCCATTGCCAGCATGATCAGCGCGAAGGAAGTGCGCGCCATGGAAGCCGCTTGAATCTCTTTGAGCGTGCGCACGCTAGCCAGCGGCACGCTTGGATGTACCGACCACACGGCTTGCTGAAGCTCTCGCAGGAAACCCGGCGAGCCTACGCGACCCGACCTCACGACGAAATTCATCGCGCGGCTGACCGAGACCGGTTCACTCCACCAATCGTGAATCAGCATCGGCCAATACACGATGGCCGTAGCGGGCTGGTCGAGGCCGTCGTCGTGTTCATCGCCGACCACGCCGATGATTTCGCGCCACGGATTTTTCTCGTTCTGCCGCACTCGCTTGCCGATGGCTTCGGCCGGATTCTTCCAATACATTCGCGCGAAATTCTCGGATACGACGACAACCGGCCGGCCTTGGTGAAGGTCGCTCCAAGTGATGGCGCGCCCGGCGATTATAGGGTTGCCCATCGTTTCGAAGTAGCCCGGCGCCACGCGCTTGTGACGGCGCACCGGAGGCATGGCGCGACCCGCTTCAGGAAACTCCTCGACGAACATCGCTGTGCTGGCGACATTACCATCCATGGTGACGGATGTGGAGAGGCCGACCGACAGGACACCCGGCACTTGCTGGATGCGCTTGGCGATCTGCTCGTAGTTCACGGCGACATGCCGTGGGTCTTGGATCAGGGCCACTGGGATGGGGAGGCGGAAGGCCTGGACCTGGTGAGGCCGCAAGAAGCCTGGCTCAACCTGCCGCAGAGCAACGAACGTGCGGATCATCAACCCGGCGGCGACCAGGAGGACCAATGCCAGGGCGATTTCCGACACTACGAGGGCGTTACGTCCGCGGTGTCGGCCTCGCGTGTCGCTGGACGACCGGCCACCTTCCTTCAGCGCCACGCTGTTGAGCGCCCCGAACCTCATCACCGGGATCAGGCCGAACACAATTCCCGTCACTAACGCGATGGCGAAAGTGAACGCGAGCACTACTAGGTCGACGCGAATCTCGTCAATCCGCGGCAAGCCAGCCGGCGCGAGGTGGAAGAGTAGGCGGACGCCCGCCCAGGCGAACAGGAATCCGATGGCTCCGGCGGCCAGCGCCAGTCCGATGCTTTCACAAAACAGGTCGTTGGCAATGCGCCAACGGCTCGCGCCGAGCGCGGTGCGGACTGCCAGTTCGTGCTGGCGTCCCTCCGTGCGCACGAGAAACAGATTGGCCACGTTCGCGCATGCGATCAGGAGCACGATTCCCACGGTCCCGGCCAGGATCCAAAGCACGCGATCGGCGCCTCCGATCACATCCTGGGCGAGTGGCCGTACATCCGCCCTCATCCGCGCCTCGTCGAACATCTTGCGCGTGAGTCCGGGCTCGAATGGGAACCGCTCGAAGGACAAGGGGATCATGCGAGTGACGTCGGCATTTGCCTCTTGCAACGTGACACTAGGCCGAAGCCGCGCGATGGCGCGATAGCTGAAGGCTCCGGTGCGGACCTCGGCTGGATTGAACCGGCACGGCAACAGCAAGTCGGGGTCGGCGCCCGGGAACTGGAAGGAGGGCGGCATGATGCCGATGACTTCGTACTGACGGCCGTCGAGGATCAACGATCGGCCTATCACATCGCGGGCTCCTCCAAAGCGGCGCTGCCAGTATCCGTGACTCAAGACGGCTCGACGAGGGCTTTGCGGAGAATCGTCTTCCCTGGTGAAGACGCGGCCGAGCAGTGGCGGCACCCGCAGCAAGGGCAG
>Ga0187893_10002672_pt1 | contig 38486 bp, 28 predicted proteins | sample MA1701074metaG_FD_139574 | JGI IMG/M metagenome (GOLD analysis project Ga0187893, IMG submission 139574) | White microbial mat communities from a basaltic lava cave in the Kipuka Kanohina Cave System on the Island of Hawaii, USA - MA170107-4 metaG ... | reverse complement strand
TTCAAAGACCGTATGCGGGCCGTGTCGGTAATCTTTCATGGGGCGACTTTAGCATGGGAGTCGAACCTGCTAAAGCCGTCGCCTAAAGGCGAGGGCTTTGACCCTCCCAGATGGTGACAGTAAGCATGGTTCGACCAAATACTTATTGCCGATTATGAATGATAAACGTGACCAGCCAGAGCAAATCAAACATCGCCGGACTAGGCCGATCCCAGCAGGATTAAAGAAAATCCTAGACTGGTTCGGAGTTTTGACATCGGATTTGCAACCGACAAGAGAAATCAAGGATGAGTTGAGCGAACGCTATAGCCCTTCGGAAGTTGATCAGGAGTTTTTGAAGGAGATGAAGAGAGTTGTTGGCCAGTTACCTAGAAAGATTCAGTGTTATATCGGCCCTCTCCAGGAAGGTAATAGTTCACGTCTGAATGGGCGTGCATTTTGGCGATATAATGACCTCGTTTATTCTTTTCGCTTCCTGACGGATATTGCATTGATCAGTCACATGGTCATAAGCGAACTCCGCAAGAATTCGCAAGCCCTCAACGAAGAAAACGCGAAAAAAGTAATTGCATCACTCGATAAGGAGTTTTTGCCATACGCGCCGCAAATCGCATTTTATAAATTACCGATTACCGAAGAAGGAAAATTCGATTGGACATTACATCCGCTGCTAGGGGCTTTGCAAAACGAAGATATAACCCGGATAAGAATATGCGCAATCTGCGGACACATTTTTTGGGCCGGTCGGTTAGATAAAACAACTTGCTCGAAGAAGTGCGGGCAAGTCCACCGAAAGCACAAGCAACGGGCATACCTCAAAGAATTGCCCGACGAAAAAAAGAACCAGTATAACGCCGAGCGAAGGAAGAAAAGAAAGAAGCGGCGCGAGGCAAAGCCCAGGATCAATGATCCGCAAACGATCACTATGAAAGGAGAAGATTAGTTGTGAGACTCTTCAAGCGCAACAAAACATGGTGGATAGATGTAGCCATCAATGGCCAGCGATACCGCCTTAGCCTTGATACTACGGACTGGCGGGAAGCCAACAGCCGCGCCAGCAAGAAGGTTTCTGAAATCGAGCAAGGCAAGGTCATTCCGACAACCATCGACTTTGCCAAGCTAAAGTTTGGCGAAGCCTGCGAAGAATACCTCAAGGGCCGACGCCTTGAGCTTCAACCTTCCACTCACATCAAAGAAGAACAGATGACCGTGAGGCTAAAGGAATTCTTAGGCGAAATCAGGCTGAAGAATATAACCGCCGAGATAGTTCAAGCCTTTCGGCAATGGCGCGCGGAGGCAGGCTGCCAGAATTCAACAATCAACATGGAGGTTGGGCTTCTCAGGCGATTGTTGAAAAAGGCTCGACGATGGCATGTGATTTCTGAGGATATAAGACCGCTCAAGGAAGGTGGTACGATTGGCCGCGCCCTTTCGCCTGAACAGAAAATGAAGTTGCTCGAAGTTGCTTCCACAAAACCAGAATGGGAAGTCGCATATTGGGCCGCGATCCTCGCGCTCAATACGACGATGCGCGCAGCCGACATCAGATCACTTCGATGGCAGGATATTGACCTGTTCGCAAGATTGTTGACTGTCCCGAAATCGAAAACCAAAGCAGGCGAGCGTACCATTCCATTGACGAATGACGCCTATCAAGTCTTGCTTGATATTCGCGCACGCGCCGAGAGATTCGGCCCGGTCGAAGACTGGCATTATGTCTTCCCTGCTCACAAGACTTCTGCTCAGTTTGAAGAGAAGAAGATTGTTGAATGGAAGTTTGTCGGATTCGATCCATCAAGACCAATCGCATCTTGGCGCAGAGCTTGGCGCGCTTTGACCGAGAAAGCAGGATTGAAAGGATTAAGGTTTCACGATCTCAGGCATCACGCAATCACTGAGCTTGCCGAGTCAGGAGTACCTGAACAAACGATTATGGCAATCGCCGGTCACGTCTCGCGCCGAATGCTTGACCGATATAGTCATGTCAGATTGGAAGCCAAACGCGCCGCAGTCGAAGCCCTCGCACGGCACACAACCTACGGCACAAATGCGGCACAGAAGAAAGTGGCTTCGGAGGGTTACGGCACAAGTCACGGCACAAAAAGAGAGGAAGTTGCGGTCTACTCTGACCTAAATGTTGCAACCTCTGCACAAACCGAAATAGGCGCGTGCGGATTTGAACCGCAGACCCCTACCGTGTCAAGGTAGTGCTCTACCCCTGAGCTACGCGCCTGATTTTCAATGACAGAAAACTAACAGAGCAGCAAGAAGAGTGTCAAACTGTGCGGGCTGCTAAGGCATACTTACTTGACCCGAATAGCGATCACGGCGCGCTCCCTTTTTCTCAGCCCGCTGAAGAAATCTCCCAGCCGTTTTTGCCAGCCGTATTTTTTTCGAAGAAGATCGTGTCCGAGTTTATCTTCATCGCCCGTGACTATTCGCGCTTCAGCTTCGATCCATTCGCCCGTGATCCGCCCTCGAACCGTGCAGGGAGCGATCCTTACACGCGGGTTGTTGCGAATGCGTTTGACCTTGCCCGCGTTGGCCAGCGAGTAGACGTAAACCACACCGTCGCCTAAAGCGAACCAAAGCGGCGTGCGGACGGCTTCGCCCGTGCGCTTGTAGCTTTCGAGGCTCAGATATTTCTCACGCTCAAGCCAGTCTGTTTTTTCATCAGCCATATGATTTCACTGAGCGTTGGCGATCAAAACTCCCAACGCGATGGCTATCGCCAGCAACACGACGGTGTAGATGATGATGTTTGTCGTATTAGATTGTCCGGTCTTGCCATTGAATGTCGCTCCGCAGCGATTGCATTTGACGTGTTTGAGCAGCCTCGGCCCTACGAGTCCGCCCCACCAGGTGAAACTCACTTTTTGTGCATCACTGCTCTGACATTTCGGACACGGCGCAAATTCGTTCATCGTTTCCTCCTTGTTTATCCCTACGCCGCTATCGGCGTGATGTCGAGGAATGTGGCAGGCGATGTCTTCTTCAGTGTGCGCGACTGAAACCGACCACCGACCACTGACCACCGACGACTGCTTAAAATGCGAACCTGATAGCGAATTGAACAAGTCTTCCTTCGCGCGCGCGCACCACGCGCCCGAATTCCTCTCCGTCCTGAATGTTGCCGCTCGGATTGAAGAATTGAGCGTGATTGAAAAGATTGAAAAACTCAGCGCGAATTTCGAGCATCTTGCTTTCGCCGAAACGAGTCGTCTTTTGAATCGAGATGTCGAAGTTGTTTATCCCCGGCCCGCAGCAAACCGTTCGCGGAGAGCTTCCTATCTCGCCGAGTCCTGCAAGCTCGAAGGACGCCGAATCGAAATACCGTCGATCATTTTTTCGCGGATCGAGTATGCGGAACGGCCCTGTGAGATTGGGCTGATCTATCGATTCGAAATCGAAACTGGCAAGCAATGACTGATCGCTCTGCTCGTCGGTGATGCGAATGGGGAAACCGGATTGAAACGTCGCTATCCCGCTTATCGCCCATCCGTCGCGCAGTCTTGCGGAGAGATCGCGCAACCCGCCTATTTTGTGAAAAGGAATCTGCCAGTAATAACTCAGCACGAAGCGATGGCGCGCATCGAACAGCGACAGCGAACGGCTCAATCTCTCGTCGAACGGATGGAGCAAATTTTCAAAGCTCGAGGCGTTATCAATCGATTTACTCCACGTGTAAGCGCCCAGCAATTGCAAGCCTTCCGACCATCGCTTGTTGAGGGTGATCTGAAGCGAATTGTAATTCGAGTTGGCGATGGTGTTCTGACTGAAAATGTTCGTGAAGACCGGCACGCCGTCGGGCGGGCAATCACGTCCAGTGAGCGGATCGCAAAGCGGCGATGAATGCGGTCGAAGCCCGATCAAAGTTGTGGGGCGATTGCGCGGCCCGATGACTCTGCCATCGGGCAAAGTCAAACTCATCCCCGAAGGGATGCGCGGCACGATGAAAGAACTGTCGGCTGAAAACGGCCCGCAACTGAGATTCGGATCACCCAGAGCTTCGGACAATTTTTGCAGATCGAGACACGTTCGCGGATTGCCGGGATTGAGTTCCTTAGTGGCAAGCAAGCGATGCCCCTGTGAGCCGACGTAAGCTATCTGGAAAAGAAGATCGCGTGTGATTTCGCGTTGAACGGTCAGGTTGTATTGAATCGAATATTGTGAGCGAATATCAGGCTGCAACTGGCCGAATAAAAGAATCGGGCGAAAGAGCGCCCAGTTGACCGACTCTCCGGGCTGAGGGTTGAGTATTCCGTCAAAGGGATTCGGCGCAACTGATCCGTCCTGCAACCGGAAGGGGCGTTGAAAACCGGGATTGCTGAGTCCTGAACTTCCTCCGAACGGAGGCTCAGCGCTGAACTGTTCGAGCACGAGTTGCTCGACGGGGTTGTAGAACATGCCCCAGCCTGCGCGAATTGAAGTTTTGCCCTGAGAGCCGAAAATCTTTTTCAGAAATCCGCCCTTCGCATCGGGCGACCACGCCATTCCGATGCGCGGGGCGAATGAGCGATAATAAGTCTGCGTCAATCCTTCAGGCACGCCTTCATCGCCCGGAACGACCAATCCTAGAGGGAAGACCGCCGCACCCGCCTGCCCCGGATTGCATCCGCTGCCGCCCAGTTCATCGATCAAATCCTGCGAGCGGCTATCCAATCGACACGGATAAACACGGGTCGCCTGTCCCGGTCGAAAAGTTTGAATGCGATTGAATTTGTCGGCCATCGGCGTGTTTAGTTCCCAGCGAAGTCCGTAGTTGAGCGTGAGGTTTTGTTTTATCTTGTAGCTGTCCTGCGCAAAGAGATACACGGAGCGCGAGCGAATCGCTTCAAGTTGCGCGCCTCCCTGAAGGTAGGAGTCGGGAAGTCCCAAAAGATAATCCGCGATGACGTTGCCAGTCGAGTTGTTCCCTTCTCCGAAGTAGAAGAACTGACCGTTGACATCGAAGAAAAGAGTCTGATCAAACTTGATGTAGCGCAGATCCGCGCCGAATTTCAGCGTGTGATTGCCGACTATCTTTGAAAAATTATTCGTCCACTGAAATGAATCGCCCGTCTGCGGAAGCTCTCCCTCGAAGTTGTTGCCAATCGAAAACGCGCCCGCAAGATCGATGAACGGCACGCCTTCGCGGTCTGCGCCGAGACCCGGCGTGATGCCTGTGCGATCCGACCCCTCGGCGTTATTGAATCCGAAATTACGCACGAGGTCGGTAAACAGCGGGTGATTGAATTCACGCTGAGACTCGCGCAGATAGGCGAAGCGAAATTCGTTTATGGTCGTCGAATTGATCGTGAACTCATGCGAGAGGTTCAATTGCTGAATGCGCTCCGAGGTTCGAGTGCCGAATCCGGGGACATTGGCCCCTCCCGCCTGAAAACGGGCGAATGGTTGAATGATCCGGCGGTCGTTGAAAAAATAGTAGCCGCTCAACTGCTGGCGATAGTTCAGGTTATGATCGGCGCGCACAGAGAACTGATCGCCGCGCGTTCGTCCCTGCGGTGTGGTCTGCAAAAGCCCGTCATCGATGTTGCCTGCGGGAACAAATTCGTCGAGCAGGTTCAATGCAACCGCATCGAATGCGCGCGAGGGTATTCGATTGTTCGGAAAGATTTCAGAATAGGGAGTGCCAGCCGCGATCATCCCTGCCGTGCCGAACAACCTCCTTGAAAGCGCGTCGGCGGTGAACTGATCGTTGACCGCGCCTGCGAATTCATCGCTCGAAGAAAAATCTCCCGCGCGCTCCGATAGCGTCGGAACTGTCACGAGATCGGAAGACAATCCGCGACGCAGGCGACTTCCTTCATACGAACCGAATAGGAATGTTCGATTTTTAACTATGGGGCCGCCGAGAGTCGCCCCGAACTGATTCTGTTTGAAAGCGGGTTTCGAGGCGTCGAAGAATCCGCGAGCGTTGAGCGCATCGTTGCGGAAGAATTCGTAGAGGCTGCCGTGAACCAGATTCGTTCCTGACTTGGTGACGACGTTGATGATCGCGCCTGAATTTCTTCCATACTCGGCGTCGAAGGTATTGGTGAGCACGCGAAATTCCTGAATGCTGTCGGGCGAAGGTTCTACGGCTGGGAGGTTGACGAAGATATCGTTTGCGTCGCCGCCGTTGACGGTGTAGTTGTTCGATCTTCCGCGACCGCCGTTTACAGACACTACGCCCGCGCGATCCGATCCGAAGAAGAGATCGGCTCCGAGTTGTGACTGCACACCGGCCTGAAGTTGGAGGAGTTGATAAGTATCGCGCGAGGCGAGCGGCAATCCTACGACTGCTCTTTCATTGATGACATTGCCGAGTTGAGTGCTTGTGGTCTCGACCTGCGAAGCGTCGGCCTGAACGGTGACGCTCTCGCTGATCTCGCCGATTTCGAGAGCTATGTCGACTTCGGCCACCTGATTGAGAATGAGCGTGATGCCTCGCTGAACGAATTTCTTGAAGCCGGTTCTTTCGGCGGCTACCTGATACTCGCCGACCTCGACGGAGAGGAAAGTGTAGCGGCCTGAGTCATCGCTCACAGTTTGCCGCGCTGATCCGGTCTTGATGTTGAGCAGGGTGACGAGCGCATTGGGAACAAGTCCGCCGGATGAATCCTTTATAGTTCCCTGAATACGACCTGTGGTCTGCGCCCGCGCGAGGATCGAACCTGTGGCGAGAGTGAAAACGACAAACAGGCTCAACGCGCGGATCGAGGGTCGCGCAAATTTTTTCAGGTTGTCGAGCAGCATGGCAGCCTCCTGTAGTGAAGTGAGCTTCCACTGCTTATAATCGTGATACCGCGTCGGGCCAGCTTATTGCAAACAGCCAATGAGAAGAACAAAAAAACGGGGCGAGAGTTGATGTGGTCAACCCTCGCCCCGCATTCTTCGCACATTCCAATTTGTTAGTCAAGCTCAGAGGTTTTCGAACTTGATATCAGATGGAAAGAACAATGCGCGGATCAAACGGATCAGGGCGGATGATCGCAGATTCCATTTCTTATCCGCGATTCATCCGTCTCATTCGCGTCCTATCGAGCAGGCGTCTGACCTGTTCGCGCTTTCGGCAGGCTCACGAGATTGGCGATCAATCTGTAAGCTCCCGGCACGCCTTCGGGCAATTGTCGAAACCACGTGTATCCGGTGTAGACGAAAAGCCCTGTGCCATATTCGGCGATAAGCTCGCCTCCGAGTTTGGCTTCTTCTCCCGCGTCGTGGCTCGAAAGCAGAGGCTTGTACCTTGAATCCCACTCGCTGAAAAAGTAAGTCCCGCGCTCATGCACCCAGCCTTCGAAATCACGCGCAGTGATTTTATTCGGAAAGTTGAAACGCGGATGCCCGGTATCGAGAATCGTCATAGCAGCGCGTTCGTCGGTCACACGGTCGGGCGATTGTTTCATTTTCACAGGATAAGGTGTGAAGTTGCCCGCAGCGTATTCGTTCTTGTTGTATTGAACTATCAGCACGCCCCCGCGCCTGACATATTCGAGAAGTCGATTGTTGTTGGCCACGACATCGGGGCGGACTTCGTAGGCGCGAATGCCCAAAACGATCGCGTCGTATCGATTCAGATCACCGACGGCAAGCTCGCGCGCATCGAGAGTTCGGACATCGACGTCGATTCTTTTGAGCGCGTTCGCAAAATCATCGCCCGCGCCTTCGATGTATCCGACTACTAGACCCGGCGCGACTTTGACATCGATGACGCGAGCGTTCGTTATCGCGTCGCGATAAACGAGTCGCGTCTCCGTATGAGGATAAGAAACGGCGGTGTAGCCTCGACGGAATGACTCGCCCTCGACCACGGCTATTGCGTGAATCTGATATGGCATCTGGTTTTTTTGAGGCGGGAATTTTACGGTGAACGTGAAGCTTGCGCGCTCGCCTTTTCGCTTGAGGTCGAAATCGATTCGCGCGGGCGTTATCTCAGCCTGAAATCTGCGAGCAAGATTCACCGTGCCTCGCGCGCCCGTTTTCGAATTGTTCGTAATCTCGACCGTTACTTCACGCTCAATCACTCCGGTCGAGATTGGAACTATCAAAAGTCCGGGAGAGACATTGACCGAAATGGCGGGCGCAATTTTCAGGTCGCGACGGACTTCGCCCAACGCCTTGTCCGCATAGCGATACTGCGCCGGTTGATTTACCGCTACCTTCTGCCCCGCGATTTCAAGCTCTACGCTTGCGGCGAGAGCAGGAGGCGAAAGCGGCTCGATGCCCGTGCCTTTGAGCGGCGTGAACATATCGCCGTGTCTGGGCTGACCTAACCAGTAAGGCGCGGTCGGAGCGGCGTCGCGCGAGGCGGTGACTTTGAAATCAGTCTGAGCGACCAGTCGGCCATCGGTCGTCGCATTGGATTCTTTCTCTTTAGTCGCAGACCATCCTTCAGCGACAGGCAATGAAACCGACAGTAGTTTCACGTCGCCCGCGGCGTAAACCGCGACGTTGAGATTGAAGGTCTGTCCCGGCGTGACCATTTCATCTTCAGCTATGCAATCGATCACAACACCTTCGCTCAATGAGAGAGCCGTGATGAAATCCTGTTCTTTTTGTTTGAGCAGAAAATCGACTTCGTAAGATTCCGATTCATTCAAGCCGAGCGACGAGAGAGAGGCGCGAGCTTCTCTCAATTTTCCAAGTCCGCGGGCGATTATGGGGCTGAGTGAATTTGCCGCGAACGGATTGAATTTTTCTCTCGCTTCATCTGCTGCGCGTTGAGCTTCGGTGAGCGGGTCTTTCAATTTCGCGCCCGCCGAAGGCGCGAAGGCGGCGATGCCTGTGAGACTCACATCGATTCTTTCGAAGATATCTTTTTCTTCTCGTGGAGAGCCGACCGCGCTTTCAAGAATTTTCAAAGCGGAAAATCGCGGGCCGCGTCTCTGCAACGCGCCCTGATCCTGAGAGCGATGCTGGCTGCGGCCCTGCATGGCGATTTCGTAATAGCCCTGCCCCAGGAGAGGATCGAATTGTCCGGTGTTGAGCGACACGGTGGGAGGCTCACTGCCCGCAGGTTCCGCGCCTTCGCGTTGCAGATTTCTCGCGGGCGCGCGTTGATAGAATTTCAGTGTGCGCCATGGCCTGAGTCCTTCCTTGATCTGATCGGCGAAGCGCGCGGGGTCGCTTGCGGCGCGCACGGCTTCCTGAGTGAGCAGCCCTGCGGCCTGATGATGGCCGTGACCATCGCGCGGCGTGCCGCTCCACGCAGAAACTACAACGAGCGGGCGAAACATCCTTATCACTCGAACGATGTCGGCCAGCGTTTCTTCGCGATTCCATTTCGCGAGAGCCTCATCGCGCGATTTGCTGAAACCGAAATCGTAAGCGCGGGTGAAGAACTGGCCCGCGCCGTCCAGTCTCCTTGCGGCGAGCAATTCTTCAGTTCTTATCACGCCGAGCTTTTCGTAAAGCTCCGGGCCGATGAGATTCTGTCCGCCGTCGCCGCGCGTGAGCGAAAGGTAAGCCGTGCGCGATTGTTTTCCTCTCGCCAGATAAGCGAGCAATCCGCTGTCTTCGTCGTCGGGGTGCGCGCCCGTGTGAAGCGCGCTTGCGATTGTCGAGAGTTTTTTTATGGCCTGTCCCAGCCCCATCGCGCCCTGATCGTAAGGGCTTGATGTTTTGATTTGCGCGCTTGACGGCGAAGGTTGAGAGCCGATGGCGAAAACGAAAATGAGAACGAGTATTATCAAGTGAGCGGGGAGACGTTTAAGTTTCACTTCGAACCTCCGGGAAATTTTAGAGCGCATTGAAGAATCAAGGCTTTGCGCCGAAGGCGCAAGAAGAAGGTAGCCAGACATGCAACGTCTGGTCAGGAGCATTCAGATTTCGCGCTCTGAAGGAGCGCCAGATTCTTCTCCCGCGTCTTCAACGCGGGTCGGTGCGTCGATGGTTCCAGAGGTTTCACCTCTGGCTACCTTCTTCTCGCCGCTTCGCGGCAAAAGACAACACCTAAACGCGCTCTTACTGCTCGCCTTCTATAGCCTAAATCAGCCGCGCGTTTTTTGCGTCGGCTGGATTTTATTGCTAGACATAAACTCGATTAGTTGTTCCATGCTCAGTTCTTTCTCCGGCCTTGTATCAAGGTGTGCATGGTAGCTTTGCTGATCTGGTCCCCAGTCAAAGTAGATGCCCGTATTGGGATCAGATAACCTTATGGCTTGGGATCCGCTGATAGCAAGATCAATTGCCATCAGTTCTTTCGCTGTCCTTTCGCCAACCAACTTAGCGTACACAACGAGATTGTAAGCTCCTGAACGAAACTCGAAATTTGCGCCATCTTCTGGAAGCAGGAAATGATGATCAAATGTAACACCCTCCTGTGCCACAAACAGCCCGCTGCCTCTTTTTAAATTGCCTTTATCACCATACACCCAAATATTAAAATTTTGTTTTGATTCATTGCGCCGCAAAGACACATGAAGGCTTTCAAGAACCTGTCCCCTCTTTGCAGTGCTATAGAGCAGTGTGCGTAAATATATTTTGTTTTTACCGCTTTCAAACATGGAACCATCGGGACCGAAAAATACAACTGTAGGCTGTGTCATTACGAGCTTACCCTTGCGAAAGAAAGTGAGCCAGGCAGTGATCCCTGATATAAACAAAGCCAAGCAAGAAATCCCGAAGCTTAACCATGGTGACATTCTCAACCTCCTTGATGCCGAACGACTAAAGCAGTCGGGTCCGTAAAAGGGAAAGGCACCAACACCACATCGCCGAATTTATAAGTTGTCATAAGCAGCGTCCGCCTCGTTGTCCCAAATCCTGCTGAAAGCTTCTTCCGAGAGCTTTGCCGCTGCCTGAGTAAGTCGGCGGTATTCCTCACGCTGAGAAAGGAAATCAACAAAGTCCTCTACTGCCGCTTGCTTGTCAGGCGGAAGTTGCTGAATTTTTTCGATGAGCGTTCGTTCCTGCACCGCTTTTCCCTCTGCTCGTCAGATTTTGCATCAATCATAAGCCGCTTCAGAACTGTGTCGCAACTGATTCGCTTATTTCAACCCGACGACTTCATAGAGCGTGTAGCATCCGCTCTTGCCCGCAAGCGGAAGCTCGACGCTTTTGCCTGTTTGAATGCGATCTTTCACTTCATCGAATGTATCTTCCGAAATCAGGAATCGGGTTCCGGCCTGTTTGTTGGCCGACTCTATGCGGCTTGCGAAATTCACCGCGTCGCCTATCGCGGTCATCCTTCTGGTCTGATCGTGGCCGATTGATCCGATGACCACTTCGCCGAAGTGAACGCCTATGCCTATCTGAAAACTCTGCGTGTAGACGTTCTCAAGATACGGGCGCAGCCTTTCAACCGCATCGAGCATATCGAGCGCGGCGCATACAGCCTTGATCGCCGCTTCCGCTTTGCAGTCGAGTCCGAACAGAGCCATCAATCCATCGCCGATGTAGTTGTTGATCTCGCCTCCGTGTCGCGTGATGGCCTGCCCCACCTGATGAAAATAGCGATTCAAAACATGTACGACATCATAAGGCGGCAGGCGTTCGGCAAACGAAGTGAAGCCGCGGATGTCTGCGAAGAGTATGGCGAGCAGTTTTTCTTCGCCGACGGGCGCGGGCGCGACTTTCGCGCCAAGCTGATCGGTCAACTCCTCGTCTTCTTCGTCGAGTACGAGACGACGGATTTCGACATCGCCAGAAATTTTTGTTTGACACGCGAGGCGAATCTCCGGCCCGAAGTGCAATCGCTCGGACATGGTTTGTTCCCTGTCATTGGGCGGAGAGCAGTATTCGATTCCCTGCACGATGAAGACGCGACACGTAGAGCATCGCGCGTGTCCGCCGCAGGCATGAGCGTGAGGTATGGCTTCGCGCAGCGATGCCTGAAGCAGAGTTTCTTCCTGTAAAGCTTCGACCGCCCGATGATCGGGCATATAGCGAACCCGTGGCATAGTTCAATCCTCTGCGATGAATCAGCGTTGATGAATATAACCTATTTGCCTGACGGATGCAGTGTCAACGGCTAAGGGTTAGCCGTCTCGCCTACGGCACGCGAAGGCGCGCTTTCATTGTCGAACTGATCGATTGCAGTGACGCGATAAAAATACTTTCGGCCAATGGTCACGCGGTCGTCATGAAAAGTCACTGCCGTGGCGGGCTGCTCGTTCAATTTCACCCAGCTTTTTTCATCATCCGGCGTTTCCGTCCTGTAGATGTTGTAGCCCGTTACATCGCGCTCCGCGCTGCGCGGCCAGAATAAACTTATCGTCCCGTTGGCCGAAGCCACAGATACGGGATCGGGCGCAACGGGTGCGAACTCATCGACCGCAGTGAAGGTGACGGACGCGCTGTCGGCGCTTTCTATCAACCCGGTAGTCCCCTGCGAGAGCGCGCGCACGACATAAACATACTCGATTTCGTATCTGAAACCGGAATCGATGAAGTTAGTCTCGGTCACTACCTCCGAGTTGAGCGGGCGAGAGAACTCTTCGCGCCTCGACGGGCGGCGATAGATGTTATAGCCGACTATCGATGCCGGTCGCGCGCCATCGACATTCGCTTCGGGCGCGCTCCACGTTATTTCCACTCGATCCTGCGCGTGATCGCGCACGCTCAAATTCGCGGGAGGCTCGGCTATGGAGAGTGCAGGTTCTATGGCGGCTGTCGCTGAAAATCGCGCCATCTGTCCGCGGCGGTTCACGTAGCGCACCGAATAGCGCAAACGGAGGCTTGAAAGATCAGCCGCTCGATTCAAATCGATGCGGTCGGTGAATCGCAATCTTCCATTGCTGGCCTGAGCGTCGATTGTCTCGCGGTCGAGGAATCCGATTATTTGAGACAGGTCCTCGAAATCATCTTCATCCAGCACTGCCGGTTCGTCGCGCCGCTCGGCGAGGCGATAGATGTCTATTCTTTCGATGTAAGAAGCAGACGATTCCTGTTTGACGAGAGGCGGCGCGGGCCACGAGATAAATATCACCGACCCGCGCTGAATGACCGTCAGTTCCCTCGCGCGCTCGGTTATACGCTGTGGCGGAACCGGAGCGCTTACCTTGCCGCAGGACGAGGCAAAAGGCAAAAGGCAAAAGGCAAAAATGATAGCTTTCAGATTCTTCAGAGATTTTTGCTTCCTGAGCGATGGTTTCCGGGTGAAGCAAGCCGACGATTGACCGCTTTTTCTTTTTTCCTTTTTCCTTTTGCTTATCAAAGAATGTACCGGCTGAGGTCTTCGTTTTTGACTATGTCGGCCAACTGTCTGCTGATGTAGGCGGCATCGATGACGACTTTCTTCTCTTCAAGATCAGGCCCCTCGAATGAATACTCGTCGAGCACTTTCTCCATAATCGTGTGCAATCGGCGCGCGCCGATGTCTTCGGTATGCTCGTTGACGGAAAAAGCGAAAGTGGCCAGCGCATCTATCGAGTCATCCGTGAAGCTCAGTTCTATGTCTTCGGTTCCGAGCAGTGCGACGTATTGTCGGACGAGCGAATTTTTCGGCTCAGTCAATATGCGTTTGAAGTCATCGACGGTCAGCGGATTGAGTTCGACTCTGATCGGAAATCGGCCCTGAAGTTCGGGTATGAGGTCGGAAGGCTTCGAGACGTGAAACGCTCCGGCGGCGATAAACAGCACGTGATCAGTTCGAACCATCCCGTAGCGGGTGTTGACGGTCGTGCCTTCGACTATGGGAAGGATATCGCGCTGGACTCCCTCGCGCGATACATCAGGCCCGTGTCCGCCCTCGCGTCCGGCGATCTTGTCTATCTCGTCGAGAAAAATTATGCCTGAAGATTCGACCCGTTCTATCGCAGCGCGCGCCACCTGATCCATGTCGATGAGTTTTTGTTCTTCTTCCTGAATGAGATACTCCATCGCCTCTTCGACGCGCATCTTTCTCACGCGCGGGCGATTGCCGAACATATTGGGAAACATATCGCGTAGATTGATGTCCATCTCCTCGACGCCCTGCGGAGTGAAAATTTCGAAATGACCTGGCGTGTTGCGTTCCTGCACTTCGAACTCGACTATTCGATTGTTCAATCTTCCTTCGCGCAACTGCTGGCGGAATTTTTCGCGCGTGCGCTCGAAACGATCCGCGCCGGATTCTTCTTCCGAGTCATCTTCGGGGAGGCTGTTTCGCGGAAGCAGAAGATCGAGCATGCGTTCTTCAGCCATCTCCTCGGCCTTGTCGGCTACCTCGGCGATTTTTTCTTCGCGAACAAGCTCGATTGATATTTCGACCAGATCGCGGATCATCGATTCCACGTCGCGACCGACATAACCGACTTCGGTGAACTTCGACGCTTCGACTTTGAGGAAAGGCGAATTCGAAAGCCTCGCCAGCCGGCGTGCGATTTCGGTTTTGCCTATACCCGTTGAGCCGATCATTATTATGTTTTTCGGTATTACATCCTGAGCCATATCCTGCGGCAACTTCTGGCGTCTGATGCGATTGCGCAGAGCTATCGCAACCGCCCGCTTGGCCGCCGACTGACCGACGACATACTTATCAAGCTCGGCGACGATCTGGCGAGGGGTCATCTCGTCGAGCCTTTTCTTCTCTGCTACTTCACCTGAAAGATAAATGACCATGATATGCAAGTGGGCAGTGAGCGGCGGGCAGTGGGCGGTTGCTTCACGCATCGCCTCATCACCTCATCGCCTCATCGCCTCATCACCTTCTTCACCTCTTCGCCTCTAACCTCTGTCAGAGGGATTATATCTCTTCGATCACGAGGTTTGAATTCGTGTAGATACAGATTTCTCCGGCGATCTTCAAAGACTCCTGAGCTATTTCTTTCGCCGAGAGAGATGTGTGACGCAGGAGGGCGCGAGCGGCAGCCGTCGCATACGGGCCGCCCGATCCTATGGCCACTACTCCGTCATCAGGTTCGATGACATCTCCTCCGCCTGACAGCACGAGCGAGGCCGTTTCATCTGCGACAATGAGCAATGCTTCGAGATGGCGGAGATATTTGTCCGTGCGCCATTCTTTCCCAAGCTCGACGGCTGCGCGCTGAAGATTGCCGCGGTACTGTTCGAGTTTCGCTTCGAAGCGCGCAAAGAGGGTGAAAGCGTCGGCAGTAGAACCTGCGAATCCCGCGATGATCTTGTCATTGTAGAGGCGGCGCACTTTGCGGGCTGAAGCTTTCATCACCGTGCGGTCGAAAGTCACCTGCCCGTCACCTGCGACGGCTACGCGCCCGTCGCGTCGGACGGCGATGATCGTCGTGCTGCGTATAAGGGGCCTATCGTCTCTGCTCGACATAAATGGCGACTATAATGCCCGCTTCAGGGGTTGTCAAGAAAGCCACATTTTTGATGTCGTGCTGATTCGGATTCTTCCGACGCTCAATGTGTCGTCCCTCGATAGAAGTTGCTCAGGAGGAAGGCAGGCAATCCTTTTTCGGGCGCGTCCGAGAGCACAGCTTGAGCTATGGCGAGGCGAGCCATAAGGCGCGCGTCGCTGCGCTGGAATCGGTCTGCCATCGCTTTGGCGCGCTCGAAATCTCCGCGCGCAAGCAGTCCGTTGTTTCTCGCGTATATAAAAACCATGCCGCTCGTCATGCTCGAAGAGTAAGGCATGAGTTCGCCGTCCTTGAAGTAGCGATTGAATTCGAATCCATCAAGCACCGCCGCTGCGCCGAGCAGCGTGTTGAGATGCTCGACCAGAGGATCGATGATCTCGAAGCCTTTCGCCGCTTCAATCGAGCCGTAGATGCGGGCGATTTCAAGCAACAACATAAGCTCCATAAAATTCGTCGCCTGTCCGCCGATCATCTCGCGCGCTTCATTGAGCACCTGCGCGGCTGTCTTTTTGTCTCCTTTTTCAGCTACTACCCCAGCAAGTTGAGTCAGCACGGCGATGCGATTTTCCAAAGGGATATCAGCAAGCAGTTGCCGAGTCCGTTCGAGTTTGCCTGCCGAGGCAGCGCGCCATATTTCCTCTTGCGAAAGGTATGCGATCATTTGATCTCGCTGGTCGGGGTCTGAAAAATGATCATTTATTATCTGCTTCGCCTTGTCCGTATTGCCGTCTGCGAAGGCTTTCATAGCCGCCTGCTGATAGATATTATTCCTAATCTCTTCGGGCGCTTTCGCCGCGGCTTCGATCATAGCCTCAGTGGAGCCTTTCTCCATCACGGATTCGAATTCCGCCGCTTTCTTTTCTTCCGGGTCTTCGTCCCCGTTGATTTCGGCGATCCTCGCCTTGAGCGCAGCCGCGCGGGTAGGGACGTATTTTTCGACATCCTTGATCATCGATTCGAGTTCCATCAGCAGGTATTCGCCCGGTTCTTCATCATCCTCATCCTCGTCTCTCTTCTTCGTATCTTTGGCCGTGCGGGCGAGCGCGGCATTGACGACCATGCTCATTAATTCCTGAATCATCCTTTCATCGAGATTCGTTGCGGTCGCGGGTTTGGGCGCGCGCGCCTCTTCATCCTCATCTTCGCCGGGGTGAAGCGCCGAGCGCAGCAGCATGAAAGCGAACGAAGCGGCGGCGTAATCCTCAGAGAGGTTGGCCGATCTGAGCTTCTTCATGATCGCGTCCGTGAGTCGGTCGCCAAGCTGAGAATCCTTCGCTCGGAGTTGAGACAACAGGCTGATTATTTGCTGCTGGAATCCTTTTTCGAGATGCTCTTCGGCGATCTGAAAGGCTTCTTTCGGATCGGTCGCCACTATCTGCGACGCGAGATTGAGTTCCTGAGCCGCGTTTGGATCATAACCGGAGGGAGGAGTGCCGGGGCCGCGAGGATTCTGGCGATTGTTGCGCAGGAAATCGCGCGCCATACGGGCATCTCTCCGCGCGATCAGTTGCAAGACCTCCTGACGCAGTTGATCGCGCGCCTGATTGCTCAGATTGGCCTGATACATCTTCCACGGGTCTAGCTCTTGTTTGGTACTGCCGATAATTTCAGCCAGTTGATCGAGCGATTGTTTGAAAAAAATTCGCGCCCGCTTTTCATCATGCTTCCAGAGCAGATCGCCAAGAGTGGCCTGAACGAGTATGCGATTTTCTGCGAGGCGCAGGGAGGACAACTCTTTGACTATTTCCTCGACCAGAATGAGGGCTTTTTTCTCCATCTCTTCTTTCGCTTTCTTCTGCTCGGCGGTCTTAACGGCTTCCTGGGGCTTGTTCGATTGCGCGATTGCGGACAGGGAGAGCGAAAGCGAAAGGATTAGGCACGCGATCATTTTGAAAACTCTCATTGTGTTCTCCTCCGGCAAGAGCCGATCCCAGGCGGCTTATGTAACTCGCTACGCATTCGTTTTACACTGGCGAGGCGCGCTGATCAAGAGACAAACAATTTGAACCCGCGCCTCCGGAGTTTGTTCCTTACAGTGAATGCGTCGAGAGAGGCGACTTGCGAAGGTTGCGCGCCGGGACCCTAATCGATAGAGTTGCAAATTGATGAGGCATAATGCGGGGAGGTTGCTTTGAACAAAATCGAGCGTGTGATGAAAGCTCTCAGCGCGGAAGAGGTCGACCGCGCGCCTTTCGGTTTCTGGTATCACTTCGGACTTCAACATCTGCCGGGTCGAAAGCACGCGGAAGCCGAGGTGGATTTCTTTCGCGCCTACGATATGGATTTTTTGAAAGTCATGAATGACTACCCCTATCCTTTGCCTGAAGGAGTAGAGGCAGTCGAAACTGAAGACGACTGGAAAAGAATCGAGCCTGTGGGCGGGAATCATCCGTGCTGGGACAAACAACTCACGGCGCTTTCCATCGTCAGCGAAGAGATAGGGCGGGAAGCTCTTTTCATCGAAACCATATTCTGCCCGTGGACGACTGCGCGCAGGCTGGCTCGCACGGGCGCGTTGCAAAGAGCGCGCGAGCAGTTTCCTGATACTCTGCTTGCGGCGATGGAAAATATCTCCACGTCGCTTGCCAGCTATGCGAAAGAAGCCGTTGGAAGAGGCGCGTCAGGAATTTTTCTTTCTGTGAGCGCGGCAAGCGACGATGTGATGACCGAAGAAGAATACCGGGCTTGGGGCCGCCCGTTCGATCTGAAAATACTCGAATCGGTGAAAGACTCTCCGTTCAACATTCTGCATATTCACGGCAAACGTATTCACTTCGATTCGCTGCTTGATTGTACGGCCACAGCCATCAACTGGTCGCACACTACGACTGCTCCGACCCTGAAAGAAGGGCGCGAGCGATCAGGCAAAACCGTGATGGGCGGAATCAATGAATTGACCGCCGCGCACCTATCTGCGCCGGAGATGAGAGAGCAGGTTGTCGCGACTGTTTCTGAGATGGGCAGGCGAGGGCTAATCATCGCGCCGGGTTGTTCGGTTCCGACGGACACGCCCGCGCGAAATCTTCACGCTGTAGGCGAGGCGCTTGCAAAATAAAAGGGGCTACGAAGCCCCTGTGCATGCAGTGAAAAAAATGTTCGAGAGATTTATGGAATGATCGCCGTACCGTCGAGGAACGCTCTCAAGCGTCGGGAGCGCGACGGATGGCGCAGTTTGGCCAGAGCTTTCGCTTCGATCTGGCGTATGCGCTCGCGCGTGACGTTGAAGTGTTTGCCCACTTCTTCGAGCGTGCGCTCTTCGCCTGACTGATCGAGGCCGAAGCGCATCTTGATGATCTCTTTTTCTCTCAGCGTCAGAGTCGAGAGAACGTCTTCGGTCAGTTCGCGGAGATTGTTCGTGATGGCAGTCTCCGCAGGATTGGCCGAACGTCGGTCTTCGATGAAGCTTGCGATAGTCGTCTCGCCGTCGTCTCCTATAGGAGTTTCGAGTGAGATGGGCTGCTGGGCGATCTTGAGCGCCTTGCGAACCTTCCACGCGGGCATATCGACGCGGCGCGCGAGTTCTTCGTGCGTAGGCTCGCGACCGAGTTCCTGAACCATCAGGCGTTGAGTGCGAAGTATCTTGTTGATGACTTCGACCATGTGAACAGGTACGCGGATCGTGCGGCCCTGATCGGCGATGGCGCGCGTGACGGCCTGACGAATCCACCAGGTCGCGTAAGTCGAAAATTTGTATCCCCGACGCCAGTCGAATTTTTCAACCGCGCGCATCAATCCGATGTTGCCTTCCTGAATCAGGTCGAGAAAGTGCAGCCCGCGATTGATGTAGTTTTTGGCTATCGAGATGACCAGCCGCAGATTGGCTTCGATCATTTCGCGCTTGGCCTGTTCGACTTCCGCTTCAGCCGTGATAATGGTCTGATAGGTGCGTTTGATGTCTACAGCCGACGCCGCATAGAATCGCTCGGTTTCGCGAATGGTCTTGCGTAAAGCGCGTTGCTGCCGTTTAAGCTCATCGATATCTTTGCGGCGTTTGGATTCGAGCGCCTTCTCAATTTTGGAAAGCTCCGTCTCCGCGCTCCTGATCTGTCTGACGACCGATTCGATAGATTTTATGAATCGCTGCCGAGTCTCGTGCGCGAAGGTGAAATTGCGCAGCCGCTTCGACATATCTATGAGTTGATGCGCGTACTGGCGGCGCATCCTCTTGAGCTTGCGCGAGGTCTTGGGTTCGGCTTCGATTTTGACGGAAAGCTTCATCAGCTTGTCGTGAGATTTGAGTATCTCGCCGAATTCAGCCATCACCTGCTGGCGCATCTCTTCACGTCGTTCTTCGAGAGCCTCTTCCGATTCAGGATCGGTGGCTATATCGACTATATCCTGAGGATTGATCCTTCCTTCTTCGAGATCTTCGGCGAGTTCTCTCACTTCTTCTATGGTTATGAAAGAACGCGACAGGGCTTTATAAATTCGCTTGTTTCCGCGCTCTATGCGCTTGGCTATGCGAATTTCATCCTCGCGAGTGAGCAGAGGGACGGAACTCATCTCGCGGAGGTAAAGGCGCATCGGGTCGAGGGATTCATCCTTTCCAGGCTCAAGGTCCACATCGACGTCCTCGGCAGCCTCTTCCGGCGCTTCAGCAGGTTCTTCCTCCTCAACTCCCACGGCCTCCCAGAGCGATTCAGCCGTCTCCTCATCAATTTCCGCGACTATTCGCTCTATCCCACCTGCCGGGCCGAAATCCTCCTGGGTGTCATCGGAGGTTCCCAATATATCTTTATCCATCCTGACTTTCATTATGCCTTTCTTTGCCTTTTTCCACCGAACTAAAAGGCGCTCCTTTTTGATGGAAGCGCCTTGCAATTGGATTCAATCAAGGAAATAATGGTTGACATCGTGTAATGCATCGCATACCCTAACATATAAACGCACATGATACAAGATACTTATAGAATGGGCTAGTTGCAATAGGAGTGTGAGGGATGTCTTCAGAAAAATTAGCAGAAGGGATAACAACAGACATTTACCAGCAACTTACGACGGCGCGAAACTACCTTCGGACGCTGGATGATTTCTACGCCCGCGCGGCAGCCTCTCACAACACCACAATTGAGCACTATCAGATACTTCTGGCGGTTCATTGTCTTGGAGAAACAGACGTTTTGCTCCGAGTGCTGGCCGAACACATGGTAAGGGATAGAACAGCGACGGGCCAGTTGTGCAAACGCATGCAACAGAGCGGTTTGCTGGAACTCAATTACGAATCCAACTCCCACCGCCCGCAGCTTTTGGTTTCACTCTCTGAGCGCGGCAAGGAAGTCCTCCACGCCATCACAGAAGATGGGCTAAAGAATCGGGACAACTATCTGCAGGCCTTGACCTCAGACAAAAGGCAGTACCTCGCTGAAGCAGTCCGTTTTTCGTGGCTTGACGGACTTGAGAATAATTCCGCTCCCCGCACGTCAGCGGGTTTCTGACGACAGGACACCTTGCGAATATACGAAATCAATACACGGCTGCACTGCCAATCATTCGATCAAATAACCGCAATTGAGCTTGAGCATATCTCCCGGCTCGGGTTCGATACCATATGGCTGATGGGCGTCTGGCAAATCAGCCCCGGCGCGCTGAGAATATCCAAGATCACCGCCGAGGATTTCGAAGGATCGCCCTACGCCGTCCCTGACTACAAATTCAATCGCACGCTGGGCGGCAGGAAAAAGTTTCGCGATCTGGTCACGCGCGCTCACACCGCAGGGCTACGGGTCATCGTGGATTTCGTTTCAAATCACATGGCGATTGATTCCCCCTGGATCAAAGAAGACCCTGAACTTTTCATTCGCAGCAACTCGCAGGCGCGCAATCAACTAACGGGCGAATACTTTCTGCACCCGTCGGGCGAAGCCATCGCTTTTGGGCGCGACCCTTTCTATCCGCCCTGGCACGACACATCGCAACTCGACTACACGAACCATAAACTCCGATCTCGCATGACGGACGTGTTGCGATGGATAGCCCGCTGCGCCGATGGCGTGCGTTGCGATATGGCGATGCTCGTGCTGAGAGATTATTTCCGCCAGCAGTGGTATCCGCATATGTCCGAACAGTGGTTCGATGAAATGATGCCTTCGGAATTCTGGAGCGAAGCGATCAGCGCGGTGAAAAATGAAAGGCCCGACTTCGTTTTCATCGCCGAAACCTACTGGGATAAAGAACAACAACTCGTCGATCTGGGCTTCGATCTGGCTTATGAAAAGAAACTCTACGATGCGCTCGTTGCGCGCAATGCCGCGCTGGTCAGCGAGCGGCTGGCTGCGATCTCAAATGATTTCAAAAGTCTGCTCTGCTTCATCGAAAATCACGACGAGCCGCGAGCCGCTTCCGTCTTCAATCGAGAGGACAACCTCGCGGCTGCGGCCCTGATTCTTTCGCTCCCGGCTTCAATTCTCATTCACGAAGGGCAGATGGAAGGAAAGAGCGAAAAGCTCCCCGTCCAACGCATCAAGCCTCTTGCGGATGAGCCTGTCGATGATGAGATGGAGTACGGTTATGAACAAATCCTCGCGGTCACATCTCAGGAAGTTTTCAAAAACGGATCATTCGAGTTATTCGACAGCCGCGTTTGGGGCGCAGTTGCTTTTGTGAGAAAAAACTCCGCTCGCGCGGTCGCTTATCTCGGACAGATTTCCGAAGCCTGGCATAAATTCAAAGACGCTACGTTCGACATCTCGCATCCGGCGCACATGATCGGTGCCAGCGACCGGCTCAGAGTCACGAACCTCATCAACCGTGAATCGATCATAATCGAAAAAGGCGACGGGGTTTTTCGCTTCCGCCCCGATCAGTTGGGCATAGGCGATGAGACAGAGTTCTGCATAATCGAAGTCGCTCTCGGATAGCTACTCGCTCACCAACACTATGCTCGCCTGCGAAGCTGATTGCGCTGCGTCGAAGAATCTTTTTACAAACGCATACTCCGAGGCTCTGACCGATTGCGCTTTTATCGCAAGCCGTCTGCGGACGACGACCTTTCGATCCTCCATCCGGTGATCGAGTTTGAATTCGCCGAAGCCGCTCACGAGGTTCGCTCCCTTAGGCAACTCATCGATCCGAAATCCGTGAGGCAGGGTGATTCTAACTGTGTCTTCCTGAATCGATTTCATCTCGAATTGCACGGGCGACCATCGCTCGGCCTGAGTGAATGATGGGAATTGCCATGCGCGCAACGGCAGCGGGCGGATGACCAGCAGCCTGCTCATCCGATTCGCGTAGCCTGCGGCGCGGATTTCATAAGATATTCTCAACGGCTCATCGAGATCAGCCTGAGCCGTTATCTTCAACTGGCTGATCACAGCGCCGGGGATATCGCGCGAGATGCGCGACCCCATCTCACGAGCATAATCATCCGCGCTCGATGACTCGATGCGCCGCCGCGCTACAGCCGCCATCTGTCCGCTGTAGATTTCGCTGACTCGCGCCACTATCTCGCCTCCGGCTCCTGCTTCGAGCGCGATTTCGCGCCGCAGCGCGTTTGCTTCTTCCGACTGCGCGGGCAGCCTGATGAGATCGCCGCTGTCATTTTTCACCACAAGCCCCAGACTGCCCTGAAGATAAAAAGGCAAGTGGCCCACCGGAGTGGCGTCGTCGGTAGGGTCGAAGAAGAGAAATCGTCCGAGTCGCGGATCGTCTGCGCTCGACGGCGAATCCGAATTTACGGCTATCGCGATTATCGCGTGATTGAACTGCAGGGGAGATGGAAACTCCGCGCGCACGCGCGACGGGTCGCCTGAATAAACCAGCACGAGATGAGATTCAATTCCCACGGCTCGCAGCATAGCCTGAAGCAGAGCGGCTTTATCCTTACAATCACCCGATCCTTTGCGCAATACAACGTCGGCGGGGTTCGGGCGATAACCTCCGATGGCATTGAGTTGAATCGAAACATAGCGGATGCTTCGCTGCACCCATCGCGCCAGAGCCTTTACCTTTTCAAGTTCGGAATTCAAGTTTGCCGCTATCTCTCGCGCTTTCGCTTCTATGATCCCTTTTGCGCGCGGCTCTCTTCGCATCAACAGATCGGCCCATAGCGAAACATCTTCCCACGACGATATGTTTTTCCGCGCCGCTTCTCCGCGCACTGGGTAATACGAAACCGCCAGATAAGGCGCAAGCCCCGCAGTGTCGGGCATCCATGGCTCTTCTTTGATCGGAGGAAGATTTTCGATCTGCCAGGTATAGCTGCCGTTTTCCACCTTCGGATCGACTGGAGGGTGGTTGAAAAGAACCGAGTCAATTCTCCAGTCCGAAGGCATATTGATCTGATATCTTGAAACAGCGACGGGCGAGCGGGATTGAAAAAAATGGAAATCCTGATTGACCAGCGGCTTTTCCTTTTGCGTCCACTCGAAGGCCACGACCGATCCGACTTCGACCTCTCCGAAGCGCATCACTTTGGATTTTATATCGCTGTAGAGATCGTCCTGCCGCGATTGTTCAGTTACCTTGTCGCGCTCAAGCTCGAAGACTTGCTGATCCGAGCGGATGTGCCAGGCGCGAAGATCGGAGATATGAATCTGGCTGTCGTAGTAAATCTCGCGACGAGCCGCCGCCCGACCTTCCTGCGTGAGTATGCGAACGACCGAACGCCAACGCGTCTCCGCCCTGCCGCTGTCCCGAACAGTCGTCACGCGCTCATCGATCAGAACGATGTAAGGCACGCTGTTGTCATAATCAATGAGAGGAGTTTTCAGCGCAGCCATCACCCATTGTGGAGCCGTGTCGGCTCGCGCGGAGGCTGAAGCGAACAACGTCATCAGCGCCGCGGCAACCGTAATCAGCCTTCGCGCCGGAGCCAGACCTTTGAGTGGAAACTCGTCGCTCATCTTGCAGAATAGTGAATACATTGGAAACTAAAAAATTCGACTTTTATTCAATAAGCCAACACGGTTGAAGCAGCTTTTCTGCCCTATCAAATTAGAAATCTCAAATCGCAGAAAAATTTAAAACCCCAGTTTCCAGTGTAGTGAAACTATATCAAATCGCTTTTGCCTGCCAAAGGATCATACACTCTCTTGCATTTGACAAGGGAGCCATTCCCATAAGAGATTTTCAAGGATAAGTTGATCGGCTGCCTGCGAGTTCGCGCGCTTGTTGCAAGATCGAAGTGTTAATGGTTGCCGACGCGCCGCTTGCGTCGAAGAGCAGGAACCTTTTCATTTGATTTATCGTTTGCCTCGACGTTCCCGCAACCAGTGGCGAGTTGAAGAAAAACTATGTTCCCCCAGGGTGGAAGATATGAGTGTCCCGGTGACTGGAAAAGTACTGCTGATGGATGATGAAGAAAGAATCCGCACCGTGACGGGGCAGATTCTAAAAATGCTCGGATACGAAGCCGAGCTTGCCCCGAACGGCGAGGAGGCCATCAGGATGTATCGCGAGGCTATGGAGGCAGGCTCGCCATTCACAGCCGTCATACTCGATCTGACCATACCGGGCGGCATGGGCGGCAAAGAAGCTATAAGGAAGCTGCTTGAAATAGACCCCCATGTGAAAGCCATAGTCTCAAGCGGGTACTCAAGCGATCCGACCATGTCGCGCTTCCGCGAACACGGATTCAGCGGCATCGTGGCCAAACCTTATCGCGTCGCCGAGCTTAAAAAAGTTTTGGACGATGTGATCGAAGGCCAGAACCAGTAACCTAACGCGAGCGCAGAATCTTCTCAGCCTGTTCGAGCGCAGTGTCGCGTCCCGCTTGCAAATCAGCGAGGCGGAGCGCGACCGTTTCATTAGGCGCGACTCCCGCACCTTCGAGACGGCGGCCCGCAGGCGTTCTATAGCCAAGCTCGCTGACGGCCAGTTCGCTCCCGCCTTCCAGTCTTTTGAATCTCGCTATCCCCAGCACGCAGCCGCAACTTGCGCGCCCGACGACCACCGCGCGACCCTGCTCCTGAAAAACGGCAGCGAACAGTTCCGAGCCGCTGCCCGATGATTCATCGATGAGAATCGCAACCGGCCCCGAATAGATTCGCTTTTTGCGATCCGTCCTCAGCTCGATTGTTTTGCCTTCTCTCGAAATGAATTTTCCGAAAGATACTCTCTCATTGAAAAAGTAATCGGCCACATCGAGGACTTCATGAACTTCGCCGCCGGGATTGCCGCGAAGATCGATTATGAGTCCCGCCGATCTGCGCATCTGCTTCAGAGCTTCTTTGACCTCCCTGTGAACGGGCGACTTCCATACATTGAATTTCAAATAGGCGATGCCGGTCGCCAGTTGTATCGAAACAACTTTCGGCGCGGTCGAAAAGACCTGTCGCGTGAGCGATACCTCAAATATTTTCTCGTCCGGCGCAAGGAGACCGAGCGAGACAGTAGCGCCCGCTTCGCCATCGAGCAGTCTTCTGTATGCGCGAATCCGCGTGGCTCTCTCCGAAGATGATTCTCCGAGTTGCAAGATGATTTCAGCCATCTTTTCAGCGACAGGTTTGCCATCGATTGTTTGAACGATCATTCCGCGGCTTACGCCCGCGCGAAACGCTTCAGAGTCTGCAAGGATATCGATGATGACGATCTGCCCTTCGACTTCGGAAAGCGAAATCCCAAGGCTCACGGAAAACAATCGCTCGCGCTCACGGCGTTCGCGCGGGGTATGAAATCGCGTATGAGCGTCGCGCAACTCGGCAACCATCCGCTTCATCATCGAGTAAAACTCATCATCAGTCTTCGCCGCCTCGATCAGCGGGCCATAGCTTTCGCGCACTTTCACCCAGTCGACTCCGTTCAGTGCCGGGTCATAGTATTTCTCGTTGATCGTTTCCCATACCTCTTCGAATATTTCCCTGCGATCTTTGAGCGAAAGCTCGCGCGACGGATCATCGTGAGCATAAATCGCGCCAAGCAGTGCAAGCAGGACGAGCGCGAGAAGGAATGATCGAACGCGCAGGCGTGCGGACAGGCGGACTGCGGCAAACCTGCCATGGTTGTTGGTACTCATCAGTCGGAATTATAGCGAATCACGGTCGAAGTAAACGAACCGTGTGATGGAATCATCCGCGAGTGGAAACCAACAGGCGGGTGAGCGCGCCGACACGCTCCACAACTTTCGATCTGTCTTCGCAGTTTTCTACCTCCCCGACTATGCGGCTTCCGACAACAGCAGCGTCCGCGTGCCGCCACACCTCAGCGACATGCTCAGGCGTCGAGACTCCAAAGCCTACGGCCACGGGCAACGCGGTAAACGGTCTCACACGTTCGACGAGCGTGGCGGCGGCTTCCGAAAGGCTCTGCCGCACACCGGTCACGCCCGCGCGGGAAACAGCATAAACGAAACCTCGGCTCGATTGAGCAACGAGTTTTATTCGCTCATCGGTGCTGGTGGGCGCGACCAGAAAAACCGTATCGATATCGGCTCGTCGCATCTGGTCGATGAACTCATCAGCCTCTTCAGGCACAAGATCAGTCGCCAACACTCCGTCAATTCCTGCATCGCCGAGTCGCTCGCCAATCGAGTTTTCTCCCAGAGCGAGAAGCGGGTTGAGATAGCTGAACAACACTATGGGAATTTCGCTTTGTCGGCGAAGTCGTTGCACGAGATCAAGGCAGGCGCGAGCGGTGGTTCCATTTTTCAGAGCGCGTTCTGAAGCGCGTTGAATCACAATTCCGTCAGCCATCGGGTCAGAGAAAGGCACGCCGAGTTCTATGATATCCGCGCCGCTACGCTCAAGCTCAACGATCAACTCAAGCGTCGTTTCCAGGTCAGGGTCGCCTGCGGTGATGTAAGGTATGAAAGCCTTGCGGCCCGCTTTTCGGAGTTCCGAGAATTTAGAAGTGATTCGAGTCATAACAAGCGATCATCGCTCGCCGATAAACTGTGCCACAGTGTTTACATCTTTGTCGCCGCGGCCTGAAAGGTTCAACACCACGACTTCATCCCGCTTCATGCGAGGCGCGACCCTTATCACCTCCGCCACGGCGTGCGCGCTTTCGAGCGCGGGGATGATGCCTTCCAGTCGTGCCAGCAGTTCGAATGCTTCGAGAGCCTCGCTGTCGAGAACCGAAGTATAGGTGACGCGCCCTCGGTCGTGAAGGTAAGCATGCTCCGGCCCTACGGCAGAATAATCAAGTCCTGCTGAAACGGAATGCGTCGTCGAAATCTGCCCGTCTTCATCCTGCAAAACATAACTGCGCGTGCCTTGAAGCACACCGGGGCGGCCTCCGCTGAAACGCGCCGCATGTTCTCCGAGCGTCAAGCCTCGCCCGCCCGCTTCGACCCCCAGCATTCGCACGCTCTCGTCCTGCAAAAATTCGTGAAACAATCCTATCGAGTTGCTGCCTCCGCCTACGCAGGCGATCAGAAGGTCAGGCAATCGATTCTCTGCTTCAAGAATCTGCAAGCGGGCTTCCCTTCCTATGACGGATTGAAAATCTCGCACCATCGCCGGGTAAGGATGCGGCCCCAGAGCCGACCCCAACAGATAATAAGTGTCCGAGACATTCGTCACCCAATCGCGCAGAGCTTCGTTTATGGCATCTTTCAAAGTGCGGCTTCCCGCATCGACACCGACTACTTCCGCGCCCAGAAGTTTCATGCGAAACACATTCAATTCCTGCCTTCGCATGTCTTCCGTTCCCATGTAGACGATGCACCGGAGATTCATCAGCGCGCAGACAGTCGCTGTCGCTACTCCGTGCTGGCCTGCGCCCGTCTCAGCGATGATGCGCGTCTTCGCCATCCTTCGGGCAAGCAATGCCTGCCCCGTGGCGTTGTTGATTTTGTGCGCGCCCGTGTGGCAGAGGTCTTCGCGCTTGAGATAAATCCGCGCGCCGCCCAAATGCTCAGTCAATCTTCCTGCAAACATCAACGGCGTTGGTCTTCCTACATAGTTCGCGAGCAGATGCTCGAACTCGCGCGTGAAATCAGGATCGCGTCGGGCTTCCGTGTAAGCGCGGGTCAGTTCTTCGAGCGGGTGCATCAGGGTTTCAGGCACGAACCTTCCGCCGTAATCTCCGAAATGACCGCGAGCATCGGGCAATTCATAAAAGCTCCGCTCTTCTGTTGCGTTCATGATTCTCCCCGGAAAAATTGGAAACTAAGTTTCTAAATTTTTCTGCGATTCGAGATTTCCGATTTGAGATCGCAGAGGCACTGCTTCAACAGCGCTGGCTTATTGAAAAAAATCGGATTTTTTAGTTTCCAGTGTACTAACCGCATTGTGCTACCAGGCTTCTCATCGCTTTACTGATAATCGAGAGCCGACAAGCTGCCAACTCATCACTCATCACTTTTTAGATTGGCTCGCCTGACTTCCGTCATAAATCGCCGCAGTTTGTCGAGGTCTTTGCGCCCCGGCTCCGCTTCCACTCCACTGCACACGTCCAAGGCGAAAGGCTTCACTTCCCTTATCGCTTCGGCGACGTTATCGATGTTCAATCCACCCGCAAGGATTATCCTAGCAAACCGCTTCGCTTCGATTGCAACACTCCAATCAAACCTGCGGCCCGTGCCGCCGTAGCTTCCTTTCATATTCGTATCCAGAAGCACTGCGCTCACCTCGAACCGCGCAATCGAATTCAATTCAAATCCTTCTCCCACTCGCAGCGCCTTGATGAGTTTCAGTGAATCAAGCTCGCGGCAAAACTCAGGCGACTCATCGCCGTGAAGCTGAACGATTCGGATGCCTGCGACACGAGCCGTTTCAAGAATGATCTCGCGCGATTCGTTGACGAAAACTCCGACACAGGAGATAAACGGCGGAAGTCGGTCGATGATCGCGCGAGCATCTTCCGGTTCGATGTGGCGCGGGCTTTTCGGCCAGAAGTTGAACCCCAGTGCATCGGCTCCGCAATCGAGCGCGCACAGGGCTTCTTCCATCGAACGCACGCCGCAGATTTTCACTCTCACTCTCATCCGTTCACCAATCTCGTCAGTGCTTCGCCCGGATCGTCGGCCCTCATGAAATGCTCGCCTATCAGAAAAGCCTGATAGCCCGCTTCTCGCAGTCTGTCGATATCATCGCGCGCAGCGATGCCGCTCTCGCTCACAAGCAACACTTCGGCAGGCGCAAACCGCGCAAGATGGATTGAAGTTTCAAGTGCGACGTTGAAAGTCTTGAGATCGCGATTATTCACGCCAACGATTCGCGCGCCCGCTCGAATGGCTCGCTCCATCTCATCAATAGTGTGAACCTCGACGAGAGCATCAAGTCCCGCGCGATAAGTCGCTTCGATCAATCGCTTCAATAAATCGTCGTCGAGAATAGCGACGATCAACAACAGAGCATCAGCCCCCGATTGCGCGGCCTCGAGAATTTGAAATTCATCGAATATGAAATCTTTTCTGAGAATCGGCATACTGGCGCTCGCTCGCGCCTCCGCGAGATGCTCAAGCGATCCATCGAAGAAATCTTCTTCCGTCAGAACTGAAATCGCCGCTGCGCCCGCGCGCTCATAGCTACGAGCTATCGCTGACGGGTCGAAGTTTTCTCTCAACATTCCCTTAGATGGAGAGCGACGCTTGATTTCGGCGATGATGTTTATCTGATCGCTTCTGCTCAAGGCTTCGGCAAATGACACAGGGGCGCGAGTCGAAACGGCATCGTCAACTTGATTTCGTTTCATTGATTCGAGTCGACGCGCTTTCGCTTCAACGATGCGGTCAAGCACTCCGCCTGCTGATAAAACGCCTTGCATGGTAATCACGATTATTTCAGAGTTTGAGGAAGTTTGAGAGCAGCGTTCTGCCATGCTCGGTCATGACGGATTCGGGATGGAACTGCACGCCTTCTATGCGATGTGAGCGATGGCGAACTCCCATAATAATTCCATCCGGCGTCGTGGCCGATACTTCGAGCGTGTCGGGCAGGGAGTCGCTCTCGACGATCAGCGAATGATAGCGCGTGGCCTTGAAGCGATAAGGCAAGCCCTTGAATATTGTGCGCGAGTCGTGACAAATCTGAGACACCTTGCCGTGCATCAGGTAAGGGGCGCGAACGACTCGACCACCGAACGCCTGACCTATGGCCTGATGTCCGAGGCACACGCCGAGTATGGGCATTTTCCCCGCAAGCCGTTTTATAAGATCGAGCGTGATGCCTGCTGTGTCGGGCGTGCCGGGGCCGGGAGATATCAGCACTCGTTCGGGCATCAGGCGTTCTATCTCTTCGACTGTGATTTTGTCGTTGCGATAGACCTCGGTTTCCACCTCCAGTTCGCCGAGATACTGCACGAGGTTATAAGTGAACGAATCGTAGTTGTCGATTACCAGAATCATCTTTGCGTCAAACCGGATTTGGTAAGGGTAAAACAGCCATGAAAGAAATTCACCGCAGAGGACGCAGAGGGACGCAGAGGTCGGATAAAATAAAATCCTCTGCGATCCTCCGCGTCCTCTGCGGTAAAAGAAAAACTCATAAAATACTGACTCCATTTCAGCATCACTATTTCATCCCGACCTCGAATGTTACCAGTCAGCCCTCGAAAACGGCGAACAGGTTTTCACTGAATAGTAATCTTTTTGATTTCGATTCGCTGTTTGGGCTTGTCTCCTTCGACTTCCGCTTCAGCGATCTTATCGATCACATCGAGACCTTCCGTAACTTTCGCAATCGGGGCGTGCTTGCTGTCGAGCGCAGGATTGTCTTTCGAGATGATGAAAAAGTACCAGCTTGTTTGTCCCTCCGGCGCTTGTCTGACCGAAAGAGTTCCGCGCACCTGCTTGACTTCGTTTTTCTCGAACGCGGTCGGCCACAGCGCGAAGAAGCGTTTGCGATTGGGGCTGTCCTGCGGCCACGTATCGTGAAGCAATCCGGCTTCGAGGTAATACTGTTGAGAGACTCTGTAGAAAGCCGTGCCGTCATACATTCCTGAGCGAGCGAACCTAGCAAAAGCGCGCGCAGAGTTGGGCGCGGCTTCAGGCATCATTTGCAGCTTCAGGTTTCCGAGTGATGTCTCTATAGCGATGGTCATAGCTTTCATCTGCTCGACTGTGGGCGTCTTTTCGCGGATGGTCACTTTAGTGATTTCAACGCGGTCGTTGATCAATCCGCCCGACTTGGGCAATATGGAGATGGCCGCGACCGCGTCAAGCCCTTCGACCACTCTTCCGAAAACCGTGAACTGAGCGTCGAGATTTTTCTGCGCCGTGCCTGTGTTGAGGACGATGAAAAACTGCTGGCCCGAAGTTCCGGGCTTGACCTCGCTGGTGTTTACACGATCAAGTTGAAGCGCAGAGGAGACAGCCCCCGTCAGGTGCTTGTTTTTATTAACTTCATCGGGCAATCCGGCGTTGAGTCCGCCTGTTCCGTACTGCGCTTTCGCGCGAGGATTTTTCGTCAGCGGATCGCCGCCCTGAATGAGCGCGTAATCGACAGCGCGATGAAACGTCGTCCCATCGTAAGCTCCGGCGCGAGCCTGCTTCACGAAGTATTCGACGTGTCGCGGCGCATCGCTGTAGAAAAACTCCATCACGATCTGGCCGCGCGATGTTTCAATGACCGCTTCCAGATTGTCGTACTCACTTTGAGGAGCGGGCGTTGATCGAGCGGGCGCGCTGAGTAGCAAAAGGCAAAGCGATAGAAGCACAGGGGCGCGGCTTTTGAGCATCTGTGATACCTCCACTGTGAAGTCAGCTTGCGTTTCGGCTCAAGATTATTATGAAATGCAGTTGTCATTGCAAGCACCACAAACGTGAGGCAATAAATGTGGGATCGAAAAAGCTGGGCCGGTTTTTCGCCCAACGGGCTGGGGCAGACGAAACCGAATCACTACTGGGAAATCGTCAAAACCATCTGGCGCAATCGCGATGAGCTTCCCTTCGCCTGGCGAATACTGACCGAGGGCGTGTGCGACGGCTGCGCGCTCGGCACAGCAGGCATTCACGATTTCACGCTCGAAGGCACGCACCTGTGCATGGTGCGCTTGGACCTTATGCGCCTCAATACCGCGCCCGCTCTCGACACCCGAAAACTCGAAGACGCATCCGCGCTCGCTCGATTGAAAGCCGAAGAGTTGCGCGAACTCGGACGCCTTCCCTATCCGATGATTCGCCGTCGCGGAGACCGCGGTTTCACTCGCGTCACATGGGATGAGGCTATTGAAATCATCGCATCGCGCGCAGCCGCGACCGACCCCCGGAGGATGGCTTTTTACCTGACCTCGCGCGGATTGACGAACGAATCTTATTACGTCGCTCAGAAGGTCGCTCGATTTTTAGGCACGAACAATGTCGATAACTCATCGCGCATCTGCCACGCGCCGTCAACGGTCGCGCTCAAACAATCTCTCGGAGTCGCCGCTTCGACCTGCTCTTACCGTGACTGGATAGGCACAGACCTGATAGTTCTGTTCGGATCGAACACGCCGAACAATCAGCCCGTGACGACGAAATACATCTATCACGCGAAGCGCGCGGGCGCGCGTCTTGCCGTCATCAATCCTTATCGGGAGCCGGGGCTTGAACGTTACTGGATACCTTCGATCACCGAAAGCGCCCTGTTCGGCACACGACTGGCCGATGATTTCTTTCAGGTCAACACGGGCGGCGACCGCGCTTTTCTCGCAGGCACGATCAAACATCTGATCGAACAGGGCTGGACGAATGACGAATTCATCCATAAATACACAGCAGGTTTTGACGCCCTGAAATCGGCTCTGGAAGCCTGTTCGTGGGAACGGCTGGAATCCATAGCAGGCTGCTCGCGCGAAGAGATGCTTCGATTCGCGCGCCTCGCATCTGAGGCGAAGACGGCGATCTTCGTCTGGTCGATGGGAATAACTCAGCATAAAAATGGCGTGGCGAACGTGCGCGCGATAGTCGATCTGGCGCTTGCTCGCGGATTCATCGGGAGAGAGAAGAGCGGGCTGATGGCCATACGCGGGCATTCGGGCGTACAGGGCGGAGCCGAAGTCGGCGCGGTTCCGAATCAGTTCTCGGGCGGTGTAGCGGTGAACGAAGAAGGCGCGGCGAGAATGAAAGAACTCTGGGGCTTCGATGTTCCGTCGCAGACGGGACTCAATGCGGTTCAGATGATCGACGCGGCGCACTGTGAAGAAATCGATCTCTTCTATCAGGTCGGCGGAAATTTTCTTGAGACGCTGCCTGATCCCGACTATGTGCGCGAAGCGGTCGAAAGAATTCCCGTGAGAGTTCATCAGGATATAGTTCTCAGCCCGCAGATGATGATCCCTCCGCGCGAAGTCGTTTTGTTGCTCCCTGCGCAGACACGATACGAACAGCGCGGCGGCGGGACTGAAACATCAACGGAGAGGCGCATTCTCTTCAGCCCTGAAATCGCGGGGCGCAGAATCGGCGAATCGCGTCCTGAATGGGAAATCCCGATGCTCGTGGCCGAGCGAGCGCGGGCGGAGAAGGCGCATCTGATTCATTTCGAATCGGCGCAGGCTATAAGAGAAGAGATAGCGCGAGCAGTTCCCGCTTACGAAGGCATTCAGCATTTGAAGAAAACCGGCGATCAGATTCAGTGGGGCGGCGAGCGATTGTGCGAAGAGCGCGACGAAGCGGGCGCGATCATTCCATGTTTTCCAACAACGGATGGGCGGGCGAAATTTTCCGTCATCGAAATCGGCGAAGATACGGGCGAAGGGCGCTTCGCGCTTTCGACTCGTCGCGGCAAACAATTCAACAGCATGGTTCATCGCAATCGCGATCCGCTCACGGGCGCGCGACGCGATGACGTATTGATGAGCGAATCGGACGCCCGCGGGCTTGGCCTGAAAGACGGCGATGAGATTATTTTACGAAGCAGCGCAGGCGAATTTCGCGGTCGCTGCCTGATCGCGCCGATAGCTGCGGGCAACGCGCAGGTTCACTGGCCCGAAGGAAATGTTTTGATCGAGCGCGGCGTGTGCAACGAAGAGTGCGGCATACCTGATTTCAACACTACAGTGGAAATTCTTCGCATCAGTTGAACTACACACATCAGACAAGTCAGCGCGAGGCGAGTCTTATCGTTTGAGTAAGATTTCCTGCCCGACAGTCGCGCATGCTTCTGTCTCCACTCGCGAATGAATACACGGACTTTGCATCATCGCCGAACACAACACCATATCGTGCAGCCGCTCAATCGCGCCAGGTTTCGCTTTTTCTGCCAACTCTAAACTGCTGTAAATAAATGCACAAACACAAATCGGTAAACCCATCTCTGCAATAAGACATCACCAATATAAGCGGCAAGATTCGGGTGCGGTTATTGCAACACAATGGCTGACAGGGATCGAGCCGAAGGTAAGGGGGTTGAGAATATGTTTAAGAGATTAACCACTCGACTATCGAGTCTTTCGCCGCGCGTTGCAGTGGCGGGCGTTCTGATCGCAATCGTCGCGGCAACAGGCGTTGCATTATTGCTCAGGCGAGGCGAGCCGAAAGTTGATGCCGACACTGTGGTGGAGCCGCGAGCGGCGCGCATCGACCGCGTCGAGGGAAGCGTAGCGATCGCTCCCATTGATGATGATGAGGAGCCGGATTGGGCAGAAGCTACTCTGAATACGCCGATCACTATAGGTGATCGAATTTATGCGCGTGATGAGGCGCGCGCATCGATTGCTCTGACCGGGCGCAACTTTGTCGAGTTGAAATCAGAGGGGTCGCTCGATGTGCTTTCTCTCGAAGACAGCAAGACGCAACTCGCGCTTCGGAGCGGGTCTGCGCTCTTCGATGTCGGCTCGCTCGCAGAGGGCGAATTATTCGAAGTAGCTACGCCGTGCGGCGCAGTCGATTTCATTCAGCCCGGTCTCTATCAAATCGGCATAGATGGCGACAACGCAGTCATCTCGGTGTTGAGCGGGCTGGCTCAAGTAGTCGGCTTGTCAGGAACGGAACAGATAGGCAAAGGTCAGGTATTGACCCTCGTCGGCGCGACTGCGACTCAGGCGCTGGCATCGAGGTTGGCGCCACGGCTTGCAGGCAACATAGTCGATGACCATTACCGTTATCGATATCCCAAGGTCTATGACGGGCGTTACCTTGACTATGACACCTATCTGGCAGACCCGTCGTATTATGATCCATATCGAACCTCGCAGAGTCATCACTATCTTCCGGCTGATATTCCGGGTGTGTACGATCTGGATGATTACGGCGACTGGGCGAACGTAGATGGATATGGGTATTGCTGGTCGCCTCGCGTGAGCGCAGGCTGGGCGCCGTTCCGTCATGGGCGCTGGCACGTCGACCGCGTATGGGGCGCGACGTGGGTTTCGCAAGAGCCGTGGGGCTGGGCGCCTTATCACTATGGGCGCTGGGCATTCGTCAACCAGCGATGGTTCTGGGTTCCCGTCGAAGTAGCAAGGCGACCTGTGTATTGTCCTGCGCCTGTCGCTTTCATTTCGCTGGAGCGAACGAATCACGTAGCATGGGTGCCTCTCGCTCCGGGCGAGGTCTACGTGCCGAGATACTATGACGCGGACTTTCAACCGCACTATGTAGTATCGCACGCGGTCGTCAGAGAAGTGCCGCTTCAGCGCACCTTCGTGAACCTGAGCGTGCCTTCCGCTGTGACCGTGGTATCGGTGCGATCCCTGACGCGGGTTATAGATTCGGACGTGATCGCACATATCGATTCACATGAGATAGCCAGACATCGGCCTACACTCGATCCGTTCGCGGTCGAAGGCGTCCGCCATCTCGCGATAAGCAAATCGGATGCGCGACGCAGGATCAAACTTGCGCGCAAAGAGCAGAGAATCTCGAACAGACGAGTCGTGACCACCGCGACGCCTGCATCTTTGCCGCAGCAGATCAACGCTGCGAAAGCATTTCGGGTCGAGAAGGTTTCGGAGAATCGAAAGAAGGACAGGCTGAGGATCGACCAGACGGGGCAGATCGTAGAAGCGCGTCGCCGTGACGGTTTACCGCAGCCTATGGCCCGGACAAATCAGACAAAGATGGCTGCAAATACAATCGAGCGCGAACAGCAAAAGGCCGCGCTCGCTGCCAGAGCCAATCAGGGTGACAAATCCGCGCGACGTGAACTTCGTCGGCTAAAGCGAGAAGAACGACGCGACGGTCGCACACGTCCGAAACCTGATCAGCAATCGCCGTCTCCTCGTCAGCAGAATCAGCAGGAGCAGTTGCGCCAGCAGATGAAGAGTCAGCGTCAGCAACGAGCGACTGATGCGGTTCGATCAAATGCCGCGCGTCAGTCGCAGCCGGAGTTGCGTCGGCAACAAAGAGAAAGGAGGCGAATCGAGCGCCAGCAGCAGGGAAATATCATTCAGCAGCAACAGCGCGCGCAGCAGAGACAGATCAACGAGCAGACTCGAATTCATCGCGCCAAGCAAGATGCTGCGCGGCAGAGGCAGCAAATCCGCCAGCAACAAAAAGAACAAAGGCGAATCGAGCGCAGAAAACCTCCCGCTCAACAAACGCCGCGCATAGAAGCGATGCGTCAGCAGCAGATGCGTCAGCAACAGGAGCGATTCAGAACACAGAATCGCGCTCCTCAGCGGGCGACGAGGCGGGAGGAGATGAAAATTCCTGTGATGAAACAGCCTGTAGTGCGAGCGCCTCAAAGCCCTCGCCAGCCTCAAATTCGCGAGCAGCCCAAAACACAGAGGCCCGTTGAGCAAAAGCAGCCGGTGAGGAATCAGCAACGCAAAGGTAAGCCGCCGAACGAGCAGTGAGCATTCGTTCGACATAGCGATGAAGCAGAGTCGTTTGCTTCAATCAAAAAAGGGCCGACCATCTCTGGTCGGCCCTGCGTTTCAAGCTTTCCTGCGTTTTTCAGTCGATCACTTTCTGGCTTCTGTCGCTTTGCCCGCGGCGTCGGGTTTCGACAGCCTTTCGGAATCGAGCGTGTAATCGACAAAAGCTATCATCATCTCGTCGTATGTCGGGTCTCCGAATCGCACGGGTTTCGTAGGATCAGGGTTGTACTTGTTCCCCGCAGAGTTGTCGAAGTGCGCCGTAACTTCTATGCGTGTTCCCTTGGGAAGAGCTTTCGGAGATTTGAGGTAATAGTTCGTCTGCCAGTTGAAGCTGTAGTTCGGCACCGAAATCAATACCTCGGATTTGCCGTCGGGATAAAATGCCTCGACTTTCATATCCTTGCCGCGCAGGTGCATGTGAGGCATAAGCCCGATCACATGCGCGTCCGCTTTGAAAGTGAAGCAGGCCGTAACCGCGTGACTGGCAGCTTGGGGCGGAATCTGGAAATGATAATTCGTAACCATCTCCGTGCGAACCTCCTTGTCGGGCGGCTCTTTTGCGAGATACAGCCCGACGCTTGAGCGATCTTTTTCCACTTTGCCGTTGCGCGCGTAGTGCATCTGAAGAATTATCTTCGAACCGGCAGGAATTTTCTTGGCCATCCCCGTGGGCCAGCGGAAGACTTCGCTTCCGGGCGCTTCTCCGCCTATCATCCCGGTCGAATTATCTCTAACGGTGCCGTCGCGGAATATGCCCGCGCCGCCTTCGGGCGTGGCACAGCCGTTATCGAATACGGGTATATCGGGCTTGACGCGCACGAGCGTTCCGTCTTCCTGAAAGATCAACTGCTTTCTGAAATTCTCCATCGCTTCTTTCGAAGGCTTGAAAGGATTTTTCTCCCAGTTGGGTTGCGGCGGCTGCACGAAGGCGATGATGTGATGAACTATTTTGCGATTGCCCGGAATCGATTCGACTGCCTGAACCCAAACATCTTCCTTGAAGTTCGTGGGTATCTCGAAATACTTGTACTCGTCCGGCCCTTCGGCTGCGAGCGTGTATTCCTGCGGCATGGCGAGGATGATATCGGGTTTGCCATGACGCCACTGGCCATTGAACTGAGGCGCGGGCGGCAAATCTTTCGGGTCGCCTTCCTTCGCCCCCTGATCCACCCACGCGACGATGGTATTGATTTCCGACTGAGTCAGCCTTCGATCATTCAGGAACTCGCCGTGATTGGGGTCAGCGTGCCAGGGCGGCATCTCACGTCGAATCACTTTTTCGCGAATCGAGCGAGACCACGGGCGCGTTTCCTTGTAGGTGATGAGCGACATCGGCGCGATGTCATTCACGCGATGGCAGTGAGCGCAGTTGTTGTAAAAGATCGGCGCGACATCTTTGTTGAACGTCACAGTTTTCGCCCCCGGCCCGTTTGCTGTGGCTTGGGAAGCGACCAGATAAGACAAAGCGACGAGCGCCAGAATTACGCTCGATAGAAAAAGCCGTTCTCTTTTCATAATTCCTTTTCCATCAGAGTTGAAGCTCTCAATCGTGGAAACGAATCGTCCTAACAGGCTACGAGACGATCATGATATCGGTTTCATCTTTCGTATACGCACGCGGGCCGACTA
>Ga0187893_10002670_pt1 | contig 38513 bp, 26 predicted proteins | sample MA1701074metaG_FD_139574 | JGI IMG/M metagenome (GOLD analysis project Ga0187893, IMG submission 139574) | White microbial mat communities from a basaltic lava cave in the Kipuka Kanohina Cave System on the Island of Hawaii, USA - MA170107-4 metaG ... | reverse complement strand
GGGCTGTCCTGCCGGTCGGCGGCGATGAGCCGGTTGTCGAACAGGCCGACGGCGTACTGGACCCGGCTGTCCTTGGTCCTGCCCAGGAAGTGGAAGCCGAACGCGTTGTCGGCCAGGCCCAGCGCGTCGGGGACGTTCGAGACCTCGCTGCGGTCCACGGCGAGCTGCTGCGAGTCCGACGTGAGCCGGTCACGCGAGAACGGCTGGTCGTAGAGCCCGAGCTTGAGCTCCAGCGCCGGGCCCTTGAGCGGGTACTGGAACCAGGCGTTCTCGATCTGGGCCGCGGGCGTGGACGGCAGCGAGCCCGGCGTGGAGCTGGCCTGGTCGGTGCCGTCGATCTTCCACTCGAAGCCGTAGCTCACGCCCTGCATCTTGCCGTTGCCCTTGATGCGGGCGCGGCGGATGAGGAAGTCCCGCCGGGCGTCGGTGGTGCCACCGGGGGCGGGGAAGGCGGTCTCGTACTCGAGACGCGGCTGGAGACGCATGCCAAGCTCCAGCGTGTGGCCGTCGGACTCGAACACCTTGACGCCGGCGAGCGCCGAGCCGGGAAGCGCGAGGAGCGCGAGGCCGGTCGCGATCCGGCGGGCGGCGCTCGAGGGCTGCGGCCTGCGGTCTTTCCGATCCACCCTGCTTCTCCTTTCCATGGTTCTCCGGGATCCGGGTCCTCGCTCATACCGCGGCGGGGTCAGGATCCAGGGCACCCTGCGACCCGGTTATCGGCCGGGCGGAACGCTGGCTTCGGCCGGAAGCCGCCCCGGGTCGGCTCTCGCTCCGGGCTTCATATCGGGATGCAGCGACTGCGTCTGCAACCGCTTGCGCTGCTCCGTGGACACGTTCGAGCGAGCCGGACGGCCGTCCGGAGCAGTGCGGCGGGCCGGGCCTCCAGGCCCGGCCCGCCACGCACTCCATCGCGGATCAGGCCGTGTGGCGCGCCTCCGCCCGGGGCTGGGGCCGGCCGAACTTGAGGTAGAGCGCCGGCATGACCATCAGGTTGAGCGTCGTGGAGGTGATCAGGCCGCCCAGGATCACCAACGCCATCGGGTGCTCGATCTCGTGCCCCGGGATCGTTCCGGCGACGAGCAGCGGCACGAGCGCGAGCCCCGTGGCCGAGGCGGTCATCAGGATGGGCGAGATGCGCTCCATCGCCCCGCGGATGACCAGCTCCAGGCCGAACGGCACGCCCTCCTCGCGCTCCAGGTGCTGGTAGTGGCAGATCATCATGATGCCGTTCCGCGCCACCACCCCGAGCACCGTGAGGAAGCCGACGATCGAGCCGAGCGACATGATGCCGTCGCCCAGCCAGGCCGCGAGGATGCCGCCCACGAGCGCGGCCGGCAGCGTGATGAAGCCGACGACCGCGAGCCGCCAGTCGTTGAACGCGGCCTGCAGGATGAGGAAGATGCCGACCATCGTGATCACGATGAGCAGCCGCATCCGCCGGCCCGCCGCCTCGCGCTCCTGGTACTCACCCAGCATCTCCTGGTGGTAGCCCTCGGGGAACGAGATGGTGGCGAGCTTTTCGCGCGCGTCGGCCACGACCGAGCCCAGGTCCCAGCCCTTCCGCACGTTCGCCCGCACGTCGATCTTGCGCTTCATCTGCCAGCGCTCGACCGCGTTCGGGGTGGGCACGAGCTCGACCGAGGCGAGCTGGTGGAGCGGCACCTGGCCGTGCAGCGGCGTGTCGATCATGAGGTTGCGGATCGAGTGCACGCTGTGCCGGTATTCCGGCGTGCTCCACACGTTGACGTCGTAGGCCTTGCCGTCGCGGAAGATGTCGCCCGCCTCGGTCCCGGTCACGAGCGCCGCCGCCGTGCGCCGCACGTCGCCGGGCTTCACCCCGTATTCCACCGCCTGGTCGAGGTCCACCTTCACGTCGAGCTGGACGATCTCCTTGAGCGATTCGACCTTGAGATCCACCATGCCGGGGATGCTCTCGAACGAGGCCTTGATCTCGTCCGCCTTCTCGCGGATCGTGCTCAAGTTGTCGCCGTAGACGCGAACCGTGATCGCAGTGGGCGATCCGGTGAGCACCTCGCGGATGCGCTCCTTGAGGTAGGTCTGCACGTCGCGCACGAGGCCCGGGTATCCATCCACGGCGGCCTGCACCGCGGCGAGCGTCTTGTCGTAGTCCACCTTCGGATCCACGCTGATCCAGTTCTCTCCGAAGTAGACGCCGTAGACCTCGTCCATGATGAGCGCCTGGCCGATATGGGCGCCGAAGTTCCGCACGCCCGGAATGTTGCGCAGCTCGCCGTCGGAGGCCGCGGTGATGCGCACCTCCTCGGCCAGCGACGTCCCGGGCTCGGTGAGCCAGTGCATGAGGAAGTCGCGCTCCTTGAAGTCGGGCAGGAGCGACTGGCCGAGCCTGGGGGCGACGACGGCGCCGGCCAGGGCGAAGAGCGCCACCACCGCGTAGGAGGCCGCGGGCCTCGGGACGATCGCGCGAAGCACGCGCTCGTACACAGCCTTCAGCCAGTGCACGAACGGCGACTCCCGGTCGAGTGGAGCGTTGGCGAGCAGCATGAGTGCCAGGGCCGGCGTCACGGTGAGCGCCACGACCATCGAGGCGAGCAGCGACAGTGAGTAGGAGATCGCGAGCGGCGTGAAGAACGCCCCGGAGAGACCGCCCAGGAAGAATACCGGCAGCAGGGCCAGGACCTCGATCAGGGTGGCGTGCACGATGGCATGCCTTACCTCGAGCGAGGACTCCAGGATCACGCGGGCGGTGGACTGGCCGGACTTCTCCTTGCGGTGCTGTCGAAGCCGCCGCACGACGTTCTCGATGCCCACGATGGCGTCGTCCACGAGCGATCCCAGCGCGATGACGAATCCGGCCAGGATCATCGTGTTGATGGTGGTGCCGCGGAAGTAGAGCACCATCATGCCGGCCATGAGGGAGAGCGGGATGGCCGCGCAGGTGATGAGCGCGACCCGCCACTCGTAGAGGAACAGGGCGAGCACGACCATCACGAACAGGCAGCCCAGCAGGAGCGACCGGCTCAGGTGCTTGATCGAGATCTCGACGAAGCCCGCGGGCCGGAAGATGTGTTCGTCCATCTCCAGATCCGGCAGTCCCGGCCTGAGCGCCGCGAGCGCCTCGTCCACGCCCTTCGTGACGTGCAGCGTGTTCGCCCACGGGAACTTCTCGACGATGAGCAGGAGCCCGGGCCCGCCGTTGATCACGGCATCGCCGATCAGCGGCTGGTGGCCGTCCACGACCTGGGCCACGTCCTTCAACCGGACCGGCTTGCCGTGCTTGTTCTCCATCGTCACCTCGCCGAGGGTGGCGGGGTCCACGATGGGGAGCCTGTGACGGATGCCGAGGCGCTGGTTCGGCGTCTCGATGAAGCCGCCGGTGCCGATCCAGGCGCCCTCGGAGTGCGTCATGAGTCCGGCCTCGAGCGCGTCGGACGTCGCGTCCATGACGTCCTGGACGGTGATGCCGTTCTCGCGCAGCTTCGGCGGCTCGACCTGGATCTGCTTCATGTCGATCCGCTCGCCCCAGATGGCCACGTTCGCCACGCCGGGCACCGCCAGCAGTCGCGGGCGGATGGTCCAGTAGGCCAGCATGGACTGCTGGACCACGGACAGCGTCTTGGAGGATACGCCGATCTTCAGGAACCGGGCGGTGGCCGAGAGCGGCTGGAGCATGACCGGCGGGCCCACGTCCTTGGGGATGACCTCGATCACCTGGGTCAGCCCCTCCTGGACGTGCTGCCGCGCCAGCATGGGGTCGGCGGCGCGCTTGAAGATGAGCTTCACCGACGAGAGGTCGGTGACGGACTTGGAGCGGAGGATGTCCACGTTCGGCAGGCCGGCCAGCGCCTGCTCGATCGGGATGGTGACGAGCGCCTCGACCTCCGTGGGGGAGAGGCCCAGGCACGGCGTCTGGATCTCGACGATGGGTGGGGCGAATTCCGGGAAGACGTCCACGGGCATGCGGCGCATCTGATCCGCACCCACGAACATCAGTGCCGCGGCGGCCGCCAGCACGATGAAGCGGTACCGGAGACTCGACTTGATGATCCAGCGAAACATGGTCGAAGACCTCCCGGTGGCCTCAGTGGCCGTACTTGTGCTCGGCGCCCATCAACTCGGCGGCCCCGACCGTGACGATGACGGTCCCCGCCGGGGGGCCATCGGAGAGGATGACGCGATCGCCCTGGATGTCCTGGACCACGACCTCCTTGCGGAGGAACGAGAGCGGCCCGGTGGAGACGAAGGTCCAGGTATGCCCCTTCTTGTCGTACATGAGGGCCCCGTAAGGGATCACCGTGCGGTTCCCTTCAGCCCGGACCTCGGCCGTCTGCAGGCCGATCCGCTCGGCAGCCCTGGGTTCCAGGGTGACGCGCATGATGCCCTTGACCTCGGTCGAGTCGAGCTTGGCCGGGTGGTGCAACGCGACGTTCTTCGCTTCCCGGCAGCCCGTGAGCGCGAGCACCGCTCCGAGCAGGGTCACGATCGTGATTCGAGTGAGCTTCATGTGAGTCACCTCCGTCAGATCCGCTGGGGTTCGGGTGAGGTCTCGAGATCCAGGTCGTCGTCCGCGATGGTCTCGGTGGAAGCCTGTGCGCCGAAGCGGGCGTAGATCCCGGGCAGGACGCACAGCGAATAGGTGATGGAGGTGACGAGTCCGCCGAGGATCACGACCACCATCGGGCCGAGGATCTCCAGCCCCGGACGCATTCCGAAGAGCGCGAACGGCAACAGCAGGGCCCCGGTGATCACCGCCGAGGTCCAGACCGAGGCCGCGCCTTCGCGTGCGCCGCGGGCGAACAGCTCGGGGCCCCATTCGAGCCCCTCGTGCCGGCGCAGATCCATGTAACGCTGGACCAGGAGGACGCCCTGACGCGCGGTGATCGCGAACACCACGAGCATACCGGCGAGGGCGCTGAGCGACATCGAGCCGCCGGTGAGCCACGCGGCGAGGACGCTGCCGGAGAGCGCCAGCGGCAACGTCAGCAGGAACGCGAATGCCATCTGCCAGCTCGCGAACGCCGCCTGGAACACGACCAGGATGCCGACCAGGACCGCGAGCGCGACCCACTGCATGCGCTGCCGGGCCGCCTCCTGGGCGGCGAAGCCGCCAAGCAGCTCGGCTCGGTACTCGAGCGGGAACGTCGTGCCGCGCAGGCGCGTATTCACGTCGGCGGCCACGGCGGCCACCGGGCGGCCCTTCACGTCGGCGACCACGTCCACGTAGCGCGCGACGTTCTCACGCTGGATCATCTGCGGGGTGGGCACGATCTCGACCACGGCGACGTCGCCGAGGCGGACGTGACGGCCGCCGGGGGCGTCCACGAGCAGGTTCTGCATGGCCTCGAGGCTGTGCCGAACGCGCGGCTCGCCCCAGACCACCACCTCGAACAGCTTCTGCTCCTCGAACAGGTTGCCCACCTCGATGCCCGAGATGAGCGCCGCCGCCGCCCGGCGCACGTCGCCGGGCTTGACCCCGTGGGCCCGGGCCTTCTCCAGGTCCACCATGATCTCGACCACGGGCTCCGTGGCCTCGAGGTGGACGCGCGGGTCCACGATGCCGCTGATGCCGGCGAGGGAGGTGCTCAACTTGGCCGCCTCGGCCTCGATCACGTCGAGCCGCTGGCCGAAGATCCGGACCCGGATCGGCTCGTCCACCTTGGAGAGCACCTCACCGAATCGGTCGCTCAGGTAGGTGACGACGTCGGCGTCCACGCCGGGGTAGCCGCCGGCGATGTCCTCGATCCGGGCGACCGTCTGATCGTAGTCCGCCTTCGGGTCTACGTTCACCCAGAGCTCGCCCGAGTGGATCCCGACCACCTGGTCGGCGAGGATCGCGCGGCCGACGTGTCCGCCGACGTTGCGCACGCCGGGGACCGCGCGGAGCTCCTCGGCCGCTCGCGCCATGATCCGGCTCATCTCGGCGTGCGAGGTGCCGGGCATGGCGTCCCACTTGACCATGAGGTCGTGCTCCCGGAACGTCGGCGCCACGGGGGCGCGAAGCTGTGGCAGGAGCGCGAACGCGGCCAGCGTCGCCACGATGCCCAGCGCCGTCGCCGCGCGTGGGAGCGCGGGCGGGACGGCCTCGGCCATGGACGCGACCCAGCCCGCGAACGGTGAGTCCCCGCCGCCCGCGGACGCGCGCCCGAACAGCATCATGAAGAGCGCCGGGGCCAGCGTCGCCGCGGCCACCGTCGAGGCCAGCACGGCGAGCGCGTAGGCCTGTACCATGGGCATCACGAACGCGCCGGATTCGCCCTCCATGAAGAACAGCGGCAGGCCCGCGAGCAGCAGGGCCAGCGTGGCGAACATCATCGCCCGCCGCACGTCGCCCGAGGATTCGACGATGGCCCGTATGAGCGACGGTTCGGCGTCCTCGCGCAGCCGCCGGAGCACGCCGCTCGCGAACACCACGAGGTCGTCCACGAGGACGCCGAGCGCCACCACGAGACCTGCGAACAGCATCACGTTCGCCGTGGTCTTCGTGAAGTAGAGCGCCAGCGCGGCCGCGACGAGTGCCGCCGGGATGGTGATGAGACCGACGACGGCCACCCGCCAGCTCGCGAACACCGCGAGCAGCGCCACCGCGAGCAGGACCAGCGCGAGGAGGAGCGCGTTCGAGACGTTGGCGATCGCCGAACGGATGTAGCTCGCCGGGTGGTAGACGTGAGGGTCGAACTGGATGCCGCCGAGGCCGGGCTTGAGCGCTTCGAGCGCCGCGACGACGTCGTCCGAGACCTTGAGCGTGTTGGCGCCGGGTAGCTTCTCGACCACGAGCAGGAGGCCCTTGCCGCCGCGGTTCAGGCCGTCGCCGATCAGCGGCTGATGGTCCTCGACCACGTTCGCGACCTGCTCGAGGCGCAGGTTCGTGCCCTCGACGGGGACCTTCGCGAGATCGCTCGCGTGTGAGATCGGGAGCACGTGACGGATGCCGATGCGCTGGTTCGGGGTCTCGATGAACCCGCCGGTGCCCGCAACGGAGGCCTCGAGGAAGCTCAGGGGCGAGTACCAGAGCGAGTTGCCTGCGGTCTTGACGATCTGGATGAGCGAGACCCGCGCATCGCGCAGCCGCTCGGGATCCACGCGCACCTGGAGCTGGCGCTCGCGCAGCCCCCACACGGACACGTTCGCCACGCCCGGGACGCCGAGCAGCCGCGGCCGGATGGTCCAGCGCGCGAGCACCGACCTCTCGATCAGCGACTGCTTCTCGGAGGTGAGCGAGACCAGCATCACCCGGTTCGTGGACGAGAGCGGCTGCAGCATCTGCGGCGGCTTGGACACGTTCGGGAGCGCGTGCGCCTGCGTGAGCCGCTCCTGGACCACTTGCCGGGCGTGCATCGGGTCGGTGCCGGGTTTGAACACCAGCTCGATGGACGAGAGCCCGGGCACCGACTCGGAGCGCATCACGTCCACCCACGGCGTGCCGGTGAGCAGATCGGCCTCGATCGGCACCGTGATGAGCTGCTCGACCTCCTCGGCCGAGAGGCCGAGCGCTTCGGTCTCCACCTTCACCGTGACGGGCAGGATCTCGGGATAGACGTCGACGGGCATTCGCCGCAGCGACGCGACCCCGATCGCCATCACGATGACCGCGACGACGACCACCAGGGCGCGCAGCCGCAGGCTGGACTGGACCACATGACCGAGCATGACGGAGGACCTCCAGACGGGCGGACGGCTCGAACGCACGCTCCCGGGCAGGGGAGCGTCGCAACAGGGATCAGTCGCGTAGCCGCACTCGCACCCAGGGGGCTGGCCCAGTGGAGAACCGGCCCCGTCCCGGAGCGGACAGGGCTGGCGTCATCCTTCGGACCGGGCCGCTCGTCCCGTCACCGCGATCCACAGCGGTGGGGGGCAGCGCGAGGGTGGTCCGATCGGGCCGTCTGGAGAGAGAGTGGGGTTACTGACTTCGGCAATTCTAGACCGGCCCACCCGAGAAAGTCATTGCAAATCTTCGGGGGCCGGGACGGAATCGCTGCGTAGCGTCATCGGACCCACGGGTCTCCACGCGATGAGTCGATCGTGCGGCGACGATCGTTGGCACGGCGGTCCATGGCGGTTCCGGCCCCAGGCCCGGTGGGACTACCAGGCACTTGGGCGACCGAAGGCGCCGGCCAACGATCTTCGCCGCACAGGCCATTGGCCTCGCCGGGAGTCGGTTTCGACTTCGACCGGGGTGCTCGCGTGGTCCCCTGTGAGCGGGGCGAGGCCCTCGCCGCGGCAGACCACTTCGCCGCCGGCAGGCCCCGGCGGGAGCGCTGGCAAACGAAGACCCCACCCCGGGCGGAGGGCTCCGCGGTCGAGATGGGGTCGGTCGGGCCCGGCGCCGGCCGGGTGGACGCCTAGGCGGCCTTGCGCTCCTGCTCCGGGCGATCCGCGGCGCTGCCCTTCGCGGTCAGCCGGTCGTGGACGAGCAGGCCGATGGACAGGACGGCGATCACGACGAGCGCGATCCAACCCGTGGCGGCGGCGTTCTCGAGAAGGATGAGGAATTCGTTCATGGGTGTCCCCTTCCGCGGCGATCGGGGCACGGTGCAGGCCGGCGCGCCGTGGGTCGCGCGACGCTCGTGGAGAGTTGGCTGCCACGAGCCCGTGTCCGGATGGCGCGTTCGCGGTCGCGCCACCTGTTCGAACGTACCTGCGAGGAGCGTGCCGAGTTGTTAGGTATCGCTAAACTCGAGCGTATCCTCCATCTTCCCTTTGTCATAGCCGGATTGCCAGGCCCGAGCCGTGTTCCCGGGTGCGGCCAGGGGGGGTGCCGTCGGCATGCCGCGACGGCCAGTTTGCGACGGGCTCCGGCCAGGAAAGCGCGACCCCCGGCGCCGGGGGCGCCGGGGGTCCGGAAGCGCGTTCGGACGCGCGTCAGCGGGCCGCCACGCCCGGGCCCTTGAGCGGCGCGGTCATGGCGTAGGTCTTGTTCCGCTTGTAGCCCTCCCTCTCCAGCTTGAGGGCCGCCGCGCGCACCTTCGCCAGCTCCTTCGCGTCGATCTTCTCGACCTTCACGAGCACGTGCCGCTGCTTCTCCACGTCCTTCGCGCCGCGCGACCACACGCGCACGTTGCCGACCCCGCGTGCGTAGTACTTGAGCTGCTCCAGGTCCACCTCCCCGGCGCTGCCCTCGGCGATGACGATGCAGTCGTCGTAGCAGTCCACGGGCACGCACGTGCGCACGCCGACCGAGTCCACCTTGCCGCGGTCCGTGAAGTCCATCGCCTCGGAGTAGCCCTGCGAGAAGCTCGGGCTCCCGAGTGCGGGCTTGCCGGGCACCAGGATGCCCGAGTTCGCGCCCTCCAGCCCGTGGAACCAGGCGGGGTTCAGCGTCACCACGCCGTCGCCGTCGTCGTACTCCTCGGGGTATTCGCCCATGAGCCAGACGTTCCCGGCGTCGTCCTGGGCGAAGAACGCGTTCTCGGCCTCGACGAGTTCGCCTTCCTTCCAGTCGAGGTCGTAGTTCACGACGCACTCGACACCGCCGATCGTCTTGGTGAGGTCGGTGGTCGTGAGCACCATCTTGAGGGGGATCGTGATGCCCTCCTCGTCCACGGCCGAGCCCTCGAACGTGAAGCGCAGACCCGGGGAGAGCGGGAACCACTCGTTCGTGACCCGTGTCGGGTTGTTGAAGCGCGCGGCGTCGAACGTCTCGAGCCGCTTCTCGGCGGTCCAGTGGCTCGCCGCACCCGTCGCGTCCGCCGTCGTGGCAGCAGCGGCCGGCGTCGCCTCCTGCTGCTTGGCGCAGCCGCCGATCGAGCCGACCGCCAGGGCCGCCGTCATTGCGCCCAGGACCGCGAGCGTCGCGGCCCGCATCCCTCGGGCCCAGACCATGAACTCCGCGTTCGGATACTGCATGGATACAGTCCTTTCTGAAATGCGCGGGCGCCGGGAGAGCGTCGTCCGCGAGCGCCAGCCCCGGCGCCCGGGCTGGATCCGCGTGGGAGCTTCAGTTCCTCACGCGCCGCTACGGAACCCAGTAGTGAAACTTGACCTCGATGTCGCCGAGGTCATGACCCGTCTCGTCCGACATGGCAGGATCCTCGAGTCACCTGAAGAGCACGTCTGGACGCCCCTCGTGCGCGCCGGCCTGCATGCGCACGGCTCGGGACTCGCAGGCCCTGCCGTCCGGCCACGTGCGGGCCTCGGCTGCCGCGCCGCGCACAGACCGGACACCCCTTGGCGGCCGTCATGCCCATCTCCTCCTAGGGCGCCACCACAGCGGAGGCGGGGGCCTTCTCCAGGTACTTCGCCGGACTCAGCACGAACTGGTCGAAGCCCACGCCCTCCATCCCCGCCTGGATCCGCACCGTCACCTCGCCGTTCGAGCGGAAGGTGACCTTCGTGCCCGGGGACTTCGGGTCGGCCTCACAGGCGACCCACACCCAGCCCTGCTGCTCGGGACCCTGCGCGGTGAGGTAGCTGGCCGTCCCCGGCTTGAGCACGGACTTGCCTTTCGCGTCCACGGCGTTCGAAATCTGGACCCAGAGCCGGTTCGCCTTGGACACGCCCCTGGGCGCCCCGACCTTCATCCGGACCCAGCAGCGGTACGGGACGCCGCCCCGTACCTGCGCCTTGAACGTCACGTTCGGGTCGTCCTCCGGCGGGGGGTCGAGATTGCCGCCGGTCTGCGGCGTGCCGGCGAACTTGCCGCCCGCCGCGGCGGAGTCGGCGATCAGGGAGAACTCCGAGAGCGAGCCCATCGCGAGCCCCGCGGCGCGAACGACGACATCGTCCGCGGCGGCCGGCGCGGGGGCCGCGAACGCCGGACCCGCGAGGACGGCCACGGCCAGGCAGGTCGCGGCGATCCGGAAGGCGCTCATGTCGCCGCTCCCATGTCGAGCGCGCGGCAGCGACAGAGATAGAGAACCACGATCGCCGCCGGCAAAGGGTCGGCCCCCGAATCGCATCGGGTAACACGCCCGCCGGGTTCACCTTCGTGGACCCGGTGACCGCCAAGTGGATTCCGGAGCTCGCCGCGAACCATGGGGGCATGCCTCCTGGGACCGTGGGTTGCTGCTGGAGCCGAGGGCCGTGACTGGTGAGGGATGTTCGACGCGTGCACGACGCGTCCACCGGAGGTCGACATTCCGTTGCCGCCTCCCGCCGTCTCGCGCCCCTGGATCGGGGTGCACCGGCTGCGCCGTCGATCGGTCCAAGTCGTCCGACTCGCGTCCGGAGATTGTGGGACATGGCCGTGCCGGTTGCCAACCGGATTCTTCAGCGGGGGCCGCCACGAGGGCCGTGGGGGAGAGCGCCCGCGAGGGTCCGGGCGGCGGACGCCGTGCGCGGGCGTCCGCCCCCGCGGGATTCGGCGTCAGCGGCGGAACGCGTACTGGAGCTTCACGAGCAGCTGGTCGGTCAGGAAGATCCAGCGGTCCTTCGCCTCTCCGAGCGAGCGGACCAGGTTCTGATTGAAGGTGACGAACAGGTCGCCCTGAGGATGGAACGTCCAGCGCACGCGCGAGGAGGAGCCGAGCGAGCGGCTCTCGTTATCGTACTGGAGGAAGTTCGTGGCCTGCAGATCGGGCGTGGGCTTCAGCTCCGAGCGCACCCCCCAGAGATACTGGGTGAAATCCCCCTCGGGCAGCTTGGCCTGATTGCGCTCGCCGGTGAACCGCAGGGTCACGAGCGAATGGGGCTTGAGCTGCAGGTCGGCTTCCAGGCTCTGGAGGTCGCCATCGTAGAACCCGCCGAAGGCATAAGTCACGGCGCCGCTGAACATGCGCTGGGCCGCGAGCGTCCCGGTCACCGAGTAGCGCGTCCACTTGTACTCGCCGTCCGGGAGTTCGACCGTGAGTTCGGGGGAGCCGAACACGTCGAATGGCTCGTCGGGGCGCTCACCCTGGGGCTCCACGAAGAAGCCCAGCCGGTCGCCGCTCTCGAACTGGATGTCCGCCGGCGTGAGGAGCGCGCGGTAGCTCGTCCAGCCGCCGTCCACCGCGGACGACCGGAAGAACGAAGCCGACGTCTCGACCAGGCGAACGTTCGCCCGCTCCGGCCGTGGCGCGACCTTGGCGACACCGTACAGCACGTGCCCGTCCCGGCGGATGAAGCCGAGCGAGGGGTCGAAGTCCTCGCCGACCTTGAAGTAGGTGGCCTGGAGATCCCAGAAGTCGTTCGGGTAGGCGATCTGGCCGCCGTACGACGTCTTCTCGTCGCCGAGGTCGTCCCGATCGTTCGTGAGCAGCCACGCCCCGATCTGGAGGTTCTTGTCGTCCATGAACCTCGAAGTGCGGAACGTGAAGTCCGCGCCGGCCGTCCAGGCGCGCCGCCCGAGCGGGTCGCCCGCCGTCGCGATGAACCCGACGGACGACTGCGTGAGCACGTTCTGGCTCACGCGCAACACGCCCATCTCGGTCCGCGGGACGCCGAACTCGTCCACCGCCCCGGTGCTCGTGACGAGCGATCCCAGGTTCGTGCGGCCGACCCTGCCCTGGACCTTGCCGCCGACGTGGATGGGCACGGTGGTGCCCTCGTCCTCGCCCTCGGGCGTGAACAGCCCGATCCGCCGGCTGAAGAACGGCAGCACCGTGGCTTCCTCGAGGTCCGTCCCGAGCCCGAATTCGAAGATGTCGGCGCCGTCCAGGAAGAACGAGCGCTTCTCGGGGAACAGGACGTCGAAGCGGGTCAGGTTCGTCTGTCGCTCGTCCACCTCGGTCTCGGCGAAGTCGGTGTTCACCGTGAGCACGGCGTTCAGATTCGGACCCAGCTTCTGTGTCACGTCGAGGCTCACATCGCTCTCGAACTCGCGCGGCTCGCCCGGGTCCGGCAGGAAATAGCGGCCCACGAGCGACGGCCGCACGGTGAGACCCACTCCGAGGTCGAACCTGGGAAGCCCGGCGAGCGTGCCCGCCTGGTTCATCTGGAAGATCTCGAAATCGCGCTTGGCGCCCGACCAGCGGCTGGACTCCTGACGGCTCTGGATACGGCGCTCGATGTTGAACCCCCAACGGTCGAGCCCGCTCTTGAACGCGAGGCTCTGGATGGGGATTCGGATCTCACCGCTCCAGCCGCCGGCGTCCCGGGTGACACCGGCCTCCCACAGTGCGTCCCAGCTGCTGTTCACGTCGTCGCCCGTGGACGTGATGATGCCGTCGAAGCGCGCGCCCGCGGGATTCACCGCGAAAACGAAGCCGGACCGCTCGTCGCCGAACGTGTCGAGCACGATGAGGATGTGGTCCTCCTCGTCCAATTCGATGTCGCGCGCCTTGATGAACGAGACGATGCTGGCCGTGTCCTGCTCGCAGCGGAATCCGATGACGACCCCGGTGGGGCTCGCGAGCACCTTGACGATGGTTCGTCCGGACGGGGGCACTCCCTCGTCGGGCTCGAACTGGGTCAGGTTCGGGATCGCCTCGGCGTCCGCCCACTCCGGCTCGTCGAGCCGGCCATCCAGGCGGATCGTGGCCTCGGCCTTCGCCGGCAGCTGCCGGGCGTGGAATCGGCGGCGTCCTCCGGGTGTCTCGGGCGCGACCTCCGCCAGGGGGTACGCGACGGCCGCGGAGTCCGCTGTCTGCCCCAGCGCGGGCCATGCGGGAAACAGCAGGAACACGGCCGGCAGCTTCGCGAGCACGCGGGTTTCGCGAGGCATCAGGAATCCCTCCAGCGAGAGAGAGCGCACGAGAGCATCGTGCGGGTGGGTCGGCGAGAGGCAAGGGACCGTCTGGTGCGGTTCGGTCGCGGGAGGCTAGAAGAAGCACCCGGCGCCGCGCAATGACAATCGCCGGCGCGGGTGCGTGGGTGCACGGCCCAGGCGGGCTCGGGTCCGGGGCACCGGAGGGCGTGAGCACCCCGGGCAGCATGGCGACCCCTGGACTTCCCGGCCGGAGTATCCCGAGGAGTGCCGCGGTCCGCCCGACGCGAGCGGTCAGCGGACGAGCACGGTCCTCAAGGTCGGCGGGATCACGCGGCCGCCCACCCGCAGCCCCACGAAGTAGGCGCCCGCCGGCAGCAACCGCCCGCCGTCGTCCCGGCCGTCCCACTCGACGTCGTGCGTCCCCGCGGCGAGCTGCGGACGCTGGTAGTGGCGTACCACGCGGCCGGTCACGTCGTGGATCTCGATACCCACGTCGGCCGACTCGGCGATTCGGAACGGGATGCGGGCGCGCCCGAAGCAGGGGTTCGGCCGCACCGGGGAGAGCCCGGTGCCCAGGACGCCCACGCTCGGGCCGGGCACGTCCACGGTGGGGTTGCCCGACAGCGTCAATACGTAAATGGCGCCGCGGTCCGTCCCGCCGTCGTCGTCGCCGATGGTCCCCACCACGAGCGTCACGCCGCCGACCGCCGCCCCGTTCAGGTCGCCGAGGAACGCCACCGAGGACCCGAAATTGTCGAAGTTGTCGAGCACCGCCGTGAAGTTGCCGGCGGTCTTGCTGATCTTGGAGGATGAGCTCACGAAGCCGGAGGCGGTCAGGTGCAGCAGATAGATCGCGCCCCGGTCCCCGCCGCCATCGTCGTCCCCGACTGCTCCCACCACGAGCGTCGTCACGCCAGGGCCGCCCGCGTCCATGTCGCCCGCGTTCGCAAGCGAGCCTCCGAACTCGTCGAGGTCGTCCAGCGCGACCGTGAGTCCGCCCGCGGTGCTGCTGATCTTCTGGTGGGAGAGCACGGTGCCCGTGCGACTGAGGAACAGCACCCAGACCGCGCCGCGGTCCAGGCTGCCGTCGTCGTCGAACACCGCTCCCACCGCGAGCGCGCAGGTGCTCGGCCCGGAGCCGTCCAGGTCCTGGAGGCTCGCGAGCGCGCTGCCGAACTCGTCGAACGGGTCGAGGACGCCGGTGAAGCCGCCCGCGGTGCGGCTGATCTTCTGGTGCGAGCGCACCTGGCCCGAGCTCTCCAGGAACAGGATCCAGACCGCGCCGCAGTCCGTGCCGCCATCGTCGTCGCCGATCGCGCCCACGGCGAGCGCGGCCACGCTCTCGCCGTAGCGGTCGAGGTCGCCCAGCCAAGCCACGGACGAGCCGAACACGTCGAGCGGGTCGAGGACTCCGGTGAACCCGCCCGCGGTCGCGCTGATCTTCTGCTGGGACAGCACGGTGCCGGTGCTCGAGAGGAACAGGATGTAGACGGCCCCCTTGTCCGTTCCGCCGTCGTCGTCCCCGGGAACCCCCACCGCGATCGCGCCCGCGCTCGGGCCCGGGCCATCCAGGTCGCCGAGGAAGGCGATCGCGCCGCCGAACTCGTCCAGCGCGTCGATCGGGCCGGCGAGCCCGCCCTGCGTGGCGCTGATCTTCGTGTGGGACAGGATGCTCCCTGCCGAGTTCAGGAACAGGATGTAGACCGCGCCCTTGTCGGTACCGCCGTCGTCGTCGAGCGCGGCGCCCACCGCGACGGCGTGGGTGCTGGGCCCGGGGCCGTCCAGGTCGCCGAGTCCCGCCGCGGCGCCGCCAACCTCGTCCCCGTTGAGGAGCGGCGCCGTGAAGGTTCCCTGTGTGTTGCTATGTTTGACGAACGAGAGCACGTTGCCCACTTGGGCGAAGACGGGTCCGCTCGTCGGCAGCGAGAGCAGCGCTGCGGCGAGCAGGGTGATGGTGAGGGCACGAGCAGCACGGATCATGGCCCAGGAATTCTATCAGTACGGCAAATCATCCTTCAACGGGAGAATGTCGAGACGAATGCACGGCTCGGTTCGTGCTAGCTTGCGGCTCCCGCGAAACGCCGGATGACCTGGCCGCATCAGTCGGCGCAGACGCAATCCCTGACCTCACAGAGGCTTCACATGTCCAGGCGGATGGATTTCATCCTGCGGGCGAACGCCGACTACATCGAGGACCAGCACCGCCGCTGGTTGGAGAATCCCCGGTCCGTGCCCGAGGACTGGGCGCTGTTCTTCGCCGGGGTCGAGCTGGGGGAGCGCCGCCCTCCAGCCTCGGGCGGGCCCGACAGCGCGTTCGCGCTCGTGCACGCCTACCGCGAGTTCGGGCACCTCGCCGCGCGGCTCGACCCGCTCGCCGCCGAGCCGCCCGCCTCGCACCCGTTCCTCGAGCTGGCCTCGTTCGGGCTGGCCGAGACGGACCTCGACCGCGAGGTGCAGGCGCCGTTCCACGGCGAGTTCCGCGGCACGCTCCGCCAGCTCCTCGAGGCGCTGCGCGAGACCTACTGCGGCACGCTCGGCGCCGAGTTCATGGACATCCCCGACCCTGCCGAACGCGAGTGGCTGCAGCAGCGCATGGAGGCCACGCGCAACCGGCCGCCGCTCGCCGACGCGGCACGCGTGGCGATCCTGCGCGCGCTCCTCCAGGCCGACGGCTTCGAGCAGTTCCTGCACGCGCGCTACACGGGGCAGAAGCGCTTCTCGCTCGAGGGCGCGGCCTCGCTCATCCCGATGTTCGAGGCGCTGGTCGCGGGCGCGGCCGGGCTCGGGGTGGAGCAGCTCACGATCGGGATGCCGCACCGCGGGCGCATCAACTTCCTCGCCAACGTCATGAAGAAGCCGCTCGAGGTGATCTTCAGCGAGTTCGAGTCGGCGTTCGCGCCGCCCGAGGTGCAGGGGCACGACGACGTCAAGTACCACCTCGGCTACTCCGACGACAGCACGCTCCCGGATGGCCGCCGTATCCGTCTGTCGCTCAACTACAACCCCAGCCACCTGGAGTTCGTGAACCCCGTGGTCCTGGGTGCGATGCGCGCGCGCCAGGAGATGATGGCCGACCGCGGGCGCCAGCGCGGGATCCCGGTGCTCATCCACGGCGACGCCGCGTTCTCGGGCGAGGGCATCGTGCCCGAGACGCTGGCGCTGGCACAGCTCCCGGCCTACCAGACGGGCGGCACGCTGCACCTCGTGATCAACAACCAGATCGGCTTCACGACCTCGCCGCACGACGCGCGCGCCACGCGCTACGCCTCGGCGATCATGCGCATCGTGGACGCGCCGGTGTTCCACGTGAACGGCGACGACCCCGAGGCGTGCGTGCACGCGATGACGCTCGCGCTCGAGTACCGGATGCGGTTCCGGCGCGACGTGTGCGTGGACCTCGTCTGTTACCGGAAGCACGGCCACAACGAGATGGACGACCCCACGTTCACGCAGCCGGTCATGTACCGTACGATCGCCGGTCACGTGCCCGCCGCGCGCGCCTATGCCGAGCGGCTCGTGCAGGCCGGGGTGCTCGACGCGGCGGCGGTGGAGCGGCTCGAGCGCGAGCTCGACGCCGCGTTCCGCGCCGCCCACCGGCGGGCCTCGAGTGAGCCGATCCGGCCGGCGCGGCAGGAACCGGGCGGCACCTGGCAGGGGCTCACCTGGGCGGGCGACGACTGGAGCGCCGACACGCGCGCCTCGCGCGAGGTGCTCGAGCAGGTGCTGCACGGGGTCACCCGGCTGCCCGAGGACTTCCGGCCGCACCGCAAGGTGGCGCAGCTCGTGGTCGAGCGCCGCCGCATGTTCCTCGAGGACCGCGTGGACTGGTCGCTTGGCGAGGCGCTCGCCTACGGCACGCTGCTGCTGGAGGGCCGCAACGTGCGTCTCTCGGGTCAGGACACCGCCCGGGGCACGTTCACGCAGCGCCACGCGGCGCTGTTCGACGCCGAGGACGGCCGGCGCTGGGTGCCGCTCGAGCACCTGGTGCCCGAGCAGGGGCGGTTCGAGGTCATTGACACCATGTTGAGCGAGGCGGCCGTGCTCGGCTTCGAGTACGGGCACTCGACCGCCGACCCGCACACGCTGTGCGTGTGGGAGGCCCAGTTCGGCGACTTCGCCAACGCGGCGCAGGTCGCGATCGACCAGTTCATCGCCTCGGGCGAGGCCAAGTGGAGCCGCATGTCCGGGCTTACGCTGCTGCTGCCGCACGGCTACGAGGGACAGGGGCCCGAGCACTCGAGCGGCAGGCTCGAGCGGTTCTTAGAGCTGTGCGCCGATCGCAATCTCCAGGTCTGCAACCTGACGACTCCGGCGCAGCTCTTCCACGCGCTCCGGCGCCAGCTCCACCGCACGTTCCGCAAGCCGCTCGTCATCATGAGCCCGAAGAGCCTGCTGCGGCACAAGCTCGCGATCTCGCCCGTGAGCGAGTTCACGGACGGCACGTTCCAGTCGGTGCTGGACGACTCGCTCGCCGACCCCACGCGCGTGCGGAGGCTCCTGCTCACGGCCGGCAAGCTCCACTACGCGCTGCGCGAGGCGCGAGAGGCCCGTGAGAAGAGCGACATCGCGCTCGTCCGGCTCGAGCAGCTCTACCCGTTCCCGGCGGCCGAGCTGGCGGCCGTCTTCGCCGCCTACCCGCACGCGCGCGAGGTGTGCTGGGTGCAGGAAGAGCCGGCGAACATGGGCGGCTGGCGACACCTGCGGCACCGCTTCGAGAAGGTGGTGCCCTCCGGGCTCCGGTTCTCGTTCGTCGCCCGCCGGAGCGCGGCCTCGCCCGCGACCGGCTTCTACGCGACGCACCAGCAGCAGGAGTCGGCGCTGCTCGCGCACGCGTTCGGCGAGGCGGGCGGGGGCGGCGGGAACGGCACCCTCGTCGTGCACGCCGAGCTGCGCGCGGAGGCGGGCGCGTGAGCCTCGAGGTGAGGGTGCCGCGGCTCGCCGAGTCCATCACCGAGGCGACGCTCGTCGAGTGGCTCAAGGCGGACGGGAGCGCGGTGAAGCGGGACGAGCCCATCGCGACGCTCGAGACGGACAAGGCCGCGGTCGAGATCGTGGCCGACGAGGCCGGCGTGCTGGCGCACGAGCGCAGGGTCGGCGACGTGGTGAAGGTGGGCGACGTGCTGGGCCGCATCGCGCCCGGGGCGGCGAGCGCGGCCGCGGCCGCGGCTCCGGCCAAGCGCGACGCGAGCGACTCCGCGGCCGCATCCACCGCGGTAGGCGAGCGGGGTGCGTCAGCCGCCGGGGCGCGAGGCGCCGCCGTACCCACCACGAGGCCCGCGGGCACACCGTCCGCGCCCTCGCGCGGAACGGAGCGCACCGCGCGACCGCCGGCCGCCGGCCGGGCGGCCGCGCCGGCGAGCGCACCCGCTCCCGCGCCGGCCGATGAGCGCCCCGCGCTCTCGCCCTCGGTCCGCCGCATCGTCGAGGAGCAGGGGCTGGACCCGGCGGCCCTTCGCGGCAGCGGGCCCGGCGGGCGCATCCTCAAGGAGGACGCGCTGCGCGCGGCGGCGGAGCGCGGGGGATCCGGCGCCGGCCCGACCCCGGGCGTGGGACGCGCCGACCGCGCGGGCGAGGAAGCGCCGACTCCCGACGCCGCACCACCCGAGGCGGGCGAGCCCGGCGACCGCGTCGTGCCCATGAGCCGCATCCGTCTCCGCATCGCCGAGCGGCTGGTACAGGCGCAGCAGACGGCCGCGATCCTCACCACGTTCAACGAGATCGACATGACCCGGGTGCTCGAGGTGCGCGCCCGCCACCGCGAGGCGTTCGAGCGCCGGCACGGCGTCAAGCTCGGGTTCATGAGCTTCTTCGCTCGCGCCTGTGTGCAGGCGCTGGCCGACGTGCCGGCGGTGAACGCCGAGATCCGCGGCACCGACATCGTCTATCACGACGCGGTGCACCTGGGCATCGCCGTGGGAACGCCGCGCGGGCTCGTGGTGCCCGTGGTGCGCGACGCGCACGCGCTGGACCTCGCCGGCCTCGAGCGCGGGATCGCCCGCATGGCGCAGCGGGCGCGCGACGCGAAGCTCACGCCGCAGGAACTCTCCGGCGGCACGTTCACCATCACGAACGGCGGCGTGTACGGCTCGCTGCTCTCGACGCCGATCCTCAACCCGCCGCAGAGCGGCATCCTCGGCATGCACAAGATCGAGAAGCGCCCGGTCGTGGTGGACGACGCGGTCGTGGTGCGCCCCATGATGTACGTGGCGCTCTCCTACGACCACCGGCTCGTGGACGGCGAGCAGGCGGTGACGTTCCTCGTGGGCGTCAAGGCCCGGCTCGAGGACCCCGAGCGCATGCTGCTGGCCGTGTGAGCGCGTCCGTGAGCGACGACCGCTTCGACCTCGTGGTCATCGGCTCGGGCCCCGGCGGCTACGTGGCCGCCATCCGCGCCGCGCAGCTCGGCTTGCGCACGGCGTGCGTCGAGCGCTACCCGAGCCTGGGCGGCACCTGCCTGAACGTGGGCTGCATCCCGAGCAAGGCGCTGCTGGACTCGAGCGAGCACTTCGCGCACGCGCGTGGCGGGCTCGCCGCGCACGGCGTGCGGGTGGCGGACGTCCGGCTCGACCTGCCGGCGATGATGGCGCGCAAGGACAAGGTCGTGGGCGAGCTCACGCGCGGGGTCGAGTCGCTGTTCCGCAAGCACCGGATCGAGCGCGTGCACGGCCACGGCCGGCTGGTCTCGGCCGGCGAGGTGGAGGTGAGCGGTGAGGGCCCGGGCCGGCGGCTCGCCGCCGCGCGCGTCCTGATCGCCACCGGCAGCCGGCCGGCCGCGCTCCCCGGCGTGGCGTTCGACGGGCGGCGGATCGTGCACAGCACGGACGCGCTCGCGCTCGAGCGCGTCCCGGCGCGGCTCCTCGTGGTGGGCGCGGGCGCGATCGGGCTCGAGCTGGGCTCGGTCTGGCGCCGGCTCGGGAGCGAGGTCACGGTGCTCGAGCTCCTCGACCGCATCGTGCCGGGCGCCGACGCCGCGAGCGCGCGGCTCCTGCAGCGGGCGCTCGAACGTCAGGGCCTGCGCTTCCGCTTCGGCGTCTCGGTGCGCGCGGCGACCGTCGAGGGCGAGGAGGTGCGGGTCGAGATGGCCCCGGCCGGGGGCGGGGAGGCCGCGGTCGAGACCGCGGACGTCCTGCTCGTGGCGGTGGGCCGCCGCCCCTGCACCGAGGGGCTCGGGGCGCGCGAGCTGGGCGTGCGCTTCGACGACGGGGGCCGGATCGAGGTGGACGGACACTTCCAGACCTCGGTCCCGGGCGTCCACGCGATCGGCGATGTGATCGCCGGGCCGATGCTCGCGCACAAGGCCGAGGAGGAGGGCATCGCCTGCGTCGAGCGCATGGCGGGCCAGGCCGGCCACGTGAACCCCGACACCATCCCGGGCGTGGTCTATACGTGGCCCGAGCTCGCCTGGGTGGGGCTCACCGAGGACGACGCGCGCGAACGCGGCCGCGAGGTCCGCACCGGGGTGTTCCCGTTCGCGGCGAACGGCCGCGCCAAGGCGATGGGCGAGCGGGACGGGCACGTGAAGCTCGTGGCGGACGCCGCGACCGACCGCCTGCTCGGCGCCAGCATCGTGGGTCCGCGGGCGAGCGACCTGATCGCCGAGCTGGTGGTGGCGATGGAGCTGGGTGCCTCCGCCGAGGACCTCGCCCGCTCGGTGCACGCGCACCCCACGCTGCCCGAGGCCGTGAAGGAGGCGGCGCTCGCCGTGGCGGGACGGACGATCCACCTCTAGCGTCCCCGCGCGTCGCGCCCGTGGGCGCTTCGTGACCGGCGTGGACGCGTCCCGTCGAACGACGTTGCGTACCGGCATACACTTCGCGCCGGCACGCCGGATGCGAATATGAATATGGGACCGCATCCTGATTTGGCTTGCGGCGCGTCGGGCGGGCGCTCCAGAATTCGGCCCTCGCTCTCCGTTCGCGTCACCCACCTCCCCGACGATGCCCGGTGGCAGGAAGCCCCGGCCCCACTCGCCCCTTGTCCGGCCGCGGGGCGAGGCCGTCCCACGCCTTCGGGAGACCTCCATGAGATGCTCCGCGCTTCCCGCACTCGCGGCGGGCCTGCTGCTGCTCGCCGCGCGCCCCGCCCCCGCGGTCTCGCCGGTCCCGGTCGTCATCGGACCGAGCCGCGACGGCGCGCCGCACGAGCTCCAGCACAAGGTGAACACCCTGCTCGGCGCCGGCCGCCTGGACGTGCGCACCGACTTCGTCGGCGCTCGCGCCGGCGACCCCGACCCCTGGTCCTGGGCCAATACCGGCGAGCCGCTCACGCTCCATCTCGTGGACAGAAAGTCGTCGTCGTTCGTGGTCGGCTGGTACTCCGAGGACGCCGCCCGTCGCGACGACGACGACGACGACGACGAGGATGACGTCGAGGACCTGCTCGGCGGCGTGATCCTCGACAGCGGCCGCAAGCGCGGCGCCATCGTGACGTTCCGCGTCCCGGCCACCGTCCTCCGCTTCGGGCTGTTCGTCGCCGACACCGGCTGCGACGACGACCGGGCGTGGATCCGGCACCGCACGAACCGGACGCTCAACTCGCCCGGGCCGCGCGGCCGGGGCGCGGCGCACGAGCCCTACGACGGCGACGTGCAGCTCCTCGTCTACGACGTGGCGCGCTGGCTCGGCCCGCGCACCTGGCTGGTCGCGGGCGAGACCGGCGACAGCGGCCGGCGCGTGGGGCACGACGACGACGAGACGGACAACGACTACTCCGACGTCCTGTTCACGATCTCCGGTGCGGCCACCACGCCCACCGTGGCCACCACGTTCGGCCGGGTGAAGTCGCTGTTCAGGTAGGACCCGGGAGGCGCGGCCGACGGGCCGGAAGACTCGGTCCACCGGACCGGGCGAGGGTGTAGACTGGCGTCCGGACGCCCCGAAGCGGGGCGGGCTCCGCACCCGCTCCCGCGCCCGGGGATAGGAGGTGGCGTGCGGACGTCGCTTCGGACAGCCGGCCTGCTGCGGCTTCTCGTGATCGTACTCGGCCTCGCGGCGTCCGGGGCGCGCGCCCAGGGGCAGGGTGTCGCCATCCGTTGGGAGACCTGCTTCGGCGAGGGCGCGGCTCCATTCGCGAGGTCCTTCGCCTGCGACACGAATGCGGGCGAAGAGCGCCTGGTCGGGAGCTTCGTCTCGCTCACGGACATGAGCGAGGTGACCGGCAACGAGATCGTGATCGACATCTGCACGCGCGCCACCCGCTGTCCTCCACCGCTGTGGTGCGAGAATACCGCCCTCGGGCCGTGTACCGGCAGCGCTCCAATCCCGGCCTGGTGGATGTTCCGGAACCCCGGCTCCTGCCGGATGAGCTCGCTGACCATGGTCCTTACCCCGGATCCCGAACCGGCCGCCTGCCCCACTGGGCCTATGGGCAGGCGGTCGGCGGCATCGGTGCCTACCAGATCGGGCTGGGCGGGCCGCAGACGGCGCGTCTGATGATGGTGAAGGCGGTGCCTCCATCCAGCGCCGCTCCGATCGCCGCCGGGGCCGAGTACTTCTCGTTCGCGCTCCGGATCCGGCACGAGCGAACGGTGGGCGACGGTGCCTGCGCGGGCTGCGAGCAGCCCATGGCGATCATCCTCAATTCCATCAACCTCACGACGCCACTGGCCGAGAACAACCGCAGGCTCGTGGGTCCGCTGAATGCTGCGGACTCGGACTTCGTGATCTGGACCCCGGTTCCTGTTCCGACGCGCACGACGACGTGGGGGGCGGTGAAATCCCGCTTCCGCTGAAACTCGCCCTCGGCGCGGGCGGGCGCGGGTCATCGTGCCGCGCGGCGCGGGCCCGGGGATCGCGGGCTCGCGGGGCCCGCCTGCCGGTTTGACCCTCCACGGAAGACTCGCGCATCTTGCGTGAGCGACGCCGGCCCGCCCCTGGCGGCTGCTCCGACCCCTCACCCACCGGGAACCCCTCTTGGACCTCCTCAAACAGCTCCTGGACATGGTGCTGCACGTGGACGAGCACCTGCACCAGGTCATCCAGACCTACGGGACGGGCACGTACCTGCTGTTGTTCGTGATCGTCTTCTGCGAGACCGGTCTCGTCGTGACCCCGTTCCTGCCGGGGGACTCGCTGCTGTTCGCGGTCGGCGCGTTCTGCGCTCGCGGCTCGCTCGACCTGGTCACGGCCATGGTCGTGCTCACCGCGGCCGGCATCCTCGGTGACTCCGTCAATTACTGGATCGGCGCCCGCGTCGGGCCGGCGGTGTTCCAGAGGAAGGGCAGCAAGATCTTCCGGCCGGAGTACCTCGAGCGCACGCACCACTTCTACGAGAAGTACGGCGCCAAGACCATCGTGCTCGCCCGCTTCGTGCCCATCGTGCGCACGTTCGCGCCGTTCGTGGCCGGCATCGGCCGCATGAGTTACGCGAAGTTCCTCGCCTACAACGTCATCGGCGCGCTCGTCTGGGTCGGGCTGCTGGTCCCCGCCGGCTACTTCTTCGGGAACATCCCGGTCGTGCGCCAGAACTTCGAGATCGCCATCCTCGTCATCATCGTGGTCTCGGTTCTGCCGGTGGTGATCGAGCTCGTGCGTCACCGCCGCCGCCCCGTCGCGGGCCGGCCCGCCTCGAGCGCCGACGCCGGTTGACCCGCGCGCGCGGCGTCCCGCATCCTCCGCGGGATGCCCACGCTCGCGCTCGGCGACTGGACGCTCCGCACGGTGGAGGCGGGCCACCTCTGGCTCGACGGCGGCAGCATGTTCGGCTCGGTGCCAAAGCCGCTGTGGAGCCGCACGAATCCGCCCGACGAGCGGAACCGCATCCGGCTCGCGATGCGCTGCCTGCTGCTCTCGGGCCACGGCCGGCACGTGCTCGTGGACGTGGGACTGGGCGACAAGTTCGGGGACAAGCTCCGCGACATCTACCGCGTCGAGCCCGAGCCGTCGCTCGTGCGCTCGCTCGCGGGACTCGGGCTCGCGCCCGGGGACGTCACCGACGTGGTGCTCACGCACCTCCACTTCGACCACGCCGGCGGCGCCACCGTCCGCACCCCCGCCGGCCCGCGCCCCGCGCTCCCTCGGGCCCGCTGGTACGTGCAGCGCCGGAACTGGGAGAACGCGCACGCGCCCAACCCGCGCGAGCGCGCGAGCTACATGCCGGAGAACTACGACGCGCTCGGGGAAGCGGGCGTGCTCACGCTGTGGGACGGCCCCTGCGAGCCCTGGCCGGGCGTGGAGGTGGTCCCGGCCGACGGGCACACGCGCGGACTCCAGGTCGTGCGCGTGGCCGGCGGCGGCGGCTCCGCCTGGTTCGCGAGCGACGTGATCCCGACCGCGGCCCACGTTCGCATCCCGTTCGTCATGGGCTACGACGTGGCGGCGATCGAGACCATGGAGGAGAAGCGAGCGCTCCTCTCGCGCGCGGTCGCGGACGGCGGCTGGGTGGTGCTCGAGCACGATCCGGACACCGCGCTCGCGCGGCCGGCCGCGGACGGCGACGACTTCACCTGGTCCGAGCGCGTGCCGGCCGACGCTGCCGCGGCTGCCGCGCCGGCGGCCGGCGACGCCCGGAGCCGCTGATGCCCGGCGTCGAGCTGGTCGGCGTGGGCAAGGCCTACGCCCCGGGTCGCTACGCCGTGCGGGGGGTGGCGCTCGCGGTCGCGGAGGGCGGATTCCTCGTGCTCGTCGGGCCGTCGGGCTGCGGCAAGTCCACGCTGCTCCGGATGGTGGCCGGGCTCGAGGAGGTGAGCGAGGGCGAGATCCGCATCGCCGGGCGGCGCGTGAACGAGGTCGCGCCGCGGGACCGCGACGTGGCGATGGTGTTCCAGAACTACGCGCTCTACCCGCACATGACGGTGGCGGAGAACCTGGGCTTCGCGCTGCGCATGCGCCGGCTCGCGGCGGCCGAGATCCGCCGCCGCGTGCACGCCGCGGCGGACGTCCTCGGCCTGCGCGAGCACCTGGACCGCCGCCCGCGCGAGCTCTCGGGCGGCGAGCGCCAGCGCGTCGCGCTCGGCCGGGCGATGGTGCGCGAGCCGCGCGTGTTCCTGTTCGACGAGCCGCTCTCGAACCTGGACGCCCGCCTGCGCGTCGAGATGCGCGCCGAGATCCGCGCGCTCCACCGCCGCGTGGGTTCCACGATGATCTACGTGACCCACGACCAGGTCGAGGCCATGACCATGGGCGACCGGATCGCGGTCCTCAGGGGCGGCGAGCTGCAGCAGTGCGCCGAGCCGGGTGCCCTCTACGCCCGCCCCGCGAACACGTTCGTCGCGGGCTTCATCGGCACGCCGCCCGTGAACCTGCTCGAGGCGCGGGTGGCACTCGACGGCGGCTCGGTGGTGGTGGAGGGCGCACGGCTCGCGGTGGGCGGGGCCCAGCGCGCCGTGCTGGCAGAGAAGCGCGTGGAGCGCGTCACGATCGGGGTGCGGCCCGAGGACCTGCTCGCGGGCGGGCCGGGCGAGGGGCTGCCGGCCACGGTGGAGCACGTCGAGCCGCTCGGGAGCGAGACGCTCGTCCACTGGGCCGGACCCACGGGCAGGCTCGTCTCGCGCATCACCTCCGGGGCGGTGCCGGCGCCGGGCACCGTGTCCGCGCTCGCAGCGCGGCCCGACCGCATGCTGCTCTTCGACCCCGCGAGTGGGGAGTCCTGGCTCGCGGCGGAACGGGTGACGGCCGGCGCCTGACCGGGCCCGGCGAGCGCGCCGCTCGCGCGCCGGGTGGACGGCGGGTCAGCTCGCGTGCTGCGCCACCTCTTCGCCGGCGAGCGCGGGGGCCGCCAGCTCGCGCTTCTCGCGCACGGCGAAGCGGGCGAGCAGCGAGTAGACGACGGGCACCAGGATCAGCGTGAGCAGCGTGCTGAACAGCATGCCGCCCACCACGACCACGCCCAGGGGCTTGCGCGACTCGGCGCCGGCGCCGAGCCCGAGCGCGATCGGCATCACGCCGAACACCGTGGACAGCGTGGTCATGAGGATGGGCCGCAGCCGGATGCTCGCCGCGCCCACCACCGCCTCCATCAGTTCCATGCCGCGGGCGATCCGCTGGTTCGCGTACTCCACGATGAGGATCGCGTTCTTCGTGACGAGCCCGATGAGCATGATCAAGCCGATCTGCGAGTAGATGTTGATGCTCATCTTCATGGCGAACAGGCTCGCGAGCGCGCCCGCCACCGCGGGCGGCACCGAGACGAGGATCGTGAGCGGGTGGATGAAGCTCTCGAACTGGGCGGCGAGCACGAGGAAGATGAACGCGAGCGCGATGAGGAACAGGATGTTGAGGCCGCCGCTCGACTCCGCGAACTCGCGCGACTCGCCGTCCAGGTCGGTGCGCACGCTGGGCGGCAGCGACGTGCGGGCGATGCGCTGCAGGTCGGCGACCGCGCGGCCGATCGTGACGCCCGGGGCGAGGTTTGCGCTGATCGTCGCGGAACGGACCCGGTTGAAATGGTTGAGCTCGCGCGGCGAGACCTTCTCCTCGACCTTGACCACGCTCGCGAGCTGGACCAGCCCGCCGGACCCGCGCACGTAGAGCTGCTCGATCGTGGTGGGGGAGGCGCGGTCCTTCGACGGCACCTGGAGGATGACGTCGTACTGGTGGTTCCCGCGCTTGAAGCGGCCCACCTCGCGCCCGCCCAGCAGCGTCTGCAGCGCGCCCCCGATGTCGTTCACCGACACGCCGAGCGCCGAGGCGCGGTCGCGGTCGATGTGCACCTCGAGCTGCGGCTTGTTGAGCTTCAGGTCGGTGTCCGGGTTGAGCAGGTAGCCGAGCTTCATGGCCTCGCCCATCATGATACCGGTCGCCTGCTGAAGCTCCTCGTAGCTCTCGGCGAGCAGCACGAACTGCACCGGCTGGCCGAAGCCTCCGCCCAGGCTGGGCAGGTTGATGGGGATCGCGAGCACGCCGGGGATCCCCATCATCATCGGGAACACCGAACTGACGATCTCCTGCTGCGTCCGTTTGCGCTCCGCGAACGGCTTGAGCCGGACGAAGATGAAGCCGTCCGTGACGCGGCCCGGTCCGCCGAAGCCGAGCCCCGTGGCCGCGAACACGCCGCTCACCTCGGGCACGTTGCGGTACATGGCCTCGGCCTGGAGCACGTAGCGGTCGGTGTACTCGAGCGTGGAGCCCTCGGGGGCGAACAGGATGTTGAACACGAGCCCGCGGTCCTCGGTGGGCACGAGCTCGGCGGGCAGGATCCGGAACAGCACCGCGGCCAGCCCGGCGACGGCGAGCATCCCCGCGAGCACGATGCGGCGGTGACGGAGCGCCCCGCGCAGGAGGTGCTCGTAGACGTCGTGCAGGCGCGCGTTCCAGCCGTGGCGGACGACCCGCTCGTCGTCGTGCTCCGCGGCGGGAGCGGCCGCCGCGGGGGCCTCGGCGCCCTCCGCCCGCCGGTGCGGCCGCAGCACGCGCGAGCACAGCATCGGCGACAGCGTCAGCGCCACGAAGCCGGAGATCGTCACCGAGACCGCGACCGCGATGCCGAACTCGTTGAACAGGACGCCGATGCGGCCGGTCAGGAACGCGACCGGCACGAACACGGCGACGAGCGAGATGGTCGTGGCCACGATGGCGAAGCCCACCTCGCTCGCCCCGTCCAGCGCGGCCTTGAGCCGCGGCTTCCCCATCTCGATGTGGCGGTGGATGTTCTCGAGCATGATGATGGCGTCGTCCACCACGAGTCCGATCGCCAGCACGAGCGCGAGCAGCGTCAGGATGTTGAGGCTGAACCCGAGGAAGTAGGTGGCCGTGAACGTGCCGATCACCGACACCGGGATCGCCACGGCCGGGATGAGCGTGGCCCGCATCGAGCCCAGGAACGCGAACGTCACCAGGAACACGAGCACCACCGCCACGCCGAGTGCCACCAGCACCTCGTGGATCGCGTCCTCGATGAACGTGCTCGAGTCGTACGCCATCTCCAGTTTCATGCCCGGCGGGAGCGCCCGCTGCACCGAGGGGATCGCCTCGCGCACGTTGTGTGCCACCGCCACGGTGCTCGCTTTCTGCTGCTTGATGATGCCGACGCCCACCGAGGGCACTCCGTTGTAACGGAGCGCCGTGCGCTCGTCCTCGGCGCCGAGCCGGACCTGGGCAACGTCGGAGAGCCGCACGGGCGCGCCGCCCTGGGTCGTCACCACGATCGACGCGAACTCGACGGCGCTCTGCAGATCCCCGCGCGTGCGCACCGCGAACTCACGCCCCCGACCCTCGATGCGGCCCGAGGGGATCTCCGCGTTCTCGCTGCGCAGCGCGTTCTCGACGTCGGCGACCGTCACGCCGCGGGCCGCGAGCCGCACCGGATCGAGCCAGACGCGCATCGCGTAGCGGCGCTCGCCGCCCACGAACGCCGAGGCCACGCCCTCGACGCGCTGGAGCCGCTCCGCGACCAGGTTCCGCGCTGCGTCGGACAGCTCGAGGATGCTGAAGCCCTCGCCGTTCAGCGACAGCCAGATGATGGGCTGCGCGTTCGCGTCCTGCTTGGCCACGACCGGCTCGTCCGCCGTGCTCGGAAGCTGCCCGCGCACGCGCGAGACTCGGTCGCGCACGTCGTTCGCGGCCTCGTCCACGTTGCGCCGGATGTCGAACTCGATGGTGATGCGCGAGACCTGCTCCTGCGAGCTCGAGCTGATGAGCTTGACACCCTCGAGGGTCGCGATCTGCTCCTCGATCGGGTCCGTGATCTCGGTCTCGACCACCTGCGCGCTCGCGCCGCGGAGCACCGTGGTCACGCTCACCACGCGCGACTCGATGTCGGGGTACTCGCGCACCGGCAGCCGGGCGAGCGAGAGGAGCCCGAACAGCACGATGGTGAGGCTCATCACCGTCGCGAGCACGGGCCGCTGGATCGAGACCTCGGACAGCTTCATCGCGCGGCCGTGGAGGAATCGGCCGGGGCGGGCGGCCCGCCGACTACCGGCAGCACCTTGGCGCCGGGAAAGATCTTCTGGTGGCCCGCGCGCACGACGCGATCCCCGGCGGCGAGCCCCGAGGCCACCTCGACGCGCGCCGCCTCGCGCGCGCCCAGCGTCACCGGCACGCGCGCCACCACGCTGTCGGGCCCGACCCGGTAGACGAACGCCTGGTCGCCCTCGGCGAGCACGGCCTCGTCGGGCACCGTGAGCGCGCCGGCGCGCTCGGCGAAGCGCACCGCGACGTCGGCGGACATGCCGGGCCGCAGCCGGCCGCCGAGGTTCCGGACCTCCGCCACCGCCGCGAACGTGCGCGAGGCCGGATCGATGCTCGGCTCGACGACCGTGACGCGAGCGGGGAAGTCCACGCCCGGCCACGCCGTCACGGAGACGGTGGCCTCGGCTCCGGGGCGGAGCGAGGCGGTGTAGCGCTCGGGCACGGGAAACGTCGCGCGCAGCCGGTCGAGGCGCGCCAGGCGCACGATCGCGTCGTTCGCCCGCAGCGTGGCGCCGGCGGAGACGAGCCGCCGCCCGGTCACGCCCGCGAACGGGGCGCGCACGGTCGCCTTCTCGTAGCGCGTCTGCTGGAGCTTCGCCTCGGCCTCGGCGGCCTCGAGCGCGGCGCGCGCCTCGTCACGCTCGCGCGGCGAGACCACGTCACGTGCGAACAGGTCCTCGACGCGCCTCGCCTCGGAGCGGGCGAGCGTGAGCGCCGCGGCCGCGCGATCGCGCTGCGCGCCCAGCTCGCGGTCCTCGAGACGGGCGAGGACGGCGCCGGAGTCCACGCCGCGGCCCTCGGGGAATGGGAGCGAGAGCACGCGCCCGGCCACCTCGGCCACGACCTCGGCCTCCTGCAGCGCCTCGAGCGAGCCCAGCGCTCGGAACTCGTCGCTCATGCTCTGCGCCGAGACCTCGGCGACCTCGACCGGCATGGGCGGCATCTGGAACCCGCCCGCGCCCGCGCCCTTCCCGCCGCAGCCCGGCAGGGTGGACACGGCGGAGGCGAAGAGCAGCACGGCGAGGAGGGGACGGGTGTGGCGACGGGCGGAAGGGGGGAGCATGCCCGGGACTCTACGCGCTGGCCCCCGGGGGGCCGCAAGCGAACGCACGAGCGCGGAGGGCCGGGGGCACCAGCGTGGCCGCGCGAACGTTCTCCGGCCGGTCAGCAGGGACGGCGCGCCACGAGCCGCGCCATCACCGGCGGCGCGTTCGCGGGGGACTCCTCGTGCCACTCCGTGCGCAGCGTCGGGAACGCGCGCAGCAGCTCGCCGGGCTCGAGCAGGTGCCGCGGCCGTCGCGGCGGGCCGAAGCGCTCCTGGCCGAGCCGGAACGTCTCCACGAGCAGCACGCCGCCGGGTGCCAGCGCGCGCTCGATCCAGGGGTGGAGCGCGCGGTGGAGGTAGCGCGACACGGTCACGAGCGCGTACGCCGCGTCCCGCGGCGGCAGCGGGCCGCGCTCGAGGTCCACGCGCGCGAAGCCGGCGCGCACGCCCTCGCGCACCGCGAACGCGCGCGCGCGCTCGAGCGCGCTCTCGTCCACGTCCCAGCCCTCCGCCCGGAAGCCGCGCGCGGCCAGGAACACGGTCGCGCGCCCCGTCCCGCAGGCGAGGTCGAGCGCGGCTCCCGCGGGCGCGCGCACGTGCTCGCGCTCCAGGAACGGCGAGGGCGACCAGAGGCGCGCCGCGGACTCGAGCGAGGCGACGCCCTCCGCGTCACGCGCGAGCGGCGAGGCGAGCCAGGCCACGCGGGTGAAGCCGCGGGCCGCGAGCGCGAGCGCGGCCCCGTGCGCCTCGGCCGCTGCGTCGTGCAGGACGAGCACCGCGTGTTCGCGCGCGGGCAGCTCCATGCGCCGCTCCGCGAACTCGGCCGCCGGAACGTTACCCGCGCCGGAGGCGTGCCCGCGCGCGAACGCCTCGCGCTCACGCGCATCGAGGAGTCGCACGTCGGGCCACGCCGCGCGCGCGGCGGCGATCGAGGTGAACGTCTCCGCCCGCGGCGCGCGCGCCACCGCACGGCTCACGCGCGCGCCGTCACCGGAGCAGGCTCACGCGCGCCCGCGCCTCCCGCCCCGCCGCGCGCAGCCGCGCCAGGTACAGGCCGGGCGGCGGCGGCCGATCCGGCGCCAGCGTCACCTCCGCGGCGAGGAGCGGACCGGCGAGTGTGCGGCGCGCGAGCCGGCGGCCGGCCACGTCGAGCAGCTCCAGCTCGGCCGGGCCCGCCTCCGGGATCGTCACCTTGAGCCGCACGCGGCCGGAGGCGGGGTCGGCCACCGTGAGCGCGAGCGCGCCGGTCGGGGCCCCGCCTGCAGCCAGCGTGTTCGGGTCGTTGATCGCGGCGGCGTAGACGCGCGCCACCCCGTCGCGCGCGTCGCGCCACGCCACCACGGCGCGGCCGCCCGAGACGGCGGCGATGGCGGGGTGGTCCTGCGCTCCGGGCGCCACGGCGAACGGCAGCCCGTCCGCCGGCCAGTCCGCGGCCCGCGCTCCCGAGGGCAGCACGTGGTGCACGTAGAGGTCGGCGTCGCCGCTTCGCTCGTCGCGCCACGCGGCGAAGAAGCCGCCCGCGCCGTCGGGTGCCAGCTCCAGCTCACGCTGCGCGCCGGGGGCCGCGCACAGCACCGCGCCCGCGCGCGTGAAGCCGGGCGCCAGGTAGCCGTTCGCGAGCACGTGCGAATAGCGGAGGTCGCCGTCGTGGCCGTCCCGTTGGTCGATCCACGCCACCCACACGCCGCCCAGGCCGTCGCGCACCACGCGGGGCTGGATCTGCGGGCCCGGCGCGTCGCACACCGGCTGGCCGAACCACAGCCAGCCCGGCGGGCGGCCCATGAGGTTGTTGAGCCGCAGCACGAAGATGTCGCTCGAGCGCTGCACGGCGCGCGGATCCGACCAGACGAGGAAGCAGCCGCCGGCGCCGTCGGCGACGATGCGCGGATCCACCTGGTCGCGCGGCTGGCTCACGACCGGGCGCGGCTGGTCGCCCCACGGCCGCGTGCCGTCGGCGGCGAGCCGGAACACGCACAGGTCCTTGCTGCCGGTGTGGAGCGCGTCGTAGTGGCTCATCACGGCGATGAACCCGCCCTCGCCGTCGGAGGTCGCGTCGAGCCGGTCCACGTTGAAGAACTGGAGCTGGGACGGGAACTGGGCCGCGTACTCCACCTCGCCGGCGGGGCCGAGGATCGCGCAGCGGATCGTCCAGAAGGAGACCGCGTCGCTGCCCTTGGCCACGAGCAGCGTCCGGCCGTCGAGGCCGGGCACGAGCGCGGGATGGACGAGCGGCATCCCGAGCCCGACCGGGAATCCGGTCGTCGTCGCCCCGCCGGCGGAGAGCCGGGTGACGGCGGCGCCGGCCTGGCTCGCGCGGTCGGCGGCCACCACGACGCCGCCCCCGGGCGCGATCCAGGCGTGCAGCGGCTCGGCGGCCTCGAGCGTGAACGGCACCGCGACCGGGTCGAAGCGCGGCCCCGCGTCCGGGTTGCCGGCGGCGTCCACGTGCGTGGCGCCCACGCCTCCCGCGCTCGTCTTGTAGAGCACGTACGCGCCCCCGGCGCCGTCGGGGTGGACGCTCGGCCGCAGCTGGGGATCGCCGGGGACGGGTCCGAGCGGCACGCCGGCGGCCCGCAAAGGCGGGACCGGGGCGAGGAGCAGCAGCGCCGCGAGCAGGCCGCGGGTCGCAGCGGCGGGAGCGGGCATGCGTCGGACCATCGTGCGCGCCATTGTCCCACGCCGCCGCGCGGGTGTCAGCCGCTCACGATGGGAAGCTCGCAGCAATCCCCGGCCGGGATGGGCCGCCCGTGCGGGCAGCGCCGGGGGTGGCCGAGGAACGAGCAGATGGAGTTCGCGACCGCGGGGTCGATGACGTGCTCCATGAGGCAGGCGGTCTGCTCCACCTCGTGCTCCGGCAGGTGGAGCGCCGAGGAGAACAGCACCTCGGCCAGGCGCCGCCGGCGGATGAGGTCGCGCGCCCGCGAGCGACCACGCGGGCTGAACGCGAGCGGGGCCGCGGCGGAGGCGAGCAACCCCGATTCGAGCATGCCCTTGAGCGTGCGGCGCGGGTCCACCACGTCGGGCAGCCGGACGCGCTCCGGCGCGAGCGAGCCGCGGCGCTCGTCGGCGAGCCAGAGCTGGACGAGCACCTCGTCGTAGCGGCGCTCTATCTCCTGGCTCGGCACGGTGAGGTCGGTGAGCCGGCCGTGGGCGAGCTCGACGCGCCGGTCGGCGAGCAGGCCGACGCGGTTGGCGTGCGTGACGGTCACCAGCGTGTGTCCCTCGGCGTGCAGTTCCTCGAACAGCGCCAGCACGCGGGCCTCGTTCGCCTCGTCCAGGTTGCCCGTGGGCTCGTCGGCGAGCAGGAGCTGCGGCTGGTTCACGAGCGCGCGCGCCACGCACACGCGCTGCTGCTCGCCGCCCGAGAGCTGCCCCGGCAGGTGCGAGGCGCGGTCGGCGAGCCCGACCCGGTCGAGCACGGCACGCGCGCCGGCCACGTCGGCCACGGAGTGGTAGTGCTGGGCCACCATCACGTTCTCGAGCGCGGTGAGGTAGGGGAGCAGGTGGAACTGCTGGAAGATCACGCCCACCTTCTCGCGCCGGAACCGCGCGCGCCCGCTCTCGCCGAGCGCGCTCACCTCGACCCCCGCCACGCGCACGCGGCCCGCGGTCGGCGTGTCGAGCGCACCGAGCAGGTGGATGAGCGTGCTCTTGCCCGAGCCCGAGGGGCCCATGACGGCGAGCCACTCGCCGCGCGCGATGGTGAGGTCCACGCCGTCCAGCGCGCGCAGCGCGCCGTAGGCGCGCGAGACGCCCTCCAGGCGGACGAGCGGCTCGCTCATCCGTCCTCCCGCAGCGCGCGCGCGGGCTCGATCCCGAGCGCGAGCCGGATCGGGCCGGCCGCGGCCACGAGCGCGATCAGCACCGCGAGCCCCACCACGAGCGGCGGCACGCCGGCGTGCAGCCGGAGCGAGGCGTGGAACACCTGGCGGCCGATGAGCAGCGCGAAGCCGGCGCCGACCGCCCAGCCCAGCACGCCGCCGGCGAGCCCGATCGCCAGCGACTCGGCGAGGAAGCGGCCGACGATGCGGCGGCGCGGCGCGCCGATGGCTTTGAGCAGCGCGATCTCCCGCCGCCGCTCGAGCGCCAGGTCGGTGAGCGTGCCGTAGGCGGAGAGCGCGCCGGCGACGAGCGCGGCGAGCGTGACGAGCAGCATGAGCCGCCGCATGCGCTCGAGCAGGCCCTGCTCGGTGGAGGAGAGCGCGTGGAGCGGGAACGCCGCGATCGCACCGCCGGGGCCGTCCGCGCCGGGTGCGGCGAGCCGCGCGGCCAGGCGTTCGACCTCCGCCGGCCCGCCCGCGGCGCGGACCTGGACGAGGCTCACCTCGCCCGGGCGGGCGGCGAGCGCGCGCACGTCCTCGAGCGGGAGCCAGAGCGCCTCGTCCTCGCTGCCGCCCGCCTCGAGCGTGCCGGCGAGCGTGACGAGCGAGGCGCGGGCGCCGTCGGGGCTCGCCACGCGCAGCGTGTCGCCGGCCGCGAGCGACCAGCGGCGCGCGAGCGCCGCGCCGGCGAGCGCGCCCGTGGGCGTGCCGCCCAGCGTCCACGCCGGGTGGAGCCGCAGCAGCGCGGGCAGCGGTGCGCCCGCGAGCACCACGGCGTGCCCGCGAGCGCGGCCCGTGGCGTAGAGCACCGGCACGCCCTCGAGCCCGGCGGCGGCGAGCCGGCCGCGCACGCGCGCCTCGTCGAGGAACGCCTCGCCGCTCGCGGCCACGGGTGCGAGCAGCAGGTTGGGGCCGAGCGCGCGCAGCTCGCGCGTGAGCTGCGCCCCCACGTCGCCCGAGACGTGGAGCAGCGCCGAGGCCACGCTGGCGCCGATCGCCACCGCGAGCACCGCGAGCACGGCCAGGCCGGGCCGGCGCGCGAGCGACGCCCACAGGAGCCGGAGCTCGAGACGGAGGCGCGGGTCAGCCACGCAGCGCCTCGACCGGGTCGAGCCGGAGCGCGAGCCGGAGCGGCCCGAGCGTGCCCGCGAACCCCACGACCGCCGCGACCGCGAGCGCGACCGGGAGGAGCAGCGGCTGCGCCGCCGCCGGCGCGGCGAACGCCTCGCCGCGGATGATCACCGCCGTTCCCGTGCCCGCGAGCCAGCCGAGCGCGCCGCCCGCGAGCGAGACGAGCAGCGTCTCGGCCAGCAGCAGCCCCGCGATCTGCCGGGAGGTCGCGCCGAGCGCGCGCAGGAGCCCCAGCTCGCGCGCGCGCTCCACCACCGTCGCGGTGGTGGTCGAGACGAGGCCGAGCGTCGAGGCGGTGAGGGCCGCGAGCGCGAGCAGCAGCATGAGCAGGTGGAGCCGGCCCACGACGCCGGCCTCGCCGGCGACCGTCTCGATCAGAGGCACCGCCTCGGCGCCCGGGAGCGCGCCCGAGAGGTCGCGCGCCACGTTGTCGGGGTAGGCCGTGCACATCCAGCGCTCGTAGCCCTGCGGGTCGCGCGCCGGGTCCGGCGGGGCGCGGCGCGGCGCCGGGCGGACGAGCACCGAGAGCGCGACTCGGTCCAGCTCCCCCGGGCGGCCCGCCAGGTGCTGCGCCTGCGCGAGCGGGAGCCAGGCCCGGCGCTCATCCAGCCCGCCGGTGCGCACGAGCCCCGCGACGCGGAGCGCGAGCGAGCCTCCCGCGAGCGCGACGGTGAGCGTGTCGCCGGGGCTCGCCGGGAGCTCGCGGGCGAGCTCGGTGCCGAGCACGACCTCGGGCGCGTCCCCGGCCGGCCAGTGGCCGGTGACGGTCCAGTGCGGGCGCAGGCGCGAGAGCCCGGTGGTCCACGGCCCCGCGGCCGTGGCCAGCTCGCGCGCGAACCAGGTGCCCGTGGCCTCGAACGCCCGGCCCCGCGCGCGCAGGGTGACGTCCAGCTCGGGCGCCGCCTCGACCACGTTGTTGCTCCAGAACGTCGAGCGCAGCGCGGCGACCGCGCTCTCGGGGAGCGCCACGCCCGCGCGGTGGACGGGTGCGTCGAACGCGAGCGCGGGGCGCCACGCGGCGCCCTCGGGGCGGAGCACGAAGTTCGGGCCCGCCGCGCGCAGCGTGCGCGCGAGGTCGTCGCCCACCTGGAGCGCGAGCGTGCCGAGCGCCGTGGCCACGCCGGTCCCGAGCGTCACCGCGAGCAGCGCGAGCAGCAGGCGCGGGAAGCGCAGCCGGAGCGAGCCCACGAGCAGCCGTGCGAGCAAGCTAACGCCCCCGGGCGTGCGCCGCCGCCGCTTCCAGGTCGGCGACCCGGACGATCACGCGGCCCTGTTCGAGCCGGTGCGGGACCGGGATCGGGTTGCAGCCGCCGCCGCGGCCGAGCGAGGCCGGCACGATCGGCGAGGTGCAGTTGCGGCAGACGAGCGCGCCGGCCTCCTGGAAGTAGCCGGTCGGACCACAGATCTCGCAGGCGTCGAGGTTCACGTGGATGGTCCCGCCGGCGCGGAGCGCGAGCCAGCGCACCGGGCCCGACTCGAGCGCGACGAGGTAGAAGTGCAGGCGTCCGTCGGCGAGCTCGGCCGCCTCGAGGCTCACCTCGCCGGCCTCCGCGAAGAGCGCGGTGGCGGGCTCGGGCGGCGGGATGCGCGCCCGGGTCACGAACGCGGTGGCGAGGAGCCCCACCACGACCGCGCCGAGGAGCCCGAACGCCCGGACCCACGTGCGCTCGCGCGCGGCCGCCGCGCGCGCCAGGCGCGCCTCGGCCGAGGCACCGGGCGCCGCCTCGGGAGCCGCCCGGCGGCCGGCGCCGAGCAGCATCCAGGCGAGCGCCACCGCGAGCGTGAGCGTGAACAGCAGCAGCTCGTTCTTCACGATCGGCCCCACGATCGCCATCTCCGTGCGCGAGGCAGGCAGCACGCGCGCCTCCGAGAGCTCGTGCAGCCCGCCCACGAGCAGCCGGAACGCGAGCATCGCGAGCACCGCGGTGGTGATCGAGAAGAACGCCCGGAGCGGCACCTTGAGCGTGCCGCGCGCGAACAGCACCCCGAACGCCGTGGCGAGCGCGAGGCCGAGGGCCGCGCCAGACCACGTCTGGAGCCCGCCGGAGTCGAACCGGGCGGCGGCGAGGAACACGGCCGTCTCGAAGCCTTCGCGCACCACCATGACGAAGCCGAACAGCGCCACGCCGAACGCGCCGCCGCCCAGCCCGCGCGCGAGCCCGGCCGTGATCTCCTGCTTCATGCGCGGCGCCGCGCGCCACATCCACACCGTGAGCGTGAGCACGAATCCGGCGGCGACGAGCATCGCCACGCCCTCGACCAGCTCCTCGTTCCACAGGATGCGGGTCGCGAGCACGGACAGCACCACCGAGACGGCGATCGCGACCGCCGCTCCCGCGAGCAGCGCGGGCACGCGCGCGCTCTGGCCCTGGCGCTCCAGCAGGCCCGCGGCGATCGCGAGCACGAGCGCCGCCTCGACGCCCTCGCGCAGCGTGATGACGAGCGCCTCGAACATCACGCCCCCCGCGAGCCGGCGCGCACCAGCACGTCGGGAGCGAGCGCGGACTTCCACGCCTGGCACACGCGGGGCGAGCAGAATCCGAACGCGGCCTCGTTGAGCGAGTAGACCTGGCTCTTGCCGTCGCGGCGCACGTGCACGATGTCCAGGTCGCGCAGGACGCGGAGCTGGTGCGACATGGCCGAGCGCGTGGCGCCGAGCGCGTCGGCGAGGTCGCTCACGCACAGCTCGCCGAGCGATAGCGCGTAGACGAGCTTGCTGCGGGTGGGGTCGCCGAGCGCGCGGAACATGCGCGAGAGCCGCTCGACCTGGGAGTGGTCCTGGAGCGCGGCACGCACGCGCGCGACCGGCGCCGCGCCCGTACCGCGGTGATCGGGGCGGCCCCGGCGGGGGCGGGAGGACGGGCGGGTCTCGGGCATGGGGGCTCCGGGCTCGGGGAAGGGATGAACAGTTGAGGATATCTTCACGCGTTTGCACTATCGCGGCCGCGTCGGGCGAGCGTCAAGGCGGCCGGCGCTAGCCCGACCTATTCATGAGCCCGCCACCTGCGAGCGCGGTCTGCACACCATCCGCTGCGTCGTCCGTCCGGCCGCTTCCTCGACGTGTCCACCGACACGACTGCGTCGCGGTCGGCCGAACTCCTTGCGGCTGGTGCACATCCCGCACT
>Ga0187893_10002669_pt1 | contig 38519 bp, 30 predicted proteins | sample MA1701074metaG_FD_139574 | JGI IMG/M metagenome (GOLD analysis project Ga0187893, IMG submission 139574) | White microbial mat communities from a basaltic lava cave in the Kipuka Kanohina Cave System on the Island of Hawaii, USA - MA170107-4 metaG ... | reverse complement strand
TGGCCTTGCTGCCGTACTGCCCGTCCAAGTCATAGATGTACTCGACGACCGTGTCCGACCCGATCGTCTTGAGCACCCGGTTGCCGTTCTGATCGTAGGCGTAACCGATGCCGTATTCCACCGCCCCGCCGGTCCGCTGCTCGGCGACCAGCCGGTTGCGGTGGTCGTAGGTGAACGACACGGTGCTCTGGACGGGGTCGCTGGTGCAGCCCGGCCCGGCGTCGGTCTCCTCGATGGTCTGAATCAACCCGTCGGGCGTGTACTCGTATTCCAGCGTCAGCATCGCGGTCGGCCCCTCGCAGTTCCGCTGGTGGGTGATTTTCGTCAGCCGGCGGGCGTTGTCGTATTCGTAGAGCGTCCGCGCGCCGTTGCCGTAGGAGACCTGCTTGACGAGGCCGTCGGGGTCGTATTCGTCGACCGTCGCGCTCATCAGGACGGTTTCGCCGTCGCGGCGCTCGACGGACGCCGGCAGGCCGCGGCTGTCGAACTCGTTGCGGAGCACGTGGCCGTCGGGACCGTTCCGCTCGATGACGCCGCTGGCCAGATCGGTGACGGTCGTGAAGGTCCGCGTGACCTCCGTGCCCGATTCGTCCGTCGTGACGGACTCGAGGGTGGGAATCATGAGTTCGTTGCGCTCGAACAGGAAATCGCGGTCGTCGTCGAAGGCGGGGTTTTGACCCTGGACACAACCAGTCCTCGAGTTCGGGTGCGATTCGCCGTCATAATCCGCCGTGAAACATCCGTGCCTGAAAGGGCCGATTTCGATCCCCGGCGGACGCTCACAACGGCATGTCGGAGATTCCTGTTTTTCCCCGCTCGCGTCAGCGCCCTCGGTGCCCGGCCGGTCGCTTCGTTATCATCCCGGCATGGCGCTCGTTGTCTTCCTGCGGGGCGTCAATGTCGGCGGACACCGAACGTTCCGCCCGAGCGTCCTCGCCGCAAAACTGAGCGACTATGACCTCGTGAATGTGGGCGCGGCCGGCACGTTCGTCGTTCGCAAGGCCGGACCGCGGGCAAAGTTCCGCGCCGAATTGCTCAAAAACCTGCCCTTCGAAGCGGAAGTCGCGCTCTGCGACGGCCGCGATCTCATCCGCCTGGAGACGGAGAATCCCTTCGGCGCTGTGCCGAGCCGCCCGGACCTTGTTCGATTCGTGAGCATCCTGTCGAAATCCCCTCGCGTCCGGCCCTCCGTGCCGATCACGCTCCCGCCGAACGGAGAATGGTTCCTGCGTGTCCTCGCGGCCCGGAACCGATTCGTCTTCGGCATCTATCGCCGTCACATGAAGGCGATCGGCTATCTCGGCCGGATCGACAAACTGTTCGGCGTGCCCGCGACCACGCGGAACTGGAATACCATCCGGGAGGTCGTGCGGATCCTGAAAGGCGACGGAAAGAATCCCCGTCGATGACACGTCCCCCGGCGGCAGCCCCGTCCGGGACCCTCGACACGTTTCGTCCGAACGGCCGCTGCGTCCCGGCCGACTCGATATTGCCCCGCCGGGCGCGGTCGGGTGCGCCGACGGCTTTGACTCCCGTCGCCCGCTTTTCCTGAAGCCCGTAACATCCCCGAGGTCGGACGGCGAGGATTGCCGGATGTGCGGTCGCTATGCGCTGGTCTCGCAACCTCAGGAGTTGGCGGCGGAGTTTGAGTTCGCCGCACCGATCGAGATCCGGCCGCGCTACAACATCGCCCCCACGCAGGAGGTGCCGGTCGTGCGGCTCGACGATGCCGCCCTCCCGGCCGCGCCCGACGGGGCGCCGCGCAGACCGGTCGTGCGGCAGGCGGAGGCCGGTGGAGGCCGCCGGCTGGACGTGCTCCGCTGGGGCCTGATTCCGCACTGGGCGCAGGACCCGAAGATCGCCTACCGCACGATCAACGCCCGCTCGGAGACCGTCGCCACGCAGCCCGCCTTTCGCGGGCCGTTCCGCAGGCGGCGCTGCCTCGTGCCGGCCAGCGGGTTCTTCGAATGGCGAAAGTCCGACGCCGCGGGCAGGCAGCCCAAGCAGCCCCACTACGTCCGACGGAAGGACGGCCGGCCGATGGCGTTCGCCGGGCTGTGGGACCGGTGGCAGCGAGCGGACGGCGACGCGATCGAATCGTTCACGATCCTGACGACGGAGGCGAACGCCCTCGTCCGCCCCTGTCATGACCGCATGCCGGTGATCCTGTCGCCGGAGCACTACGACCTGTGGCTCGATCCGCAAACGCCGATCGAACGGCTCAGGCCGCTGCTGGCACCGTGTCCGGCACAGTGGCTGGAGATGGTGCCGGTGGGCCGGCGGGTCAACAACCCCCGGAACGACGATTCTTCCTGCATCGTCCCGCTTTCGTAACCGCCCGACCTTCAAGCGATTGCAGTAATCCGCCGGGACGACGGCACCGGCCGGCCGCGGCACCCCTTGCATCGGCCCCCTCTTTACCCTAACATAAACCGAATAGTTGGAGGTGTCCATGGAGGCGTCCCGTTCTGTCCGGCTGCGCGACCTCCGGGAGCGGATTCGCACGATCGAGTCGCGCGGCGCATGCGCGCCGTCCCCGTCGGATCGGCCGGACGACTCCGTCCGCGCCACCGGCTGGCCGGACCTCGACGCGGCGCTCGGCGGCGGCCTGGCGGCGGGAGGGCTGCACGAATGGCTGGGCGTGGAAACGGCCCCGGCTGAAACGGCATCGTCGTCGCGGACGGTCCCCACCGCCCGACGCTGGTCGCCCCCGCTGGGCATCCTCGTGCACCTCGCCCGGCGGGCGGCGCTGGATGCCGCGCCGCGCTGGACCCTGTGGATCGGTCGGACGTGTCATCCCTATCCGCATCTGCTGGCCCGGCAGCACGGCCGGGATCACCGCGCGCCGCGTCGAGTCGCCTGCGGCGACCTGCTGGAGCATTCGCTCTTCGTCGCTACCTCCCGGTCTCTTCCCGACCGCGGCGTCCCGGACCCGCGCGACGCCGCGGCGCGCCTCTGGGCGGTCGACCTGGCCCTGCGTTCGCCGGCGGTCGGCTGCGTCGTGGCGGACGGCTGCGGCTTCGATCGCGCCGCGACGCAGCGGATTCAGTTCCTCGCGCGAAAGCAGATGAAGTGGGTGCTGGCGGCCCGCCCGCCGCGGGAGCGCAGCGAACTGTCCGCCGCGCAGACGCGCTGGCTGGTGCGAATCGAACTCTCGCCGGCGGGGACCGTCGCCGCCGGCGTACAACCCCGTTGGCACGTGGAACTGCTGCGCTGCAAGGGAATGCGGTCTGCCGCAGCCGGCCGCTCCTGGCTGCTGGAGTGGAATCGTGACACGAGCACTGTCGATCTATCTGCCGCACTGGCCGATCTGGGTCGCCACGGCGACCGGGCCGGCGCGGCGGCCGGGCCGGCCGGCCGAGAGGCCGCACCGCCTCGAGCGCAAACCGCCTGAACCGCCGGCCGTGCTGCTGTGCACCGCCGAGCGCGGCGTCCGGTACGTCTCGCACGGCTGCCGCCGCGCCGAGGCCGCCGGCGTCCGCGCGGGGATAACCCTGGCGCATGCCCGCTCGCTGCTGGCGGGCCTGCCGGTGCGGGAAATCCCGCATGCGCCGGAGCGGGACGCGGCGGCGCTGCGCGCCCTGGCCCGATGGATGCTGTGCTTCGCCCCCGTCGTCGCCCCGGATGATCCGGACGGGTTGCTGCTGGACCTCACCGGCTGCCGGCGGCTCTTCGGCGGTGAGCCCCGGCACGTCGAGCGGATCGGCGAGGCGCTGGGAAGATGGGGACTGTCCGCCCGGATGGCGGCGGCCCCCACGTTCGCCTGCGCGCGGGCCGTCGCGCGGCACGGAGCGGAAGCGATCACCCTCGTCCCGCCGGACGGCGTTCGAGCGGTCCTCGCGCCGCTGCCGGTCCGGGCGCTGCGGATCGACGCGGACGCACTCGAGGCGCTGACCGACGTGGGCGTCGAGTGCCTCGGGCACCTCTTCGACCTCCCGCGCGAGGCACTGGCCGCGCGGTTCGGCCCCGCGCTGCTGCAACGGCTTGATGAGGCCGCGGGCAGCGCCGCCGAGACGCTCCGACCGGTTCAGGCCCTGCGGCGGTTTGAAGCGTCGCGGGCGTTCGACGGACCGATCCGCCGCTGGGAGATCGTCTCCGCGGTGACGCGCCAACTGCTGGCCGAACTGCTCTCGCAACTGCGGTCGCTCGAACGCGGAATCCTCGTGCTGGCCGTCCGGCTTCGACGCGTGGACCTGGCGGCGGAGACGATGTCCCTGCGGCTCACTCATCCCACGCGGGACGAGCGCCATCTGTGGGACCTGCTGCGGCCGCGACTGGAACGGGCCCACCTGGGCTACGGCGTGGAGGAGATCGTCGTCCGCGCGGCGCGAACTGCCCGCCTCCCGGCCGAACAGGCGGCGTTCCTCAGCGACCCCCGGCACGACGCCTCCGCGGCCGACCGCGCGCTGGGCGAACTGGTCGACCGCCTGACGGATCGCCTCGGCGACCGCGCGGTAACGCGGGCGCGACTCGCGGAAACCTACGTCCCCGAACAGGCGTTTGTGCACGCCCCGGTGGGCACGCTGACTTCCGGGCGCGGGCCCCGACGCGACGCCCGGCTGTATCCCGCCCACCGCCCGAGCCAACTCTTCGACGCGCCCGAACCCGCGCGGGTCCTCTCGCTGGTGCCGGACGGCCCGCCGGCGTGGATCGAATGGCGCGGGGTGCGGGCGACCGTCCATTCCAGCGCGGGGCCGGAACGGATCGCCTTCCCGTGGTGGACGCGCGGGACCGCCGCCGGACGCGACTACTACGAAGTGGACGACGACCTCGGACGGCGCCTGTGGGTCTATCGAGACCACGACTCGGGACGATGGTTCGTTCACGGCCAGTGGATGTGAGGGGAAGAGGGAACAGAGAACAGGGAGCAGGGAATCAGGAGTAGTCGCTCGTGCCCGACCCCGCCGATCCCAAGGTCCACGCCCATCCGCTGCGGCGGGCACCTTCCGCCCCGCCTTTCCCGCCGCGCGGGCCGGCCCATGCGCCCCCCGCCGTCGCCTACGCGGAACTGGCCGTCACCAGCAACTTCACGTTCCTGACCGGGGCGAGTCACCCGGACGAGTTCGTCGCACAGGCAGCGGCGCTGGGGTACCGCGCCCTCGCCCTGGCGGATCACAACACGCTCGCCGGCATCGTGCGGGCCCACGTCGCCGCGAAGGACGCGGGCATCCCCTTCATCGTCGGCTGTCGGCTGCGCTTCGTGGCCCCGGCCAACCTGTCGCTGTTCGTCTATCCGACCGACCGCGCCGCCTACGGCCGGCTCTGCCGTCTGCTCACGATCGGCAAGCGCCGCGCGCCCAAGGGCGAATGTCACCTCTGGCTCGACGACCTGCCCGACCACGTCCACGGGCTGCTGGCCATCGCCTGGTTTGAGTCGCCCACCGACCCCGACGTGCCGGGCATCGTCACGCTGCTGAGGGGCCTCTTCGACGACGATCGGCTCTCCCTGGCGCTGGCCCGTCTCTATACGCCGCACGATCCGCGCTGTCTGGAAGCGGCCGTCGAACTGGCCCGGCTGACCGGCCTGCCCCTGGTCGCCGTGAATGACGCGCATTACCACGTTCCGCAGCGCAAGGCCCTGCACGACGTGCTGACCTGCGTGCGACACGGCTGCAAACTCGACGAGGCGGGCCTTCGGCTGTTTGCCAACGCCGAGCGGCACCTGAAACCGCCGGACGAGATGGCGCGCCTCTTCGCCGAGCACCCCCGGGCCGTCGCGCGGACGGTCGAGATCGCTCGGCGTGCGGCCGGCTTCTCGCTCAACCAACTCCGCTACGAATACCCCCACGAAATCTGTCCGCCGGGCCGGACGCCGATGGAGCACCTGCGCGACCTGACGGGGCGCGGCGCGGCGGAGCGCTACCCGCGGGACGTGCCCGACAAGGTCCGCCGGCAGATCGAGCACGAGTTCTCCCTCATCGAAGCCCTCGACTATGCTCCCTATTTCCTCACCGTCCACGACCTCGTCCGCTTCGCCCGCGCGCGCGGCATCCTCTGCCAGGGCCGCGGAGCCGCCGCCAACTCGGCCGTCTGCTACTGCCTCGGCGTCACCTCCGTCGACCCCGACCGGATCGACGTGCTCTTCGAGCGCTTCGTCAGCCGCGAACGCAACGAACCGCCGGACATCGACATCGACTTCGAGCACGAACGCCGCGAGGAGGTCATCCAGTACCTCTACGGCAAGTACGGTCGCGACCGCGCCGGCCTCACCGCCGAGGTCATCACCTACCGCGGCCGCAGCGCCGTCCGCGACGTCGGCAAGGCCCTGGGCCTGTCGCTGGACGCCGTCGACCGGCTGGCCAGGCGGGTGAACGACTGGTTCGACGAGGGTCTGACGCCGGAGAGTCTGGCGGCCCTGGGCCTCGATCCGGCCGACACGACGGTGCGGCTGCTGGTGCGGCTGGTCGGGGAGATCGCGGGGTTTCCGCGCCACCTGTCGCAGCACGTCGGCGGATTCGTCATCTCCCGCGGCCCGCTCTGCGAACTGGTGCCGATCGAGAACGCGGCGATGGAGAACCGCACCGTCATCGAGTGGGACAAAGACGACATCGAGGCACTTGGAATGCTCAAAGTGGACGTGCTGGGCCTGGGGATGTTGACGTGCCTGGCAAAGTGTTTCGTTCTGTTGGAGAATAGGGAGCAGGGAGCAGGGGGGAATGATCAGGGAAGGGAGGACCGCAGGCGGGGCAGGGGGGAGACCGCTCCGATCAGGAAGCAGTTCGATGGCGAACGGGAAGGACTTTCGAGACCTCATCGTGTGGCGGAAGGCGGCCGCCCTCACCAAGGATGTTTATCAGATCACGCAGGGGCTCCCGGATTCGGAGCGATTCGGCCTGACATCACAGATGCGCCGGGCGGCAGTTTCGATACCGAGCAACATTGCCGAGGGAAATGCCCGTCAGAGCGCGAAGGATTACCTGGAGTTCCTGATGACGGCCCGCGGCTCCCTGGCAGAACTCGAGACGCAGGTGATCGTTGCGGCCGAGTTGAGACTGTTGATCGATCCGGATCCGATTTTGTCGGCGATCGACGAAGTAAAGCGACTTCTCCGGGGCCTTATTCAGAGTCTGCGTCGTCGCCTTTGTCACCAGAAGTAACGCCGGCCGGCGCACCGTCTGTTCCCTGTTCCCTGCTCCCTGTTCCCTCTTCTCTCGCCACCATCCCGGCCGAAGACCCCGCCGTCTACGACATGATCTGCCGCGCCGACACCGTCGGCGTCTTTCAGATCGAGTCCCGCGCCCAGATGACCATGCTGCCGCGCCTGCGGCCGCGCTGCTTCTACGACCTCGTGATCGAGGTCGCCATCGTGCGGCCCGGCCCCATCGTCGGCGACATGGTTCATCCCTACCTGCGCCGGCGAAACGGCCAAGAGCCGGTCGTCTATCCCGATGAGAAGATCGAGAAGGTCCTCGGCAAGACCCTCGGCATCCCGCTCTTCCAGGAGCAGGCCATGGCCCTGGCCATCGTCGCCGCCGGGTTTACCCCCGGCGAAGCCGAGATGCTCCGCCGCACCATCAGCGCCTGGAAGAGCCGCGGCAAGGATGCGATCCCACGCTATCAGCACCGCTTCATCGAGGGCATGGTCCGCAACGGCTACGACCGCGCGTTCGCCGACCAGTGCTTCCAGCGCCTCAAGGGCTTCAGCGAATACGGCTTCCCCGAGTCGCACTCGGCCAGTTTCGCCCTGCTCGTCTACGCCTCGGCCTGGCTGAAGTGCTATTACCCCGCCGCCTTCGCCGCCGCCCTCCTCAACAGCCAGCCGATGGGCTTCTACGCCCCGGCCCAGATCATCCGCGATGCCGTCGATCACGGCGTCGAGGTCCGACCCGTCGACGTGAACCGCAGCGACTGGGACTGCTCGCTGGAGTCCGGCGGGCGGGCGATCCGCCTCGGGATGCGGATGGTCGCCGGTCTGCGTGAGGCCCACGCCCGCGCGATCGCACAGGCCGTGCGAGACCGCGGCCCGTTCCGCTCTCTCCTCGACCTCTGGCGGGCGAGCGAAGCGCCGCCTTCGGCGCTGCACGTCCTGGCGCAGGCCGACGCCTTCGGCTCGATGGGCCTGGATCGGCAGCAGGCGCTCTGGACGGTGCGCTCGATCCGCGGCCGCCCTCTGCCGCTGTTCGACGCACCGGGGCGCGAGCCGGAATCCCACGATCGTCCGACAACCCTGCCCGCTCCCTCGGCCCCACGGGAAGTCCTCCGGGACTATCAGTCCGTCGGCCTGTCGCTCAAGGCCCATCCCCTCTCGTTCCTCAGACCTGCGCTCGAAAAGCGGCGCGTCCTGACCGCGGCGGAGATTCGCGACGAGAAGCGCTGCCCGCACGGCCGCTTCGCCGCCGTCGCCGGCATCGTGCTCTTTCGTCAGCGCCCCGCCACTGCCCGGGGCGTGATGTTCATGACGCTGGAAGACGAGACCGGCCGGGCCGACCTGATCGTCCGGCCGCGCGTCTATCAACGCTTCCGCAGCCCCGCTCTCCACGGTCAGATCGTCCTGGCGCACGGGCGCGTCGAGCGCGACGACCGCGTGGTCCACCTCCTCGCAAGCCGCCTGGAAGACCTCGCCTTCCAACCCGGCGACTGGCCGAACCTGTCGCGGGACTTCCATTGACCGGCGCGAAATCGCCTTTTTCAGAGTCGCGACCGCGAAGATTATCGCCCGTTTGAGGGCCGACTTCAGGCCGGCCGGGGGATATGATAGATGTCGGGAATCGCTCGGAGGGCAAGGTCGTGCATCGTCGGGGCAGGTTGATCGTGTGCGCCGTCGCTGCATGGGCGGCGCCCGCGTTCGTTCCGGACCTGCCGGCACACGCCGCGGACCCCCCTCCGCCCGCCTTGCTCCTCCGCGCCGGGACGTTTCCGCTCGATCGGCAGACCTCGCTTCATCTTCGCGGCGGCCCGCGAGCCCAAACCGCCGCGGCCGTCCCACGGCCCGGCCGGGTTGAGCCGCTCGTGATCCAACTTGACGGCCCGCTCACGCCGCAGCGCCGCGACGCCCTGTCCGCCGCGGGCGTGACGCTCCTTCAGTACCTCCCCGCGCACGCCTATCTCGTCCGCGTACCGCCGAACTGGGATCCGCCCGCCGCGCTGGAACGCCTCGCATTCGTCCGCTGGGTCGGACGCTTCAAACGCGCGTGGAAACTCGATCCCCTGATCGGCACGCGTCCGCCGACGACCGAACCGCGGGCCGCCCTCGCCCGCCGCGGCCGAGTCCAGGTCGTCGTCGCACTGTTTCCGGGCGAATCACTCGACGCCGCGCGCGAGCGACTCCGCGCCCATCCCGGCACGGAGATCCTGCACGCCCGCGCCGCCCGCGCCGACGACGACAACGCGCTGATCGAACTGACGTTGCCCGCCACCGAAGTCGAGCGGCTTGCGGACCTCGCCGCGGCCCAGTGGATTGAGCAGGCCCCCGAGCCGGTCCTGCGCAACAATAACACCCGCTGGGTGCTCCAGAGCAATGTGACCAACAGCACACCCGTCTGGAACCGGGGCCTGACCGGCCAGAACCAGATCGGCGGCATCATCGACGGTCCGATTGATCCCGATCATTGCTCCTTCCGCGACCCGGAGGCCGACCCGCCCGGCCCGCTTCACCGAAAGTTCGTCTCGTACGTCGTGCTGGCGTCGCCGCACCCGCACGGCACGTTCACCGGGGCGACGTTTGCGGGCGACGAGTTCCCCATCAACGGCACGGCCACCTACCGCGGACTGGCCTACGGCGCGAAACTCGCCTTCTACGATTACTTCCTCGTCAACGGCACGAACCTCGGCACCACCCTCCAGGCCAACCACGACGCCGGCGCGCGCGTCCACAGCAACAGTTTCGGCAACGACTCCAACAACAACTACACCACCTGGTCGCGCGACGTCGACGCCTTCAGCCACGCCAACGAGGACGACCTCTGCCTCTTCGCCGTGACCAACATCAACGGCGCCGTGACCACCCCGGAGAACGCCAAGAACTGCATCGGCGTCGCCGGCACCAGCATTCCGCCCAACCAGGAGTCGTGGTGCGTGGGCGGCATGGCCCCCACGCAGGACGGCCGACGCAAGCCCGAACTGCTCGCCCCCGCCTGCAATGTCACCTCCGCGACTTTCGCCACCGCCTGCGGCTTCAACTCCGCCGGGGGCGGCACCTCGTGGGCCTGCCCCGCCGTGGCGGGCGCGGCCCTCCTCGCGCGGCAGTACTACATGGACGGTTTCTATCCCAGCGGCGCGGCCTACGGCCCCGACGGATTCACCCCCTCCGGCGCGCTGATCAAGGCCACGCTGATCAACTCCGGTACGGACATGACCAACGTCCCTCCCGGAGGTCCGCCGCAGTTCCCCACCAACCGCGAGGGCTGGGGCCGCCCGCTGCTCGACAACGCCCTCTACTTCGCCGGCGACGCGCGAAAACTGATCGTGCTGGCCGACATCCGCAACGCCGACGGCCTCACGACCGGCCAGTCGCATTCTTACTCCATCGAGGTCGCCGCGGGACAGCCGCTCAAGGTCACCCTCGTCTGGACCGAAAAAGAGGCCGCGGTCAACGCCAACCCGGCCTACATCAACGACCTCAATCTTGTCGTGACCGCACCCGGCCCAGTCAGTTATCTCGGCAACGTCTTTTCCGGCACGGAATCGGCCCCGGGCGGCACGGCCGATTTCAGAAACAACGTCGAACAGGTGCTCCTCTCCGCTCCGACCGCCGGCACCTTCACCCTCGGCGTGAACGCCCTCGCCGTGAATACGCCCGGGCCGCAGGGCTACGCCCTGATGGTCACCGGCGGCGTGTCGCTGCCCGTCGTCTGCACCAAGGCCGACATGAACGCCGACACGTTGATCAACGGAGATGACATCAACCCCTTCGTCCGCGTCGTCACGACCGGAAGCGGCACCCCCTGGGAACTCTGCGCCGCCGACCTCAACTCCGACGCCAGCCGCGACGCCTCGGACGTCTCGGCGTTCGTCGCGTGCCTGCTGACCGGCGTCTGCCCCTGATCACGCCCCCGCGGGCCTACGCGAACCGCACGCAATACACCGGCGGCAGCCGCGCCGACACCCCGCTCCAGGAATCGCCCTCGTCCTCCGATATCCACACGCCGCCGGTCGTGCTTCCGAACGCCAGCCGCCGGCCGCGCTCGTCGATGTCCAGCGCGTGCCGAAACACCACGTCATAGGCGTGTTCCTGCGGCAGCCCGCGGCGCAGCACGTCCCAGCGCTTGCCGCCGTCGCGCGTCCGCGTGACCACGAGTTGTCCACCGACCGCGTGCCGCTTCTCGTCGCTGACGCCCGGAACGAACCACGCCGTGTCCGGCTTCTCCGGATGCACCGCCACCGCGAAGCCGAAACTCGACACCGCCACGTCGGTCAGTTCCCGCCACGACGCCGCGCCGTCCGACGTGCGAAAGATTCCGTTGTGATGCTGCACCCACATCGAGTCCGGCGACGCGCGACATTGCACCAGCCGGTGCGGATCCTGAATATTCGGGTTGTGCGCCTGTTCGGGCGGCATATACGCCGCCCGCATCCCCGTCGCACGGCACGCCCACGTCTCTCCGCCGTCCTCCGTCGCCCAGACCCCGCCGCATGAGACGCCCAGCCACACCCGTCGCGAGTCCCCCGGGTGCACGCAGATTGAATGTATACCCGGCAGATCCATCCCGCCCCCGAACCACTGCCCCCGCTCCGGCATGTCCCACAGCGGCCGGACCAGCGACCACGACGCGCCGCGGTCTTCCGAGCGGAACAGTCCGCCCGGAACCGTCCCGCACCACAACCCGCCCGGACGGTCCGCGCCCGCCGGCTCCAGAGACCAGATCAGTTTCAGCGCCCACGGGATCGGCGCGTTGCCCATCGGGTCCATCACGTCGGCTACGCCGTCCGGCTTGGGCGGGTAGGCAGGCGCGGCGGCCTCTTTCCATTGCCGGCCGCCGTCGTCAGAGCGGTGCAACTTCACCCCGAAATGGCCGTGGTCCAGCGCGGCGTAAACCCGCCCGTCGCGCCGGTCGGACAGGACGAGGGTGACGTTGTCGCCGAGGAAGTGCACACCGGTCACGGCCCACCCGCCGCCGCCCCGCTCGATCGTAAACAGACCCTTGCGCGTCGCGACAAAAAACCGATCGCTCATGTCGGCCTCTCTCCTGCCAGCCGGGCCGGGATCATCCTTGCCTCGCCCCCGCCGCGCTACCCGCCGGACAGTGCCTGCATCACGAAGACCTCAGCATCGGGCGGCACAGGGTCGGACAGCCCGCGCCGATCGCGGATCGGCCGGCCGTTCACGAAGATCACCATGTGGTGCCGCACCGCCCCCTGGTCGTCGAGGATGTACCCGCGGGCGCGCTCGTTCTCCCGGAACACCGCCTCGAGCACCGCACGCACCGTCTCGCCCCCGGCCTCCGCCGGCGGGCACGAGACGTGCCGCTGAATGTTGTCCGTGAATCGAACGGTCGGCATGCGCGTCTCCGCCCGCGATCCCCCGCGATTACGGGATCATCGTGTCCGGTCTCCCGTTCCGCAAGCCGGCCGCGCCGCCACCTCCCTCCCTTTCCGCGTTAGACTGCCCGCCCATGTCCTCTGCGACGACTCCCCCCCGTCCCCCCACCGTGATCCGAGCCGGCCGCCGCGGCGACCGGTCCACCGGCCCGCGCGCGACACTCCCACACGCGCCGCGTCTCGTGTCGAATCTCCGTCGCATCGGTCTGCGGTTCGCAGCCACGGCGCTGCTGCTCGCCGGCTGTGCCGAGCCGCACACAACCCGCCCCGTGGACGCCGTTCCGCCGCCCCCCGCGGACCTCATCGTCTCCAAGGCAAGAATCTGGTCCCCGGGCGCCCCGGAGGCCGAGGCCCTGGCCGTCCGCGACGGGCGGTTCGTCGCTGTCGGGACTGCCAACGACATCGAGCCCTTTGCCGGACCGGCGACCGAGCGCATCGACGCGCAAGGCCGGCGCATCATTCCCGGTTTGATCGATGCCCACGTCCACCCGATCAGCGGCGGACTCGCCCTGGCAAACCTCGCCCTCCGCGACGTGCGCGACTATGACGAGTTCCTCCGGCGCGTCCGCGACGAGGCCGCCCGCCGACGATCGGCCGGCGGTGACTGGCTGATCGGCCGAGGGTGGTCAACCGAGAGTTGGCCCGACCGCCGGCCGCTACGCCGCGAAGACGTGGACGTGCCCGGCGGGATGAACGTCCTGCTCTACCGCATGGACGGCCATTGCGCGCTGGCCAACACCGCCGCCCTCACCGCCGCCGGCCTGATCGACTCCGACGTGCCCGACCCGCCCGGCGGCCTCATTGAGCGCGACCCGGCGACCGGCCGCCCGACCGGCATCCTCAAGGACGCCGCGATGGACCTCGTGGCGCGCCTCGTCCCGCCGCCGACGCCCGACCGGCAGCGCGACGCGCTCCGCGCCGCCATGCGCGAGGCGAACCGTTTCGGCGTGACGACCATTCACGCCATGTCGCCCTGGTCCGACCTCGAGATCATGCAGCGCGTCCATGACGAGGGCCGCGACACGCTGCGGATCGCCGTCTACATCATGGAGCCGAACTGGCTCGAATTCGTGCCCCGCGTCCGCGCCTTTCCCGTCCGCGACGACCGCCTCTGGATCGCCGGATTCAAGGCCTACATGGACGGGTCGCTCGGCTCGCGGACGGCCTACATGCACGACGAATACGCCGACCGCCCGGACGAGCGCGGCCTGCTGATGGACGTGATGCAGCCGCCGTCCCGCATGGCCGCCAACCTCCGCGCCGCCGACCGCGCCGGCCTGCAGTGCGCGGTGCACGCCATCGGCGACGAGGCCAACCGCCTGCTGCTGAATTTCTACGACGACCTCGCCCGCAACAACGGCCCGCGCGACCGCCGCCCGCGCATCGAGCACGCCCAGCACCTGCTGCCCGAAGACGTTTCGCGGTTTGCCCGCCTCGGCGTCATCCCCTCCATGCAGCCCTTCCACAAGGCCGACGACGCCCGCTACGCCGAGCAGGCCCTCGGCGAGATGCGCTGCCGAACGAGTTACGCCTTCGCCGACCTTGCACGCGGCGGCGCGGTCCTCGCCTTCGGCAGCGACTGGCCCGTCGTCACGATCGACCCCTTCGCCGGCATCCACGCGGCCGTCACCGGCCGCACGCTCGACGGGCGCACCTGGATGACGCAACAGAACGTCACCGTCGCCGAGGCCCTGACGGCGTACACCGCCGGCGCGGCCTACGCCTGCTTCCGCGAGGACCGGCTGGGACGCATCGCGCCCGGAGACCTCGCAGATTTCGTTCTGCTCGACCGAGACCCGCTGGCGCTCACGGCGGAAGATTTGGCGGCCGTCAGGCCGGCGGCGACGTTCGTCGGCGGCCGACGCGTCTGGCCGCGGGATTAGTCATCCCGGCTCCGCACCGACGTGGTTCGCGGCAATCTCCGCGTTTCGCCGCCACATTGCGCGCGTTGCACGATCCGTCGCGCTGCCGGACACGGCGGCGCGGTAGGCCGGTTCGTCCCACGCGGCGATTTCGTCGAGCGCCGGCCGCGGTCCGGGCGGACGCGGGGCGAAGCGCGCCTCCCGCGTCATCGGCGCGTCGCGGTTGTAGGGACACACCTCCTGACACACGTCGCAGCCGAACACCCAGTCACCCATCGCCGGACGAAGCGCCGTCTCGATTTCGCCACGATGCTCGATGGTGAGGTACGAGATGCAGCGTCGCGCGTTCATTTCGTACGCGGCGGGGAACGCCCGCGTCGGACACGCCTCCAGGCAGCGCGTGCACGTCCCGCACCGGTCGACCGCCGGCGGGTCCGGCGCGAGGTCCAGCGACGTGAGCACCTCGCCCAGAAACAGGTACGACCCCAGGGACTCGTGCAGCACCAGCGTGTTCTTGCCGATCCAGCCCACGCCCGCCGCCGCCGCCAGTTCGCGCTCGACGATCGGCGAGGTATCCACGCACACCCTTGCCTCAAACGGTTCGACGATCTTCTCGCGCAGCAGCGCCACCAGCCGTTCCAGTTTCTCCCGCACCACGACGTGGTAGTCCTCGCCCCACGCATACATCGCCACGCGACCGCGCGCCCGGCCGTCCGCCGGAATCGGCGGCTCCGCCCGGCGGTACGACTGCGCCGCGACGATCACGCTCCGCGCCGACGGCAGCAGCGCCCGCGCGTCCAGCCGGCTGTCGAGCCGGCGGTGAAGGTAGCCCATCGTCCCGGCGTGTCCTGCCGCCAGCCACGCGCGCAGGTATTCTCCGCGCGGGATCGGTTCGGCCGCCGCGATCCCGCACCGCTCGAACCCCGCTTCGCCCGCCAGCCCCTTGACGAGTTCGGCGGCGCGCACCCGGTCCATGTATTCGCCCCGACGTTGACGACTCCCCTCGTCCTCCTTACCGTCCCGCCGGCCCGGCCGCAAGCGACCCGACGCGGCCCCGGAAGGGAAAGCGCCATGAACTTCGACCACGACTGGTGGCACGGCGACGGACTCAAACGCCAGATCGACGACGCCCGCCGCCGCTGCCTGCGCGCCCGCTTCCCCGACGAGCAGGACCCGCTTCAGCCCCGCGACCCGCGCGCTGCCGCCTACGCCGCCGCCATCGAGGCCCGCGTCATCCTCTACCTGCGCGACAACTCCATCTACGAAATCAAGGACCTGGTCGATGCCGGCCGAACCGCCTACCTGACGTTTGAGTGCCTCCCGGCCGACGAGGCCTATCGCGTCGGCTCATTCGTCGTCGCCGTGCCGTTCGACGAGATCGCCCGGGTCGAGGTCTTCGCCGTGCACGAATCCGAGAAGCCCGAGGACAGCCCGCTCATCAAGGGCTTTGCCGCCGGCTCCCGCCCTGTCCGTCCGGACGACCGCCCGGCCTGACCGGTTTCCGACGCGTGCGGTACACACGCTCGCGGCTCGGTTGCGGCGCGCGAAGCCCCCGCGGCTTGCCCGGCCACCCAATGGCTGGAATAATGCCCGTCGGCGCGGCGATTGCGCCGGGCGGCGATCTATGAACCACCCTCGCCCCGTACCGATGGATTCCCCGTTTCCCCGCGCTCGACGCCGCCCGCCCGCCTGGCTCCGCGCCCTCGGAAACGACAACCTGCCGCTGGACGTCTGCATCAACGGCGCGGGCTATCATCGCGCCGCCGAGTTCAAGCACGACTTCTTCGCCGCCACGGGCCTCTATGACTGCGACGGCGAGCGCATCGTCGTCAAGTTCGGCCGCCGTGCCCCGCTGTTCGGACTCCCGATGGGCTGGATCGGCCGACTGCTCACGGACCACGAGGCGCGGCTCTACGAGCGCCTGCATGACCTGCCCGGCATCCCTGCTTTCCTGGGTCGCGTCGGCCGCAACGGCTTCGCGCACGCCTTCGTCGAGGGCCGCGAACTCCGCCGCGGTGACCGCGTGAACGACGATTTCTTCCCCCGGCTCGCGGCGCTGCTCGACACCCTGCACGCCCGGGGCGTCGCCTACGTCGATCTCGAAAAGCGCGAAAATATCCTCGTCGCCGACGACGGCCGGCCCGGCCTGATCGACTTCCAGATCTCCTGGCACTGGCCCTGGCGCGGCGCCGGCCTCTGGCCCGTCCGCGCCCTGCTTCGCCTCCTCCAGGCCTCCGACCGCTATCATCTGCTCAAGCACTGGCGGCGCTTCCGTCCGGACCAGTTGAACGGCGACCAGGTCCGCTCGGCGGCCCGCGTGCCGGTCTGGATTGCCGGCCACCGCCTGCTGTCCCGACCGTTCACGCTGCTTCGGCGCCGCGTGCTGGCGTGGCTGGGCGCGAGGCCGCGGGCCGTCTGACGCCTGCGGAACAGTTCAACCGACGAAGAGGAACTCGATGGGCCTAAACGCAGAGCAGCGACCGGTGGTCTCGGACTTCCGCGAGGAGTTGGAAGCGGCGCTGGCGGACGATCCGCGCTTTGCCGGCGTCACGCGCGACGACCGCCCGGACGAATCGACCCTCGCCACCCGGTTCACCGCCGCCGCCAACCCGCACGTCTGGTTCGAGGTCGCCGTCCGGCCCTACCTCCCGCAGGTCCGCGTCGGCCTGCTCACCGACGACCGCTGGAAGAGCGAGGACCTGGAGACGAAGATCGAGGAGTCCGGCGACACGATGAGCGAGTTTGTCGGCCTGGCCTTCGAGGAAGCCGGCCTCCCCTGGCCCGAGCCACCCGTCGAGCACTATCGCGAGCAGATGAAGTTCTTTTATTTCGCCACGCCGCTCGACCTCGAGGCGATCGCCGACCTTGCCCGCGACGACGTCCGCGCGAAAGCGCGCCGGATGCTCGACGGCTACTTCTCCGCCTTCGGCCGTTTCCTCGCGCCCTAGCGGCCGCCGTCTCGGCGAACGACGTAACCGGGCCGGCCGGCGGGACGCCGTTCGTTACCCGTCGAACGCGGATGGCCCGGGCTGCGGACCCGAGATTGAGAGCAATGGGTGGCGGCTTCGCGCCGGGCGCCGGATACGATGGGTAAACTCGCTGCTCGACACTTGCAACTCGCGACTCCACGCCCGATCGCGCTCCTCGCCGTTTCAATTGCCTTGTGCCTGGTCCCCCTGCTCTGGCCCGGCGACGCCCCATTCATCTTCGACGAGCCGAAATTGCTCGAATCCGCCCTCGACGCCAACCAGGACCGCACGCTCGCCGTCCGCGGCCTGCCGGGCACCCGCGGCGTACACTACGGCCCGCTCCCGGTCTGGCTCTACCAGGCGATGCTGCTGCGCTCGCACGACCCGGTCGCGCTGGTCGCGGTACGGGCGGCGCTCGTCACTGCCGCCGTGGCCGCCGCCCTGCTCTGGCTCTCCCGCTCGCTCGACCTCTGGCCTTGGTTCATCCCCGTCGTCCTGCTTTCGCCCTATCTCTGGTTTTACAGCCGCCTGCTGTGGGACAACAGTTTCTGCATCCCGTTGTCCGCCCTGCTTCTGGCCGCCTACGCCGCGCACCTGCGGACCGGCTCACGCATCGCCTTGCGCACGTCGCTGGCCCTGCTGGCTGTGCTGCCCTTCGTGCACCTGATGTCCACCGCCATCGTTCTCGCCGTCGGGCTGCACCTGGCCGTTTTCCGCCGCCGCGAACTGGGGTCCTGCAAGTTCAGCGCCCTGGCCATCCTTGCCGCCGTGGTCGGTCTCCATGTGCCCTACCTGGCCGAACTGATCCGCGCCCGCCCCACCGCCGGAAAGCCGGACCAGGGCCTCGCCGGCTGGGTCTTCCCCCTGCTGGGAGGCCGATTCCTGACGGGTACGGGCCTGGAGTATTTCTTCGGTCCGCAATGGTGGACGGCGCTGGGTCGATCCGCCGCCGGCCTTGTCCGCGCCGCCGTCGTCGGCTCGGCCGCAGCCCACCTGCTCGTCTGGGCCGGCATGGTTCTGGCGCTCGCGCGAGTACGCACCCTCCTGCGCGACCGGTGGAAATCCGGAGCCGCGAGCGATCCGCGCGCGCACCTCGCCCTGATCGCACTGGCGACGTGGGCGACGCAGACCGTCCTCAACGGCCTGACGCGGACGTTCCATCATCCGCATTACTACAACGCCTCCTGGATTGCCTACGTCCTGCTTGCCTGGCTGGCCGTCGACGCCCTCGCCCGCCCCGCGCTCCGCCGTCTGCGCCCGGCCCCCATCATCGCCGCCCTACACGCCGCGACCCTGGCCGTCGTGGTCTGCTTCCTGGTCGTCCGCGTCCATCGCCTCGGCGGCACGCGCACCCTGCGCTACGGACCCACCCTGCGGAACCAGATCGACGTGGCCTCGACCGTGAACCGCTACGCCCCGGGAACCGCCCTTCGCACCGAGGTCCCCCGCTTTCAGAAACTCCCCCAGGCCCTGCGCGTCCTGCGCCGGCTCTACCCCTCGCACTCGCCGCCGCTCCCGCCGACCACCCTGCTCATCCGCCATGTCAGCCCCGACCCGTTCGACGGCCGGGTGGAGATCATCGCCGCGCCATCCGGCGGTCCGTCCGCTCCGGGCGGTTGATTAGCGAGCACTGAGTGATGTGTCCCAAGAGTCGAGTCAGGAACGGCGTGCAATCCTTCCCCCGGGACTCGCCTTTGACTGGCGACGTTTTGAAATTTGGTTTTGGGACTTGGGTTGGGGGTTTTTCTGCTTTGGGCTTTCTCGTCCCGTCCCCGGCGTCGTCATCAGTATGCACCGTGCCCGGTCAGGACGGCCGGCAGCGTCTTGATGAGGATCTGAAGATCGAGAATGAACGTCCGGTTCCGGACGTACCACACGTCCAGCGCCAGCCATTCCTCGTACGGAATCTCCGTCCGCCCGCTCACCTGCCACAGACACGTCAGCCCCGGCTTGACCGACATCCGCAGCGCGTGGTCGGCCGTATCGTCGCGGACCTCGTCCAGCGGCAGCGGCCGCGGCCCGACGATGCTCATGTCGCCCATCAGTACGTTGAACAGTTGCGGCAACTCATCCAGACTCGCCCGCCGCAGGTACCGTCCGATCCGCGTGACCCGCGGATCGTCCTTCATCTTGAAGCACGGCCCGGTCGGCAGCGCGTTGAACCGGCGAAACAGGTCCTTGTCGTCCTCGGCCGCGCGGACCATCGACCGCAGTTTGTACATCGAGAACGGCCTGCCGTACCGCCCGGCCCGCCGCTGAAGGAAAAACACCGGCCCGCGCGACGTCACCCGGATCAGCACCGCCGCGGCGACCATCACGGGCGCGGCAACGCACAACAGCGCGCTCGCCGTCACCACGTCGAAGATCCGCTTGGCAATCTCGTATCCCGCGTCGCGCGCGGCAGCCCGGACCCGTGGCCACCCCCCCGCCGCAATCACGGGCCAGCGGACCGCCGATCTCCGCTCAAGCCCGCCGGACGGGACACCGGCCAATGCCTCGGCGCTCCTGACTTCGGTCTGCGACATCGTTACCCGCCCCCGCCTTCGACGATCCGCCCCGTCGTCCTCCGGGCCGACAGCACGCGCCATACGAACCGCGCGTTTCCCACCAGGTAGCGCCGCCACTTGCCCTCCGGATCGACCGCCAGCCGGAACAGCCATTCCAGCCCCATCCGGCACATCCACCGCGGCGCGCGCCGCTCCACGCCCGCCAGGTAGTCGAACAGCGCCCCGACGCACCAGCCCAGCGGCGCGCCCAGCGCGCCCGCGTGATCCACAAGCCAGCGCTCCTGCCGCGGGCTGCCCATCCCAACCAGCAACACGTCCGGCGCGGCGGCATTGATCTCGTCGATCACCGCGGCGGAGTCGCCGTCGCCGAAAAACCCGTGCCGCGCGCCGGCCACCCGAAGCCCCGGCGCCGCCTGCGCCAGCGCGGCGCCCGCCGCCGCCGCGATGCCCGGCCCTCCGCCGAGCAGGTAAAGCGACAGGCCGTGCTCTGCGCAGCGCCGCGCGAACTCCATCGCGTAGTCCGCCGAGGTCATCCGCTCCGGCAGCGGGCTGCCCAGGCGCCGCGCCGCCCACACCAACGAGATCCCGTCCGCGTACAGCACGTCGCACGCCAGCAGCGCCCGGCGAAACTCGGCGTCGCGATCGGCCAGGTTCCACGTGTGCGCGTTGAGGTACGCCGCGGTCGTCCGTCTCCCCGCCGCCGCGCGGCCGACCAGCACGTCGATCAGCCCCTCGACCCCCACGTCCACCAGCGGATACCCCAGCACCTCGCGCCGCGCCGGCTCGGCAGGCGCGGCCCGCGGGCGTCGAGCGCCGGCCGCCGCGAGACCCGCGCGCCCGCCGCTCAGTTCCGCCGGCTCGGCTGCCTGCTCAGCGACTGGTACCACCGCCCATACTCCGCCACCACGTCCCGCGCGAGAAACCGCCGCTCCACTTCCGCTCGCGCCGCGCGGCCCAGTTCAGCCGCCGCATCCGACGACCCCAGCACGCGCTCCAGTCCGTCCGCCAGCGCCCCGGCGTCGCCCGCACGCACCAGCACGCCGCTGCGCCCGTCCTCGATCGCCTCCGGCACCCCGCCGACCCGCGTCGCCACGATCGGCCGGCCGAGCGCCATCGCCTCCAGCAGGACGTTCGGCATTCCCTCGCCCAGCGACGGCAGACACACCGCGTCCGCCGCCGAAAGGCAGGTCCACACGTCCGTCCGAAATCCGGCCAGCCGCACGGTCTGCCCCAGCCCGTGCCGCTCGATCCGTTCCTCCAGAGACGACCGTTCCGGTCCGTCTCCGACCACGACCACCCGCACGTCGCCCCGCCGCCCCCGAAGCACCGCCGCCGCGTCGATCAGAATGTCGACGCCCTTCTCGTAACTCAGCCGCGCCGCCGTCACAATCAGCGGCCGCCCCCGCGCGTCCCACTCCTCCCGCACCCGTTCGACGTCCGCCCGCCCCGGCGGCCGTTCGGGCGGATCGACCCCCGTCCGGATCACGTGCACGCGCTCGGCCGGAAAGCCGAGCCGCTCCACGCAATCCCGCCGCACGGCGTCGCAAACGGCCAGCACGTGCGTCGGCAACCGCCGGCACACGGCGTCGAGCACCACGTCCGTCCGCCGCCGCGTCGCCCGCCGCGTGTCGCCGAGGGCGTACGCCGTCGTCACGCGTATCGGACACCCGCTCCATCGCGCCGCCAGCCCTCCATACAGGTCGGCCCGCAACAGGTGCGTATGCACCACGTCGGGCGCGAACCCGTCGATCACGCGCCGAGCGCGGACGACCGCCCGTGGATCGCTCGACCCGGGCGTCTCCAGGTTATGGGTCTTTACCCCGAGGTCCTCCAACTCCTCCCGGATCGGCCCGCCCCCGTAAAAGCACGCGGCGCGCAACTCGAAACGCCCCCGGTCCAGGTATCGGGCGATCTGCACGAGCCATTTCGTGTCGGTCTTGACGGCGAACGTCGAGACGAAATGCAGCACACGGACGCGTCCGCCGCCGCCCGACGCCAGGCCCGTTACGCCTCCGTTCACCCTCAATATACCGTTTTCGAGAGCCGGCATCAATTCTATGCCCCGGCGCGCCCTTGCCGCCCCCTGATATCGGTCCGTTTGCCCCCCAACCACGTTTTCAATCAGACTTCCTGAACCGACGATTCGTCACGATCGAGCCGCCCGTCTACCTCCGATCCGCTCAGCGATGGGCAGCGAACCGTCGCCGATCCGATCCCGTCGGCACAGACATACCCTCCGGCCCGCCAAATGCTTCTCTTCTCGCTCGCGCCTCCTTTTCAGTTCGGCCTCGCGCGAGCCCGACTCCGTTGCGGCCGTTCGCCCGGTCCATCGGCCGGCCGCTCCTCCGGCTCGCCCGTCGTCGTGTCCAATCGAGGCCGCGGCGCGCACCGCCACGCCGACGACGAATCCCCGCAAAGCGCGCAGGGCACCCCCACGTCCGGAGACGCCCGCGCCGCCACCGCCGCCTTGTACGTCGCGTAGGGCTGAACAAACGTCCGTCCGCACCGCGCGCAGCGGACCTCGATCTGTGCCCCCGCCTCCGCCGACACCCGCAGACGGTCCCCGCGAAACGCCACCAGCGCCGCCGCGGCGAACAACCCCGCCGCCAGAACGATCCGAGCCGCGGGCCCCGCCGCCCGACCGGCGCCGGCCTTCCTCCCGCTGCCCGAAGCATGCCGCGGATGATCCTCCAGCGTCATGACCTCACGTTCACCTCTAGCCGCCGGGCGGCGCGGACCCCGAATGGTCCGGCAGCAGCGGGTGCGGCATCGTGTCGAACTGCCAGCCCGGGCCGCGCTCCCACAGGTATTCTCCAAACTCCGTGTTGTCCTTCGTCAGCGGCACCGTCGCCCCGTGTCCGTCCACGAACGCCACGTTGAACAGCGCCCACCGACCATGCCATCCCGGCACGTCCACGATCGGCTTCCCGTCGATCGCTCGGCTGTTCCACAGCGCATTCCACATGACCGACTCGCAGAACAGGATCAGTTCGGCGGTCCCCGGCATCTGCGACGCGCCGCGGAGATACGGCCCCATCGACCAGACCTCCGTCAACAGGCGGTAGTAATCCAGCGACGCATCGACCGGCGGCTCATGCCCGATGGCCGCCGCCCGCGCCGCGTTTGCTCGGTAACTGGTCCCCGTCGCCTGCCAGAACGGCTGACCGATGAACCCGGTGTACATCACCGACCGCGGCTGCCCCGGCGCCTCCACCCACCCGTCGTCGCCCGGACACTGAAACGCACGGTAGCCCCGCGGATCCGGTCCGTTGCCGAACAGCATCCGGTTCAGCGGCCGATTCTCCGCCCGGTTCGGGCTGTTCGGACCCCAGACGGAGAGTCGCGCGGCGGTCGGGTCTTCTCCGCCCGCGCTGGACCCGCCGTAGTCGTACAGCCCGTCCACGAGCGCCACATTGTCCGCATTGGCGGGCGCTGCGACGATCAGCCCTTTCGCGTCGCTTTGCGCGTACGCTCCCGCCGCCGCCGCCAGTTCCCGCAGCGACGTCAGGCACACCACCCGCTGGCTCTCGCGCCGCGCCGCCGACAGCGACGGCAGCAGCAGCGCGATCAGCAGCGCCAGGATCGAAATGACGACCAGCACCTCCGGCAGCGTGAACGACCGGCCCCGCTCGTGTCGCGCTCGGCCGTCCGCCCGTCTCGGTCGCGGCCCGCTCCGGCATTCGCGGGACGATCGCGTCTGCGGCCTGATTGAGCGGCACATCACCAACGTGCCTCGTTTCTGGGACCGGCCGCGCGCCATCCCAACGCGGCGGACCGAAGGCATTCTATCCCATTTCCGCGCGAGCCGGCCACGCCCTCGGTGATCCTTTCGACCGGTGCACGTCTCAGCGCAACAAAGAACCCGCTTGCTCACGCGCGCGGCTCGGTTTGCTCTTCCGTGCCGCAACCTTAATCCGAGCCGCGACCGTGAGGGAGCGGATAACACCCTCGCCCACGCTCGGGCCTCGTCTGATCGCGCGCCTCGGCTACTCGGCGCCGCGCGATCCGCACCGCCCGTGCCGACACATCGCACCCCACCCACCCCCGCCCTTCCTGCCGCGCCGCCACCAGCGTCGTCCCGCTCCCGCAGAAGAAATCCGCCACCACGCCCCCGCGATCCGTCCCCGCCCGCACAATCCGCCGCAGCAACTCCAGCGGCTTCTGCGTCGGCCAGCCCGCCCGCTCGGACGACACCGTCGACAGGAACGGCACCTCCCACACGTCGCTCAGCGCCGGTCCGTCCTCGTGAAAGTACACCCGTCCCCGCCGCGTGCTCTTGTACGGCCGACGGCCTTCAAACCGCAGGCCGTCGGTGCGGTATTGCCCGCCCCGCTGCACGTGAAAGCGGTGCCGGCCGACGCGCTTCGCATAGACGAGGATGGTGTCGTGCTTGCGGGCGAACCAGCGCCGCGAAACGCCCCCCGTGCGGTAATGCCAGATGATCTCGTTGAGGAAGTTTTCCGCCCCGAACACCGTATCCAACTGGATACGCACGTAGTGCGCCGCCCGCCAGTCCAGGTGCACCCACAGCGTCCCGTGCTCCGCCAGCACCCTCCGGAACTGCCCCCAGTGCGGATGCAGGAACGCCAGGTACTGCTTCAGTCCGCCTGCCTGTCCGTCCCGGAACCCTCCTCGCCCGCCCGCCGTGCGCCTCCGTACGCCGCTGCCGAAGGGCGGATCGACGTAGATCAGGTCGCAGCACCCCTCCGCCAGCCGTTCGGCCAATTTCAGCGCCGCGCAGCAGTGAACGCCGCTGGGAAACATGCGAGGTCTCTCCCAAAGCAACTCAATCGGACCGGCGACCTTAATCAGAGCCGCGACGCACTTTAACCGAGCCGCGACCCCCTTCGCTGCGCTCCAGGGGCAAGCCGTGAGGGAGCGGGTTTCCTGCGCTTCGCCGAACCCGCTTGCTGACGCGCGCGGCTCGGATTCCTTTGGGGCGGGCACGCCGCCGCGGGCTCAGCGTTGTTCCTGGTGGATAATCCGCCCCGACAGGTCGCTGACCTGCCAGACGATCTGGTTGGCCGAGGGGTTGGTATTGTTGGCGCGGTCGAGCACCGTGATGATGATCCGCGCGCCCTTGAAATACTCGAACGTCTGGGCCGTGCGGTCCTCGAGGAAGGAGTTCCGCAGCAGCCATCGCGGCCGGGCGGCCGTCCGGGAGTGGCACAGCGTGCCCTGCGTGCGCGAGGCGGGGATGCGGCAGGGGGGCGTCGTCTGGTAGACGAACCCGCCCTGGGCGCAGATCTGGTTCGCAATTGCGGTGCAGGAATCCACCGTGGTGCACGAAAAAATGTTGTTGAACTCATCGTCCGTGCCCAGCAGGATCACCGTCGGGATCGGGATGTCGATCGACCCGTCGAACGGCGGCGGGGCGACGCCCATGCCGCCGGCCATGGCCGCGGCCGGGATGGTGAGCGTCTGGCCCGCCTCCAACGTGCGAAGGGCGATCAGATCGACGCCCGCCTCGCGCGAAACGCGGTCGCAGCCGAAGGTCCGCGCCAGCGACGCATCGACGGGCACGATCTCGTACCCCGCGTCGAGATACGTCGGTCGCTCCGACTCGCACACGAAGCCGTTCAGCCCGACGGTGGCTAGCAGCGCGAGGCCGACGGCCACCTCGGCCCGGCTCTCGTTGCGCAGCGTGAGGCGGATGAACCGCGTATTCGGCGGCTGGTACGTGCAGACGGTCGGGAAGCCGCTGGAGGTGGTGAACACCCCCGCCGGCGGGATCTGCGGGGGAATCGCATTAAACCCCAGCGGCCCGCCGATGAGCACGACGAACGGGTTGAACCCGGAACACGCCGCGACCGCGACGGCCCCGGCGCCGACCAGGGCCGCGAGCGTCAGCGAGCGGTTGCGACGGAGCGAAGAGCCCGCTCCCTCACGGCTTGCCCCTGGAGCGCAGCGAAGGGGGTCGCGGCTCTGACAACAGTCGCGGCTTGGCAGAGAGTCGGTGGACCCGTCAAAACGCGGATCATCCGGCGGTGGCGGGGTCATTCAGCGCAACTCCGCGTGGATCATCTCGAAGTTCGGGGCGGGACCGAGCACGCGCCAGGTCGCTTTGTTGCGAACGGGATTGGCGTCGAAGATGCGGTTCAGCACGCTGATCGTGATGTTCGCGCCCGCGACGTACTCGAACGCCCGGGCCGCGCTGTCGGCCTGGCTGGGGTTGAGCAGGCGCCACTCCGGGTTGGTCCCGGCGTTGGCGTTGCAGCGCGTGCCCTGGGTGCGGGTGGAGGTGATGCCGTCGATCAGGATGCCGGAGCCGTTGGTGTAGGCGAAGCCGCCCTGCGAGCACACGTTGTTGCCCTGGCAGATGAACAGCGAGTTGCTGTCGCCCAGCACGATGACCTCCGGCAGGGGCAGCAGCGAAACCCCGTCCAGCGGAAAGCCCGCGATCGTCGCGGTCTGCGGCGTCGCGCCGGGGTTCGGCGCGAGCGAGCCGGTGAACGTGACGCCCAGCATCTCGTTGCCGCCGCGCAGCGATCCGAGCGACACCTCGGCGCAGCCCTGACGGAACACGTTGCCCGGCATCAGCAGCGGCAGCGAGGTGTATCCGGCCGAGGAGTAGATCGGCCGCTCGGCCTGGCACACGAAGCCGCCGGACCCGGCCGACGCGAGGAGCGTGATGGAAAAGTTCACGTCCTGGGCTGACTCGTTGCGGATTTGGATCGAGATGGACTTGCGGGCCGCCGGCAGGTCGCAGGTCGTGTTGATGTTGGCCGGCTGCGTCGCCGGGACGGGCGGCGCTCCGCCTTGGCCCGGCAGGTTGCCCACGCCTTGGTTGACGAAGTTCAGTACCGCGATCGGACTGATCCCGCCGCAACCGACGGCAATCACGGCAGCGACGGCCAAAACCGTCGGGCTGGAGGCAACTCGGCGCAAAAGAGCGGATCGAAAAACCATCGGCGTCACTCCCAGTCGTGGCCCGGAACCGAAAGCCCCTTGGTCGGCACGCGAGGCGGGAACCTCTCGGCGTCCAATCGCGGCGGACCGACCGCCCGGACCGAACCGCCGGGGCTGCGGGAGGAATCCTGCACCGGTCGCCCTCGGCCCTCCGATGGCCCCAACCGCTTGCAGGACTCTTCATCTTATCGCCGGCGCGTTCGCAAAGCAAGTCCGCAACGAACGACCGGCCCGTCGCGGGACGGCCTTCGGCCCGGCCCCGCACGCCGTGCTCACTCTCCGATATCGCCGATTTCCCGGCCCCGACTGAAGCAACGCCGCGGCGGTGACCATTCCCGCGGTTCTCCGCAATGTTGCGGCGCGCCCGGCCCCGGCCGAACATGCCGCCATGCCCCCGAAGCGCGCCGGCGACTCCCCTTCCCGCTCGGCCGCCGCGGCCCGGCGCGATCCGCCGGCCGAGGCCGAATCGCCTTGGGTGCGGCTCCGTTCCGTCTCGTACCACCCGTTCCTCTATGCTCGAATGATTGCCGACGTTTCGCCGGACGCGCGACCGGGAGACGTCGTGGCCGTCTACGACCGCCGCGGAGCGTTTTTCGGTCGCGGGCTTTACAACCCGCGGTCGCAGATCGCGGTGCGGATGCTTCGCCATGGCCCCGGACCGGTGGACGGCGCGTTCTGGCGGCAGCGGATATCCGAGGCGGTCGCGCTGCGCCGCCGCACGCTGCATCTGGACCTCTGCACGGATGCGTACCGCCTCGTGCACGCGGAGGGAGACGGGCTTTCCGGGCTGACCGCCGAGCGCTACGCGGACCACGTTGTGCTGGAGGTGTTCGCGCTCGGGGTTTTCCAGCGCGCGGACATGCTTTCGCGACTGTTGAGGGAGGAACTCGGATCGCCCGGTTCCGACGGCGGCGCGGATTGGACCGTCCAAGTCCGGGCCGACGAGCGCGTGCAACAGATCGAGGGGTTTCGCGTGACCGAGGTGGACGTCGCGCCGGCCGACGCCGGCAGCGCTCGGCCCCGGCGCGTCGGCGGGCGGCTGGTGGTCCGCGAGCACGGCGTCCGCTACCGGGTCGACGTGCACCGGGGGCAGAAGACCGGGTTTTTCTGCGACCAGCGCGACAACCGCCGGGCGCTGGCCGCGCTCTGCCGCGATGCGGACGTGCTCGATGTCTGCTGCTACACCGGCGGCTTCGGGCTGTGCGCCCGCGTGGTCGGCGGGGCCGCGAGCGTAACCGGCGTCGACCTCGACGAACAAGCCGTCGCGCTCGCACGTGAGAACGCCAACCTGAACCAGGTGCGGGCCCAGTTCGTCCACGCCGACGCCTTTCCCTACCTGCGGCAGGCCCTTGCCAACAACCGACAGTATGACGCGGTCGTTGTCGACCCGCCCAAGATCGTCGCGACCCGCGCCGAACTCCCTGATGGCCGCCAGCGGTACCTCGATCTCAACAAACTGGCCCTCGGCCTGGTCCGGCCGGGCGGCGTGCTGCTGACCTGCTCGTGCAGCGGCCTGGTGTCGCGCGATGACTTCCTCGACGTGGTGCGCCATGCGGCCCGCGTCGCCGGCCGGCGCATCGTCCTCTTCAACCAGACCGGCGCGGCCCCCGACCACCCCGTCGCCCCCGACTGCCCGGAGACCGCGTACCTCAAGGCGCTCTGGCTGCGCGTGCTTTGAACGACCTGCGTTTCCGACTCGTCCCGGTTGCTCCTCTATGCGGGGCCAATCCACGCTCGTCGATTGGCGGCGATTGCGTTATCATGGCGGCCGAATGACCGCTCCGGCTCACCGGCCGTTCGCCGCGCGCGTCGGCCTGCTCCTGCTCGTCCTGCTTGCCCTGGCGCTGCTGAGCATCGTCGGCTACGTGCTCATCACCGAGGATCGGCTGTCGGGCCTGAGCGAGGAGCCGCAACGGATCGAGCCGATCGTCGACCTCTCGCGGCGGCCGGAGGTCTCGTTTCCCACCACGCTCCGCAGTTACGATCCTTCCGTCAACGTCTTCGTCGACCGGTTCATCCGCGTCTGTCAGGAGGGCCGCTACAGCGAACTGCGGCTGATGTACACGCGCCGGCTCGAGCCGCCCACGGCCCGCGCGTTCGTCGCGATGTTCAACGCCGTGCGCGGCATCCGGATGCGGGCGCTGGAGCGATTGCCGCCGTTGCGGGCGCTGCCGGGACCGGTCTATCGCCTCGTGGCCGACTGCGATCTGGAGGAGTTCGCCGTCAAGCAGGGGCGTCGGACCCGCCGCGTCCAGGTGGCGATCGTCCAGGAGGAGGGCGAGTGGCGGCTCGCGCCCTTTCCGCGCGGTTCGGCCGAGCAACTCGAGGCCCTGCTGAGCGGTACGACGCAGCCGGCGATCGAGGCGGAAGACTGAATCGGAGGAGCGCGGACCCGCGCGCGGCCGCTTGCGGTTCGGATGGACGTGCCGCCGCGCGCCCCCCGACTCAGAACGCCTGCCGCTGCCGCGCCGCCGGGATGTTCAGCACCGCCCGGTACTTGGCCACCGTCCGCCGCGAGATATGCACGCCTTGTTCCGCCATCCGGGCCACGATCTGGTCGTCGTTCAGCGGATTGTGCTTGTCTTCCTTGTCGATGATCTCGCGCACCTGCGCCTTGACGCTGTCCCAACTCACCGACTCCCCCTCGTCCGTCTCCGTACCCCCCGAAAAGAACGTCCGCATCGGCAGGATGCCGCGCGGTGTCTGCATGTACTTCTCGTCCACGGTCCGGCTGATCGTCGACGGGTCGCACCCGAACTCCGCCGCCAGGTCGCGCATCCGCAACACCTTCAGATGCTGCGGCCCGTAGTCGAAAAACTCCCGCTGTCGCTCCACGATCACCCGCGCCAGTTGCAGCAGCCGCTCCCGCCGGTACTGGATCGCCTCGATCAGGTTCGTCGCCGATTCCAGATGCTTGCGGATAAAGTCCCGCGCCGACTTGTCCTCCCGCCGCTCTTCCAGCATCCGCCGATACTGCTCCGAAATGCGCAGCCGCGGATGGTTGCCCTTCGTCAGCCGTACGCTGTATCCGTCCTCGTCGTCCGCGTAGTCGACGACGATGTCCGGCGCGATCACCGGCACCTCCGCCGCCGAGATCAGCAGCCCCGGGTGATGGTGCAGCCGCGAAATCACGCCCAGCGCCTCCCGGATCTCCTCGATGCTCTGGCCCGTCGCCTTGGCGATCGCCGGCATCCGGTTCTTCGCGATGTCCAGCAGGTGTTCCTCCACCAACCGACCCGCAAGCGGCGGGGCGTCCGGTATCGCGTCCAGTTGGATCATCAGGCATTCGGTCAGGTCACGGGCCCCGACGCCCAGCGGCTCCAGCGTCTGCACGAGCCACAGCGCGTCCTCCAGCACGTGCTCGGGGATCGGCGGAGACTCCGAATGCGCGATTTCCTCCATCAACGCGCGCACGCCCTCCTCGTCGCGCCGGATGATCAGCGACCCCGCCCCTTCCGCGCCTTGCCCCGTCGCAGACCGCTCCGCCTCGGTGCGCAGGTAGCCGTCCGGGTCCATCATATCGATCAGGACGCTCCCCGCCCGCTTGATCTCCGGCGGCGCCTCCACCAGCGCCCATTGAAGCGCCAGGTGTTCCTGGAGCGAGATCGCCCGCGACGGCGTCGCCGCCATCGCATCCATTTTCGCGTCCCGTTCGCCCGCCGCCCGCTGCCCGCGGCCGTACGGCACGTCTCCCGGATCGAGTTCGTATTCGCGGGAGATTTTTTCGAGTTGCTCGAACGCCTCCGCCTCTTTCTGGCTCGCGGGCTTCTCCGCCGCCGGGGGCGACGCCGGCGGCTCGCCCTCGATCGGCTTCGCCGGGGCCTCCGGCTCCAGTTCCTCGAGCACCGGGTTCGAGGCCAGTTCCTCGCGGATGCGCGCCTCCAGCGCCGGCAGCGGCAGTTGCAGGATCTCCATCGACTGGATGATCTGCGGCGTCAGCCGCTGCTCCAGACGCATCTGCTGCGACGGAACCAGTGAGAACGATCGCGACAACCGGTGCTCCTGGGCGCCCCGCCCTCCCCGGGCGGACGGCACGCCTCTTTCTCCTTGTCTACCTACGTCCAATCGCCCCGGAAAGCAAGGACGCCGTCTCCCGCCGCCGCGTTCATCCGCCTTCGCCCGCCGTCGCCTCGTCGGCGATCAGGTTGTCGACGATCGTCGAATCGGTCGTGTGAATGAGTTCAATCCCTCCGCCGCGGTTCCCCGCGAGGACGTTGTCCCGGATGATGTAGCCGCGCGACGCCGCCGGGTCCGGCAGCCCCAGGCACGGAAACGCCGCGCGTGGGAAATGCACGGCCCCGTCCGTCCGAAGCACGATCCCGTGTCCGCCGTTGCCGCTGATCTCGTTGCCCTCGATCACGTTCGACTGTCCGTGTTCGATCTCGATGCCGCTCGCCCGGTTCCCCCAAATCCGGTTCCCGCTCAAAACGTTGCCGCTGTGCGAATACCCCAGCCAGAATCCGTACCGGCTCGCCTCCGCCGCGTTGCACAGGAACAGATTCCCCCTCGAAAACGTCGCCTCGAACGCGTTCGCACCCGCCGCCGACCCGTCGTTCCACAACACCACGTTGTCGTTGCTCGGGCACCCGTGCTCGTTGCCGATGAATAACCCGTCGCCTCCCCCCCGCAGCGAGTTCCCCACGAATGCGTTCCAGTCCGACCCCATCACCGCCAGAACCCCCGCCGAGTCCAGCAGCCCCGGGCGCGTGCACCGCTCGGCCACGTTGAAGTCGATCACGTTGTCGCTCGACCGATGCAGATGAATGCCCCACCCGATGTTGTCCGACGCGACGTTCCCGCACACCCGGCTGGCCGTGACGAAATAAAGGTCTATTCCGTTCTCTCCGTATCGCATCGTGTTCCCCGCCACCGTGGCCCGCCGGACGTCGCGCAGAATCAGTCCGCCGCCCAGGTTCCGCCGGTCCCCCAGGTCCGGCCCCGCGTTGATGTCCAGAAACGGCAGCGGCTCGCGCTCGTCCGCCCAGTTATATGACAGGTCGTTGTCTTCGATGCGGAGGTCGCTCCCGCGCTCCACGCGGACCCCGTAGAAATACCCACGCACGATCCCGCCGCGGATCGTCACCCGGTCTTGCCCGATGCACGTAATCCCAAACCCCTCGTAGCCCGCCCCCGCCAGCGTCGCCCCGTTCAGGTCAAGCGTCACCCCCGACGCCCCGATCGTCACGCCGTTCGGCAGCCGGTAAACACCCGGCGCAAACGTTGTGTCGGCCCGGACGACCATCCCGTCCGTCGGTACGACCTCAGTGACGGCATTTGTGGGTCGATCAAGATTGTTTTTGGCGCCGGCGTCTCGCCGGTGCATCAGCGGCTGGCACGCCGCCGACCCCATCATCAGGATTGCTGCACACGCCGGCACGCTTGCGGAGACCCCCCGCGCGCCGCGACCCGGTTCACGACATCGCCCCCACCGCCGACGCCACATCCGGGAACACCTCGAAGAAACGGTTGAGCCGCGTGACTTCCAGTACCCCGCTCACGAATGGTGTCGGCTGCGCCAGCACCAGCCGGCAATCCTGGCTGTTGGCCTGCGCCGTCAGGCGCACCAGCACGCCCAGCCCGTCCGACGAGATCAGCGGGACCCCGCCCAGGTCCAGCACGACCCGCGCCCGCTCACGGTCCAGAAGCCGCAGCACCCGGTTCATCACCTCGTGGTCGCTCGCCGCCGTCAGGTCCCCCGCCAGCCGGACCACCGTGACGCCTCCCTGTTCCTCAACCTCGACTTGCATCTTCGCCTCCGACAGGTATCCGATGCCGTTCGGCCGCAGCCAACACAGCGCGGTCGTCCGTTCCGTTGCCTGCGCCGCACCCCGGCATTGTAACCCCCTCCCCTGCCCGCGCCACGTCCTGAATCCTCGCTCCGGATTCAGGACGCTCGTCCTCAGAACTCGCACCAACTCTGCCCGTACTCCTGGTAATTCACGAGCGTCACGCTCCCCCCCGCATCCACGTCGATCAGGTACCGCCGGTGACAGTCGCACCCGTCAAAGCAGTCGAGGAACCCGTCGTCCACGTCCCACTGTACCACGTTCCCGCCCATCGCCGTCGGCCGCCAGAAGTTCTCCCCGCCGATGATCCCGTTCGGGTCCGCGTACTGCACCTCGGGCGCGGCCGCGTAAATGCCCGCCAGCGACTCGACGTTGCTGTTGCCCGCAAATGTCAGCACGTACCACCGCCCGCCGCCCGACTCGAACAGAAACGAAATATTCGTGACCCGGTAATACCGGTTCAAACACCGGTACTGGTTGTCCGGCATCCCGTTCAGCACCTTTACAATCAACTGATTGGGCACCCACTCCGGCGTATGCGTCTGGTCCGCCAGCGGCGGATAGGCAGCCCGGATCAGACCCACGTCCCGCTCGATCCGCTCGTACAGCGCGTCCGGCGGCAGCAACGGCCCGCCCGGCCCCAGCGTCTCCAGCGCGATCTGCTCCGCCTCCGCGTTCGCCCGCGGCGGTCCGTAGTCGAACAGCGACAGCCCGTTGTCCGCCAGCACCGCCGCGAACCGCCCGATGTCGCGCCCGTCGACCCGGCCGTTGCGGTCTACATCCGCCGCGCACAAGTTCTGCGCGTTCAGCGCGCCGAGGTCGAGCAGCACCGCCACGAACGGCGGCACGTCCAGCGCGTCGATCGACAGGTCGCGGTTCAGGTCGCCGATCAGGCAGCATTCCTGCCCCGCCGCCGCCCCGCCCGCCAGCGCCGCCGCCACGGCGCACCCGAGCCCCGCCCGACGCCGCCGAAAGACGCCCTGCTTTCGATCTCTTACACCTTTTTTGCGCATGGCCTCCTCCCTCGCCCCGCCGGTGCATGATTCCCTTCTCGCACCCTTGCGCGCCGGAGCGAAATGCCGTGGTGGCCTCCCGCACCCGCCATCCTACCACGCCCGCCGTCCCCCGCCCGCCGGACGAATTGCTCGACATCCTCGAGGGCGGGAACCGCGAAATCGCCGAGGCGCTGAAGTCGCTGCGGCGATCATTGTGAGACTTCAGGCACGCCCGAAGACGCAGGTGAGGTTTAGCCGGCGAGCGCCCGGCGCGTCAGGGCCGCTGCGGCGAGGGCCAGCAGCCCAAGCGTCGCAGGTTCCGGAACGACCGCGACAACGCCCAGCCGCGTGAACACCGATCCGTCTTCCATGTAACCGTTCGAGCCGAGGACCTCGGCTTCTCCGATCGTCGCCGTCGAAAGGCGGGTGGTGGTCGGGCGGATCTCGAGTTGGAGCAGGCCGTCCTGGGCGAGGGCGGTTTCGAATTGCGACAGAATCGCCGAGCCGATCGTGTTTTGGATGGAGACGTTTTCCAGCGTCGCGAGGAGTTCGATGTCTCCGATGGTGGTGGTCAGCGACGGGATTTCCGCGCTCAGCAGGGTGTTCCCGCTGTTGGTAATGAGAAGCGCGCCCTTTCCGCCGAGGACGCGATACTCGGCGGCGTTCTGGGCGTCTCCCGCGGCGTTCGGAGTGAACCATTCGACCCAATTGTCGAACGAGGATATTTCGATCTGCGACCCCCAGAGGGGGTCCGCCGTTCCGGCGCCCGAACCTTGATCGAAAAAACTCGAATCAATGTCGGCGGGTTCGAGGGACAGCGTGTGATCTTCCACGTCCCAACTGACCTTGGACGTGCCGCCCGGCCTGGACGTTTCCGGCGCGTAGCCCGGGGGGTTTCGTTTCACCGAGTTCTCTACCAGGACCTGGACGACACAGTCCTTGTTGACTTTCATGACCCTTTCGTCACCGGGTGCAATCGGGGTAGGCGGCTTAAAGACCCCCCAGAAATCCTCCCGGCACGAGCCGGGGCCCACCACCTGAACCGTCGGGTTCAAGGGAACGGTGCCGATATTCCTGATTCGAACGTAGTCGCCGCGCTGATGCTGGTCTTGGACGCGGATCAACTTATGGGGAGACAGGACGATCAGGTTTTGAGCCGACGCCTGCGGCGGCCAGAAGTCAGCAAGCAGGCACGCAACGACCGCAGAGCGCCAAAGCAAGTTGTCCGGTTTCATCACTCCGCCTCCAAAGCAACCGACGAGTCGTATCCCGGCACCGACAATGCATCCAAGATACCATTTTGAGAGGTGGCGTGTCAAGATTCGATCCGGAGGGTAATGTAAAATAGGTAACGGACCAGTATATATAGAGATTGGGTTTGCTGAGTATTCTGGAGTTGGATTCCAGGCGCAACGGCCGCCTTTAAGACTGGTTGCGTCTCATCGGGAATCCCGGCCGGGCAGCCAAATCCGCTGTCCGCTGCTGCGACAATCCCTTCTTGCACTCGCACGCATCCGCTGATGGGAATGCCGTCGCGCCCCGCCGCAATCCGCGGTACAATCCCCCCAAGGGCCGACCCATGTCCGAAAGCCCCGCCGCCTCCATCCTGCCGTCGCCCGGGCCGTCGCGGCTCGAGGCCCTGGTCTTCACGGACATCGTCGATTCCACCGGCCTCAAGTCGCGCCTCGGAACCCTCGCGTACACCGAGCAGTTGAAACGCCACAACGCCCTGTTCCTGGAGGCCATCGGCCTCTGCCCCCAGGCCGCCGTCGTCAAGCACACCGGCGACGGCTTCCTCGCCCGGTTCCCCACCGCCTCCGAGGCCGTCCGCTGCCTGGTGCGCTTCCAGCGCACGCTGGAGCGCGAGCCCTGGCCCGGCGAGCCGCTCGCCGCCCGAATCGGCATCCACCTCGGCGAGGTCGCCGTCGTCCGCATGGCCGGCCGCACCGACATCGTCGGCAACCCGGCGGATGTCTGCGCGCGGATCATGTCGCTGGCGGCCGGCGGGCAGATCCTCGTCTCGGCGCTGGCGGCGGAGGAGGCGCGGCGCTTCCTCACCGGCGGGGCCGTCCGCTGGACCGCGCACGGCCTCTACCGCCTCAAGGGCGTGGAGCGCCCGGTGGAGATCTGGGAGGTCGCCCGCGCCGCCACGAGGTCCCTGCCCGCGCCGCCGGGCAAGGTCGAGTCCACGGCCAGTGCGCCCGATGCGACCGTCTTCGCGCACGTCGAGCAGCGGCGGGTCGGCTTTTACAAGATCCTGGAGCGGCTCGGCGAGGGCGGGATGGGAGAGGTGTTTCTCGCCGAGCAGGAGCAGCCGGTCCGGCGGCGGGTGGCGCTGAAGGTCATCAAGGCGGGCATGGACACGAAGGAGGTCATTGCCCGCTTCGAGGCCGAGCGGCAGGCCCTGGCGGTGATGGACCATCCGAACGTGGCCAAGGTGTTCGACGCCGGGGCGACGCCCCAGGGCCGGCCGTTCTTTGCCATGGAACTGGTGCAGGGCGAGGCCCTCACGACCTACTGCGACCGCCACGGACTGACCGTCAAGCAGCGGCTGGAACTGTTCATCCCGGTCTGCGAGGCGGTGCAGCACGCGCACCACAAGGGCATCATCCACCGCGACCTCAAGCCGTCGAACGTGCTGGTGACGATCAAGGAGAACAAGCCCGTCCCCAAGGTGATCGACTTCGGCGTCGCCAAGGCGATCAACCAGCAGTTGACGGAGAAGACGATCTTCACGCAGCAGGGGTTGCTGGTCGGCACGCCGGAGTACATGAGCCCCGAGCAGGCCGAGATGGGCGCGCTGGACGTCGATACGCGGACGGACGTGTATTCGCTCGGCGTGCTGCTGTACGAGCTGCTGACGGGCACCCTGCCGTTCGACCCGCGGACGCTGCGGCGGGCGGGCTATGCGGAGATCCAGAAGTTCATCCGCGAGGTCGAGCCGCGCCGGCCGAGCACGCGGGTTGCGGAAACGTCAAGAACTCAAGAGGTCAAGAGTCAAGACAAGTGGGAACAGGGAACGGGGAACAGGGAACAGGAAGACAAGAATCAAAACGCCAAAACGTCAAACGACGAGGGTGTGACCGCTGCCCAATCCGACCCGGGGGCGCGAGCCCCCGGTCCGGTCGCCGATGCGATGCCCGACGACGGCTGGGCGAGACTGCGCGGGGCATTGGCCGAGCGCGCGCCCCTCTCGGCCGCGGACATCGCCCGGCGGCGGCGGACCGACTCGAGGTCGCTGGTTGTCGCCCTCCGCGGCGACCTCGACTGGATCGTGATGAAGTGCCTGGAGAAGGACCGCACGCGGCGGTACGAGACGCCCAACGGCCTGGCGCTGGAGATTCGCCGCTACCTGAACCACGAACCGGTCCTCGCCGGTCCGCCCACTGCCGGCTATCGCCTCCGCAAATTCATCCGCCGCAATCGCGCCGGCGTCATCACCGCCGGCGTGGTTGCGGTGGCGCTGCTCCTGGCCACCGGCGTCTCCGTCGGCTTCGCCCGCAGCGAGACCCGGCAGCGCCAAGCCGCAGAACGGGCCCGGCAAAACGAGCGGGCTGAGCGCCGGCGCGCCGACCGCGAGGCGGCGGAAGCCCGGCGCCAAGCCGAGGCCGCCAAAGCGCAGAGTGCCCGCGCCGACAAGCAGCGCAGGAATGCCGAGCAAACGGCCGACTTCATGGCCTCGATGCTGGACGGCGTCAAGGCCTCCGCCGCACTCGGGCGCGACACCACCATGCTCCGCGAGATGCTCGACGGCGTGGCGAAGCGCGTTGAAGACGGCGAACTCAAAGACTCGCCCGAGGCCGAGCTGCGCCTGCGCTGGACGATCGGCGAGGCATATAGCGACATTGCCGAGGGCGGGGCCAACGAGCGGGCGGAGAAGATCCTGCTGCCCACGCTCGAACTGGCGGCGAAGGAGTATGGAAAAAAGAGCGCGCAGGCCGCCAGGAGCCTGGCCAACGTCGCCGCTTGCCTGCAATCGCTCGGCCGCTCGGCCGAAGCGCTGCCCAAGCACGAGGCGGCGCTGGAGATGTATCAGCGGCTCTTCAAGGGCGATCACCCCGACGTGGCGACGGGCCTGAACAACGTCGCCGCTTGCCTGCGATCGCTGGGCCGCCCGGCCGAAGCGCTGCCCAAGTTCGAGGCGTCGCCGGAGATGTACCGCCGCGTACTTCCCCCTGGTCACCCGGACACGCTATACCCGCAAGTCGGTATGGCCCACACACTCATCGATCTGATGCGATTCACCGAAGCCGATCCGCTGCTGCTCGACGCCGCGGAGCAATGCGAAAAGTCGGCGCAAGCGCGTCAAATCGCCTGGCCAAAGGTGCTTGACTATGCGGTCAAGCTCTACGAGTCTTGGCACGCCGCCGAGCCGGGGGCGGTCGCCGCCGACGGGACGCCCGTGGCCGACAAGTCCGCCCAGTGGCGGGCCAAGCTCGCCGAGTGGCAGGCCACGACGCAGCCGACCACGGGGAAGAGCGACCAAGCCAAGTAGCCAAGCAACGACCAAGGCGGCCAATTTGCAGCGGCCGTCCCAGCGGCGTTGACATGTGCAGCACATGCTACTATGCTATCGGCATGTACCGCATGATCCAAGTCCGCAACGTGCCGAACGACTTGCACGCGACGCTCAAGGCCCGGGCGGCGCTGGCCGGCCAGTCGCTCTCCGACTACCTTTTGGCCGAACTTCGGCGATCGGCCCGGCGACCGACGCCCGATGAGCTTCGCCGGCGACTGGCCACGCGTCGGCCGGTTCGCCCCTCCCCATCGCCGGCCCGCGCCGTACGCGCGGAGCGCCGCAAGCGATGATCGTCCTGGATGCGTCTGTAGTTCTCGAGCTGCTTTACTTCGTTGAAATCCCTCATGGTTTAACCAAAGGGTTGCCGAATGAAGGGTTATGGACACTCGACGCAGCAGGACGCGGTCGCCGGTGGCGTTGGCCAAGATGGCCTTGCGGGTCGCACGCGACGCTCTTCCGGCCTACTCCTCCCGGTTTTCCAGACAAGACTTCACT
>Ga0187893_10002668_pt1 | contig 38523 bp, 35 predicted proteins | sample MA1701074metaG_FD_139574 | JGI IMG/M metagenome (GOLD analysis project Ga0187893, IMG submission 139574) | White microbial mat communities from a basaltic lava cave in the Kipuka Kanohina Cave System on the Island of Hawaii, USA - MA170107-4 metaG ... | reverse complement strand
ATGAAAATGGTTGGGCATCAGACTCCAAGCTCCTATGGCAACAAGAGGTTTGCCGCGCTCTAATTCGAAAAGTTCAATAAGCGACTTAGCTTCGAAGTTACTCACATGAATGGGTGTGTCACTATTGCAAACATACAGTAAAACGGTGAATCGTAAATAATCTCTTCCAGTTAAAAAAATTTTTCTCTTTTCCGTACCCCTATTATAGCAGTGATAGAATTCCCCAATACTTATTTCCCGCATGCGAGTATTATATCAGAATCCATGCCTTACGGCAAGATTAAATCTTGCCGTGGAAATCTTGCCCTGGAAGGGATTACTTCTTCGGCTTCATGAGCGGGAAGACCACGCCCTCGCGGACGGAAATACCCTTTAAGACCGAGAACAGCCGCTCTGAAACTCCGAAGCCGACGCAAGGCGGCATGCCGTATTCCATGGCTTCCAGATAATCTTCGTCGAGCATCTGCGCTTCGGTATCGCCCTTCTCGCGGAGGCGCATCTGCGCTTCGAAGCGCTCGCGCTGGTCTAATGGGTCATTCAGTTCCCCGAAGCCCTTGCCGAGCTCCATCGAATACGCGATAACTTGCATCCGCTGGACTAATCTTGGATTCTTTTCGGTTTTCTTGGCGAGCGGCTCAAGCTCGATCGGCTGATTGATGAGGAAAAAGGGCTTACCGGGTTTCTTGCCGGATAGCTTAATGCCCCGCTTACGAACGTCCTTGAACACAAGGTCGAGCAGGCGCCCGCGCTCTGCAAATTTTTCGTACTTGGCGCCGCCCTTATCCAAATATTTTTTAAGTTCGGCTACGCTTGTGGTCACTGGGTCTAAGCCGGTATTTTCCCGAAAGAGATCCGCGTAGTCCACTCGCGCCCACTTGCCGGACCAGTCCATCTCCTCCTCTTTGTATTTTATTTTGAAAGTGCCGAAGGTTTCCTTTATGACATGCTGATAAAGTTTCTCGATAAAGAAGAGGAGATCCTCGAAATCCGCGTAAGCCCAGTAGAACTCCATTTGAGTGTAGTCCTGGAGATGAGTGGCGCTGATGCCTTCGTTACGGAAAATCCGACCAATCTCGAAAACTCTCTCGTATCCGGCGACCAGCATTTTCTTAAGAGGGAGCTCGAGTGAAATACGCAAGTAGAAACTCTGGTCCAACGCCTTCATGTGAGTTACGAAGGGTTCAGCCTCCGCTCCGCCGGGCATAGCTTCCAGGACTGGCATCTCGAGCTCGAGGAAGTCGCTCGCTACCATAAACGCCCGCATCGAGGACCAGAATTTATTTTTATCTACGAAAATTTTTCTGGTCTCGGGGTCAGTTAGGATCTCGAGATATCTCTTCCGGAGCTTTGTCTCTTCATCCTGAAGACCCTCCCATTTCTCCGGAAGGGGCAAGAGACTCTTCGCGAGCATTCGCCACTCCTTTGCCTCCACCGTCTCTTCTTTGCTCTTAGTCAGGAAGAAATGCCCGCGGGCTTCCAGGAAGTCTCCGACGTCGACTGCATCCCGGAAAAGCTCAAACATCTTTCCGAGAATATCACCTTTGAGAAGCACTTGGAAACTTCCATGGCCATCCTGGATGGTCACAAAAATTATTTTCCCCTGCCCCCGGAGCGACGTTACCCGGCCGGCGATCCATTTTTCTTCGCCGGATTTCTCGAGTTTCTTGAAATTCTCGCGCGCGTCCCGGAGCGTTATTTCTCTGCGGGCCCCTCCGGGGTACGGGTCCATGCCGGCAGCGCGGAGAAGCTCGAGTTTTTGGAGCCGCACGCTACGAATGTCGGAGAGCGCAGACATTTACTTATGAAACTTTAGTAATTTTATAAATAACCGTGGCGCCCCCGGGGGTCGCGAGAGTCACTTTCTCTCCGCGCTTCTTGCCGAGGATGGCTTTGCCGAGCGGCGACTCGTGCGAGATCCTCCCGGCGGTGGAGTCGGCTTCGAGCGGTCCCACTATTTCATAGACACGCCCCTCCCTCTCGCCTTCCTTGGTCACCGCGACGGTCGAACCAAGCTCGGCCACGTCAGCACCGGAATGTTCCAGGACCTGCGAGTTCCGAAGCACTTCCTCGATCTGGGCGATCCGGGCTTCTAGTTTCCCCTGGTCCTCACGCGCCTGGTGGTATTCGGCATTTTCGGAGAGGTCGCCAAGAGACTTGGCGTACTCCAGCCGCTCGATAATCTCTTTGCGTTTTTCGCCCGAGAGCCGGGCGAGCTCCTCTTCCAGGTCCTTCTTTTTATCCGCAGTCAGGTAATTTACTTTCATCGTTGAATTTCTAACGGGATTCACGCTGTAAATATTACCAAATTTTGCAAAAAAGTAAATCCCGTGGTAATCTTCTCCCATGGCGAAAATTGTAGTGGAAGTCCGAAAAAACCCCTCGGAATCGAGCGCCTCGGTCCTGCGCCGCTTCTCCCGCAAGATCCAAGAGTCTGGAATTATTCAGAAAGTGAAGGGCGGCCGCTATTCCGAGCGCAAGGAATCCAAGCTAAAAATCAAGAAGTCCGCCTTAAGGCGCCTAGTGCGGAGAGCGGAGTACGAAAGACTGCGCAAATTGGGCAAAGTGCAATAATGCACGAGACGCTAAAGAAAATGATCCTGGGAGACAACTACTCCCTCTCTCTTGCTTATCTAACTCCCCGAAAATCCAGAGAGATCAACAGAAAATATCGGAAGGTTGATAAGCCGACCAATGTGCTTGCTTTCCCCCTCTCCCAGAATGAAGGAGAGATCCTCCTTTGCCGAAGCGTGATCAGAGACGAGGCCAAGAGACAAGAAATAAAATACCGCGACTGGGAGAGAAGTCTGGTTATCCACGGAATGCTTCATTTGATTGGCTACGAGCACGGCAGTATAATGGATAAACGAGAACTTTATTATGCCTCGAAACTTAAGAGTAGGAATAGACCTGGGCAGCGAAAACACGCGCATCGTCGTCGCGGAAATAGGCAAGGGAGATAAGGGAGAAAAGAATCCTAAAATTATCGGCGCCGGTGAGGTAAAGAGCCGTGGCATCCGTCACGGCTACGTGGTGGATCTCGATCTGGCCGAGAAGTCTCTCCGGCAAGCTCTGGAACTTGCCGAAACAAGTTCTGGGGTGAAGATAAAAAGCGCAGTAGTCGGGCTCTCGGGCGTGAGTCTCCGCGCCGACGCTGCCTCCGGCATCGCCATGGTCGGGAAGGCCGATGGCGAAGTAACTTCGCTCGATATCAAGAAAGCGCAGACGGATGCGGAAGAAAATTTAAAAATCGGGAACAGGAAAATCGTGCACCTCTTCCCTACTTCCTTCCGTCTCGACGGCAAGGAAGTGCTCGGGCGGGTGGAAGGTATGCGGGGAACCAAATTGGAAACTAAAGCAATTTTTGTCACCTACTCCAGCCAGCACCTGGAAGATCTTCTGGATACTGTCGCGCTCGCAAAGGTGGAATCCTCGGATGCGGTAGCGACGGCTGTGGCGGCCTCGACCCTCGTCCTCTCCGAGAGAGAGAAGATCGTTGGGGTCGCACTTCTCGACATCGGCGCGGAGAAAACAACGGTGGCAGTCTTTGAGAACGGGACGCTAGTATCGCTCTATAGCTTCGGATTGGGTGGCGCGGACATCACCAACGACATCGCGCTAGGATTCAAGACTTCGCTTGATACCGCGGAGAAAGTAAAACTCGGCGACTTGCCTCCAGAGTTCTCCCGAAAGAAACTGGAAGAAATCGTGGAAGCGCGCATGGCGGACATTTTCGAACTGGTCGGGAATCATTTGAAAAAGATCAAACGCTCCGAGCTTCTGCCCGCCGGCGCGGTCTTCGTCGGCGGCGGAGCATTGACCGGAGGGCTCATCGAATTTTCGAAAAGTACGCTCAAACTCCCCTCGCGTATTGGCAGCACGGAGATTTTCGGTTCCACTAAGACCCGCCTTCGGAGCCCCGAGTGGCTCGGAGCTTTGGGTCTTATTCATAGTGAAGGTGATGCGAATTTCCTCTCGGATGGCTCCGGCTTCGGAGTTTTGCGAGAGATAAAAAAGGGAATTCTCTCGGGCTTGCGACAGCTTATGCCCTAGTGTATGATGGGCCTATACAAGCTTTAATTTAGCCTATATGCCTAAAATAGACCCAGAAATACAGAGTTTTGCGCGAATTATGGTGGTCGGAGTCGGGGGCTCCGGCAAGAACGCCGTGAACCACATGATCAATTCTAAAGTGAAGGGGGTTACTTTCGTTTCCATGAACACCGACACCCAGGATCTCCATCATTCTCTTGCGGAGAAGAAAATCCACATGGGCAAGAACCTGACCCGCGGCCTTGGAACCGGTATGGACCCCGAGCTCGGGAAAAAGACCGCCGAAGAAGCCAAGCCGGAGATGCAGGATGTATTTAAGGGAGCAGACATGGTCTTCATCGCCTGCGGCATGGGTGGCGGCACCGGCACCGGCGCCGCGCCGATAGTTGCCCGAGTTGCTCGGGAACAAGGCATTCTCACGGTGGGAGTGGTAACCAAGCCGTTTTTCTTCGAAGGCGCGCACCGAATGAAAATCGCCGAGCGCGGGATCGAAGAACTTGCCAAGGAAGTGGACGCGATCATCATCATTCCGAACGACCGCCTGCTCCAAATCTCCGACAAAAGTACCATTCTCAAGAACGCCTTCGCCGTCTGCGACGACGTACTCCGCCAGGCAGTCGAAGGGATCTCGGACTTGATCACTACTCCCGGAATCATCAACGTTGACTTCGCGGACATTCGGGCAATTATGCAAAACGCCGGCTCCGCGCTCATGGGCATCGGGCTTGCCTCCGGGGAGAAGCGCTCCGAAGCGGCGGCGCTTGCGGCCATCAACTCCCCGCTCCTCGAGGTCTCGATCCATGGAGCGAAGGGTGTGCTCTTTGCGATCTCCGGCGGCGAAGATCTGACCATTCACGAAATTCAGGAAGCCGCGAAGATTATTACCGAATCTATCGATAAGGATGCCAAGGTTATCTTCGGAACCATTTATGACGAGAAGCTGAAGAAGGGTGAAGTGAAAGTAACAGTAATAGCCACAAGTTTTAGCGGTGAGATGCCCCGCAAGGGTCTCTTCTCCGGCGCGAGCAACCTACTCAAGGACGAAAGCGCGGAGAAGGTCGCGAAAGAGATCAAGAGTACTATTGACGCAAACCTCGGCAAGAAGAAAGAAATGGAAGAGATAGTCATCGAGGATGACGCCGAAGAATGGAGCGCGGTACCGGCATTTCTCCGCCGGAGCAAGGATAAAGACAAGAAATAGGCTCTAGCAGTTAGGCGCTAGGCTCTAGCGAAGAATCTGATATAATTTATCCTAAGGCCTAGTGCCTAGTTGCCTAGCGCCTATTTTTATGACCTACGACCTCATTATTATCGGCGGCGGGCCGGCAGGAACTTCGGCCGCTGTTTACGCCGCGCGCAAACGCTTGAAGACTCTCCTCCTCGCGCCGCAATGGGGCGGGCAGTCTATCGACTCCTCGCGGGTCGAGAACTGGATCGGCACCATCGCGCTCTCGGGCCTGGAGCTCGCCGATAATTTAAAGAAACATGTGCTCGCAAATGCTGGAGAGGGCCAGACCCTGGAGGTCAAAGAAGAGAAAGTGGAACTCGTGACCCGCACGGCGGACGGATACAAGATCAAGACCGAGTCCGGGGAATACGAAACCAAGACACTCCTCGCCGCTTCCGGCTCGAGCCGTAGGAAACTTGGAGTACCCGGCGCAGATCGTCTTGAGAACAAGGGTCTCACCTACTGCGCCAGCTGTGACGGGCCGCTATTCGCGGATATGGATGTCGCGGTCATCGGCGGCGGTAACGCCGGCTTTGAGACCGCGGCGCAGCTTCTGGCATATTGTAAGAGCGTAACCCTGCTCCACCGCTCGGATACCTTCCGGGCGGACGAAGTGACCGTCGAGAAAGTGCTTGCGAATCCGAAGATGCAGGCGAAGAAGAATGTCGAGATCCTGGAAGTTAAAGGCGAGAAATTCGTCGAAGGACTTGTTTATAAAACAAAAGAGGGTCAAACCGAGGAGCTCAAAGTCTCCGGGATCTTCGTGGAAGTCGGGCAGATACCGAACACCGCATACCTCAAGGGCGTTGTGGGACTCGACGAATACAACCGCATCAAGATCGACCCGAAGACCCAGAAGACATCGGTGCCGGGTGTCTGGGCCGCAGGCGACGTGACCGACGTTCTCTATCACCAGAACAACATCGCCGCCGGCGACGCCGTCCGCGCGCTGGAGGACATCTACCTAGCCATACATACGAAATAGATTATATATTCGAATACGTAACTCGGTATATCACTCCGGCTTTGTCGTCGCTTATATAGATCGTACCGCCGGGTTGAATGAGGATGTCCACCGGCCGGCCGTAGACGGTTTTCTTGTCCTCCGAAAGCCAGCCGGTGATGAAATCCTCTACTTGCGGTGAGCCTGTCGAACCCGTCCCTTCGTACTCCCCTTTTGCGTTCAATTTGATACGCACGATTTTGTAGCCCGTCGGCACCGTGCGGTTCCAGGAGCCGTGATAGGCTACCAATAAATCATACCAATATTCTTCGGGCCATCCGCCAGCTGGCGGATCCTCCGGAAAGAAAGCGAGGCCCAAGGGCGCGGAATGCGCCGGGATTTCCACTTTGGGCGACGTAAGATTTACCGGCAGAATCGAGACATTCGGCTGGAAAGTTTCATCTCTAACATTTTTTCCGTAAAACCACGGCCAACCGTAGAAATTCCCCTTCTCAATAATATTTATCTCATCCGGTGGCACATCGTCGCCCAAGAGGTCCCGCCCCATCTCCGTCGCCCAGATCTCTCCCGAGACCGGATGAGTAGCCATGAAAACACTGTTGCGCAAACCAATCGCAAAGTCTGCCAGCCCTCCGGTCGCGAAGTCATATTCCAGAATCTTCGCCCGGCGCTCGTCCGATTCAACACAGACATTACAGGAGGAACCGACCGAGACCAGCATCTTGTTCTCGTTCGGAAAGGGCTCGAACATGATGGTGCGAGTGAAATGATTGCCTCCACCCGGCAGGTCGAAAATTTTTTTCTTGTTAAGTGCTTTCCCGTTTGCATAATCATATTCGGCCACCTGATCAGTTTCGGCAATGTAGAGCTTGCCGTCTTTTTCAGCTAAACCGTGCGGGCGGTTAAGGCCACTCGCGACCGTTGTGTGCGTCTCGGCAAATCCGTCGCCATCCGTATCGGAGAGCGCGATAACCTTCCCCTGCTCGGGCACGGAAACAAGCATTGGGCCGTCGGGGGCCCAGCGCAGCACTCTGGGGCCGCCAAGATCCTTGGCGTAAATTGAAATCGAAAACCCCGCCGGGAGTTTAAGCGGCATTTCGGTTGTATTTATATCCTTCACAATATCTCCTCCGGGCGGTAGAATCGCCGGCAGCGCGCCCCTTATGTTTTTATAATAGACGGCGCCCGCAATGCCGAGACTAATGATAACGAGAACAACGGTACCGTAAAAAAATTTTTTCATGCGGAGGGTACAGGGCTCGAACCTGTAAGGGCTTGCGCCCGCTGGTTTTCGAAACCAGTGCATTACCATTCTGCCAACCCTCCTCCGGCACTATTGTACCGGATTCCGGCCCTGAATGATACGGATGAGAAACATTATTATCGCGACGACCAGAAGCAGATGAATGAACCCGCCGAGGGTGTAGGTGGTGATAAGCCCGAGAATCCAGAGCGCCAATAATATTACCGCAATCGTAACCAACATAAGAATTGAAAATTGAAATTAATTCTTAATTTCGGCCTACATTAATTCTATATTAAAGGGTTTTAAATTGCAAGGGGAAAACTTTACCGGGCAACTTTTCGTCCCCTCTTGGAGCCCGTGCGGGCGCGTTTGACCTTGCCCTTGAGCCGCGGCGCGCGCGTCAGGGGCGCCTTGGAGCGGATGTATTTAACTTTGTCCATTTTGTAATTTTTCATACTTATGACCCCACCGGGAATCGAACCCGGATTACCGGCTTGAAAAGCCGATGTCCTGACCGTTAGACGATGGGGCCGTCGCAATATATTATATTATTTTCCAAAACTTCGCAAAACACAACTTCCCTCTTAAAACTTCTATTTTAGTTTTTTGCAAAATACTAGAATATACCTGGCCCGAGATGTTAGTCTGTGCGCTACGCTGGTGCCAAGAGAGTGCTTGCTAACCAGCCCCGCCAGATACATTTTCCGAATATGGTCCGAAGCATTTTCATACCCTATCCGAAGTGCTACCGCAATATTTTCTACAGTTAGTCCCTGTTGCTTCGCGAGCAAATCCAAAATCTCAAGCCGGCGGCGGTTCGCAAATCCTTTGATTATTAATTCTAGCTCCGAATATCTTTTATTTGCCATACACCCATTATACTTCTATCTTAGTTTTTTGCCCGCCTGCTTCGATGTGCGAAGCATTTCGGGCAGGCAAAATACTTAGTTAGACAATTATTAATAAACTTCTTTCTGATAGCAAGATTCGCAATATATTATTTCTGGCTTCTCTGGCGCATAGGATGTTTCAAACTCGTTAGGACACAATTTTTCGTGCCCGTGTTTTCCAATTTGACACATGCATCGCCTGTGCCAGAGCCGAAACGGCTGTTCCAGGGCCAGTCGATCCTTGAATCGACAAAAGAAACATTTTCTAGGAATCGGTATCGCGTTTTTCCTATAAAAAAGAAATTCGTTCTCGACAATTTTATAATTACGTCCGCAATCAATGCAAGCCAAAACTTCTTCGAGAATAGATAGAGGAACGTCATTTATAGAATCTGGAATTTCCCCCGGCCTTAAGGTCTCTTGACCAGTCGTCTTCTGCACCTTGTCCCACCATTTGAATCCCCTCTTCTCTGCCTCCTCTTTTGTGAGAGGAAAATAATCTTGCGCAATGGTTTCGTTGTAACCGAAGTGCGACATTTTGCTCGGAAAAAATTCTCCATATTCGCCGGTCTTTTTCATATGCTCAATAAGTTTACCTCTGAGCTTAAAATACTCGTCTTTTGAATATTGATTGTTTAATATGCAATATTGCCCATGCCGAATCGCGGAGCAACCGAAAAGATGCTTGGAGGAGTGACAGTTCTCTACGTAACTTATCTCTTGGCTTTTAAGCGAGTAAATAGAAAAGATAGTCCGGAAATCATGATCAGCAGTAAGAGCTTCATAACACTGTAAACTTTTCCCTCCCGGGGTGAGGTCGTAGCTTTCTTTGATTTCATTGCTTCGCCAGATTAGTCGAGAATCTTCTATCGCCCTCGACCAGAAGATGTTTCGCGAGTTCCTACTATCAAAAATGCCGTTCCCTGTGCAATTTGTGCAATTAACAATATGCGCGAATCTACGCGGCTCTGTACTCAAAAATTGAAAGAATTCCTCCTTCGCGCGCTGGTTGCCGGAATAAGTATCTAGTTTATAAGATTCTATAATTTTTTCGTATTCTTCTCTGCTATACTGTTTGTTCTTGTAACAATATTTCTGTTGCCGTAAGTTTGAACACATGAAAGAGTTCGAACAACCCTTGCAATCATAGCAGAACGAGCAGTCCGTAAGCGCAGAGGAATAATAGCAGTTGCGGGAGTTATAACAATGTTCGACGAAAATGCTGTCGTAAATTATCTGGCAATGAGGAAAGACTCCGAGGCCGTCGAGAACATATCTCGTTTCCGGCCCGCCCACGCCGTAAGAATACATGACGTCTTCTGAATACCAGGACATGGCCACCATGTAGCAGTTCTTGGCAAAGGTAACGTTCTCGGTGTATTCGGAATTAACGCTCCCCACGCCATCATCATTAAAAAGAGCCGGCAGAGGCACCTCATTCTGAAGTTCTCGAAATTGCTGGAAGAACGGGCGCGAAAAATCAATATCTCGACCGAAGTCTCGCGGCTCCCACTTGTCGCTCCACCAGCAAGAGTTGCAATAGACCGTAAGCGGTTTATCCGGATGATAAAGAGAAATTATTTTCTTGCCGCAGAGGTCGCAGGCGCGATTATAGAAAGTTAAGTCGTTCCGCCAACTCATGCGGCGAGTCAGTCTGCAATCAGGACAAAGCGTCGGGGGCGGAACTTTTATTTTCTCGTAAAAGCCAAGGTCGTTCTGCTCCAGCTTGAATTCGTTCCTGCAACGCCGACACTGTTTGACCGTCTCTGTCATATTTATATTATAATACTTATCAAGGCGTGGCAGGCTGGTATTTTTTATCGAAAAAGTTCCAGACTTCGTGAAAGATAAACAGAGCAGCTATTGCGGAGAAATACAACCCGATTAATTGAGAGTAACTCAAGGTGAGGCTGGGGAAAAAGTCCACGAAGGTTAGGGACAACCAGGAGGTCACCGAGATCGTCCCGGCGATGTTGGAGAAAAGGAGCCAGCGCCGAGAATGCTCTGCGCGGCCTTCGTGAAGCAAGCTCAAGATCCTTCGCGTGATTATGCCGGAGAGAAGCACTCCGTTTATTATTAAAATCCCTATCACCGTCTGAGCAAAGAAAAATCGGGGAGACAAAATCACCGCCGCGGGGAAGATGAGCAGGACACTCAAGAGGTCCAGCGAGAGCCCAATCCAGATGACTTTGCTTATTTTCGGAAAAAGCGGGAAAATATTTTGCTGAAGAATAGACGAGGAGCGCGAGCTTAGGAACATAAAATCCAAAACAAGGACTGTCCCCAGGGTAAAAATAGAATGAAACCCGTGGAAAGCGTGAAATACTATTTCTCGCCAGGGCAACCCGCGAAAATCCGTATAGTGGCTTATGGCGATAAAAACTAAAATAAAAGAAAGTAAATAAATCCATTTGAAATTTTTCTTAATCAACCCGTAGATAAGGACGATAGTAAGCGACAGATACACAGGCAAGAGATTCTGCGCCGCTTGAAGAATCTCTGGAAAAGAAACAATGAGGGTTATGCCCTCGTGCGCAGAGGCGGGAACCAGGCCGGCGATGGCCGCCCACATGGAGATGGCGAGCGCTCCCCCGCCGTAAAGGAGATAACGCAGTCGCCAGCCTATCCACATTAAAATAACCGCCGCGGGGTCGTTCGGGCCACGCTTGCTCCCCAGGTAGATGAAGACCATGCCCCAGAGCGATGCGGCACCAGCAAGTGCGAGGCCCAACTGCCGCAAAAATGAAATTAACTGGTAGGGTTCAATGCCGAGCATTTTTAGCGGTCAAAAATAATAAAAATAACTCCGAGGGCATAGAAGAATTTGGCGAATTTCCAAAAAATAAAGTCACCAGTCAGCGAAATCGTAAGGACGCTGGCTAAAATGCCGGCCCCGGCGCAAAACATAAGAGCCTCACTTTTGCGCTCAAAAATTCTCTTTAAGACATCCATGTGAGAATATTATAGCAGAAAGGTTGCCGGCTGGCGCCTTCTTGGATATACTTAACCCCCAATGGGAGAAAAAATGAACGCAAATACTAAAGTAGTCATTCTCGCGGCCGGGAAGGGCAAGCGGATGGAGAGTGAGAACCCGAAGGTACTCCACGAGGTCCGTGGCAAACACATGATCCGGCATCTCCTCGAGGAGGTGGAGAAATTCTCGATCGAGAAACCGATCGTGGTCGTGGGCTATAAAGGGGAGCTCGTGAGAAAGGAGCTTGGCGAGGGGGCGATTTACGTCGAGCAGACAGAACAGCTCGGCACCGCGCATGCGGTTGCGGCCGCCAGAATCGCAGCCCGGGACGCGAAGCACATCCTAGTTCTTCAGGGCGACCAGCCATTTGTTTCCGCCGTAACTCTCCTCGGGCTTCTCCGCGCGCATACGGAATCCGGAGCGAAAATAACTTTGGCCACATCAGAACTTCCGAACTTCGATGACTGGCGAAGCGCATTCACCGCATACGGCAGGATTCTCCGGAGCAATGACACCCTCCTCATCCGCGAATACAGGGACGCGACGACTCTCGAGAAAGGTATCAAGGAAGTAAACGCCGGAGTGTATGTTTTCGAAGCCAAGTGGCTCTGGGAAAACCTGGGAAAAATTGGTAACCAAAACGCGCAAAAAGAATATTACCTGACCGATCTCCTCCGACTCGGGAGCGAGGAGGGGGTGAAAATAGAGACGGTCGCCATAGACCCCGAGGAAGCCCTCGGCGCCAACTCCAAGGAGGAACTTGAAATACTGGAGAAATTCGCCTAGAATCAATCTGCGCGCGGTTAGAGCCGACGCTTCGGTCGGCTTCCCGACTCCGCAGGGCGTCGGGACTCAGATGCATGTCATTCGTCTATATACTTCAAAATAGTGGGGGTGGAATTGAAGTTAAAAAAGTTGAAAAGGCATGACTATATTGCTAACATAATCCGAGATGGTTTTATCAAAATAAAGCCATAACGGGGCGGCTAGCTCAGTTGGTAGAGCGTGTCTTTGACGTAGACAAGGCCACAGGTTCGAGCCCTGTGCCGCCCACAAAATGAGAATCTTAGCTATTGAATCCAGCGCGGATGATACGGCCATCGCGCTTTTGGAAGTAAAGCGGGGCAAATTTACGATCCTCGCTCATGAAAAAACTTCGCAGGCAAAACTACACGAGAAATACGGCGGCATTTATCCGAACCTTGCCAAGAATGAGCACATCAAGAATCTGCCAAAACTTCTGAAGAAAATTACGGCAAGATTTAATCTTGCCGTGGGCCTCATTGCGGTCACTACCGGGCCGGGACTCGAGCCTTGCCTTTGGGCTGGCATCACTTTTGCAGAGGATCTGGCCCAAAAGCTGGGCGTGCCTTTAATTCCAGTCAATCACATGGAGGGACATATCCTTTCCGTGTTCGCACACGGAAAGCAATTTTCAATTTCCAATTTACAATTTCCAATTCTATCCCTTTTAGTCTCCGGTGGTCATACGGAACTGGTTTTAGTGAAGGGCTGGGGTAAATACAAAATTCTCGGCCGAACGCTCGATGACGCCGTTGGCGAAGCATTTGATAAAGTCGCCCGCATGCTCGGACTGCCCTATCCCGGCGGACCTCAAATTTCTGCTCTCGCAGAAATCGCGCGGAAGAGCTCGGACACTCCGCGGACTCACGCAGAAATTAGACTGCCGAGGCCGATGCTCAAGCATAAAAATTTCGATTTTTCTTTCGCCGGACTCAAGACCGCGGTGTACTATCTCACCAAGGGCAAAAAATTAACTCCTTCAAAAACTGCCGAGTTAGCTCTGGAGTTCGAGAATGCAGCAATTGAGACTTTGACTACCAAAACTTTCTGGGCGCTCCAGAAACACAAGCCCAAAGCTCTGATAGTTGCCGGCGGCGTGGCGGCTAACCAGCACCTAAGAAAGGAGATAAAAAAAATCACCAAGAATGTTCTCTTTCCCTCTCCGGAGCTCGCGACCGACAACGCCATCATGATCGGGCTGGCTGGTTATTGGGAGCATCTCCGAAACCCCAAAAAGAAGCCTGCCCGTCCGGCAGGCGGGTTTAAAATAAGGGCTATGGGTAGTCTCAAGCTTGGGGAAATGATAAAATAAGCGCATGAAGGTGCCGGAAAAGCTGCTCAAGCCCTACGACCCCAAAGCAACCGAAGAGAGAATCTATGAACTCTGGGAGAGGAGCGGCTTTTTTAACCCGGATAACTTAAAGGGCGAACCCTTCACCATCATCATGCCGCCCCCGAACGTTACGGGAATTTTAAGCATTGGGCACGCGCTCATGCTCACAATCGAGGACATTATGATCCGGTATCAGCGAATGCGCGGGAAAAAGGCTCTCTGGCTTCCGGGTACGGACCATGCCGCCATTGCGACTCAGGCGAAAGTTGAAGCCGATCTGTATAAAAAAGAAGGCAAAACTCGGCATGACTTCTCCAGGGAGGAATTTCTCAAAATTGTTGAAAAATTTGCGGAAGAATCGCACGACACGATCGTAAGACAAACCAAGCGCATGGGTGCCTCCGCTGACTGGAGCCGTGAGGCCTACACCCTAGACGAGCCGCGCACTCTCGCTGTCCGCACCGCGTTCAAAAAAATGTACGACGACGGCATCATCTACCGCGGTTATCGCATCGTGAATTGGGATCCGAAATTGCAAACCACCGTCTCCGACGACGAGATCGAATGGCAAGAAGAAAAAACTCCGCTTTATTACCTTAAGTACGGCCCATTCACCATCGCGACAGCCCGGCCGGAGACAAAATTCGGCGACAAGTACGTCGTAATGCATCCTGCTGATAAGCGTTACGAAAAATATAATCATGGAGATAAAATCGAGGTAGAGTGGATCAACGGGCCAATCACTGCCACAGTCATTAAGGACGAGGGCATCGACATGGAATTCGGTACAGGAGCGATGACCATAACTCCGGCACATGACACCGCTGATTTCGAAATCGCGGAGAGACATCATCTGGATTCGGAACAAATTATCAGCGAGAAAGGCCTACTCCTCCCTATTGCCGGCGAGTTTGCGGGCGAGCATATCAAGAAAGCCCGTCCGAAAATTGTGGAAAAACTCAAGCAGAAAGGGCTACTAGAGAGAGCTGACGAGAATTATCTGCATCGAATTGCGACCAACTCGCGCGGGGGCGGCACAATCGAGCCCCAAATAAAACTGCAGTGGTTCGTGAATGTTAATAAGGAAGTTCCCGGGAGAAATAAAACGCTAAAAGACTTAATACGCGATCCGGTAGCGGAAGGAAAAATAAAAATCATACCCGAGCACTTCCAAAAGACGTATTTTCACTGGATCGATAATCTCCGCGACTGGTGTATCTCTCGGCAGATATGGTACGGACACAGAATACCTGTGTGGTATAGGGATAAAGAAATTTTCTGTGGCACGGAATCACCCGGCTCCGGATGGACGCAGGACCCGGACACTCTGGATACTTGGTTCTCATCGGGACTTTGGACCTTCTCGACGCTCGGCTGGCCCGAGGATACGAAAGATTTAAAGACTTTTCATCCGACTGACGTACTGGAAACCGGTTATGACATTATTTTTTTCTGGGTGGCCAGAATGATACTTATGACCACATATCTTCTGGGCGATATCCCCTTCCGGACCGTGTATCTCCACGGCCTCATCCGCGCTCCGGATCGTCAGAAAATGTCTAAGAGTAAAGGCAACATCATCGACCCCCTCGTTGTCATAGAAAAATTCGGCACCGACGCTCTTCGAATGGCGCTTGTTTTCGGATCGACTCCTGGCACTGACCAGCTCTGGGCGGAAGATAAAGTCCGCGGCATGAAAAACTTCGCCAACAAGCTCTGGAACATCGCACGGTTCGTGCTGGAGAATACGGAAGACGAAGAATACGAGGGCTTTCCGGATAAGAATAAATACGACCAGGCGCTCCGGGAAGAGCGGAGAGAATTATTAAAAGACGCGACTTCGGACATGGAAAATTTCCGATTTTATTTGGCAGCGGAAAAATTATATCATTATGTATGGCACCGCTTTGCGGACGAGATAATAGAGGAAAGCAAGGAAATTCTAAAGAGTGAGAATAAGGAAGAAAAAACTCGAAGAAAAAAATTTTTAATGCACACGCTCGACTACATGCTCAAGGCCCTTCACCCCTTCATGCCTTTTGTCACGGAAGAGATCTGGTCCACGATCCCCTGGTCGAAAAACGAACTGCTTATAATACAACCCTGGCCCCACGGCGAAGCTCAGGGCAAGCCCCACGATGATAACTGATCCGAAAAGCTGGGGACTGGCGCTTCTTTTCGGGGTCATTCCCTCGCTCCTCTGGCTCTGGTTCTGGCTCAAGGAAGACAAAAAGAAAGAGGAACCCAAGGGTCTCCTCACCCTCATTTTCCTTGCCGGCATGGGCGGGGTGATCCTGGTCCTCCCGATCCAGAAATTTATCCAGGGACTCGTAAGCGGCGAAGGCGGGCAAATTATCCTCTGGGCCTCGGCCGAGGAGATTATCAAGCTCCTCGGGGTCCTCTTTGTCCTCTACGGCTCGACCCATCTCGACGAGCCCCTGGACTGGCCGATTTACATGATGACCGGCGCGCTCGGCTTCGCGGCTCTGGAGAATACGCTCTTTCTGGTCAAGCCCATTGCGCTTAATGACGTGACGGTCGGCCTCTTGACCGGCCAGCTCCGGTACTTGGGTTCCACCCTCCTGCACGCTGTCGCCTCGGGCACCATCGGAGTCGCGCTTGGGCTCTCTTTTCACCTTGCCCCTGCCCTAAAAAAGACCTATATCTTCTTCGGCATTCTCTTCGCAATCGCCTTGCATAGTGTTTTCAATTTCTTTATAATGAAAAATAGTGGGGGTAATTTTCTGGAAGTGCTGGCGGTCCTGTGGGTGGTCACCATTATTATGATGCTTCTCTTCGAGAAGTTAAGGCGAATGAGTTAGACTATGGCAATTGAACCTAAGAAAAGAAGTTTTTTTGAAAGACTGACTGGCAGCATCCGGGCCATGGAAGACGAGCCGGCAGAGACCCGGAAACTCCCCATGAAAGACACCGGCCGTAGCGGCAAAAGTTTTCTCGAGGCGGAAGCGGAAGAGATGGAATTGCCGGTGGATGTGTATCAGACCCCGAGCGACATTATCGTCCAGACTATGGTAGCGGGGGTGCGGCCGGAAGACCTGGAGGTTTCGATTGCGAGAGATATGATTACCATCCGCGGCAAGCGCCAGGAGTCCCGCACCGTCGAGGAAGAGAACTTCTTCAGTAAAGAGCTCTACTGGGGCAGTTTCTCCCGCACTATTCTTTTGCCCCAAGAAGTGGAGCCGGAGGAAGCGGAAGCGGTGGAAAAGCACGGACTCCTGACTATCCGCCTCTCCAAAGTGGACAAGGAAAAGAGGGCTTCGCTCAAAGTAAAATCGCTTTAATGGATCCGCGGATTGAGAAACTTATAGACCTCGTTCAAGAGAACAATCAGATTCTACGCAAGATGCGCCGTTCCCAGCAGATCGCCAGTTTTATGCGGGTTCTGTATTGGCTCATTATCCTCGGGGTCGGGTTCTGGACTTTCTATATCCTCCAACCGTACATTCAAGGTTTGCAGGATCTCTGGCAGGGAATGAGCGGCGTGTTTGAACAATTGCAGGGCGCGCAACCGTAGCGCCTGGGTAGCTCAGTGGTAGAGCGCAGCCCTGAAGAGGCTGGCGTCAGGTGTTCGATTCACCTCCCAGGCACAAATTATAATCCTAGTTCGTACTGATTCGGGTCTTCCATGCGTCCCGCCTGTTGCCTTTTGGTTTTTCGCTTTTCTTCATACATTTTCTTATCAGCGGTCTCCAGAACTTCGTCGATGGTTCTTTTCTCCCCTTTTCGAGCAATAGCAACTCCGATGGAAACAGGAACGTGCAGATTCTCGATCAACTTCCCAATTATAGAATTGGCAAGCTTTTGCGGATCTATCTCAGCCTCCTTTGTGCCGTCCCATATCGGCATAACCAAAAGAAATTCATCGCCCCCTTTGCGGAAAAGAGAATCTTCCCGCGGCCGAGTAATTTCTCGAATACGTTGCGTAAACAACTGAAGGGCATTATCTCCCGCCTGGTGGCCCAATTCATCGTTCAGTCTTTTGAAATCATTGAGGTCAAAATTAAAAATTACAACAGAAAGCAATTCGGGTGCTCTCCGTTCTTTGCCTCGATATTGCAATTGTCTCCAGTAATGTTCGAGAATTTCCCCCTTATATCTCAAGTTAAGAGCTTCAGTTAGCGGGTCGGTAGTTGCACGGGCTTCGGCCTCGCCAAGGTCTCGTCCCAGTTTTTTTGACCTCTCTTTTTCTTTTTGGAGTTTGTATTCCGTGGTTTGTCCGAGCATGTCTAGCAGGAAAACTTTCCTATCAATAGGCAACCCGCTCTTCAAAATCTCGTCGCGAGTCAGGGTGCCGGCCATGGCCTGATCGTCCCACTCCCTATCTTCCCTCTTCCGTGGTAACTTGGGAGCTCCAGGTTCAAAGTTTCCGGGTCCAGGTAATTTCATGCTAATATTCTACCATGAAGTCAATATTCTCAAGATCTGGTGCTCCATTCTTAAAATAGTTCGAACGCATTTCGCCGCCTGCGGCGGCGAGGAAGCCCCCACCAAAAATGAGCGGCTTCGCCGCGAACCGGACAATTTCAAGTTTTTGAATGATTTAAGCATAAATCATTCCAGTAAATTTTTCAATGAAAAATGATTGAAAAATTTACTGCTTTGGCGGCAAATTCTTTTACGAAAATTCTTAATTCAAAATTTATAAAAAGTGAGAGCCCCAAGCGAATTGCTGTCCGCGAGGGGCTCATGTTGGGCGAGGTGATGGTTCTAACGGGCGGAAACCCAACCATCGGTCCCACCGGATCCGGGAGGACGACCGAAGTCGCGAACGCCGTTCTTGCTGTCCTTCACCTTGGCGAAGGTCGCGGCGTCCACCTCGGCCTTGTAGGGCGTACCATCCGGTCGGGAGTACTCGTCGGGAGCGGAATTCGGCATCCGATCCCAGTACTCCTCGATGTAGGTCTCCCTGTCGGCGTCGGTGAGGTGGAGCGAGAAGCCGTCAGGCCTCGTGCCCCAGCCACGCTCGGACTCCTCCCACTTCTGGACGATAACCTCGTGCTTTCCATTCTTCACGAGACACCTCCTGTCGGCTTGGAATGTACGTTACCACGACCCTCTCGTGGCAGAGATTACCGGAAAACTATGACCCCGATAATTCTTAAAGATAGCATATTACGCCACAAAAGTCAAGAGGCGGCAAGTGCCGCCTCTTGGGAGTGTTTGAAAAATTTTTCTTTTCTGCTTTTAACGGAATCGGGAATTTCTTTTTGCCCCGAAAACTCCGTATGATTTGGTTGCCGAGTGGCGCGTCTCGCGCCGCGAGGCATTGACTTTTCCTACGTGGTGCCCTCGCCGGGAGTCGAACCTGGATCAGCTCGTTAGGAGTGAGCCGTTCTGTCCATTGAACTACGAGGGCATTATCATATTTTTAATTTAATCAAATTTATCATACTTATTATCAATTTGAAATACTTGCCTCCTTTCTTTACCCTGACTCTACACATCCCGTATTTTAATTTCCCTTTTTTCTTTCCGGAAACTACATCGATTTTTCTGATTGTGCCCCTTGGTAAAGACAAAGTGCGGGACCAAAAAGAAATTGCCTTTTTCTTGCTAATTCTGGGAAAAAGCCTCAAGCTTACTTTTAGCTCCTCATTTCTTATGCCAAGATCTTTTAAACATCTCAGAAAGGTTCTGACAAGAATTGGATCGCTATTTATTAAATTTAACTCTGCCTTATTGCCTTCTCCCCAATATAAACAGGATAAGACAAGCATTCTTTCTTTAAAACCTAGCTTCTGAATAATAGGAAGTGCGCGTGCTTTAGCTTCTTCCCAGTCGCGAGTGGATTTTGCTTTACTGCCACCTCTTTTTATTTTCCATATTTTTCTATACCGAGGCAATATCGAAACTCCCTGGGTGTACTTCCAAATTGTACCATTGGCCCTTTTTACAATAGTCCTTATTTCCGATAGAGTATGCCCAGTTTCTCTCAATTTCCTTATTCGAGAAACCTCTTTTGCGGGCAAACGGGGTTTAGGCATAACTGTATTATACCATACCTGACTAGGAACAGTACGCTTATTACAATATAAACTAAAGTCCAAGCGCGGCGACGACTTTGGGCTTATTGAAGCCGATAATCATCTCCTCACCTACGAAAATAACCGGCACGCCGAGCTGCCCGCTCTTCTCCATCATTTCCTTTCTTTTCTCCAAGTTGGTCGCCACGTCGTACTCGGTGTAAGCAACGTTTTTCTCCTTAAAAAAATCTTTTGCCATGTGGCAAAAGTGACAGGTGGGGGTGGTGTATATGGTTACGGGTTTCATCCCTTAATTATAACACACCGGTCAAGCAAATTCCCTTGACTTGATACTTATGACGTTGCTCTGTGCGACCGGCGAGAACCCCGAACCAGAGCATAGCTCGGTACGGGGCAAGTCGAACTCCCTTGGTGCGAGCAGCGGGAATCGGACCCGCGTTTTTTGCTTGGGAAGCAAATATATTGCCACTATATGATGCTCGCCTTGAACTATTTAAACAAATTTTTAAGCCAATTCCAAAAGCCCCTTTCTGCTGCCGGTGCCGGCGCCTCCGCGACATCGTCCACAATGATGATAACTCCTTCCCCTGCCTTTGCATAGCCGTACTTCTGCCGAATACTCTCTTCCATCCCCGCCGGGGACTCCAGGCGCTCAATGTCAGACGAAAGTTCAGCGTGCCTCTCTTGGAGCTCCGCCACTCTCGCTGCGGCAAGCTCTTTCTCGCGGGCCGTTTCGGTCATCTTACCCAGTAGTCCCCACACACTCCAGCCGAAAAAGACAACGCCGGCGAAGAGGAATGCCAGGGCGGGCCGCGACAGAAGGATTAACTGCCACGTCTTCTTTTCTTGAAAATTCCTCACTATTCAATTATACTACACTAACGCAATGCTTTTCAGTAAAAGACAGCAGAAGGCCATCCGCATAATCTGGGCAATACTCTCTGTGCTCATAATTCTCTCCATGGTCCTCTTCTTCGCGCCAGCCCTCTTCTAAGTCCGGCCGGACATCATCTTGAGGAATACCTCCTGGGGGATATTCACTCGCCCCTTCTCTTTCATCTTCTTCTTCCCCTTCTTCTGCTTCTCCAAGAGCTTTTTCTTGCGCGTCACGTCGCCGCCGTAGAGGTAGCCGGTGACGTCCTTACGAAAGGCCTGCACCGTGCGGGAGGCGATAATGCGGCCGAGTGCGCGGGCTTGGATTTTGGTGACGAAGAGTTGGCGGGGCAGAAGGGCGTGCAATTTCTCGACTGCCTTCTCCGCCTCTGCCTCAACCCGCTTCCGGGAAACAACCCGAGAAAAAGCTGGCACCACCTCCTCGGCAACCAGAAGGTCAAGGCGAGTGACATTTGCCCGGCGCGAATCCTCTATCTCGTAAGAAAGGGATGCATGGCCGGAGGAAACACTTTTTAGCTCATCGAAGAAGTTCCGCATAAGCTCCCGCAGGGGTATTTTAACCGTGAGGGCGCCGCGCTCAGTACCGAAATTCTCCGTCTCCCCCACTTCCGCCTCATGCTCGAAGAGGAGCTGTAAAATTCCGCCGAAATGCTCGGTTGGGGCAATAATCCTCGCCCGGATCCAGGGTTCCAAAACTTGCTCATACGCGCCGTCGTCGGGGAAAAAATACGGCGAATAAACTTTCGTCCGCTTGCCGTCTTTTTCGACCACTTCATAGGTGATGGAGGGAGTGGTAACCACGAGCGGGAGATTAAATTCCCGCCGTAGCCGCTCGGTTACAATTTCAAGATGAAGCATACCCAGAAATCCACATCTATACCCCCTGCCGAGCGAGCCGGAATTTTCCTCTTCATAGGCGAAAGCGGGGTCGGAGAGACGGAGTTTCCCTAGCGCGAGCCGGAGTGCCGGGAACAAGTCCGCATCTTCCGGAAAAATCGAAGCGAAAACGACCGGCAGCGGCCGTTCGTAACCCGGGAGCGCCGGCAGGGGGTTTCTGGTAGAGGTAATAGTATCACCGACCGAAGAAATGCCAGGTTTCTTTACGCCCGTCACAATGTAGCCGATCTCGCCGGCGGCCAGAGATCCTCGGGGCACTTCTTCCGGGGAAAAGGTGCCGACTTCCACCGCGGCGAAACGTTCTTGCGAGGCGGCGAAAATCAGACTATCCCCTCTCTTCACCACCCCATCGAGAACCCTTACGAAAACGATAACGCCGCGATGGTCGGAATACTTAAAATCGAAGACTAAAGCTCTAAAACCGGCCGGATAATGTTCCTTGGGCTCCGGCACCCTCTTGATAACCTCTGCCAGTAAACTCTCCACTCCTTCTCCGGTTTTCCCGGAGACGTGGAGAATCTCTTCCTGGCGACAACCCAGGAGCTTCACTACCTCGGCGCCAACCTCCTCGACTTTCGCGAGCGGGGAGTCGATTTTGGAAAGAACGGGCAAGATGGTGAGTCCCTCTTCGCCCGCCATTCGGAGCGTGGTCAGCGTCTGCGCTTGCACGCCCTGCGTAGAATCCACGAGGAGAATGGAACCCTCGACCGCTTTGAGCGCCCGGGACACCTCGTAGGCGAAATCCACATGCCCGGGAGTATCAATCAGATTGAGAGTAAAGCCCTGGTACTCCATCCGAACCGGTTGAAGTTTAATGGTAATGCCGCGTTCGCGCTCGAGCTCCATGGTATCTAGCACCTGCTCGCGCATTTTGCGTTTCTCGATGGTGCCGGTCTGCTCCAGCATCCGGTCCGCCAAGGTAGACTTACCGTGATCGATATGAGCTATGATGCTGAAGTTACGAATATTTTTCATACTACTCCAAAAATCCGCCAGTCTGGTGGTCCCAGAGTTCCTTGTAAACTCCGTCTCTTGCTAGCAAGTCTTTATGTGTCCCCTCTTCCACAATCCTGCCTTTCTCGAGTACCACAATTCTGTCCATCTTCTGAATAGTGGAGAGGCGGTGGGCGATGACTATGGTGGTTCTCCCCTTCATAAGTTCACTAAAGGCGTCCTGGATGTAGGTTTCGCTCACGCTGTCGAGCGAAGAAGTCGCCTCGTCAAGCACGAGTATCGGCGCGTTCTTGAGCATCGCCCGGGCAATAGCCACCCGCTGCCGCTCGCCGCCGGAGAGCTTCACTCCCCGCTCGCCGACCAGGGTGTCGTAACCGTGGGGCAGGTTAACAATAAACTCATGCGCGTGCGCACTCTTCGCAACTTCAATAATTTCCTCTTCCGTAGCCCCCGGTCGGCTGTAAGCGATGTTCTCGCGGATGGGCCGGTGGAAAAGTATCGGCTCCTGCGGCACATACGAAATCTGGGCCCGCAAGTCATCCTGCTTTAACCTGGCAACGTTCTGCCCGTCAATCAGGACCGCCCCGCCCTCAACATCCGCGAAGCGTAGCAGCATCTTAACGATTGTGGACTTCCCGGATCCGGAATGCCCCACTAGCCCGACCTTTTCTCCCGGGGCAATCTTTAAATTGAAAGCCTGAAAGACGGAAAAACCGGGGACATACTCGAAATGTACGTTCTTGAATTCGATTTCACCCTTTGAAATTAGGCACTTTTCCGGTTGCTCCGGATCCAGAATGTCCGGGGTCTGATCAAATATATCGGTCATTTCCTTCGCATCGGCAACCGATTTGTAGAGTTGGGTTAAGCGTTTGCCCAGGTCCCATAAGCGATAAAAAATACCGACCATTAAGAACTGAACCAGAACAAAAGTGCCCGCAGTAATTAATCCATTGAGCCACAACTTGACGGTCAGATATAAGACAGCTATCTCTAATACTCCCATGAGGGCTGCCTGAACAGCATTTTGAAAATTCTGGAATTTCCAGGCTTGAAATCTTTTGTGATACTCGTCCTGGGTAACGTCTCCAAAAACCTTGTCCTCAAAACTCCCCCCAGTGAATACTTTGACATTGACGATACTGGTCAGAGAATCCGCGAATCGGGCGGTAACCTTGGAGTCCGCTTCCGCCTCCAATAAGTCGTACTTCATCTTTCGCTTAATGAAAAGGAAGGTAATAAAAATGTAAACTAGCGTCCAACCCACGAAAGCAAAACCTAGCACGGGCAAACTTAAAAAGAGGACGACAAAAACTCCGGTTAACTGGACGATCGTAAACCATATGTTGAAACTCACAACGTCAATGATTCTTTCGAACGAGGAGGAAAATCTCTTCGCCTTGGCGACCAAGCTTCCGGTGAAGTGGTTCGAATAAAATTTATAAGAATGATTCAGAAGGCGCCTGAAGGTGTCATTGTGAATTTCTCGGATGGCGTTGGCTTCAAAATACGCGATGGCGTAGTCTCCCAGTCTGTAGAAAATATTAAAAAAAACAATGGAAAAAACCACTAAGAGGACAAAAGAAAAAACACTCTCAGCGATCGCAGGGCCAGAGTTGGGAGAGGAGACTAGATCAATAATCTTCTTATACAGATAAGGATTAGCAATGTTGTCAAGAGCAACTGCCACTCCATAACTGAGCAAAATCAGTAAAAAAGAAAACTTATACTTCTTTATCTGCGGCCAGTAATAGCGAAAAACTCTTCGAAAATACATTCGTAAATTATACCAGAAAAACCTTTAATTTTAAAGGCTCTCTTGGGGCGGGGCGACGACTTTGGCTTTCCAGAATTTGGTGTGGAGAGTGTTCGCCAGATTCTTGAGCTCTTCGTTCTTAAGGAGATACAAGATAACCACCCCCGCGGCGATGCCGAACAGCCCCGAAATAAGTCCCTGCAGGAATATGCCCCAGAAAGTCTCCGTGCCGAAGATCGGCCCAAAAACCTGAAGCGACAGATATGCAATAAAGCCGACGAAGAAAGACGCACCCAGTGATTGGAAAAAGGCCTTGGCCAGAAACGGCGTTTCTTTCATGAAATCTTTTTTTATAAAAATCCAAAGCAAGATAAAGTTGAGTATCGTCCCGAGGGAATAAGCAAGTGGCAGCATGACAATGCCCGTACCGGAAAGGTCTTCAATCTTTAGAATCGATTCGAAAAAATAACGAAACACAGGGAAATTATGAAATAGTTGGAGAAATAGAGCGGCAAAGACAACTATGGAAAGTGAGGAGATGAAATTAATGAAAAGTGGCCGCCGGGTATTCCCTCCCGCATAATACGCTCGAGCAAACAGAGCGATGAGCCCTTGCGCGACAATAGAGACTGCAAACAGAGCCAGTGATGCCGCAACTAACCTCGTATTTTCCCAGGAAAAGGTCCCGGTCCCGAGAACTACTCGGACAATCTGCGCCCGGAGCACGATGAAGAGAAAAGTTACCGGAAGCGACCAGAATATAATCGCGCGCGCGGCTTCCAGGAGATGACTTTTGAAATCGTCGAGGAGCCCGCGAGAGAAGCTCTTCGAGAGCGTGGGGAAAGCTGCCACGGCGTAAGACAGTCCGATAATGCCGAGGGGTACATTCTGAAGATTAAGCGAGAATTGAAAAATTGAGATGGAGCCGCTAGTCAGGAACGAAGCGAAAGCAATTATGACAATGAGGGCGATAGAATTAAATGCGAGCCCGAGGGTCCTCGGAAGCGAGGTCGCGATTGTGTCTTTAAGATCGGCAAAACTGATTGTCCAGGAAATCCGCGGCTTAAAGCCGGAAAACCATGCCGCAACTGCCTGGATCAGAAAATGTAAAAATGCCCCTAAAATAACCCCCAGAGCCAACCCGTAAATGCCGAAGGCGGGATAAAGAAGTAAAATCCCCAGAATAATTCCGACATTATAGAAAATCGGGCTAAGGGCGTAGAGGAAAAACTTCCGATAGAGTTGAGTAATTGTCCCGAAAATATTCGAGAGTCCAAGTAGTATGGGGGAAAGAAGCATTATCCGCGAGACCGCCACAACCTTCCCAAGAAGCTCTTCCGAGAACCCCGGAGCGACCGCTCGGGCAAGGTAGGGCAGGAGAAGGTACGCGATCACCGAGGCGAAAACAATCAAGACGAAAAACACTGTCAAAATGTCGGAAACAAATTTTCTGGCCTCGGGAGTCACTTTGTCCTCCGACATGCGGGAGAGGATAAAAGGAATGAGTACAGTGATCGAGGCGAGCGATGCAATCGAGATGAAAATAAGATCAGGTATCCGGAAAGCCGCATAGTAGACGTCGAGCGTCTCGCCGGGGCCGATAAAATGCGCAAGCGATCTGTCTCGAAAGAGTCCGAGGAGTTGGGAAAGAAAAGCGAAAAATCCAAGCAGGAGCGCCGCCTGGCCGACGCTACCGTATTCCTTGCCGAAAATCTTGAGTATCTTCTCCATTCCTACTCCTCTTTTGCCGCGGACTCCGAACTTTGAAGAGTGTTAAGATACTCTCTGGCTTCGAGGTAGTCCCCCTTTAGTAGAAGCGCCTCCTCTGCGAGTTCTCGTGCTTTCGCAATGTCGCCGGAGGCGACGTAACTTCGGGAAAGTAAGAGTTTAAGCGCGGGATTAAGAGGGTTGAGTTCGGAGGCCCGGAGATTGACTTCTATTGCCTTCTCATACGCGCCGGGTATGCCGTAGGAACCGAGGGTAAGGTAGATAACTCCGAGCGACTGGTGGTTCAGGAAGTTATCCGGGTTATAGGCGACGGCAGAGAAGCCCCCTTTCAGAGTCTCGTTTAGCGCATTTTGTAACTCTTCTTGCTCAGGAACGGAGAGCGAACTCTTGGTGGCGAATGTTCCAAGTTTAAGGAGATAGACCTGCGAGTAAGTCCGCCAGAAGAGATCGTTCGGATGGAGCCCTACCGCGCGCTGGATCGCAGATTCGGCAGCCGGCACCTCCTTGGCAACGAGAGTTTTGGTGAAATAATGGAGGGAGGCAAAACGCTCAAGATACTTAAAGGACGCAACTGCTGTGCCGGAAATCAAAAGAACCAGGACCAAAATCACAAAAAAGCTCTTACGCGGATCACTCAGAAAAGCTATTTCTTTCTGCCCCGCGGAAGAGGTAGCCGTGCCTAAAAACGCTCCGGCCGAAACCATAAAGAGCACATACACCACCGTCCCTGCTGGATAAAAGAAGGCCGCCAAAAGAAGATAGAGCGCCAGGAGGAAAAAGATAGTGGGCAGCATTCCGTTCTCTCCCAAATTTCTAAGAAACGCTCTTATGCCTGAGTAAACAAAAAATACAAAGAACGCGAGCCACCCCAGAAGGCCCACCACACCCGTGGTCGCAATAAAAGTCGGAAGCGTGCCCACTCCGGAGTCGAAGTTTGTATTCCAGAAGACGGAAAGGTTTATTTTTTCCGGCTTGTACATCGCCCAAGCATCAGAAAATCGATTCGGGCCGAGGCCAAGTACCGGGTCCCTCGCGTAACCTTCCTTGGCCACGTAAGCGGTAGTACTTACCGCGGGGCGTACTTCCTGCGCGGACAGTCTCCAGGAGTCGGGCAGAAGATTGAAGAGGATCGAACTCGAGCTCCAGAGGAGGATCGAGATGATTAAAGTTAGGAGAGAAGTGATCGGGAAACCAACTCTCGTTTCCCCTGGAATTCGACTTAAGGAGAATTTGTGGATGAAAAGAAGGAGCGAGAAAATCCCAAGCAGGATCCAGGCAAGCTTTAGGTTGACTATGAATACTATCCCGAGAGCAAGTACGATGAGCCCCCAAAGACCCCATTTAAATTCCCGCCGGAGTGGAGAAAACTCGGTAAGATAAACCGCGAGCAATGCAATAAAACCCGACCAAAGTCCGAGCGTATTCCAAGAACCGAGGAGATTGTCCGTCTGGCCACGGAGAACCGAAAAAGTTATACCCGGTAGAAATATTCTCACGTACTGGAAAATTATTAGCGCGGCAGAGGCAAAGAGAATACCGTAAAGGAGAAGCCGGGCGTTTCTCGGAGAATCGAAGAGTGCCGCCGAAAGAAGAAATATGATAAACCCCGCAAAAATAAACCAAAAACTGCCAACGTCAAAAATCGTGCCGAAAAAGGACATCCCTCGCGAGGAAGAAAAAAGCGCGGAGAGGAAAACGATGAGTATGACTCCGAGCAGGCAAAGTGGCAAATAAGATTTGGGGAAAGTAAGCCTGCCATCGACGAATCTGGCTATAAGGTAAAAAATAAGCGCAGTAGCAAGCCCGACCACGAAGATAAGGCCCTTGGAGACTTCCACCGGGATCTGGGTATAGGGCAGGAAGAAAACAGGCAGAAGGACCGCGGTCGCGACAAGTATCCAGGTGGAAATCCGATGGAAAATGTTAGACATTATAATTTATTATATAATCAATTATAACTTTTTCTAAACGACTATGTTGATAAGTTTGTTCCGGACATAAATAACTTTCTTGGGGACTTGCGCGCCAATGTGCTTCTGAACCGAGGGCTCTGCGAGAGCGGCAGCTCTCACCGCTTCTTCGCTCCCATCCATCCTTATTTTAATTTCTCCGCGCACTCGGCCGTTTACCTGGACGGCAATGGTCAATTCTTCTTCTGGGATAAATTCTTCGTCCCACTTCGGCCAGCTTTCCTTCTGAATGGACTTCCTATGGCCGAGATTAGACCACAACTCTTCGGCAACATGGGGGGCAAACGGAGAAAGTAGTTTAAGAAAAGTTTCGAAATCACTTTTTGATAGCGCTGCTTTCTCCGCTTCATTGATGAAAATCATCATTGCGGAGATGGCGGTGTTGAATTTCATGGCTTCGATGTCCTCGGAAACTTTCTTGATTAACTTGTTAAGTTGAGAAACCGAAGAATTTCGAACGGTGTAGGCCCCGCCCGGTACTCCGGGAAGGGTGAAGCCGGAGAAATTTTTCGGTTTCGAAACTCTCGAAGCTGCACGCCAGACTTTCTCGAGAAATCGCCGCGGGCCCACGATGGCTTCCTCGCTCCAAGGTATCGCCTGGTCGAAGGGGCCCATGAACATCTCGTAGAGGCGGAGTGTATCGGCGCCGAATCTCCGGACCACGTCGTCGGGATTGATGGTGTTGCCCTTGGATTTACTCATTTTTTCTCCGCCCTCGGCGAGAACCAGCCCGTGAGAGGTGCGCTTCATATACGGCTCGCTCGTCGGCACGAGGCCCTGATCGAAAAGGAACTTGTGCCAGAAACGCGAATACAAGAGGTGGAGCGTAGTGTGCTCCATGCCGCCGTTGTACCAATTTACCCCGCCCTTGGCGGGGTCGTTTCCCAGCCAGTATTTTAGTTTTTTTGGGTCTGCGAATTTTTTAGAATTTTTCGGGTCGGTGTAGCGGAGGTAATACCAAGAGCTGCCGGCCCAGTTGGGCATGGTGTCGGTCTCACGTTTGGCCGGGCCCTTACAGTTCGGACACTTAGTGTTTACCCAGCTCTTAATATTCGCAAGCGGGGACTCTCCGGAGTCAGTCGGTTGGTAATTTTTAACCGCAGGCAATTTTACCGGTAAATCCTTCTCGGGTACCGGAACATAGCCACAATCCTTACAATGAATTACCGGAATGGGCTCGCCCCAATACCTCTGCCTAGAGAATACCCAATCTCTCAATTTAAAAGTGGTTTTCTCCTTCCCGCCCACAAATTTAATTATCTCCCCTTTCGCCTTTTCTGAATCCATGCCGTCAAACCGCGCGGAATTGGCCATAATCCCCTCGCCGGTAAAGACATAATCGGGATTTTCAAGTAGAGTAAGCAGGAATTCACCTTCAAATACGGTAAAAAAATTTTTAAGTTCTTCTTTTTTCTTCCATAGAACTTCGTGCCTATTACTCTCCTCATCCGAAATCGGATCCCGCTCTTCGTTCTCCAGTTCAAAAAACGCGAACCGGAAATGCGCGTGGCGATTTTCCTTCTTCTGTCGATGATAGAAAAAAGTATTAATGAGCGTCGGAGAAATTTTTACAAATTTTAAATTTTTGTATCCCGTCTCTTCCCGAACCTCTCGCCGAGCAGTCTCCACAGGATCTTCACCCGGGTCCATGCCTCCGGTCACTAGCCCGTGCATTAGAAAATTTTTCCAGCTGATACAAAGATAAGTGCCACTCTTGGGGTTCCGCACGATCGCACAGACCGCTTCTCTCTTCACAAACGGCAGATTGGGCTTTGGGCCGGCTTCGGCGCTCGTCCCAACAAATTTCGGCTCAACTACGTATCGAATCGGCAAATTATACTTCTTCGCAAACTCATAATCCCGCTCGTCGTGCGCCGGCACGGCCATGATGGCCCCCGTGCCATAGTGCGGCAAGACGTAATCCGCGACCCAGACCGGAATTTCTTCTTTATTTGCTGGGTTTATCGCTCTCACCCCCTTAAGCTCCACCCCCATCTTCACTTTCCCCTCCGCCGTCCTCTCCATATCCGTTTTTTTCTTTGCCGCCAAAACATATTTTTTTACTTCTTCGCTGTTCGAGGATCTATCATCGAGTATTGAGACACTGACGTGCTCCGGCGCAAGCACGAGATAAGTCGCTCCGAATATGGTGTCCGGACGCGTAGTAAAAACTTTTATTTTATCTTTTATCTCTTTCACCTCAAACTCAATCTCCGCGCCTTCGGACTTCCCAATCCAATTCCTCTGCGCGAGCTTGATCTGGGGCAGGTAATCCACGGTGTCGAGATCCTTATCCAGCCGCTCGGCGTACTTGGTGATCGCAAGCATCCACTGCTCCTTCTCGCGCTTCTCCACTTCCGCACCGCAGCGCTCGCACGCTCCAGCTTGCCCTGAGCCTGTCGAACGGGCAACAACTTCCTCATTCGCCAGTCCGATCTTGCAGGACGGACACCAGTTAATGACCGCCTTGTCTTTGTAAGCGAGGCCCTTCTTGAAGAGCTGGAGGAATATCCACTGGGTCCACTTATAGTACTTGGGGTCGGTAGTATTCACTTCCCGCGCCCAGTCGAAGGACATGCCCAGCGACTTGAATTGCTTCCGGAAATTGTCAGTATTCTTCCGGGTAATAAGCGCAGGTTGCCTGCCGGTCTTAATCGCGTAATTCTCGGTAGGGAGCCCGAAAGCGTCCCAGCCGATCGGGTAGAGAACATTGTAGCCCTCCATCCGGCGCTTGCGGGAGATGATGTCCATCGCGGTGTAACCGCGCACATGGCCAGTGTGGAGCCCGTCCCCGGAAGGATAAGGGAACTCCATCAGGGCATAATATTTTTTCTTTTTATCTAAATCCTTGACCGCGAAGAGTTGTTTGTTCTTCTCCCAGTATTTCTGCCACTTTTTCTCCACCTTTAAATGGTCGTAGCGCTGCATACGACCATTCTAGCCGAAAAATCCTTATTTTGCAAAGTTTCCAGAGACCTACAACGGCTTCGGATACGGCGGGTAGAGGTCTGGGTCAATGGTGCGTTCGAAGCACGCCCGGCCCGCTTCATGATCCCACGACTCATTCATGCCGCCGCCCGGATAGGGGTACGAAACCGCTACATCTCGGCCTTCCATCATGTATGGCATGGGATACATCGGACCCCCACTATACTCGCGCCAGCCCCTCGGCATCGGAAGCGCGAAGGTCGCGCAGAGCTCGAAGGTAAGCGGTCCTTTAGTGGTGTACTCATATTTCTCCCCGGTCTCGAAGAGAGGCGGCACCGGGAGGGACCAACCGGAGAGCGGATTCGCGAGCTCCGCGAGAGTCGCCGGCAACTTCTCCTTCTGCTGCCAGTAGTTAATGACTTGCCACTGAATATTCTGTAGATCCCCAATCCTTCTTTCGTCCAAGCGGAGCTCCCTCTGTTGCCAGGGACTACCCATCACGGTGAAGCTAAACCAGAGCGCAAGGAGGACGATGATCGAGGACTTGACCGCCGCCCAGGGTCCGACCGGCATGCCGAGGATCCGCCTTATGCCCCGAAGTTCGAAAACATACTGGAGTCCGACGCCGAGAGCGACGAGAAGCGCGATCGCAACTTTGAGAATGAAACGGGTAGTGATTTCACCAGAGACGAAATAACGGACGAGGGTTACTAAGTCAATCACCACCACGAGTGAGGATAGGAAGAGAATGATGTAGATCGCCCACTTCTCTACATGCTCGTCCCAGGAGCCCAGACCTCGTTCCCGAAACTTCCGCCAAAAATAGGAAATTAGCAGAAATACCGGAAAGAAGATAATGAGCGTCGCGAGTGAGGCGCGCATACTCTCGTATTCCCAGGTAGAGTAGCCGTACTCATAAGTGGCGTTCAAAACGTCCGGGAAATGCTTATTGAGGGCCTCGAAAACAAGGCCCAGAAATGAAACCACCGAAGTGATAAGAGTAATAAGCACCCCCAGAGAGAGGAAAAAATAACCAATATTAAACTTAGGCACGCTTACTTGCGAATTTTGTGTTTCCATATCCCTATTATATCACAGCTCTGTCGCTTCTAACTTTCCCTAGCGCCCATAGGCCAAAAATGATAAACACCGTAACAGCCAGCGTAGCTAGACGGTAGCGATAACTGCCAAGCCCCACTAAACTGCCAACAACTACTCCCCAAACAATAGGGCCGACTAAGGACGATGCCCGCTCCATTAAATTAAAAAACGCAAAAGCGAGATTATTGCTTTCCTTAGGTGTTAGATACGCCATGACAGATCTCGAGACCGCCCAATTCGCTCCGAACCAAAAGCCCATGAGCGTCGTAGCAAATACAAAGAGCGCAAAGTTCGCTATAAATCCAAGGAACGGAAGAATAAACACCCAGCCAACAAGAATACACATCAGAGTCCTTTTATGTCCGAACTTATCCGCGATAAATCCGGAAATAAGTCCGCCGATCGCCGTCGTAATGATAACTCCGAGAAGAATATAGGTCTTTATTGTATCCGAAACCCCCCAGACCTGCTCCACGAAAATGGGGAAATTATTCGCGGCGGTAAGAATGGCGTCGTTGAAAAAGAAATAAGCAAGGATAAATAAACCTACCCCCGGATAACGGAGCAAGTGCTTGGTCTTGTGAATAAGCTCTTGGGTATTGGAAGCAAACTGAGCTTCTTCTTTGCCGGTATTTTCTTTTGGAGTTTCTCGGAAAAATATAAGCATCGGAATCGCAAAAATAATAAAGGCCATAACTGCAGGAAGCAGCGTTTCGGCCCGCGCCGAAGAACCAAAAAGGCTTAGGGTCCCTTCCGAAAAAGGAAGCACCAGAAGAAGCCCTGTAAACTGGCCCAGATAATTTGCGGCAATCCCATATCCAGATACCCTGCCTTTCTTCTCCGGAGCGGCAATGTCGTTAATAAGAGGGGTGTAAAAAGTAAAGTTAAACTGAAACATAAAGAGGCCGAGGGTAAAAATGAAAAGGGCGGGCAACCCCTTGCCGGACACTGCCAAAAGCGCGCAAATAATGTAAAGGATCGCGGTCGCTGCCGCAGTCCAGCGGAGTCCCGTGATTCTCCTCCAGCGCTTATCCAAAAGAACTCCCACATAGGGGGCAGTCAGAACAAGCAAAATGGTAGAGACGGTAAAGGTCAGATTATACCAAAGGTCCGGAAGACCTTGATCGATCACGATCCACTGCGCAAAGTAAAGAAAAAAGACAATAGAAACCAGCGAATTCGCAAAATCATACAGTGCCCACAGAAATATATTTCTTTTTGTATTCATTTCAAAAATTTAATTTGATACCACTTGGAAGCTTCGCTTCCAAGTGGTTCCTCCAACAAAATTTCGCCTAAATTTTCCAACTCGGTTCTTCTTTCTAAAATACTCTCAAGCGAGCTTCTTGCAAATTTTATATACTCGCCTTTGCTCCTAAATTGCCCAAGAATAATTTTTTTGCTGCAGAAATTATTTGCTTTCCTCTCCGTGCTTACTTCATACTCCGGCCAGCTCGTTTTAACAAACTTGGAAGCTTCGCTTCCAAGTTTGTGGACGTGGTTATTTAAATTTATGTATGCGCTTAAGTGGAGCAAATACTCATTTTTCTCAATGTGCACCGCCTTGAAAGTTCCCTGGAATAATGACCCCGTTCTTCTGTATTTATTATTGAAATAATTTGTATACCCTGTACCTAATCTTTGCATAAATTTTTCTATACCCTTCTCGGCTACCTGTTCTAAAAGAAAATGAAAATGATTCGGGTTTAAGCAGTAGGCAATAAAATTAACCAATTTTTTCGATCTTTTTGGATTTGTGCTTTTACTAAAAGAATGCTCATAGATACTTCCTATAGATTTTATTGTATTAAATTCTAGCATACTTAAGAAAAAACGCTGAATATCTTTTTCGCCTTGAAAAATAAGTCTCTTGTCTACACCGCGATTGTAAACATGATATAATTCTCCCGTCACGAAAGCTGTTTTTCTTTGAGCCATATTATTATTTTAGCACTTGGAAGCGAAGCTTCCAAGTGGTTGTCAAGTGGACTAAATGAGAAACTCTATGACGTCGCCATCTTGCACTATGCAATCTTTGCCTTCGGTCCGGAGCCAGCCCTTCTCGCGTGCCTTTGGATAGGAACCGGCTGCCAGAAGTTTGTCGTAGTGAATGATTTCCGCGCGAATGAATTTGTCTTTGAAATCCGTGTGGATAGAGCGGCCGGCCTCCGGCGCGGTTGAGCCCCTCTTGCAAGTCCAAGCCCGGGTTTCTTTCTCTCCGGTTGTAAAGAAAGTAATGAGTCCGAGAAGATCGTAGCCCGCTTGGATAAGTTTATCGAGCCCTGTCCCGAATACTGGATCCACTTCAATTGACGGTCCCGGTAAGTCAATTGCCCTGAGTGGAGTCGAAGGGCTTACGGCAGACATATTAAGCACATAAAGCGTGGGCTTCTCGATCCCGGCCTGCTTGAGTTCGAAATTTATGACCTCGATATCGAAAAGCGGATCGATCTTCTCGTGCACATGAGTCACGCTCTTATCTTCGAAAATGCGCACCACTTCTATAACTGCGTCCACCTCGCGGATATGGGAGAGGAATTTATTGCCAAGCCCCGCGCCCTCCGAAGCGCCGCGCACCAGCCCCGCGATATCCACGAATTCCACTACCGCAGGGATAGCTTTCTTCGACTGCGACATCGCCGAGAGCTTTTCCAGTCGCTCATCCGGCACCGGCACAATACCCACCGTCGGGTCAATGGTACAGAACGGGTAATTTTCCGCCGGTACAGAAAGCTTGGTCAGGGCGTTAAATAGCGTGGATTTGCCGACGTTCGGCAACCCTACGATGCCGATCTTGAGACTCATGGCTCTAATTTATCGAGTTTGCCTTTAAGTTTCTCCTCCTCTGCCTTAACAAATTTGAGTTCCTCTTCCAGGGTTCGGCTGGCGCTCTCGAGTTCCCCAATTTCGGTCTTGATCTCGCCAATGCCATGCATGCGCGAGAAGTAGTGAGCTACTCGTCGCTCTCGCCGACCAAGGAAAACAATCGTGCCAAGAAGTGCAACGGCAATGAGAAGATAAACGGCAAGCTCTCCGATGTTATTCTTGAGCGTGGAGAAAAGCCCCTCTTCGGGTTCCACTTCTCCAGGAAATCGAATCCATTTTTCATTGAGTAACTCACGGTCGGCGGCACTTACTTGAAAGAGGCCCAGCTCTAGAATCGACTGGAGCAGAGCTCGATCCTTGGGTATTGCAAATGCAGGTTTGTAGTCCAGTCCGGTCGAGCCCGCAATCTGTACGCTCGAGAGCACTTGCTTAGAAAGAAAGAAGGTGAGCGAGGCGACATCCATGACCGCCGCATCCACCTCTCCGAGAACCACCTGCTGAAGAGAGACCTCATCGTCAGTAGTAGATTCCCGTACCACTCGCGGATAATTCTCCTCGGTATAGTTCTCGATCGCCGAATCCGCGACCATGGCTACTTTCTTGCCGTTAAAATCGCCCAAAGTAAGCCCCGACTTTCTGGGAGCGTCCTTCCTGACCACAATAACCACCGGCACGGTCACGTAAGATTCGGTAAAAAGGAGATATCCCTCCCGTTCTCGATCGGGCGTGAGATACGCAACATCACCCTTACCCGCACGCATGTCCGTGAGCACTTGGCTTCGGGAGCGCGGGGTGAGATATTCGATTTTAATCCCAACTTTCTCTGCTACCAATTCTAGATAGTCAATAGAAAGACCCTGCAGATGGCCGGAGGGACTCTGGTAAGAAAAGGGCGGGTTGTTGGCCTCCGGATAAACAACAATCGTATTCTCTCTGCCCCCTAGGAACAATTCCTCTTCCGGAGTGAGTTCCACGCTCGGAGCCGCCATAATCACTCCAGCCGTCAGGAAAAAAAGGGCTGAAAACAATCCTATTCTATTGTTTGCCAAGAAGTTCCCCAAATTTGTCATCCATTTTATATTCCCTCTCAATCTGCTTACCGGTCACGGAGAGTTTCTCTTCTTCGAGCCCGAGCTTCTTGCCGAGCACCCGCATCCGCCGGAAGGAATACCAGGGAATAAAATAAATTATAACACCGAGGAGTACCACGGGGATAAGGAGTCCGAGGACATTGATAAGCACCACCAGCGCTCGGACAATCTTATTGTTCGAGACCAGAAGTTGGACCCCCAGGCCGGGCTTTTCGGTATTTGAATCCCTTTCGACCAAAAATGGCGTCGCGTTAAAGACCCCAGCCACTAGCCCCGAGCCGGATTCATACTGGAAATTCCCAGTTTGATCATTCTGGACTAGCGCTTCATCCAGTCGCTTGCGCTTGCTGAAAACAAAATCAATGAATCGCTCCCCGAGTGATTTGAAAGAAACATCCTTGAAAACTATTTTGGTCAGAGCGTTGGGCTCACCTTTGCCCTTAAGATAGGCCGAGTCTTTGGAAAAAATCGAGGCGGAATACTCGGTGATAACTGGCAGGGCTGCCAAGCGCGAAAAGTCCGGGAGACTGGTTATGGTAGAAATTCCGGGCAATTGCCCTTCGGCAATCCGGAGCGTCCCGGAGCCGAGCGATGAGAGAATATTGGTCCCAAGGCCATCATTCGCAAGTACTGCACCTTTGGAGAAACTTAGCGCGACACTCCCGGCTTTCTTAGCTTCGAAGGTGGCTCGGAGGATCGTCCCGGACGCACCTTGGAAGCCCGGATTTAAAATGACGCCCTCGAAAGAGATACTCCCCCGGCCGATGGTCGGATCCACGGTCCAAAGATCGACAATACTTCCATCACGCGAGACTGCGAGCGGTCGGAGGAGCGCTTCAGGATAAGCTAGAGCTCCCGAGACCGCATTAATAGACTGCGCCCGCGATGCCACCTTCACTTCCACTGTTACTCTTTCGCCCACGACAATTTCCTTCGCTCCAATACTTAGAAAAAGATTCTGCGCCTCCGCCGTGTGGCCAATCAGCAATAAAAGCAAAAGAAACGGGGCAAAATACCTCATCTCTTAGATTTTATCACTTTGTAAATCAAAATACCAGACAAGAGGAGAATAAGTATTGTCAACAGAAGCTTATACGTAAGAATTCCGGGAACTATTACGCTGGCTTCCTGGAAATTGCCGTAAAAGTCATATGCCCGGACAATAACTTGTACTGAAAAAAGGTGCCGCGGGACCGCAACCGGGCTCTGTGCCCGACGCCAGTCCGCTCTGCCAACTTTTATCTCGTAGGATCTTACTCCGGACTCCGCATCTGTGGTTTGAAATTGAAGGAGTGCTGGAGTTCGAGCCAGTGGGGGCGAGGAAATGATTTCAATTGCAAACGGAGCCGGCGGCGCATTGTCCTCATAATCTTCACTTTTGTCCTCTACCCGGACCAAGAAGGCACGGGACTCTCGGTTATGTGGGAGAGCGGTACCCTGTCCGTCATTCTTAAGAATAACGCTCTCAAGTATCCGGAATGACCCAGTCCCGGGCACACCCGCGGTAAACAGAAGCTCCGCAAGCGGCGCGGGCGCAAGCCCACTTCCTCTCGGATCATACACGCCCGCTATCCCTCCGGGAATAATTCCTTCGAAAACGACCGTGCCATTGTCCTCTTCCGGAAGCTTGGTCCAGAGACGAATGAGTCCCTCGTCGCCGTAGCCGGAGAACTTGACCCGGGTTTCATCGAAGGCGAGAGTGATTCGCGCGGAATTGATCGCGACGCCCTCGGTATCCGCATATACTACGACCGAGAAGGTTTCACCGGACTTTACTTCTTCGGACACTTCGGGGAAAACGTTTGCCGCCTGCAAACCGCCGGGCAAGAAAGCAAGAAGTAAGATTGTTAAGATTAAAAATTTTTTCATACTATTTATAGTGAGTTCATCGAACTACCCGGTCCACCAAAAAGCTAAGATAGAAAAGTCGACCAGATCGATTTTGTTATCGCTATTGGTATCCACGCATTTGGGCGGATTGTTTTTCCCGTACCAGAAAGCCAGAACGGAGAAATCAGTCAAATTAATCACCTTGTCGGAATTACAGTCACCGGGAATGTTGACCACAAGTTCCGCGCTAGGAATATTCACATCCGCGATCGTGAATCTAAGAAGTTTACTCTTCCTGGCATCATCGGGGTACTGCACATGGATCGTGTAGTCTCCGCGAGGGAAGCCCGCAAGCGGCAGGACCGCGCGGTAGAAGCCGTCGGCTCTCGAGTCTAGGCTGAAAACTTCTTCGCCCCGAGGTGAGGTGATGGCGGCCTCAAGCGCCTTACTTGGCAGACTGTAACCGAAAATCTCCAGATAATCTCCGAATTTAACCTGCGCCTTGTCCGCGACTATAGTCGGCGCGAAGCGGATGCCAGAGAGATGAGTCACGAAACCCGTGTAGACCGCGAGCGGATAGTTAATGAGAAGAGAGCGCTCACCGGAGATATCGACAGCATAGAGCGTGTAGAGAACCGTGCTTTCATATTCCTCGGCGAGAGTGGCGCTGAAAAGTCCCTTACTGTCGGCTGGAACCGAGGTCGCGATCTCTCCATTTTTAAGGACATGTATTGTCGCTCCCGGATAGGCCTCTCCGGTAAAACGGACTGCGGTCTGCGGGAGAAAGACTCCCCCACCGCCGGAAGATCCCGGCGGCGAGGGGGGGGTAATTGTCCCTACTTCCGCGCTAATCGTGACCGTCTCGGTAACTTGAGCCAAAGCTAATTCAGCGCTCCCCAAAAACCCAAAGAGAAGAATGAGCAATAATCCAAGAGTTTTATAAAATTTAAGGGCCATGAGAAGGACCGGAGGTTCGCGCCTTCTCAATAACGTAGCGATTGTAGCGCCGGAGGAGCGCCCTCCCGCCGAAGAAGATTAAGATAACTAAAAGGAT